>Ga0179593_1614769_pt1 | contig 24853 bp, 22 predicted proteins | sample CZODoug2_1_08_16_FD_185931 | JGI IMG/M metagenome (GOLD analysis project Ga0179593, IMG submission 185931) | Vadose zone soil fungal communities from Angelo Coast Range Reserve, California, USA - CZODoug2_1_08_16fungal (PacBio error correction) | ecosystem: Environmental > Terrestrial > Soil >...
GCTACACCTCGCGAAAGAAGGTCTAGGCCCAAAGGAGACCGCGAGCATCAGAAGCTGAGAAGGAAAAGAGAAAGATGAAACGAGGGGCGTCGAACATGAAAGGCTTCCGCGGTTTACAACACTGAGGCGGCACTTGACACTCTTCTAAGGGGGAGAACCGAGCGGGAATTCGGCCGGACAACTATTTTCCGAATGCGAGGAAAGTGCTTTCATTGGTAAGGAGAACGAAGAGCTGTCGAGCCAAAAGTTTCGTTCAGTCTGAGGCAGGAACTACAAAGTCTAGCGCACAAGGAGAGAAAACATTTCAGAGAAGCGAGAAGGGGAAGACGCACGAAGTCGCACAGGGGCCGCAGGACTTGTCAAAGCGCAAAGCCGGAAAACACCGAGACGAAGCGGAGTCATCAAGACACGCGGAGTCGGGGGAAAGCGAGGGGAAGGGACCGGAGACGAGCGGCCTCATCTTACGCGGGCGACGTCGAGAATGGCGATTTTAAAAAGTCCAAGGGAGCGAAGGGAAGGCGTGAGTCAGGGCGTAAGATTGGATAGAATAAGAGGAAAGGCGACACGCCAATCAAAGTCAGCGGCTGGATGGTTCGCGTTCTATAGGGGAAAACCTAAGGAAAGGATTGGGGCATGCGATGGTTAAAGGATGACGACAGGGGATCGCCTAACCTCACTCAGCTGCCAAGGAACAAAGACTCTTGGTGGTATCGCGGACGAGGAGGAAGGATGATTGAGGCATCCATTTTAGGAGATTTGGAGACGTGGGAAAAGAACGCCCGGGACAGGGCGTGCTCCTAGAAATCTGACAAAGGCGGGTGACTCGGGAATTCTGGAGGCCTCGGGAGAAATGAAGTGAACCCGCGATAGAGACGACGACATCAGAACCGAAGAGAATGCTGCATTTGGGCAGAAGAATATGACGACGGGAAGGAGGAACCCTGCGGGAAAAGAAAGGGACCTTCGTGGGTCTGGCAGGAGAGGGCAGCGGTCCTCTCAAAGGGACGCTCATAAACTAACCCAACAAACACAAACCGCGCAATAAGCCTGCTAAAACGGACAACGTAAGCCGGGACCAAACCGCAGATCTGAAAGGGGGAAAGTGGGGGGACTCAGGAGGGAGTAGCTATCGTCCGGAAAGGGCGTCGTAGAGGGGCAAGCGTCCGCCGTTGGTCAAAAGGGCTTTCAGAGAATAAAGAGGGGAACAGGGACTCATACTGACACCGTTCGAGATGCGCCGAAAGGCAGAGGGGGAAAAATGAGCGTGAAGGAGAAATGAAAATTCTAAAAAAAGGGGGGGGTGGGGACCGTAAAAAAACGAAAACTTGATCCTTCAAGGCAGGCGCCGTCCAGAGCACGGGGACTACGTGGGCCAGATCGGGGGAGGCGGCAGCGGTCACAGATGGAGAGGGAAATCTAGCTCTTACTAACGGCAGGGGGGAAGGACACCTAAAGAAAAGGTAGACTCTCGTGGTGGACCGTAAGTTGGGTCCACCGGGTGCTGGAAGAGGGAAAAGAAAAACAACACCACCTGATTAGGGAAGGGGAAAATATAAGTAGGAGAAGAGACGCAGATCCCCGCCCGGTACAAAAAAGAGAACTCCCCCAACGGTCGAAAGAACAGAGGTGGTGTCGCGGACCCCCGTCAGAGGGGAAAAATGTCACGAACCTTTGGAGAGGACAGCATACATCAGAAAGAACCATTCGCAAGTGAAGAGAGCTTCTCGCGACAAAGGGAGGACGGAAGACGTGATCGTGTTCGACGGGGGTGAGCCGGTTCGTCTAGGTACTGGAAAAAAAGAGCCCAGGGAACAAGGGGCACGCAAACTGGCATCGCGAAGGGGGGGGTACAGACCTTCTGCTAAAGAATGTCGATTGCACATGGTGCTCGGCGGTCCACCTGTGCAAACGCTCGGAAATGACTCATCTACGGAAGCTAATTAAAAAAGAAAAAAATAGAGGCGACCAAAGACCTTCGTATCAGCGGCTGTCTCACAGCGTCCGGGAGACTTTGCCTACCAAAAGCCGTTGAAGGAAATAAAAAACGGGAAAAAAAGAAAACAGGCTCGCTTTTAAGGGAAGGAAAACAAAAAACCAGGGGAAAGCGCGTCCGCAAAACCAGATAAGGTCCGGGCGCGACGCGGCGCGGCAAAGCCGTCATATTGAAAGGGACCTGCATTGCGGAGGATGGGGTCGTCTTGCTCTCGCCTTCATGGGTCAGGGAGAACGGAGCGCCGAACGCAGACAGACTAAGCACTGGCGCAGAGCTGACCGCAAAGCCTTCAAAAAGAAACGGCGGGGGCTTTGTTGTGCCCTGAGAAAACGCCACTCAATGGACCACCTACATCCGAAAAAGAAGCGAGACTTTACCCTATATGCAAATTAGACGCCTGCGAAAGGACGCTGGGGAAGGAGAGAGAACCAAATGGGGAGTCCTCTTAACCATCAGCATTACCAAAGGGGGCGCAAGGAATTGTCAGAGAGAACGCGAAAGCATGAAAGTTGCAGCAGCCAGGTCTTTTGGAAGATTGGTAGACCGACGAAAGGTCCTCGCCGAGGAGGAGGCCGTTTCACCGAGCAGATCGCAAGCCAGATACCAGAGTCAAGTCCCTAAACGGAGGCCACACACGAATTCGGCGAACCAGTGTCCATGATGAAGACCGTTACGAGAGAGGGGTCGCTTTTCAAGCTGGAAGTGGGAAAGACAACTCCAGTTGCGCCTTTCGGGCTAGGGTGTTCTCAAAGACCCGCTAGGGAACCTCCGCCGGGGAGGGGTTAAAGGATCTCCTTGTGACAGTTGGAGGGGGGATGAATCAAGAGAAATTCTAAGATAGCTCGCATGCTCTTCGGTATACCTAGAACACAGCAATTTCTCCGCGCAGTCGAAAAAAAAAGGGGCTGGTCCTACCGAGGGGAAAAAGAAAACGATAACCTTCTACCTTTGCAAGCGAAAAAGGACGTACGCCCGAGCCCTCGAAGGTCCCGCTCGTCTTTCACAAATAGATAAGTCGCGCAAAGCAAAAAACGGTCAGGGAAAGGCTCATTTCCTGCCCTGCAAAGGGGGGTTCGCTCGGACAGGCGAGGGAGAGCCCGAACTTTGAAAATTGCACCTCAAGATAGGCTGGGGGAGAGGGTATTCAGAGATGGTCCACCGGTGATTGCCGAAAAAAGATCAATTAGAGGAAGGCGATGTACCGCCCGAGCGTAGCCAAAAAAAAGTTTGAGCTTCGGGAAAAAAGACTCTTCTGCCACAGGATGAAAGTCGCCGAGATGGGCGAATCATGACGGTATTGCTCTCTCGTCAGCCTTCCAGCCGCCTAGCAACAAGCAACACAAAGAGACTCTGTCAACTAGTGGCGAGGGAAGCCACTCGCAGCACAGGGCATGCAATCCAGCTCAGATCGCTGCAAGGGGGAGGGAAGTTGAGCTCCAGTAGAAAATCTCTTATCAAGGGGGAAAATATGAAAGGGCGCTAGGAGGGGTAGGGTGCCAATGCACCGGCGACGGGTTCAGGAACTGACACTTAGGTTTCATCGGCAACGTAGGGTTTTCTATCGCGCGGTTAGGGATCGGCTGGCAGGATGAAGAAGAGACACGTGGAGATCTGGCAAGCAGAGTTCCATCCGTCAACTCAGGTGATGCCGCGTCCCTCACTGGGTTGTTTTTGGAAATCAAAAGAAAAGCATTCGTCCTTCGCTTAATTGAAGGGGGACGGAGGGTCCCCCGGAATCAGTTACTTGACTTAAAACGCAGGACCAAGAACGTTCGTCGAAATTGGTCCAACAAAAAGCAAAGGAGAAGAGGCATTAAATGCGGAGTAAAAGCGGGAACCGCAATGCAGAAGGAAAAAAGAATCACTTCATCATCAGTAGAGCGAAAATGGATCTTCGGGGATAGAGAAAGAAATCTTCTCCGGGCGTCGCGGGAGACGATGAAACCGACTGTAGCAGATAGTGACACAGTGGTCTAAGGCAAGGAGGATAAGACCGCAAATGTTTCTTGGGAATCAGGGACTGAGGTGATCCGAACTAAAACAGTCGAGCTATTGTAGGAAGGAGGAGCTAGGAAAAAAGCCGAAAGGTCTAAGATAGACCGGAAACTAACATAGGGTAAGGGGGGGGTAGAGAAGAACGAACGAAAGCACGTGTGAGACCGCCGTGGGAAACCGTCGGCGGAATGGAACGCCCGATCTGGAAATGAGGACATCAAAACCGCAATTAGAATGCAAGGGAAAATGGAAATCTATTGGCCTGAGAAAGTAAATTGAGAAGCTGTCCAACATCTGCGCCGATTTCTATGGCAGAAGGATAGGGGAATCTGGCTCCAGAGCGGTCTGACGATCGGGGCGGCAAAGTCCTAAGACTAAGGAAGATCATCTTACACTCTCAACAAAATGGGGCTTAGCGTTTAAAGAACTTGGGCTCCAAATCCCTCTTTGGGGGAAAGGGTCGTGAGAAAGGGGTGGACTCTCGCACTCGCATGCTGGCTAAGAAACAAGCTCCGGGGGGGGGATTATCTCTGCTCATTCAGAGCGAAGGGAGGGACATTGGGTGAGGTTGACCGGTAAAAAAATACTGAACCATGCGACGACGTTAGGGCGCCGATCAGATCTGCGAGGGGGATGAGGGAAGAGCCTCGTCGGCGCCTGGGGAAAATACCCTTACCCAGAGAAGAAAAGAACTAACTCAGAAGAAACGACAGCAAATTGGTGTCATGATCAAGATGGAATTAAAGAAAGGAAAGGGGACGGAGAAAAAAACCTGAAAAGACCGTTCGGCGGGAGGTGGGCTCAGAGGAGAAGGAAAAGAAAAACCGAAATAGCGACGGCCTGCGGAGGAAACACCGACAACGGCCTCCTGTAAAAGGGAAACCTGCCTGCAGATCTCAAGGGTTTCCCTGGAACGGGGAGGTTGAGATCGATGAAGAGGCGGGGTAGAGGTGAAAGGGGAGTCATTGCCGAACACCATGTTTTCAAGCGAATTAGGTCGCACCTGCCAGACTAAATTCGCTACTCTTGCCGTGGAGGAAAGTATCCACGGAAGAATTGCAGGAGCAGGGGGGGAACGACACGCCCTACAGGGAGAAAATCGGCTCCTCGAAGTGGGCTCCTAGAGCGCGTTGAGAGGAGGGAGACACTTAGGAAGGTAAAGGTTAAATCGGACGACGGGGCAGGGGGGCAGAACGCTCGTCTGGCTAGGGGAAGGGGGGAGCAAGGGGGTTTTTCCCCGGTCGCTTAGAGAAACTAACGAATATGATCATCTTCTCAGGGGGGGAATATATGATGGGAATCATAGGTCGCCTGGATATACACCCACGGACGCCACCAAGAGTAAAAAAACGAACGAGGTGTCCGGGCATCACCAGATCGCGCTGCGCGATGTCCTGGAGCAGGTGACGCGCTGCAAGAAGAGACGATGATTCCACGGAGGGGAAGGGACTCGTCGGACAACGAGCCGGCAAGAGAGTCAAGGTGGCCTCATTGAAAGGGACCAACGTTTCGTTGGAGGGGAAATTGCGCCGGTCACTAATGGCGAGCAAAGCGCGGAACGAAGGAGAGGGCCGTCTGGACAGAGTAGTTTGGAAACCCTGTCTCGGCAATAACAACGTAGAAAAAGTGCAGACGACGCGGGCAGCCGATCTCCTCACACAGAAAGAAACTCGTAGAACGTAGATTAGGCTTTGACAGCGACCACGGCGGCACTTTGGAAACTGGCCAGAGCAGGCCGGGTCTCTGGGAGCATCGTTTACGGAAAATTGAATAATCAACGAGGCAGAAGGAAAATCCGTAAAAAGCCCATAGGAGGGAAGAAGGGGGGGGAAGCGTCGACATGCACAAAAATGCAAGCTATGTGGTGTGTAGATGTAGGAAAGTGCTCAAGGGGAAAAGTCAGGGTCGGAGGAGAAAGCCCACTAAGTTCACCCAGCTAGGAGGGAGCAGTCGGCTCAACCGAATTCCTAAAAAAAGGGGAAGTAGCAAGGGGAACCTAACAGCATCCTTGACCGGAAAATACAAAAAAAGAGCCTTGTTCGGGGAGCATCGAGAGGGGTAGGAGGGAGGCGCAAGTTCGTTTCCTCTTACATAAGAAGCTGGGACAAGGGTGGAGAAAAAAACTAAAAATCCCAGGAGGAGGGGAGCCATGCGTTGACAGATAGGTTCAGGATATCGACGGAAAAAAGTCCCAGAACGCGGCGGGGACGCAGCTTGGAACCGGCAACGGCTCCCTGGGGAGGAACTTGCACTGCAGCCTCGGATCAAGAAACATGAAAGATCTTTGAAAAGAACGGGCGGCGAACCCTCTCCGTTTTGAGGAAAAAAATGCGCTGAGGAGAAACAAGTCTGCGGCCGGAAAAAAAGCGTCTCCAGGGGGGGAACCTTGCGTGGGGTGTGCTCCACCTCGACCGCGAAGTCCCGCTGTTAAAAAAAAGAAGGGCACAATTTTCGATTAAGGGGCCGTTCGCTCAACGCGGACAGTAGCTCGGACTAGGGGATACCTGAGAGAGAGACACCAGCAAGCCGGCGAAGTCGGAAGCAGGGCTGTCCAATCAGGAAAAAGAAGAAAGATAATGGGATGAAAATCACCTGGGCAGGAAAAAAAACAAGGAGCAAACTCCATGGGAGGAAAAGCGCCCCTCTGGAAGAAATGATCCTGACTAAAAGTCGAGGGGATGACTCATTTCAGATCAGTATTCAATGCAGCCGAGGGCTGAGCAGTCTGTGGGGGAGCAGACTCCGGGGAAGAATTGAAGATCTCCTGGAAGGGTTTAAAAAGTCACCTAACCTGTATGGTCCAGGGAAAAAGTAAGTCATGTCCAAAGCGAGAAGGGGGGAAAAGCACAAAAAAGGAGAAAGTAGCATAAAGTCGGGGACGGCCCGGCAGGGACTTGAAACCACATTGAGGGTGACGATACCCGCTGCTGAGAAAAGAAGAAGCTGAAATGCCAGAAGGGAAAGTGATGTCCAGAGACCTCGCCGCAATAAAAGAAAAAAAAAAAAGCACACTCGGGTGCGCGCAACGACGGAAAGGGCAGAAACCTCAAATATAACGAAGACGCCAGGGTTCAAAAACGCATAAGGCTCTCAAAAAGCCTCTCAAAAAGAGGAGTAAAATAAGGTACGGGCTCACTGGCAGAACGTTCAACCGAGTCGGTTAAAAAACTGCCCTTATCGGAGGGGGAGTTGAGCATTGCGAAAAAAAAACTTCTGGGGCAAGTAGCGCGGGTTTAGGGGCTTGTAAAAGGGGGGGGCGCAGTCTGACAGAGCGAACTAAAGGGTCAATCGGGAGGAGCGTCAAAAGAATCGCAGCCGCGGGGTTTTTTGTTGGGTGGGGGGGGGGGGGTTTTTTGGGGGGTGTTGTTTGGGGGGGGTTTTGGTTTGGGGGGGTTGGGGGTGTGGGGTTGTGGGTGTTTGGTTTGGGTTTTTTTGTGTTTGTGTGGGGGGAGGGGGGGGTTTTAAATTAGGCCGCGTGAAAGGCTTAAAGGGTGGAAGCTACGGAAGGGGCGGACAAGCCGGTCGTAATCTCTTGGGGTTCGCTTTCACCACGGCAAGCGTCAACTAAAGAAAAAGGAAGACTAGGTTCGGAAGGGGTTTTCCACAAAAAGCAGGACTCTCTCCACTATGACCGAGGCTGCCCCGAGAAGGAAGTCGGGCTGAAACAGGCGCGTTGCGTCATCGCGAGAAAAGCTAGAGTATAAACGGGATGGGAGGGTGCGCTAACCATTCCGAGGGCTACACTTCTTGGGAAAAAAAAAAAAGGAAGGGCAGCCAACCAAAGGATAGGAAGGTTATTCTTCTCAAGCGGCGGAAAAAAAAAAAAGCCAAATTTCTTCTAAAAAAGGCAGTGCTGCTGGGGGAAAAGAGCTAACAGGGAAGGTCGATGTTTTCGCGCGGTGAGGGAAGGAAACAGCGAGTTAGAGAGGAAAAAGATCCGACTACCCTTAGGGGCCTCAATCGGGAGGAGGGGAACAATAAGTCAAACAAGGGGAACAAAAATCTTTCCATGATCGGTCGAAATGGTAAAGAAATACTGGGGAGGAAGGGAAGGGCATCAAAAAAAAGAAGCCTCCCGAAGGGGGGAGGGAAATCTAGGAAACGTCCACCGGAACGAGAGGCAGTGACTTCGACTCTGTCCGCCGGTAAAGGAAGAAGGACGCGATCCCCGATTCAGAGGGGGGGAAATAAGTACTTACCCATAAAAATACGAAGAGGAAGAAAGGCCTAAAAATCAAAGCAGCGAGCTGGAGCGCAGAGTTCTATCTTATCACTTGAAGAAAAAAGTCGGGGGATTTTGGGGAAACAAAACACAGGGGATCGCTCGAAACCGAGAAAAAAAAGCGCTAAAAGGGCGTAAAAAAAAGACTCTTGGTGGGGATGATATCGGCCGGTATGCAGGAGAGTAAGAGTCGGTGTAGAAGGGAAGGGGGCCACAAATCACTCCTTCCTCTAGGGCGGTCTCTCAGAGAAAGGGGGGAGATACTAACGTCGAAAAAAGAGCTTACCATGACCAAGGAGAGCAGAAGAAGAAAAAAATAAATAGGGGGGGGAATTCTTCAGGGGTGGAGAGGCGGAGTCCGGTCTTCCCTACTCCGAAAACTAATAAAAGGATGGTAGGGCGAAGGGAACGTCTTCAGGAAAAAGAAAAAAGTATCCGAGGCCGCTAGACTTGCTGCTTCTGCACCGGAAAACTTCAGGCCTAAGGGAAAAGAACTCAGAGAGAAGAATTGGGACAGAGGGAAAGGGGAAACGGCGGACTTCACTAAAAAAGGATCGACAGCGGTACGTTGACTGTCATGAGAAGAGGCAGGACAAAGTATGTGAAAAAAAGGTTGGCCCCAGTCGGTCCGCAAGCGCGTGCAATCGGGAAGAAAAGGGGCTTACAGTACAAAAAAACCAAGTACCGAAAGGGGGGGCCGACAAGCCGAGAGCACCAGATCACGGAGAGGAGGAGAAGTCTCCAAGGGGAGGAAAAGCCAGTGGGGCCTCGGGGATCGATATTAAGGGGCAGAAGTACAACGATTTAAATTAAGAGGAAGAGGGGAAAAAAAGCTGGGCATTGCGACCAAAAGGTAAGTCTCACTCTCGGGAAGGGGTGGGGGAAAAAGGTCGGGAGAATCGCGGAAAAGAGATAGACACAAACAGAAAAGGAGAATGATAATCTCTCCTAAGGGGAAGAGCCAGGGGACCACCCCTCTTCTACCAAGGGAGCGACTAAATGGGTCCAACAATCCCGTCCTGAGGAGTCACAGACCTTTCATCGTGTGAAGGAGGTCAAAGATCTCTCATTAATAGAGGGTAGGCGTAGCTGCTACACTTCGCCAAAGATCAACGCTGAAAAGGGGAGAGAAAAAGAACGGGGGGCAAAGAAGGGGTCGGAAGTGCTTGCGTCCGGCGAGAGGGGAGCAAGGGAAGGGGCTTAACTCTACTGGGGGAAGACCTTTCCTTCGGGGAGCCTAGGGGGAGGGGAAAAAATGGGGAAAATGCAGTTAAAAAAAGTTCTGTTACAAAGGGACTCGAGAAGGGGCCGATCTGCATCACCCGAACGGAAAAAAAACTTAGGGGAGGGGAGGACTTCGTGCGAGAACAAGAGGAGTGTCAAAGGGGGGGGGGGGTAGAATCATTCCGTCTAAGAAGGCAATTTCTTGGAACGAGCGGGATCCGAACGAGACCTTCTAAAGAGAAAAGACCCATGCTCGATCATTAAAAAAAAAAACACGGGAAGCCGGGCCAGGTCAGATGCAAAGAATAAGGAGAGGTCGGGGGTGGCGTGGCTCTCGAGGGGACAGGGGAAAGACCAGAAGCGAACTACGACTCACCAAGAGAGATCGGAGGCAACAGCAGTACCAACCCTGGTCATTTGAAAGAAAGTACAACGCAAATAACAAACGTAACATCAGAAAACAGAAGAGGTTACACAAAGAAGGGGGACCTTCGCGCGCGAGGTTGAGCGCGAACGCAAAAGGTGTCGTGTCCCAACCCTCAAAATGAAGGAAATGAGTGATTTTAAGAAAGGTGTTAATATAGGCGAATCGAAGCAAGATAGGAGGGGGCTAGCGATGGACTCGTTAAGGGTAGTTCTGACTCGGTGCCCCCTCGAAAGAAAGTCCGAAAGAAAAAAGCGAGGGGGCTAGGACAAACAAAAGAACTTCTCTCAAGGAGAAGAGGAGGAAAGGGAAATTCGCGTCTCCAGGCCTTGAAACCCTAGATTTCCACGACGGCGGAGCGAGTAAAGTGGGAAAATTTCATCAGAGAGAGAGAGGGTAAACGAAGGGGCGTCCGGGGAAGGAAAAGGAGGTCTCCACGGTGCGCATTCGACTTAGGGGGGGAGACCATACAGAGACAGAGAGAAGAACCGGCCGCGACTGGAGGTTCTCTGATCTCGGGGGGAAAATAAAAGGGAGAATGGGGGGGTTGTCCTTCGACGTCAGGGGAAGAGAGAAGGGAGATCGTGGAGAAACTTCTGCTACGGAGAACCAAGCAGAAAGGAACGAGAAGGAGGAACGACAATTTGAGGAGGGGGAAAAAGCATGCCAAAAAATAAAGCCGGCGACGATACCCGTCTAGCCGGGGGAATGAATGACCTAACCGGGTCAGCGCGGCCTCGTAAAGTCAAGATCGGGGACCATAAGATGATAATTCGAGAAAGGAGCGAACACTTCTAGAAAGCAAGAAAGCGACTTGGGAGGCCAGAGAGGGGGGGAATGCAACTCCTCCGATGGCGAAGACTGAAAGTTTGTGAAAATGGAGCACCAAAATCTGGGAAGAAAGGACGGAATGGGTAAAGTATCCTATCCATCCCGGGGAGCCTGTGGGGACGAAAGGACGACAAAGAAGGAAAACGTCTTTTCCCTCCCGCGCGGAGAAGGAAAAAAAAAAGGGGGGACACCTGAGGACCGGAATAAAAGGTCGGAGACCGGCTGAACCGGACGACAGAAGAGGGAAGAGCTACGAACGACAAGGGCCGAACTTCCAGCCAATGAGAAGCAGCAAAGAGAGGAAGTGGTCGGAAAGAAAAAAGTCGCATTCAAAAGAAGCATTGGCATTCAGAAGAATCCCAGTGAAGCGTCGCACTTCGCAAAAGTAAGATTCGCACAAAAAACGGAGAAGAAAGGATATGGTGAAGAGGAAAATAGACGACTACCGGGAGAAAGTAATTGGGGGGCCGGCACTGAGAAGAGGGGAAGGGAGCTCAGAAAAAAAAAAGGAAAGCTAAAGGCTTTGGTTAAAAGGCTTCCGGCGTCTGTAAAGGGCGGAGGGACGGAGAAAACTGATTTGAAAAACTCGGCGGTCCAGGGTCGACGCCTTCACGGTGAGAGGGGAGGAAAGAGCAAAAAGTGTGGGGTGTGTAAATCTGAAAAAAACGGAAGTTCGTCCTTCTCTACTTCAAAGAAAGGGGGGCGTTCCGTCGATAGAAACGCAAAAACTTCAGGCCGTCGGTTCGGGAGTAAAAAGGGCCACACCAAGGAAGAAAAAGGAGAAAATCAATTGTACTAGCGGGGCAAGCTCGAGCCAGTACGGGGATGAACATTCCAAATCTTCATAAAAGAAGAAAATGGGGCGATAATTATAGAGGAGGGAAGAGAGGGAGAGAAGTCCAGGCGGGGGAGGAAAAAACGGCGCAGGAAGCTCTGGCCACGAGGACGGGAGAGAGTCGGAAGGTCGGACTTATCCGAATGAGAAGAAATGAGGGTGTCCGTAGCGAAGGTCTAACGAAGAACATTCCGAGGGAGAGGAGAGGCAAGCTATGACGGAGGAAAAAGTCTAGCTAAAAGGTCCTTAAACGAAAAAGGAGGGTCTCAATGGGAGAAGTGGGGAACTAAATGCGACTGGGAACTCCTCAGAAAAAAAAACCCACCCCAAGTTGTCCAATAGAGCAAGAACGGCCTAAAAAGAGCGCGATGAAAGGGCTCATCAAAGAAAGGGAAAGCTCTCAGAGGAAAATGCACCGTTCCGGCTGGGAAAGAAGGGCCTGGGCACTCCGCGTGCGACGTAGGGAGACGGATACGGGGAAGCAGGGCGTCGATTCAAGGGGAAGGGGGGGAGAGTACACAGGGTCAACAGAACCTAAAGAAAGAGAAAATGCAGAAAAGAAAAGACGAGAGGGAATTGGAGCTCGTGCTTCTTAGAAAAAAGGTCAAGGGAAACGGGGGAGTCATTGGATGACACGACAGGTGAAAAAAGCTGCTACTCGAGCGATGCGAGGGGCTTGGAAAAAAGGAAATCTTGGGGTAGGATAGGACTGGATCAGACGGGAGGAGGGGAAAGTGGGACGGCCAAAAATCGACCAGAAGCGGTTGGAAAATCAGCGCGGCGCGACGAGCAATGGGGGGTAAGAGGAGGTAGGAGCGGAGGAGAGACATAAAGGACAACAGAAAGAGAGAGATAAACATCATAAAAACCGACATCACCTGCCTGAGTTTATCAACCGATGGATCAACAATCGCCGGACCGGGAGAAGGCCAGGATGGGGAGTGGGCTGAGAATTTGGTTGTTGTGGTGGGTGGGGGGGGGTTTTGGGTCGGGTCGCTATTATCATTAAACGCTATCAGGAAGAAGAAAGGGAACCTGAAAGAGAAAGGGAAAAAGTAAAAGGTAATCTCCTCCGGGTAGCTGAACCGAGGCACTCACCGTGTTCAAAAGGGTTTAAAAAGGCGTCCTTCCAGTCAGGGAGATAAGAAAAAAGTTCTCTGTGGAAAAAAGGGCAGGACCGATCACCTGGGGTTTCATCCATATTTCGAAAAAGGCAAAGGGACAGCTCTGGGCGGGAAATATTGCGCGACATGTACGGAATAAGAAAGGACTGAGTAACAAAAAATGGTTTTCCTGACACCACCGTTGTATGCAGCGTAGGAAGGGCCAGCGCCAAGGACTAACAGCTTATCCTACTTCCTCAGATCAGGGGGGCAGAGCAAGGGCACCGATTGAAAAAGGGTCATCGTGAGAGAGAGAGAAGGAAAGAGGCACGCATAAAAGAAAGAGAGGTCTAACTAGATTTTTTCTGAATATGGGTGTGACACCTTGCGTTCGAAGAGAGTAGGGAGAAGATGATAAGCTGAGAAAAAGATATTATTAAAAGGAAGGAAAAGACGTCGAAGAGATCCACCCGCCCTGTTGAACCAAGAGGAGAAAAAAGATCAAGACGAAGAAAAAAAGAGGTGGCACCTGAAACACTCCCTCTTAGAGAAGCTATTTAAATGAAAGTTAAATAGGTGAAGGAGCTAGCGAGAGTCCCCCGGTAGGAGAGGAGCTGAAAATTCAAAAAACGGCGAAGGCAAGGAGAGGGAGAAGGTCTGAGTTGGAGGGAAGGCCACATCAGGTTTCAGGGGGACAAATGGAGGGGACGGTCTTCCTGTCACTACCTGGAGCGCACGAGACCGCGGTCAGACTGGGTCAAAAATGTCCCGTCTGCGGGTAATGCAGCCAAAAGGGGAGCGAGAAAAATTTACCTTCTTACTAATGACTACTGAAAAAAGGAAGGCCCCGCACTCATATTCCCTGTAAAAACGTCTGCTAGAGACGGCTTGAGAAAAAATCGAAATGACTTCTAATGGTTGAATTTAACAAAAAACAGGGGCTATTGTCTAAAGGGATTAAAAGGGCTCGATTTTATCTCGACGAAGAAGAACGCGGAAAACTCAAGCCGTACAGCCAGAAACAAGGGGGAGATCAGTTTACGGGAGATCATTGTACGTCAAAGAAAGGAAGAACATAAGACATGCACAACAAGGCAAGCAGGAGGGTGATTTGCAAGACGTCTGTTCATGTGTAAGGAGAGGACTTGCTACATCAAAAGAACCCTAGAACCACAGGGAGAAAAAAGATCGAGAAGGTCAATCTCAGGAGTTTTTGGGGACAGATCAAGTCGCCCCTCAAAAAGTGGACCGCCTAAAAATAAGGAAGAAGGAAAGAAGTTCAAAAAAATCGGTGTTCGCAGAAGAGGGAGAAAGGACGCTAGGTGAAGGCGCGACCCTGTGAGGGACTCCTGAAAATCAGATGTGCCAAAAGGATTTGGGTGGGACAGTTGTCTATAGAACGAGAAAGAGAAAAGCAATTGGGGATTGGCGAGGCCAATTTCAGGCGGTGGCAGGAGAAAAGTCCATAAAGACCGCTGCCTCGGAAGGAAGAGGCGCGTTTCCCGAGCGTAGAAACAGAGGAAAGTCGAATATGGACCCGGCAAAAGTAAAAGCTAACTTGGAGAACGAAAGATTTAAAACGGACTAAGGCGGCGAACCATAGCGGTTGATGAAGCCCTTGCATCGAGAGATCTCGGGGGGAGGGAAACGAAAAATTAAAGGCACTAGAAAAGGGGAAATGCTGCAGGTGCGCCTGGGCGTGCGTCGTCGGGTTATTTCCGAGGCGGAAAAAAAAAGCTGTTAGTTGCCGTCGATGACTAAAGGACTTGTCACCAAGGCAAAGAAAGGGCAAGAGCTCTACAAAAGGAAGAGTTAGACGTCACGCAACGTAATCAAAACACTGTCGACGCGCATTTCGGAGACATTGTCACGAATTCCAAGGAGGAATCCGTCGACCGTGGCAGCAGGAAGAACCACCTGGGAAGAAAAAGGAGGAAAAACGGCTACTAAGGGAGAGGGGGAAAAACGGGACCTAATGAGAGCCCGTCGAAATGAAGAAATAGCGAATACATTTCATAAAGGAGACAGGCTCTACGGTGAAAGGCGAAGAAAAGGAATTTATCGTGAGGGGGTGGGAAGAGAACAGGCAAAAGGAGAGGCCGAAGTCGTTTTAAGGAACCTCGGGCGGATTCCGGGGGGGGGGGATCGTAAAAAAGGAGGAAAGGGCTGAAACTTGTCCGGACAAGGAAGGGACTTAAAAAGTTTTGACCCTGAGGACGGAGAGCGAAGGGAAAGACTGCTCAACGAAGGAATAGAACTTTGATTTCCTCGCCTCGGGGGAATGGAAAAAAAAATTAAACAATAAAAGGGCTCACTTCTGGCTACGGCTTAAAGCAATAGAAATCAGGGGAAAGGGAAACACGACTCGCCAAAGTTGTCCATAAGCGAACAGAATTCATCTCAGCAAAAAAAAAAGGCTGAGGAAGGGAAAAAGGAGGAAGGAAAAGGTACAATGCACCTGGACAGTGGGAAGGCTGCCGAATACAGAGGGTCGTTCAAATTGGAAAAAAAGAGGGTAATAAGGATCATAGGGGGGGGGCTGGAGGCTCAGGCGGCTGGCAGGGCAGGACGAGCGGAATCGTCGATGCCTCGTCGGGAGTCAAACCCGCCTCTTTTTATGCAAGGGGAAGGGAAAATCAAAAAAACTGGGGGTTTTGGGGAAAGCTAAGGAGGGAAGAGGAGACGGTTCGTAAAAGGACGCAGAAGTGAAGAAAATGGGTTTGACGGCAGGGAACCCGACGCGGTGGCGAGCTGACTAAGAAAGGAAGGCCGATCGGTTCTTGAAAATGGCCACAACCCGCGAGCGCTCTCAACGCATGTAGAAGAGAAGCACTGATCCGAAAGGAGGGGAGGAATTCTATCCTGCGCGGAGAATGGAAAGAGAGGGGACAGGTTCTCATAGTTGATAAGAGGGAGAACCTTCGATTTCGAAGGGATTTACTACGCTGAAAACCGAGATGCCCTACTTCTCTTAGGGAAGGGGAGGGAAATGAGGCCAGGCCATGTTTCTTTCCGTGCTCAAAAGGGAGTGCTGGTGAAGAATTATATAAATGGTCAGAAAGCTGGATTAGAGAAGGGGAGGGAGGGGAGGCAAAGTAATCCAAAAAGGCCGAAACGATTCTCTCAGGCGAAGGGTGAGACACGAAACGCCAAAAAGAGCAACCGGGGACCCCAAGCTTGGTCCAGAAATAACTAAAAGCAAGAAAGGGAAGATAGAATATCTAGGACAATGTCTTCATCAACGACACAGGGTCACGCCGTCAATCATTGGACGAGGCGCATTGACTAGCTGGACGTTCATAGGAAGGGAAAAGAGGTTCAATCCGGAAAGGAAAAAGAGGGCGCTCCGGAGGAGGTAGCCATGGGAGGTCAAACGAGGTCCTCACCTACCCTGCGCGCATCGGCAAAGTCGGTCACAACGGGGGAATGGGGGGGCGGAGGGGGTAATCAGCACTTTCGCCAATCCAGCTGGTGAGGGTTTTGAAGAACAGGAGTAGGCGCCTAACAACACGCACTGGAGTCAAAAAAAGCTATCCGGGTGTAAGAAAATATCGCTCTGGGGGAAAGTACAAGTATGAGGGCATGTCAGTGAAGGGGGACTGTGGAAAGGGGGGGAACACGCCGTCGACTGGAGGGCTGGTTGCGGCGCGACCTCTTTCGGGGATGAGGAGAATAGAATTACCCTGCCGGGGGGCGATGGATCAGAATCCACCAAAAAACTCTCGGATTGAGGTGATATCAAGATTGACAAACTGGGCCGGAAGTCCTGAACAATACGACTTTCTGGGAACCGCATCAGCTTCGTCCGACGAGATGAATCGCGTCAACTTAAACAGATGAAAAGACAATGAGGCTGGGGCCACACCAAACGTCTCCAGGGGGCGCTGAACCGCCAACATACACGCCGTTGGTGCAGCGGTGAGACCTTACTCGCAAGTAAAAGCAAAATTTCAAAAAAAAGAATCGGGGACGGGGGTCGGAAGACCAATGTTGCGGAAAGCAAAATTAGGTCGCAAACCATGTCCGGGAACATGCCAAACCGAGGTCAAGGGGGGGCGCCCATGTAGCTGGAAGACAAGGCTTTCAAAAAGGAAAAAAGCGGTGGCAAAGGACTCAAAGGATAGCACCTGGGGCCGACTTTCAAGGCGCCGGGGGCACGAGCATCGCGAAAAACTTGCTGGGAAGCGTCAGGATGCTCACGTCACCCAAGGCAAGGTACGCAGCGCAGCGCGACGAAAGGGAGGGGTCAAAGGAAAAAAATCGTAGGGCGGCCGACTCATCGGACAGATGGGTGGGTCCACATTGCGAGGATTCGTCGGCGATGATCATCTAACACACGGGGGAAAAGGCGATATCATCGTCGCAGACTAGATAAAGAAAAACGGGAACCAAACCTCTGACAAAACGAGAAACGCCCGAAGATTCCCCGAAAAGTCGGAGCGAGTCTACCTCACGACGTCCATAAAGCCCAAGCGAGGGGCCACGTCGGGGAAAAAGGGGGAACTCGCTGGGGCAGAAAATAAGCCGGCAAGAGCGGGTGAAATGGGTAAACCCTTCGTCAGAGTGGACGGGCGGGGTCACGAGACAGCGCACGATCAAGAGCGCCGGATCAAACGGTTTTCAGGACCATAAGAAAAGGGTACTCTTGTCAACAAAAATGGGGACTCGAAATGCAACTTGCAAACGCTTGGGTGCATAGACAACCGATCGCCATAACTAAGATGCCACTGGCAAAGACGAGGAAGAAGGACTAGGCGTGCAGAAAAAGAATTTGTCCGGAAAGCAGGCCGGAAGATTGATACGGACGGCGAGGAATCCTCCGAACGTGCCCTCGCCGGGAAGCCATAAAAAATGAAAGAAAACTCAAACAGGGTCCTAAAAGGGGGACGGACCGGCGAGGTCGCACAGCCAGCATCCAGGGAGTAGATGTCGTCGTTGCGATCGCGCAAAGTTCGGGGGTCAGTTCTCGAGCACACGTGAGAACTCAACAGACGGTCATCCAGATCCGCAGCCGTCGCCGGCGGCTTGGGTGCCACAAGAGAAGTCGCACCTCCAAAGGGAAAAAGAAAAGAATGATAAAGACCGAATAAAAGGACACCAAGAGAGCCTGTCGACTGCAAGCAAGACTGGACATAGCGCGCAGATCACCAGTTCGGGGGACTCATTAACCATAGAAGAAGAGGGATTTTGTTGAAACAAGTGCAGTGGGGGGAAGAAAAAAGATTCAAGGGACCATTCCAGCTCAAGAGGTGAATGACGAGGTTAGATCGGCCGAAGGATGGCTCGGTGACGCACCTCCCTTCCATCCAATCTCCGAAAACGAACATCACGTTGTCACCCGAAAGGTGGAGGATAACTTCTGACAGGCCGAATATAACCGGCCACTAAACTACCATCGGCCAACCATAAGAACGAAGGATCTGCGTCGACCAGGGAAATTTTGGGGGATTAGCCCATTGCATCGGGGAATCGGCTTTTGCGGGCCTATCGGAAAAAGACTTTCCAAAGGGATCCAACACGGAACCAGGTCAGCCGTCGGAGGGGGGCTCTCGACAAGGCGAAAATCCCGCCTTTAGTTTTTCCAAAAGGCGCTATTTTCGGAGGGTGGGCCCTTGCGCCAAGCGCTAAAGATACTAGAACGCTCTAGTATACCTTCGATACGACACGACCAACGAGATGTCGAAAATCATCCCTGTCCGGAGAAGGAACAGGAGGATACCGTCGAGCCTTGCAGTGCTGAAAAAAAGGGGAAAAAAAGAGAAAAGTGGCAGCGGGACAGGTGAAAGACGAAGGGACTCCTCTCCCAAGAAGCTAAAAATTAGACCAAAGTAGCGGGTCATCGCGGCAGAAGGGGCAGACGACTTGGAGTCTCGCGCGGTGATAGCCTGAGAGTTAAAAGCGCTGGGGAAAAGTCGAAACTTCCGTTGCTCGTTGTAAGTCAATCCGCAACTAATGAAGGGGGGACAGAAAAAAGTCTCAAATGGAGAGGAGGACGCAAGTTGTCCGCCTGCGAGAGCGGTCCAAAACCATGTGAGACGGGCGGCAAAAACTCAGAGAGAAGCTGGACCCTGAACACGATGGGAACGAGAAAAGGGGATCTCGTCCTCGACATCCGCCGGGAAAGCCCAGAGAGTACTGAACACTGCGGCGCCAATTAGGGCAAAGCTAGGGATAAGGAAGCAGAAAGACTCGACAGGGTGCAGCATCAATAAAAGCCGACGGTTAATCTAAAAACACAAGGGAGGAAACTGGAGAGAGGGAAAGGCGAAACATTATGAGAAAAGCTTTGCTGAGGGTGCCTGCCCGGGGATCACGAGTGCATGCCATTACGCCTTTGGCGGGTTGCCGGGCTTCGAAAAAAGGCTGGAACATAAGAGGACGAGAGGAGGAGGACGGTCTGGCCATAGCGTCGCCCCAGCTGGGAACGCCGAAGGAAAGGACCGGTACGAGGGGGGAGAAACTGTGGTTTTGAAGGCGCCGGAGACAAGCCGGGTCGTCCTTCGATAATGGAGGGGGGGGTTTCGGCCACCAATCAGCGGTGGCAGAGCGATTACAACGCTCAAGGCGGCCTATCGGTGGCTGGACAAACCTGCGCGCGCGCGACCCGTACCTACGGGAGAGGAAAAAGGCCTCCAAAAACGAGGGCTGCAATGCGAATCAAAGTTCGTACATCCAGGCGACTGAGCTATTATCATCTGAAAAAATGGAGCCGAGGGCGGCGATAGTCTACGCGTTTACTACGCGGAAACTGGCGGGAAGGGCAAAAAAAGCGCTTGCCAAAGAGGGGGGAATTAAGCCGAGGAGGGTAGGGGTTAAAAACAAAAAAAAAACCCAAACCCACCGAAAAACCAAAAAAAAAACAAAAAAAACCCCAAAACCCGTTGTTCCTTCGCCAAGGGGCCGCCCTGTTGCTGTGGAAAAGAAGGCGCGGAGAAACTGGTAGCCGAGACTACTAGAATGTTCGAGCTAGACGGAAAAAGCGGCAAAGAAAACAAATTCAAAAAAAAGTGGAGATCACGGACAAAACCGGCGGGGGAAGTTAAGGCGGTTGAGTTGAGAAAAAGACAGCAAAATCACTACCGGCAGACTTTTCAGGCGGCGCACAGCCGTGCACCTCAAAGGGACTCGGGCAAAGGGCTGAAAAGAAAAACCGAACCACTCGGGGGAGACGACTGGGGAAAGGTCCGTTTCTTCAAAGACCTGTAGACGAGCTGGATGAATCGGGAAAAAAAAAGCAGCTAAGGCTCGGTAACCACCTCAGAGGTTTGTTCGTCGAAGGGCGGAAACCGGACTAACCTGCAAAAGACCTCAGAATCCTAAGGCGCTTAAGCGGGAAACTATCTTCTAAAACTTCCAACGACCCTCTTTGGGGTTGATTAGGGATTAAAAATGCACACGACACGAGGAAAGATATAGAGAGACGTAACAAGGACTCTGTACTAAATTTTCAGGATGCTGGGGCTTCCATTTGAGGCGACTTTGAGACTTGGACCCAAACTCCGGCGGACTGCGGTTGCGCCTCAAAAAGAAATGCGCGACGACAGGTGTGACTCGTGAAGGTCAGAGGAGGAGCCTATAAAATTAAATGAACCCTGCGCGGAGCACGACTAAAGCAGAAGCCAATCGTTCTGTTCATGTGAGATGAAACTGGCTGCGTCCCCTCCACAGACCTGATCGTCAAAAATGCTGGGCTTAGGGCGAGGGCATCGTAGGTCTCACTGCAACGCGGCAGGGTAACGAAGAAAGCGAACTGCAGGCCCCCTACACAAGCCGCCGGCGCGGAACCAGAAAAAAAAAATGGGACAAGGATTAGGGGGGACCTCGGTAGTGAGGCGATGGCCTTCCTCATGAATAAAGATGCAGCAGGGCCGACTAGGTGGCAATGACAGCAAAAGGGGGCACACGACATGAGGTAAGCAGAACACGTGAAAGGTGACTAGATACCGAAGGAACCACTGACGCAAATGTCGCGTGACCGCACTTCATCGACCGGGAAAAACCGGGTATGTGGAAGGGAACCACCGGTCCCGTATAAAAAAAAGAAGGGCGCGCCGTTGCGTCTAATGCAACTTGAAGACGTGGCCTCGAAGAGGGGGGAAAGGAGCAGCGGACACGGTACACGAGTGGGCTCATGGAAAACATCGCTCAGGGAAACGATACGGGCGGGGGGGGCGGCACCGTCGCTTGCTACTAAAGGAGTCATGAGGTGGTTGCCACCGGGAAAAAAAATACGACGATGTCGAGCACCCAGAGGAGGGAGGAAAAGCTATATATGACGTCGCCGACGAGAAAGAAAAAAAGCCGGGGAACAGACGAGAGACCCGACGAGTGAAAAAAGAAACCACGCCGTCGTCGCGAGGAGAGGATAACAATGATTGGGCTTACAGCATCATAGGAGAAAAAAGGCAGGGACCAAGTTCTAGGGAAGGCCAGGCAAAAAACGTCAAGGGCTGAGCCTTGTAAACGCCCCAAGCCTGTTCTAAGTGACGGGAGCCGTTCCAAATTGGCGTCCTAAAGGACACGCGCGCCGGCAAAAGGTGTTTCCAGGAACTGGCCTACGAAAATAATGTCCGAAAGGTCCGCAACATGGTGAAAAATGAACATCTGAGGACCCATCTACGACGCGAGGGCAATCATCAACTCCCGATGCCCTTATCGGCGTCGTCTCAGCGTAGGAGGGGGCAAAAGACAAAGGAGGCGAATTGTCCGGGGGCCAGAGCATGCAATTTCTATTCTCGTCCATCGGCGGGCTCGTTGCTGATCAGAGACCGACCTAAAAACTGCCTATCCGGAACCCAAAAGCAGGTGCGCGAATTCCAGGCGCGCAAGGGACGTCCTAATGCACAACCTGAGCAGGCCGATGGAGGGGGGGGGCGGTTAATATGCTAATCTTCGCGGCAATTGTCATGTGAAAGGGTGCGCAGAACAGCCATCTCCACAGCTACGGAACAGAGCTGATCAGGCGTCAAAAGGGAAAAATAGAACTTTGGGTGCCAAAGGGGAGAAAATTCGAAATCAAATGGACACGCAAGAACAAAGGAATCTTAATCCCGGACGATACTAGCACAATTGTTCGAGCCTGGGCAAAAATTCGCGAGGTTAGCGCAAAAACAGTTTCGACGAAGGAAAAAAACCATCAGCAGCATTGAGGGATTTGGACGCAGTGCAATAGAACGGGAAAATAATTCAGCTGCTTTGGGGGGGTCTGGCACGAACAGTTCGAGGGGGGGGTTAAAAAGGGGAGGACCGCGTGTACGCCTCGACCGCCATGCATACCTGACGAACTATAGCTTTTCACGAGCGGATCGCGCCCGAAGAAGATGAAAACGATTCTCCACGAAAGGAGCCCAATGCTTGAAAAGGCGCGTCGCGAACCCCTGTCCGGTTTTGAGGATCTTGCAATCTACTCCCTCATAGTCTAACGGCTTGGGGAGAAGGGACATTTGAACGGGGAATGCCGAGCTCTCAGCACCGTTCAGGGGAGTCTAGGGGGCTCCCACCTCTTCACTTCCCGCTGTATTGCGCGGACAGGCTCAGTGTGCTGGCGTAGAGGTTTGCACCGTCCGGGGACCTCAGGGCAAGATAGCTCCAAGACGTTTGAAAGACTTCGCTAAAAAAAAAAAAACACATGAAGGTCTTCCGCCATGCTAACATTGCGGTCAGGTCCGCCCGAATTCCCGGGAATAAAGGAGACGTAACAGGCTATGGGACATAGCTGCCCTTAAAAAGCTCGGGGGGGAGACGGGTAGAAAATCGGACCCCAAGTCAACGCAATCGGCTTCAATCCGAGTAATTCGCGACCGTGAAAAGTGAGCAGGGGCGCAGGAGAGGGATTTTCAGCCCTCGACTTTGTTAGGCGAGCGGGCTCTGTACCGGGTAAGTGAAAGAGGAGGCCTTGCGGTGGAAAAAAAGATACGACCGATAGCCTTAAGTGTTGGACGTCGGGGGGGGCTTGAGCGTCGTCGCGGAGGCTCGCTCGGGGGGGTGGGGGATGTGTTGGGGGGGCTGGGTGGTTTGGAAAAGGGAAGGAAAAAACTCCAATTGAAGCTACGAAGAGTGGTCACCCCTATTCCCCAACCGAGGGGGAAAACGCGGCATAAAAAGACAACGTCTAACAGAAAAAAACTAAAGCTGCACGTGATGTCTATCCATCTTCAAGAGCCTAAATACCCGCGCGACCTTCAACTACCGGATTCGAGTGAAAGAGGGTATAGGCAGTCAAATAAACAGCAAGGGCAAAGTTCTCGAATAACCGGAGGAAACTCCAAACTGAGGAGGAGGAAAGGAGATTAATACGGGCGAGCAAAAAAAAAAAAAGCTTGCCACAGGAGAGAGGGTTGCCCTGCCCGGATCACGGCGATTGAAAATCCATTGGAAAGACCACGTCGGGAAGGCGCTTGTTCTGGGCCATGCCAGGCGGCTGGAAAAAATCAATCAAGTGAGCTGAAAGTCCAGCACAGGGGGCAAAACAAAGGCCGCCGCGTTTTGTGACAATTAAGGAAAAAAAAGGGGTTCTCGCTCCTTGCAAGCCGGGTCGGGACCTGCAACATTGAGAATGGGTTAGGCGTCAGGCATCAGCGGTGCGAAGTGAAATACAACGCGCAACGACCTCTGCGGTTCGTGAAAAAGGTTCACAGCTTCAATCGCGGAACGATGCCGCCTAGCATCAAAGGGAGAGGCTCAATCGATCCGAGCTATATGCGGCAAAAGCGACGGGACGAGAATTATAATAGTCATTTGCCTAGGGCGCGAAAAACGATGGTCCTCCAGATTCCGGGGAGCTCTGCCACGAAAAAGTATCACGGCGCGAATTCCGGCCGTAAGACCTACTCCGACTTAAGAGAAGTGCTGCTGTGATCGATAAAAGGTCTACCTAAGATCATGTCGAGCGAGCTTTCTGGCCCGGGAGAAACATCGTTCTGGCGCACACTGAGACCCTAAAAAGGGGGTTCGAAGCGTCAGTGACTCGACGAAAGAAAGGGGGAGACGCAACCGGAGTCCGGTCACTCTGGCTCAAACCCAAACCTGCGCAACCGCGAAAAGGGGGCTTATCAAAACCGACCAAAGGGGAATCCGAAGAGCTAAGGGGGGGAAGATATGGGCAGTTCATACCAAGACTGGAGACGAGCTGGAGAATTGAGCCGCGGCGACGAGTCAGGAGAGTGGCGCGGCCACAAAAAAAAAAAAAAAAAAAAAAAACCAACCCACACACCAAACCCCAACCAACACCCCCAACAAAACCGTCGGCTAAGTAGAGGGGCGGTCGAAAGGGTCAACGAAGGTCAAATAATTCCGCATCGCGCATAAAAAAGGAAGGCTGGAAGTGTCTCGCGTTTCTAGAGGCTCCAAATACTGCGCCAAACCCTTTGGGCATAGGAAGGGGTAGGGAGGGACACGACAGATGTGTCGGCGCAGAACAGATAAGTCACTTTCTCTCTTGGGGTAAAGCGATCAAAAAAACTGTCAGGAGTTGGGCGGGCCAGTTGATGGCTGAAGACGGGGGAAAAAGAGCCGGAAAGTGTGCCGACGCTCTGCAAAGAGCTGGGGACAGGGCTAGGGTCACTAAAGAGAACTGAAGGAAGGGAAGTCTGAGCACGACGACATCAGCCACCGACAGAGCCATGCTGCATGTTGGTGGGTCATACGGACCCTCTCGCTCTGAAGGAGAGGCAATGCTGGGGTAAATTGAGTACGAGGTGGAATCTGTGTACGGAAGGAAGGGGAGAATAAAAGGGGGGAGCCGTAAACGACTCCGATCGAAGGACGGCGTCGGCACCTTACACAGGGTCGAGTCAGCAGATCTACGCGGAGGGGGGTCAGGCATCGGTAGGGAGAATTCCTCTCTAACGTAGATTGCAGAAAGGGGCCTAGTTTGTCACGGTCATCTGGGGGCCCAAGAAAGGAGGTCAGGCGGCTGGAAACCGGTCAGGGATGGAAAAAGCCGGTGCAATGTGGCGCGCCATGGAGCGTAGGACGCCCGTCCACTTCACAAGGGAACCGGGGGACCGCCCGACAGGAAAGGGGGCACACTCTTGCCGGACGCTGGACCCGAGCAGAGAGAGAAAAATTGCACGTGGGGCCAGGATGCTTCGTCAAGCGCCATCACCGATTGGTCAGAGGCATCGCGCGCGACGAAAACTACTTGGGGCATAATCGTCGGTCACTCAAGGGGGTGGCGTCGATGGGGGGTCCATCGGGGCCTGATCTTCGTCGGAACAGATGACGG
>Ga0179593_1510747_pt1 | contig 24848 bp, 25 predicted proteins | sample CZODoug2_1_08_16_FD_185931 | JGI IMG/M metagenome (GOLD analysis project Ga0179593, IMG submission 185931) | Vadose zone soil fungal communities from Angelo Coast Range Reserve, California, USA - CZODoug2_1_08_16fungal (PacBio error correction) | ecosystem: Environmental > Terrestrial > Soil >...
AAGGTGGAGGAAAAGGATTTTCAAGCGCTACAAATCTATTAGGGTTGGGGAAAAGATGTAAGCGCGAGTTAGAAAAGGGGGGGCAGGAAAGAAAAAATTTCGACGTGGGGGGTAATAGATCCTCATTCGGAACTTCCTCGTAAAAACGGGAAAAAATAAAGTGCCCGGGGAATCCGCAAGGAGGAGGGAGGCGAAAAAGGAAGAAAATACAAATCCCTCTCACGGGCAATGGGGGGGGACTAGGCACAGGATCTATCAGAGATCGGGATCACTCGGGAAGCGTCAAAGGGGGGGGGAATTGGAAGGCGAAGGGAAAAATTGAGCAAAAAACTAGACCGCGTCATGATTAAAAACAATCTAATTGAATAACGTGGAAAGACATACAAAAGGATTGTGCGCTCCGCAGAAGGAGACGCCATGACGAAGGGGAGCTTACTGGAAGGAATAATCAACATTTATCGGGTTCATACTTTCGCGTGCTTAATTAACCCTTGGAAGGAACGGTAATCTGGAATACAGAAAACGGAAATGGAAAGGGGGAAACATGGAAAGGAGAGGGGAATATTCACAAGAATAAAGGAGGGGAGGAAAGGGTCGCCCCATTCAGGGGGCAAATCCTGTCCCGTAAGAGTGGGTCGCGAACGTCACCGACACACAGTAAAAAAGAACTTGGCTGTCGAGGAAAAAATAAAACACTCAGAAGGAGAGAAAAAAAAAACTTAATTAGGGTTACGAGAAGAAACCTATATAAAACCTTTAGTGGGAGACATTTAAAAAAAATGGGCAAAGACGGCTGTTGGAAGACGACAAAGGGAACCATTAGGGAGATGAAGAACATGGGCGAGGAGGAAAAAAATATATACGAAAGGAAAGACGATAAAACGCTCTCCAAAGAAAGAAACTTCTAACACCGCTGAAACAGAAAACTGGAGATTCGGGAAGGGGTTGTTGGGCGTAGGGAAAAAAAAAAGGAGGCAATAAATTAATCGGAGGGAACCAAACGTCAAATGTATTAACGTCAGGTGCACTGATGAAAGATTACAAAAAGACCGAGGGGACTGGGGGGGCAGGAGGAGAATTCGAAAAATATAACTCAAAGTGAAAACCAGTCGTTACGAACTCAAATGAGGCCAGCAAAGGAAGGGGAGAACAACTTATTTAATATGAAACCACTACAAAGAACTTTTTTTTAAGGCAAGTTTTCTTGTTACAACGGCCGTGCTTGAATACTGGGCTGCGGGGGAAGGAGGAACCGGGGAGGTGGGGGGGGGGGGGGTTTCAAATTTTTTCGTAGGGGTAAACCACTGCGTTGCCGACACCTCCAGAAAGTGGGGAGGTGGGGGATAATCTGAAAAAAGAAAATTGTAGGGGGGGGAGTTGACAAAAAAAGAAAGAAGGGATTTCTAGGACGTTAGTCCGGGATGGCCTGAAACGGGCGGCGTTTGACTCTCAGTCAAGGGGGAGGTGAGAAAAGGAAGGACGGATACAAGTACTTCGTAGCTGTCACGCGGAAAACGCTAAAATGGGGGGGCGGGGAAAGGTACATGAAGAAAAGCAGAAAAACGCATAATTGAAACCGGGGGGGATAAAGAGCGGACGTACATCAACCTATTGAATAGGAAGAAAAAGGGATAACTTTAGGTGAGCTCGCGGGTAACGACTAAATGGGAGCCATAGACCGCACGAACAGGAATAGGGCATGGCCGGACGACCCAGAATACAAAGGGAGGGGGAAAAGAAGGAAAAGGGAGAAAGGGGGCAGAAAACGCCAAATCCAGTTAAGGAAGTCCTTAAGGCGGAGCCATGGAGCGAAACTCCCAAAAAACGCCAGGAGAAGTGCAGAAAAGGGGGCCGCAAGATCGAAGGGGACCTAAATTACCGGGCAACGCTTGACTTTGGGGATTATCAAACAGCAGATACAGGGAAATAGCGGCCGCCGGATTGCTGTTGAGTAGAAGGAGGCAGACTGGGACATGAAGGGAAAGAAAGAAGGATGACTCAAAACATTGGTGAGGGGACGTCAAGTCTCAGATTGACATGTGGCAATGCCACCACGGGAAAAAGACGAAAAAAGGAATGGATGAAAAGGCCCTTAAGATCCGTAGCAACCCCCTGGCAGGAACGCAAATATTACAGCAAAATTGGGAGAGGGGTCGCAAAAAAAGGAAAGGGATGATGAGGATGATCGGAGAATGAAGGAAAATTTTTGTCAATTTGTACGGCCAGGATCGGAAGCTTGAGGAAATCGAGATGAATTCTTCACTTTTGAGGTCGAGGGGGGGGAAGGGAAGAGGGGAAAGTGAAAATATTCAGTGAGAGATACCTCTTTTGATATTTTTTTTAAACGAGTTGGGAACTGAATTCAGGATTTGGTAAACCCTTACCGCATTTTGGCAGAGAAAGAAAAAGAGGGGGGGACTGGCGGGGAGGGTGGGGGGTAAACTGAAGGCGCTCTATTAATATGGGAATTCACAATGCTCAAAAGTTCCGCTAAGATATGGAAAAGCGAAAGGGTCATCATAGTTGGGGAAAACGGCTTGGGGGAATTGTGCAATCTACGAGGGAAGTGCTCGTTGGTGGGGGGGGGGGGGAGCCTCGAGGGAAAGAAGGGTGTAGGGTTAATTTCGAAGAGAGGGAAACAAATACCATTCTGACTACGACTTCAAATGCGACGGCAGTGGGATGCGACTTGCCTAGAAAAACCAGAGAAAAAAACTGAAGAAGGTGAAGGAGAATTCAGAACGACTAAACAGGATGCAACTTTTAGGTGCATTAAAAAAGTGTCGAAGAAACCAAGTTAGAAAAATTGAGAGAAGGAAGGGCAAAAAGGAAAGAGATCTCATGGGGTAGAAAATACTACTGCAGAATTTAAAACAAGACGTCGGGATTTGAATTAAGTCAGACTAAGCGGTCAGGTAGCACACTTAGAAGGATGAGAAAGCCGGGAAAGGGACAAAAAAAAGAGGGGAAGGTTCCTAAAGTAGAAGGAGTTATGACGTATTCGCAGTACCCGGCAGAGATTAAGAGAAAAAAGAAAATGCAAAAACAAGACTTGGGGGTGCGGAAGGGAGAGTCACTGATTAAAAAAAAAGAGAACAAAAAGGCGGTCCGGGGTTGGATCGTACGTCGTACAAACACGTTCTTTCAGAATAGCCTGGAGAGGACCCGAAATCGGGAGATCTAGCAAAAAAAAAAAAAAGGGGGAGGAAAGAGAGGAGCATAAGGGGGAAGATCCGATGCATCGGCTTTTGGAACAAAAAAAATCTCTCAACGGAGACCCTGGGATTCCTCAATAACTGAAAAGAATTTGGAGACTTAAGATTAAAAAAAATGAAAGGGGTTACATGTTGAGGGGAAGAGAATTAAAAACTAAATCCGAAAAAAACTCATATCTCACTTAAAACCTCCTTAGAACCAAGATCAGCTTTGTGCAAGTTCACAAGGGAGGGAGCAGCCCCTGTTCTAATGGATAAAAAATGAGAGGGAAAAAAGGGGTAATTCAACTACAGGCTTTCTCTAATCCAAAAATGTATGGGGGAGAAAAGGGCCGTGTGGAAAAAGAAGTCTGCGATCAAAGGGGGGGAACTGGGGGGGAGATAAAAAAAGTACATTTCGTCATTCCTTCCCATATGTCAAAAACTAAAGGAGGCTTGTTGAATGTACGGTAGGGAGAAAGCGGAAAAGGAGAAGGGGGGTGTGCGACGGTTTATCGCTTTTACGAACTTCAACTCGACTTGAAGTTTGTCTTCAAAGGAGGAGGAGACAAACAGGAAAAATTTGGAGGCAGGAGGCAGAGACACGGACTAAGCCTCAGTGTTATAAAGTGGGGCAACCACCAGCCAACAAAGAGCGGGAAACGTGGGAACGCACTTAATCCCACAATAAATAGGGGATACTGTGTCTGGAGGTTAGGCTAGATATCTAATTCAGTCCGAGTAGGGAAAAAAGAAGGAGTCTCACCACCTCGATTAGTGTGGGCGGGGTCAATAAATCCCCCCGTCAAAAATTTTCGAGGAGCGAAAAAACGGGAAAGGGGGGTTGTAACCCAAACCTTGCTTAAAGTTTAACGGGGTATTACAAGATAAGTAAAGAAGCACATCGTATTCAGAGGAAGAAAGCTCCGAGGCAAATGGAGGGGATGTAAACGAAAAAAAAAAAAAATCTCAACTTGGAAATCAGGCTGGCGAACCTCTACCTGCGACGCATTTCCGGCATATTTGCGCTTAAACCAACGCGGAAAAAGGGGGACGGTTCGCCTAAGATGGGGGAATGAAGAAAAAAAAAGCGGAGGGGGGAGGCCGCGGGACATTTCAACGCAGAGTTCAAATTCGTCATGCCGCGGGGGGTTGGCGAATTTGGGGGGGGGGGGGACGGGTCGAGGAAAGGACTTAAGTGCCAGTGAACTTTTTCCTTGTGGTGCCAGGGCCCTGTCCAGCGTTGTTGGGCTAAGTGAAAAAGGCCAGAAAGAGGGAAGAAGAAAGAGGGGAGGGGAGGGCGACTGCTGGGGTCATTGCCATCTGTTCAGTGCAGTCCAAGAAATCCGGCGGGGGAGCCTCAATAGCGAGGGATGACTGGGGAGGGGGAAGATAACTAAAAAAAAGAATTCCCGCTACTTCTTTTCCCGCAACTTTGGAGGGGGAATAACCGGAATGGAAGGGAAAAAGAGAAGGGGGGAGTTAGGTGGGAAATTGAACCGTTTCACGTCTAGAGCAGGAAAATGAAAATAGTGAGTGCTGTGAGGAAGAAAAGATCGGAAAGAGGACTTAAAAAGTCAAGGACTGGGTCGGTCGGGGGTCCGGCGTCCCTACCAGTTTGTGGCGATTGTGTGGATTGGGGGGGGGGTACATCGCAGGTAGGAGGGGGGAGTAAGTGAAAACCGCACCTGTCTTATTTTATGACGGCGACCGTGCGGCAAAAAAGGGGGAAATGTGTTAAGGAGTAGATGGCGGAAAGGGGTACGGACTTCAAAAATTCTTAACTCAGGGCCGAGTGTGAAAAAGAGACGGAGAAGGCGAGGAGGTCCGACTCCTTCTCTTCCACACCATAAAACGCAAAAACTTTTCAGAACCCCAACAACACTCCAAAAAAAGGACGGCGGGGGAAGTAATAACTAAAACAAAAAAATTGGGGGATACCGGTATCAAAATAAAAGGTTTGTGTTGAGGAGCAGAAGGCCATCCGAACCCCCAAGTCAGAGGAAAAAAAAAACTTATAGTCCGTGCCTCCAAGGACAACACAAGTGTTACTGGTCGTGTGCATGACAATTCAGCTGCAGACAAAAGGGGGGTTCAGTTTGAGTGTAGAGAAAAAAGAAAAGAAGGCAGGAAAGGAGGAGGAGTTGTTTGTTTCATGCACGTTTGATCCAAATTGCGAAAAGATGGCTAACAACGGGAAAGTTAAGGGGGTGACTACCTTACAGCCAAAAAAGCCTAAACAGGGGTGGGGAAAGAGGGGACATAAGTGGGGAAAATGGAAAAGGAAAAGCTCTGTCATAGGAACTTTGGGGTGGGGTCAGCCAGATGTATGTGCAAGATATGGGATTCACAATACGTGGTCACCTCGACGGAAGCCGAGCGTGACGTTGGATGCTTCAAGGTTGAGCATATTCAGGAAGGTGTAAAGAGAGGGGGGGTTGGGGTGATCCTACCCCATTCAGCAAAGCTCCTCTCGTCTTTAAAGATCCGTCTGGGGAATCCTAAGGGGGAACCTGGAGGACAAGGAAAAGTGGGTCTCAACAAAGCCAAGTTGTATACTGATTCGGCTCTATCTTCTTGAGTGGAGGGTTTCGGAGTGGTAGGGGGTAAAGATTGTTACCTACAGAAATGCGATTAAAGGGGTGTACGTGAAAGGGTTCCAGAAAAGAAAGAGCTTTAACCCATTGGGCCGTGATGCTTACTGTGAAAAGAAGTGGTTCACGGAAAGGAAGGGAAAGGGGGGACTACCTAATCCGAGAGGGGGCTATTCTTGGCGTGCAGGAAATGATCTGGACCTTTATGAGGGGGGGGGAGAAAAGGGAATGTGAAAAAAACTCAAACTGCGGAAATTCTTGGAAGATCTCGTCGATAGAGGATTCGGAGGGGAGAGATTAGAGATGCGTCAAAGAGTTAAAAAAAGATGGGTACAGTAACCATCCCGGTATTGTCACATCTGAGAGGGAAGTGGGTGATAAGAGGGGGGGGCAGGGAATGAAAAAGAGGAGAGAATGTGGAGTGCACTCGTCTGAGGGTCGCGGGTTGTCCATGAGGGGTTCCATTGAGAGGTTCTTATTGGAAAATCAAAGGTGAGGGGCGAAGAAGAATGGGGAGGCTATGGAGGGGGAACTGGGTTTAGCTTTATTAATCACTAGATCAGAACTTACAAGAAACCGCAAGGGGGGGGGATTAGGAAGTAATAATCTGGGGGGGGAAAGTTTGAAACTTCAAACCTTCGGGTGCGCTGTAGGGCAAGAACCGCAGGGGGGGGCATAAAAGATAGAGATACTCACAAACAAAAAGGGGGAGGAAAAGGAAGAATATAGAAGGGGGGGGGATTCACCAGCGTTTTCAGCGGAAATCATCCAAGGATCAATATGTGTCGCTAGGGTCGACTACTTTAAGAAGAAAAAAAGGGTGACGGGGAGTTTAGACTGCACGCACGGCAAGCGCATGCGACCCGGCGGTCCGAGCCGGGACCCAGCTTAGGGGGGATACCTACAGGGGGAATCAAAGTAGGAGAAAGAGAAGAAAAAGAAGGAAAAGCTAAAAAAGGTAGGAACCTCGATCTAGCTCTTGTAGAAAGATCATCTTAAACCAGGAAAAAAACAAAATCAAGGGAGGAGGAAGGTGCTGCAAATCGTACGATATGCCGATGCAGCAAAGATGTGGAAGCTGAGACTCAAGAATAGGAAAAAGGCCGAAAGGGAGGGGAGATACGTATTAGGAAGTACGAATCTTTAGGACTACAGTGTGTTTATCCCTGCAGGAATGGGAGAAGGAAAAAAAAAACTGAACGGGCCACGTAAATGGCACTGATCACAATAGAGGAAAACCTAGGGGAGACGCTTGAAGGGAACCCAGGCAGGACAGAGGTCTTGGTCACTGACTCGATGATTAAGTTTAATTCGCGAACATGACCGAAAAAAAGGGGGACAGCGTCCTGGTGCTTCGTCATACTCCGCCATGACTCGAAAACTTCTAGCAGAGGGGAGGACGGGCAAGATCTTAAAACACCCCTGGCGTCGGCTTTAAATACTCAGGGGGGGGGGCCAGAGGGAGGAACGAGCTGGGGGAAGCCGTGACGGCCTGTGAATTGGGAGAAGAAAAAAAAAGAGCGGAGAGGAAAAAATTGGAGTCAGCGACAGCCGAAAGAAATCCCAAGCGGCACGAGTGCACGGAGGGGGGTCAAAATTAGGAAAAAAGAGGGAAAGAGAGTGAATAAGACGTAAAAACAAAGTAGACGGATGGCTTGGTGCCACGGGAAAAAAGGTACAAAAGAGACTAAGCTGCGGCCTTGTACTGTCGTGAAAATTAAGACGGTTATACCAGAGGTAGAAGGAAAGGGGGGGAAAGGAAAAGGGAAGGAAAAAGCGTTATCCGAGGAGAAACTTTAGAAAAATGTCTTTAGCGACACCTTAGGTTTTGGTGGGTACGAGCATTTTAGGGGACTGACCAAAAGGGGGGGAGGGAAGAAGGTTGGGGGGGGCGGGAGGGGGGAAGTATTGCCGTAAGAGGTTGTTGAAGAGGACTGGGGGCTAGTTAAGTAGGCCATCACCAAGAAAGAATTGTGAACTGGTGATAGGGGAGGGGGGTAGTGGAATAGGGTGAAAAAAAGCAAAGGTGGACTCTGGAACTTCGTTGTGGGAACTGGGGATTCAGTTTTGAGGGGGGGAGGGGGTCAGGGAGGGGAGGTTGAGAAATGGAAAAAAGGACTGAATAACGGGGAGGACATACTATAAAATTGCGCAACGTAGACACTGCAGTGGTGGCAGGGACGAAGGCGAAAGCATAAGCAGGACAACGGGAGATTTGGATACAGACGTTCATAAAAGAGCCACTAGTCTACGTGTCATGGGGATGAAGGAGTGCACGAGGACAAGGGAAGAGACTGGGATAAATTGCTTAGGGACAAACTCACAGAATCCAAGGAGTCGTGGGGGAAAGGAGGAACTCACGAAAAATTTAAGAAAGGAAAGTAGGTAAAGGAGACACGTCTCAAAAATGGCAATTATAGAAGAGAAGTCTAGGGCAGTGAAGTTGAGAGGAAACAAAAAGAAAGACCGGAGTGTAATCAAGGATTCTCTAGTCTTAGGAACGAAAAGGCCTAAATGGTAATGGTCCTCCACGAAGTAAAGGTGATTATATAGGGAGCCTAGGAAGGGGCTGGGGGGAAGACGATTACATCTAATGTCCCATCAAATTATCATGCAAGCTGGTCGTCATGAGCTCAGGCTACAGCCAAACTACTTAAGTAAAGGGGGGGGGCAAATAACCAAAACGGGAACAAACGAACGGGAAAAATGGTAAAGGAAGGATATACGTAAACCTGAGGCCAACTCGTGCACCTAACCGAAATGAGCCTCACTTTTTCGCAGACGAAGGAAAATAAAGGCGGCGGGGGGGAGGCGCAGCTCGGGAAAAAAACTGGCTAAATTGTCGGGGGGGGTCATTGGGGGGGAAAAAATTCCGGAATGAAAACCCAGCAGGTCGGGGGGGGGTTGGAAAAGAAGAAAAAAAAAAGTTGTGTTGTCTCTTGGTCGGGGCTTCTATCAGGGGCCTAGTTCGGACTATAAGTCGTTTTGGGGGAGGTGAGTAAGGGCTGAAGGGGATGGGAATCAACGAAAAGTGTACACGAAAGGAAAGTCTCATGGTGTATCCAGAAAGGGGGGAAATCAGGCAAAAAAAGGAGGGGTTTGGGACGGGCTTAGGGGGTGTAAAAAGAAACAACGGCTGACTAGAGTGTCGGCAGAAATCTTTCAGTCCTGCACCCCTAGGACTGAACTCCTCTAGTGTAAAGAACAGGAGAGAAGTCAGGGAGTTTCGCGTACATGGGCGCTTGACGCATAAACGGATCTTTTTGTGTAAAAGGGGGTGGGGGTATAAAATCGAGGGATGAAAGTGGGGGCAGGGTCATTTGGGGAGGGAAGAACATTAAAGGAGTCACAGATTCAGTTTACTACTTAATCCAGGCAACTGTTCTTAACTCGTGTAACGAAAGGAAAGAGACAATAAGCGAGAAGGGAACCGTCAGGGTCAGCCGAGTAAGAGCAATGAGTGATTAACATAATTTAGCATTTAAATGTCGTAAAACACTTGAAAAAGGGGAGAAGGAGGGAAACACAAGAAAAGTAAGTAAGTATGGGGCTCTCCATAAAATACTGCTTATGTGTCAAACCTGGACAGAGGATTAACAGGTAAGGCCAAGATACAGTGAGAAAGTGGAAGGGCACAGAGGTCGCATTAGGGGTATAGGGTGCTTTATACTGTCGGAGTTCCTGGACGGGCTATTATGGAGAATTAGGGCGAGTGAAAAGAAAAACGATGAAAGGCGTTGGGGGTTTAGAAGTGCCGATATAACAAGGTTTGCCGAAGAAAGCAACTCCAGGAAGGTGGGGGTATACGTGTCTGATCCATGGTTCTCGATTGCTGGACATTAGTAAGTGTCGAGCCCCCACAAACGGAGAATCTTCCCCTCGCTCTCTCCAAAGCCGCATAAGTCATCGCGTTCAAAAACTGCGCTCCCGAACCTTAATCAAAAGTCATCTTGGGAGGAGGAGGGGGGCAAAATCATTTTACGAATGACAGAAAAAAAAAAGAAGGGAAAGGGGTGGGGGGGGGAGGGTAAAATTCAGGAATGAAAACTCCCGCCATCAAAACCACATGAAAACCGGCTAAAAGACTTGGGAACGCTCCTGTCTATGGCTACCTCAAAGAAGGGTACAGTAATGGGCAAGGACAGGGGTCAGGGAGGGGGGGGCGAGGAAAGGAGAGAGGGGGGAAATACCCCTCTGGCCTTCCTGGGGTGCTTTCTCTGGTAAGGGGGGGGGGGTGACCCGTTAAAAGTGGCATATTGAAAAGTCAAGGGACAAGAGGTGAAAGCCGCGAAAACTCATTTGCTCAGGACTATCAAGCGAAGGGGGTGCGCGATTTTTGGTGTGCTGGGGAAAGGGTACGACTGCCATGACCGTGCCACACCGACCGGATTTAGGAAGTGAGGAGTAGGAGGAAGGGAAGGGCATAGGTGAAAGTCAGGCACGGAACAAGAGCCAACTGAAACATCAACTCATATGTGGGGGGTTACCCCCTACAAAACACGGAGAAGTAAGAAAGAAACAAAGGGTTAGGAAAAAAAAAAGAAGATCTGGATGAAAAAAGGGGGAGCGGGGAGGGGGATAATCTTAAGGGGTGGGAAATATTCGGAGCAGGCAGGGAAATCGATTATCAAGAGAAACGAATCTCTGGGTCCGTTTCTCAACCGCCACCCAACTTCGGCGGCTAGAAAAGGGAATTTTGTTAAACCCCACTGGATAAGGGGCAAGGGGTAACGGTCGTGATTCCAAAAAGGCAGAGAACTCGCCCGTTATTCAGAGGCGGACATCCTATTCCAAATGGCATATTCGGACGGAAACCAACGCGAAAAAACAAAAACAGGTGGATCGCTACGGGGGGGGGGGGGACAAACTCTCGCCCTGAAGCCAAGCGGACCAAGAAAAACCCAAAGAGAGAAGAAAGGAAAGGTTAGCCTTGGGATCAAAAGAAATGTAAGGGAGAGGAGCGGCGTAGGGTGGGGGCTGGCACCGCGAAGACAATTCTCGCGGGCGTACAGGATGAAGAGGGGGGGGGGGGGAGATGGGGTAAAAGGGATATTTACGGACTTTGCGCTTCGGGGTGATGTTCCTACGGTAGTGGAGGCCTTGAGAATTTCCTCCCGCGCCAAAAAAAGGGACGTGAGGGGGTCAGACAAGCGTGGCAAAGGTGCCCATGAATGGACCGCTTCGCTGAGACCGGGACTCAAGAGGAGAGGAAAAAAAACTGGGTGGGAGGAGGAAGCAGGACGAATCAAAATCGACCTGAAGAGGCTGCCTCAGGGTTTAACCTCTGGAGTCCTGGCGTTAATTGTGGTAGGGGGATAGACAAAGGTTGGACCAAAAAAAAGAACAGCGGTATATGTCACTATTTTGATTGCAGGGGGGTTAGTGAAGGGTTCGGGTGCCCGCCCATCTTTTCTCTCAGGGAGGTCAAAATCGGGTTCTTAGGGGAATCAAAGGAACTACTAGAAGGGGTTCCGTCTGGGGTAATGGGGTGAGGGGAAGAGAAGCAATGTCTGAACTATAAAAAGTGAAGGAGGGGGACAAACGCAGTTAGAAGACTGATAATCGTGGTAGGACGTCTAGCGAAAAGATCTCCAAAAAGGGGGGGGGGAAGGGAACGGAGGTGGGTCAGTTCAATCCAAACGTGCAAACGGTGTTTACAAGGGGGGGAATAACTGAAAGGAAGGAAAACGATGCGGTGAAGGGGGGGCTCATATCCTCCCTCACTTGAACAACACCACGGTTTTTTTAAAAAAAACAAGCTCGCAAAATACCAGTCGGTAGTGAAGAAAAAGACATGGCGGAAGAGATTAAACTTGTATGGGAGGAGGCTGCAATAGGAACCGTCCAGCCAAAGGGAAGAAAAAAACCTATTAAAAAAGGCCTCACACTGAAAGGATCCGGGCCAAAGTAAAGGGGAAAAAAAAAAACCGTTTCGGTACCCTCAGGCGGGAGTAGGATGTTAAGGTTTGGGGGGAGGGATCAAGGGAATGACAGTACCAGGGACCGGAAGACATCGGTAAATCGTGCCTCGAACTGGCTGCCGAAGGGGGGAGACCGAAAGAGCCACGGGAAACAGCTTGGGGTAGTAATGTTTGGAACACAAAGAAAGGTAGGAAAACGAAGCCCAGATGGTTATAGTTACATAAGGGGTTCAAACCAGGAGGGGGGGAGATGGACGGAAGAGGAGTTGGTTGTTTTGAGGACGCCAATAGAGGGGTCATCTGGGACAGAAGATACCACCAATTACGGGGAAGACCACAACGAAGGACTATGCCTTGGATTTAGTAGTAAGTTGCTGGCTGCTGAGGCTTCCTAATATGGGGTTGTGTTAGGAAATGGGAGTTCATGCAATGGGGGGAAAGGGGTTCAAAAAAAAGAAAGTCAGCCCCTGGCCCAATGGGTCCCAGAAAACCCGAAAAAAGTAGAAAAAAGAATAGTGCAGTAACGGAACCGTGACTGGCGAAGAAGTTTGAGCTCATGGCGGAAGGGGTAGGCCCAACATCAAGAAACCGTGTTTGAAAGAAGGTGTGCGAACGACGAGTAACATTTCGCCTAAGGGGAAAAAAATAAAAGCGGGCCTTAGGGAAAAGAGGACAGGGAATTTCCCGCGTGGATGCGGTTAATAGAGGTCACGGAGGGCTGTCCCATTGGAGAAGAGTTGTAGAGTGGGCGACCTTGATCCTAAACAGGATATTAGGTGTCCCGAAGGGGCGGAGGAGCTTACAAGCCAGATAGCTGGGGGGCCGTCCTAAACGAATACGAGATCTAACTTGGTCAGTTGCCAGGATAGAGGACATAACTGGCTGGGGAAAAGGGCTTCCAGGTCTAGTATTTTCAGGCACCTGAGGAGGGGCCTTGTGTGATTTGAAGAAGCATTCAAGGAAAAGGGAAGGGTGAAGGAATGGGAAGGATGAAGGCGATCCGAGGATTCGGGGGGCAGAGTATACGCCATTTAGTTTATCGGTTTAGGGATTGGGAAATTGAGGTCTTCTAACATAAGCCTGCGGCGGCGACCTTTAAAAAAAATTAGCTTTGACTCGGCAGGGAGAAGGGGGATAAAAGGGGAAAAAAAGGACGGCAGGGGGGTCTGTTCTTAGGAAGAGGATGTACTCGCGCGCATATTTACAACTCCCCTTGAGTAATTTCGATCAAATCATGGTCCTCTTCAACGAAGTTTGTACATCAAAGACAGAAAAAAACAAAGGGGGAAAGGGAGTATAGTGAGGGAGGTCACCGGTGGAATCCCAGGTCACTGCAAGGGGGTTTAGATCGCGATTCAAAATGGTCAGAAGAAAAAAAACGCGGGAGGGGGGGGGAGTACTAGGCACTAGGGAGGCAGTGTAAGATACCAGTCCTCGAGCCTTGGATGGGGGGAAAAAATAGAAGGGTTAAGAAGACCGAAAGATCCTAGGAAGCTAACAGGGAGCAAGCTCGCCGATTACGAGCGATGGCATGACAAGAGGTGGGCATGGCTCAAAATGGATCATCAATCCGAAATTTATGAATGCAACATCAGGGGCCGAGATAGGAAGCAGGGTGAAAGAAAATTAGGGGAGAGCTCGCAGAGCGAAGCGCCTCCTCTTAGAAAAAAATTATGTTGGAGGACAGAGAGATTTCTTTTGTCTAAAGAGGGGGGGATTGTCTGAAGGGGAATGTCGAGATGCCGCGCACCGAAGGCATGACATGCCAGAAAGGAGCCTATAACTAGGACTTCTGGTCAAAGTAAGGAACATGTGTGGGTGTCCTGGCCAAGAAATGGGGGGTAGTATGTCGCGGCATTGGAAACACATTGATAAGGAAGGGGGTTCGGAAAACTGAAAAATCCGCACAAAAAAAGGAGCATAAAAACTTAGCACAGATGTCTAGACACTCGGAGAGGGAAGAAAATTGCGCGTTGACATTTACCATGGACGGAGGATAGACTGAGGAACTAACCCTGAGGGATTAAAAGCCTGAAGTTCAGAGGAGGGAAAAAAAAGAGTAACAGGAAGAATGAAGAATCATAGAGAAACTCCGAGGCGAACGACACACGGAAGACCATAAGCCTTGACAGAAAAAATTTAAACAGGAGGGGGGGAGACGGGAAAAAAGGGGTTGACATTAAATCGGAGAAAAAACGACAAGTAATATCCGAACATTAAAAGGGTTTGCCGTCACGTATGCAACGCCAAACCATGGAAGGAAGTTGTGGAGGGATACTAGTAAAAAAAGCAAAAAAGGTTATCCCAGAGGGTCGAAGGGTCACTGGGGGCCAGAGCAAATTCGGACACCTTATCCGTGTTAAAAGGGTGATGGGGGAGGACTAGAAAAATCACCCTGAACAGTGTGGTGTTATGTAACAAGGAAAAGGCGGTACTAGAGGAGGGCTTGACAGACGGCGTGGTACAGGACGGGTTTGGGGTTAACGGGGATTAAGTTTCGGGAAAGGGGCTTACATCAAACCAAGAAAGATGGAAGTGATCGTTAATCAAAATTGGGAGTTAGAAATAGGTGTAGAACAGAAGACGGATTCCTAGGAGTGTTGAGGCCTACCGGACGTCGTTTGAGGACTCGGGGATAGGCGGGAGATGAAGAAAAAAAAAAAAATTAGAGACCGGGAAGAGACGATCATATTAACAAACGTGTGCACAACTCGGAAGAAGCGAAGTTGGAGGCGACGACGAAGCTACAAAAGGGGAAGTAAGGGTCAAGAGGGGTGATAAAAAAATGGGGGGCTATGGGAGAAGGGACTCTAAGATCTCCGTCTAGCGACAACAACGTGGGGGGTCGTAAATTTGGGGGGGCGTGTTTTTGGTGGAAACAAACGGTCGAGAGAAAATGACGATCGAAGAAAAAAAAGAAAACTAAGGCAAACAAAATTCTCGCAGCGGGCATCGCCCCAATACCAGTTTTAAAAGGAAAGAGAAAGAGGATTGAAGCAAAAATACCGGAAACAAGAACAGAAAAAGGGGGAGACAAGTAGGAAAGGTGCTAACTGCGGTGACGAGCACGAACCAATCGCCCGGAGATTTAGAAACACGATCTATTTGAGAGAAGGGAATGCCGTGAACTTCTTTGGAAAGGGAGCGAACAAGCAGTAAGTCTTCGTACTATTCGCCGAAGGGGAGTGGAATTCAGGAGAGTCCTACCGTTAAATCTCTTAAAAACATCCTGCTGACATAAAAGAAAAGGGAGTGCTTAGGAGCCCGAAAGGACTACAGGAAGGAACACGGAAAAGAGCGAAGTTCGAGTAAAAAAGGAGATAAGGTATCAAAGGAGAGTCTACTGTAAACCCCTTCGCAAAGAAGACGAGGCAGAGCAATAGTCTCACAAAAAGTGGACAAGAATAAATGGTGGAAAAATAGTTCGACACAACTCTAAAGGTCTGCTGCTTCTGAAAACGGTACCAGTGGTCAAAGTTTGGGGGAAAATACGGGAAAGTGAGACCCAAGAAAGAATAAGTCGAGAAGTTAGACACGCCCCTAACACCAGAGTACGCGATATCCTTGTCGTTGTCCTATTCCTGGGTCACATTTGGAGATTTAGATCGGAAGTGTTCGCTCGTGCGATTCGACTTGCTAGATTGGATAATTAAAGTTACTGGGACGAATCAAATGCTTCGGGGGATGTACTTGGCACTGGTATATTAGAGTGTGGCCGGGGCAGTGGAAAATAAAACAAGGAACGGACCGGTTTTATTAAACCTTCTCGGAAGTTTACCCAGTGACCCCCAGTTCATGGTGTAGCGTGGGGTAAGCCCGTTAGCAGCGGTTATCCGCGAAGGATGGTTTGGGCGGGATGTATGGTAAATCAGGATTCTTGATGGGGGGCGCCTTATCTCCACAAACGGAGAGCAGATGACCGCTAAGGAGGACCTCGAATACAATACAGTAAAGAGGTCTTTCGAGGGGGGGACAATTTGAGGTAGCAAAGGATGAGGTAGCGGTGAGAAAAGCGGTGGGTGGGGGTCTAAGAAACACCTTCTGAGTTTGGTAGGGGAATTGTTCTGGCATCATGAATTATCACAAGCGGTGAGAATAAAGTGAAACATGAATGTCTCAAATGGCAATTTGGCGACGTTAAAACGCGACGAGCAAACAGAAAAAGAAAAGGAGAACCACGTCATCAAAGTTGGGCGGAGGAAGAGGGGGAAAAAAGGGAAGCGACAGTGAAAAAAAAATGTTGGTGAGAGAACCTGGAAACTACTTGAAGGCAAGAATATTCCACGAAAAAATGAATAGTCCATGATATTTTGAGACCATAAAAGGGGCGAATGTAGGCAAAGAAGGGATGTGGAGTATTTTCAAGGTAAAGAAGGTTCTGCTTAGCAAGGGTGTCCACCTGATCAAAACTGTGCTGGAGTAAATTGGGGGCTGAACCTGGGAAGGTGGTGTGGGCAGAGGGGAAGGCGGGAGGGGATGGAGAATTAGAACATAAAGGAGAAAAAAAACAACCTTCAGGCCGTTGGGTTGGAAACTATAAATGATGGGAATAATCCCAAGCTGTGCGAAAGGGAAAAGAGCACTCGAATGAAAAGAAGGGAGGAATAATGTGGGCAGCCGGATGAAAATTGAGAGGATCCCAGGTTTCTACTCAAAAAAGAGGGAGAAATGCGCGTCCTCCCCATACTTGAATATTCGACAAATGTAATATCCGTAAGAAGCTCCAAGTCTGACCATTCTTTAGGATGGAGGGGAAAAAGCGTGAATGGAGGGGGATGAAACGATCTGATCGTGGGGGATGTTCATCGGGATCATTATGCAGCAATCTCATTCCTCCGAGGAAAAAACATTTCGCACTCAAAAATGTCGAACACATAGCTTGGGGGAAAAAAAGGAGGAGGGAAGATCAATGGAGGGGAATGGGCATACAGAAGAAATCTTGAAGGGGGTAAGTCAACTTCACTGATCTGCATCGATAAAATCAGAGGGACCGTTGAGACTGGGCAAAAACTCTGTAAAAATGTGAGAAAACGTGTTTCTCAAAGAGTGGCAGAATTCCTTCACATCAGCCAGACACTCATTGAGGATGGTTCGCAGAGCCCCGACCGGCTACTTTTGGCAAGGAAGTACGGTTGAAACTGGGCGCCGAACCTTTGCCTTCAAAAAGAAAAACGGGGCTTCTTGGACAATTAGATTCATGAATCCACCGCAGGGAGTCTGATTCAGGCTGATTCCAAAACTGACCGAAAGAAAAAGAGAAGGGTGTTGGACCTCAAACACGCAGGAAAGGAATAGAAATGGGGGAAAGAAGGTAGCTTACTTTCCTCTCCTCTCCGTCTGGCTCCTTCTGGGCTTCCACCCTTGCACTTTAACATCAGCCAAGAATCCTCTATTCTCTCTTTCCTTCTTCAAACCATCGGCTTTTCGCACTTCAGGCCCGACCGCTGTCCGCTGCTTCTTGATATCGTTGTTCTCAAGGGCGCCCCCTGCTCGGTCCTTTCCCCTCCGCTTCCTCTCTCCTGCTCATTCCTCGTCCTCCTACAATTCTTCTGTAAGGCGACTCTTCCTCTCTGAGCCGGCGGAGGACAGGCAGCGGGGATCTCGGGTCTGAGCAGCTGAACTCCCGATCTCTCAAGCGCCATCTCATTCTCTGGACTCCCACTTTCACTCTAGGAAAGAGCACGTGGATTTGTCAGTGCTCCCTCCTCTTGCCGTTGCGTCCCTCCTGCATCACAGGAAAAAGGGGAATAAGCCTGGCTGCTTGTCCGCGCAGGAGGACCAGCTGCATTCGTCAGCCCGTCATAAAAGCATTTATGATGGCGTCCCGAGGACTCCCCTTCTGGCTGTTCTCTCCGCCCTCCCTGCTTCTCCTTTCTGACGAATCGCCTGTGTCTCTCGAGATGCCGGCGCCCCATTACCCTTTGTACGAGCTTCAGCTTCGCTCTCGCTCCTCCCTCGCGCCACATACATATAGCACTCCGACAAAATCAAGGTGCGGTGTTTAGAATCAGACCTAGCCTCTCTGCGTAGGGCTGTCTCTGCAGAGTCCTCACCCTTTGCCGTCGTCCTTCTCGCCAAGAAGCGGGTCCTCAGTGGTTCTAAAAGAAGTACAACAAATCATCGGGCGACCCAATGGACCAAAGCTAGTCAAATTGTGGCTACCATTCTACCATAAAAAAAGAGACGAATAGAACCGTGATAGCCGAGAGCTCTCCGGGGGGGTAACTCAAAAAGAGGTCACTTGGCCTCAACGCGTGACGGAGGGGGTCAGCCAAACTATTTAGAAGTAAATGGCGTGCTCAGCCCTCAAGCGCTACCATGGGGAAGAGACTCAGCCAGACAAGTACCAGGGGTGCACAAGGGAGAGGGTGGAGTTATTAGGTATAAACACCCGATCGAAATACGGAGAAAAAAAGCTAGTCACGACCATTTCTTTAGTCCCCCTCTCTACGGGGCTGCGGGGCAAGGACGTTGGCGCCCTGGAGGGGGAGAAGGGGGGTCAAAACCGTAGGGGGAGTCGGGTCCGTTTGTGGGTGATAAGTCGTTGCGCCCACTTCCATGTCCCAACAATAATCATAGGGTCTCGGGAAAGGTCGCGCAACTATCCTCTTCTAGGACCCCCTACGATGCGGCTGACGCGCTATCTATCCTCTCAAGAGGAAAAGCGATCACGAAACGCAAGAGGAGCTGAACTGGACGCCCCTAAGGACTGAGGATACAGCGCGTCTTGTTAAGACCCGAACAAGTATGCGTGTAGCGATGCAAACAACAAAGAACGCAGACAGGGCGATCCAAAGACAGAAGATTTAGGAGAGTCGTGTGGATAGATCATAAAAGGAAGAGGCAAGCAAAAAGAATCAAAAATCGTGTGAGATGGAATAGCTGATTTCTCCCGTGGAACAAAAGCGAAAGGTAAACATGAATAGGTTGAAGGAGATGCCTACACTTAACTTAAGAAAAGGGTCGCTAATCCCCTAGCCTTCCGTTTCTACTGGTGTGGCAGAGTAACAATTTAGGTGACCCCCCCCCCCCGGCATCCGTTGAGAGGGCCCGACAGTAAGCTCAGATAAGAAAAAGGGACGCAGATTCTGGACCAAAAATACCAGTTCCGAATTGCGAGGTTTCGCCGCAATGCGAGGGGGGAAAGAGTGTGAAAGTAAAGCTGGAGGCGGGCCTTCACTCCAACGTCATTCTCACCAGAAAAATAAATATCAAAAAACCACTTTTCATTCAGAAAAAACAAAAAAAGAAAAAAGTCAATTGGGGGGAATATAACCAAAAAGGATGCCGAGACGAGTAAGATGACTTTGAGAGTCCGTCATAACGAAATCGCCAGGAGAAGGGAACAAGTCCGAGTAAGAAAAGGGCCACAATACAAGCTCAAACACAGCTGAGGGGAAACCTCTACTTGAGACAAGTTACGGTGGGGGATGACCTAACCTGAAAAAGAAGAAGCTATAATTCCTTGAACTGGGATGGCAGACCGTGATTTCGAAAACAAGGGGGGCTAACAAATTGTGTTCGAGGGTGAATGATACAAGACAAAGAAGGAACGAGGGCAAAGGGGGGTTGGGAGTTAAAACTGGGGAAGGGGCAGATATTGGGAGTGGGGGGGGTTCGCCTGAAGTGTCAAGGATAGGGAAAGAGGGGGTGTCCAGAACCCATCGTGAAAAAAATAGGGAAATGGGTTACGGATTCCGGGGTTTAATCTTGTAAAGGGATAAAGCGAGAGGGGGGGGGAGCGGAAGACTATGGGGAAACAGCCGGGTCGGAAAAAAAATTCAAACCGTCAAAGTAAATAAGAGGGGGGAAACAGTGCGCCCGGAAAGGGCTAGCCCAGGGTCGCGATGCGTCCAGAACAAGGGTTCTCAGATTTTTCATCGCATTTCTGATTGGGGGACGTGGGAAGGAAGCAAAGAGCTCCCTGTTTGTGCGGGGGCTCATAAGATAACACATTAGGAGGAATGATAACTTTCTCGTTCAGAAAGGTCATGGGGAAGATTTCAAATTTTGCGGCGCCAGGGGGCAAAGGGCAGTTGACTCAAAGTTTTCAAGGGGGGAGGCCTCTCCACGATCATAACCGTGGACCATGGCAGAATGCCACTCTGACTTACAACGGAAAAAAAAAAAAAATCGAGGTTGACCCTCATAGAGAAGACGAAGGGGTCGATGCTATTAGCTATCAAGCAAAGAACGACTGAGGTGGGCGCTGGCAAATTTGCAATCATGCAAGGAAAAGGGTTCTGTTTTATTACTTGGGGGGGGGAAAATTTCAATCCTTGGGGAAAACTGCACGCCGGTAATGGATCGAGCGAATTGAGCCAAGTTGATCGGGGTATTCTTGTGTGATTGCAGATCAAAGTTCGCTCGGCAGAAAAAAAAGAAAACTGGAGGAGGACTTGTACAAGGTATCTGTCGCCTTGCGTCAAAAAGAAAGACTAGAGGTAAAACCTTTGTTGAGCGGAAAGGTCGCGAACGAGGCGCGAGACTCCCCCTTAGGGAAGTGCAGAAGCAAGGGAGGGGGAACTGTCAACAGAAGGTGGCCATCAAAAAAAAACTCATCTCTATAAAGGGTAGGGTAAGGAATTTTGTCTGGTCACACTTGATTTTTTCATCTAAAAAGAAGCACTTCGTAGTGTGGGGCGTGTTAATAACTCGAGGGGTTCGAGAGGGAAGAGAAAAAACAATCTTTGGTCGGTGAGGAAGGCGACACGGAAGTTACAGAATAACTGCTGAGAAATGCCAGAAGCCTCAAAGAGTCAGAACAGGGAATCAGAAAAGCGCCGAGAGGGAAGTTACAGGAGAATTAGCGAAAATAGACGGTCAGGCTTAAGGTGGGTAATTTGTGGGGGGCGAATGCACAGAAAGATCCAAAAAAGGAAGCACCGGCTGTGACCTAAAATCTTCGAGACAGTGGATAAGAAAAAAAACACACTCTTAGGGGAAAAACCGGGTCTCTAAAAGATAAACAAAAGAAAAAATGAAGAATCTGGAGTATAATATGGGAGGGTTTAGATAGAGGTATCGGGGAAGTATAATCTGGCGAATTATGAAAGGAAGCACTAGATCGGTAATTCAACGCAAAAAGGAATGGAGCGATTACCTTAAGCTTATCAGTATAGAAGTACCGCTAACTGACTTTCGCAAAAGCATAATCTGTATTTGCCTTCCAGAAAATGTATTACACTGGGCGGGAGAAAAGGAAAACAACCCAGGAATTGGAGGGAGGGGGAAAAATCTACATACCAGAAGCGACGAAAAGACGAAAAGGATATACTCGCGATCCCCGTTTCGCGTTCTACGGTTAAAATCTCAAATTTAGGAGGGGACCATGAACCATTGGGGAAAGTCAAGTGGAGGAAGGCACGATTGAAAGCATGGCGAGGCAGATCACACCAAAAAGAAAGCTCGGAGCCAGAAACGCAAAAAGTCAAGTGAGAAAAGCTTACAAGGCGGAATTCTATTTCAAGGATTGGGTGGCCGTATTGAAAACCAAAGAATATCAGGGGGCATGAAAAGAGGACAAGCAGTAAATAGCCGCCCGCTGACCGGTTCAAAGTGTGCAACGGCCCAAAAGGAAAAAAACCGTCTACAATCTTTCGCTTCTGTAGGGATAGTCGTAAAAATAAGAACCGAAGCTGGTGGCCGGAGGGGTCAAGGAGCAGTCGTCACGGAAAAAGAGGAAATCGGTCTTGCCTTAGGAAAATAATACCCCTAAAACATTGTTGGTATGCACAGCATATTGCGGGGAAACAGGAAGGAAGAATTTTGCCGGGGGTAAGGGAGGGACGGTAGTTGGGTGCATATGGGGGACTTATTCCGACTGGGGAGGGGTTGACAAGAACGAAAGTTTTACAGGTGGATCTGTAGATTGAATACGTTTCAAAAAAATAAGACTTCATTATCTCTTGCTCTTTGTTAAGCATTCCACGGTGAGGGGAAAAATTGTCCCTGGGGAGGGATTAAAGGAAACGGGTACGGCACAACGACATTTTGAACCTGTCACACGAAAGTGCGGTAACGGCTTTGGAGCACACTGACGCACATCGCCTCCGTACCGTCAAAGGGAAAGACCCTCAGATCCGGGGAAGAACTTTAGAGACCTTGTCAGTGAACGGGGGGACTATGAAACAGGTCACAAAAGAATGTGGGGGGTTGGGGGCGGATCGAAGAAAAAAACTCCACAGGGAATTAAAAGAATTGGGAGGGCCAAGGAATTACCCACGACTACAAAAGAAAATTAATTTAAATTTCATACCTCAACAAAAGCAAACGGTTACTTAGGACCGTAGAAGACTAACGAGGGAGGGAAGTTGGGATACCACAAGGCCCGTAGTGAAGAAAGAGGTTTATCCACGATAAAAGATTAGTGACGGGCGATTAGCTTTTGGGGAGAACCCCTCTGAAGTGATGAGGCTTATAATTAGAAAGAGAGGCCAGAGCAGCGAATGGAATGAACGCACCAAATTATACATCAAGCAAGATGGGGCCTGCTAGTCTGCCTGCTACAGAAACAAAACTGTAGTCCCATTTGAACACCAAAGAGTTGGAACAGTCAAAAAATAAGTAATTGTCATGACGTAACCACACCCATTAACAACCCCCTTCAGGTCAAAGGAAGGCATGATGGAGCCGGGTGTCGGAAAAACCCTACTCCGAGAGAGGCAAGGCTAAGGAACCGCTTTCGTTTATTTTGGGGGAAATTGGTGGACCTATGAAGAGAGAGTCAGGGATTGGCTTAAGAGAGGGGGAACTTGAATTGTCGCTGGCAGGGAATATCTGCAAGGGGAATACGAAAAAAAGGCTATGATCTGGAGTTCTGGAACACAAGTTTATTAATTAGCGTGTGGGGGGGTGAACCCAATTAGCGGGGAGACGGCTTCTGGGGTTGGAAGGGGTGATTTATTCCCGGAAACCAGAGACTTCTGATAGGCCCACACCGGAAGATACGTCCGATAGGCCTAAGCGAAAAAAATTAAGAACAGATTAGGGCTCGGTAGATGGTGACTTAGAAGAAGAGGAAATAGTTGTGGGGTCAAAAGGGAATGAATTGGGGAAAAGGGGGAAAAAACTTTTGATCAGGAATGGACGATTCAAAGAGGGGTAATAGGGAATATCAAGGAAAAGAAGGAGACAGGAAGTTCTAAATACTTAAAGACTATGAAGGGACGCAAACGATTGACCGAGGCAAGGATACTGACCCATCAAGTTGTGAGATGAACATATTAATCCCCGGTTGAGGGGAATAACCAATTTCAGAACATTTAGAAAAAGGAGTGGTAAAAAACCACCAGGAGGGCCATAAAAAAAAAAAAAGAATTTTTCTAAGACAGACTTTCAGAAACAATTGACTGGGGATTACCCTTTACAGAGATGGACATGTAGGCCCTGAAAGGGAATCAGACAATTGGACTTTAAAAACGCGGCGGGGGGAAGGAGGTTGGAGGAGCCTGGGGATGGGAGTCGTTGCACGAGCCGCGGAGGGAAAGAGCAGTAAAAAAAATCATATGGGTTAAAGGGAGGAAAAAACATTGGCCCCAGCTACTGGGGCGCGGTGGGAGAAGAAATTAGAAGTGAATCGGGAGGAATTTAGAAGGGAAATGGAGAACCTATGGACGCACACAAAGAGTAGGAGGAGATAATCAAATGTCCGAGAAGGGGGGTTCTAAAAGTCTAGCTTCAGGAAATTAAGATCTAAAGGAAGAAGAGATAAATGGAGGAAAATGGGAAGGTGCGCAACTCTGTAGCGGAAAAAGAAAAACCAGCCTGATTTGGGGGGATTTCATGCAGGGTTATCAATGGAAAAAAAACTAGCGAGAACGACTCCAACGTACCATTGGGGTTTTTTTGTTGGAAAACGGGGGGGGGGGGGGGGGGTGGCCACGGGTCTGCCAGGCCTCAAAGGAAAAGTGAGGATTGTCATCCTGGATAAGTACAGAATTGGGGGAGGGGAATAACGACCACTCATTCAGGGGAGAGACGGCTAAAAATTTTAGATACAATCATAGAGTCAGGGACTTCCTTCTATCGGTTGAGAACAGGGGCGGACAAGGGTAAAATTGGTTCCATTCAGTGACCAATTTAAAGCAGACAAATCTGGCGGGGGAAAAGGCAGGGTACTGTCAAAGAGGGAAAAGGGACTCCTTGCGCTCGTGGTTGATCGTTAAAAACGAGGGCTGTAAGGGCAGGGAGCCGTTAACGGGATTCTGTGACAAGTCTGCTTCAACCGCATCTTTGAAAAAGGTATCGAAAAAAAAAAAAAGGACCTCATATAGGGGGGGCCCACCCGGTCAAAAAAGAGAATTCGAGATGGTCTATAAAAAAGAAACAAATTGATTGAACCGGAGGAAAAGAGGGAATCCAGAGGGGGGGTCCGGGCTACTCTTATAAGGGTAAGGTCATGTCGATAATGCGCTGTATCGCTCATAACCTGGGGTTAAGGGGAACCAATACTAAGAACTTCTCGAAAGAAGTTTGGAGGAGAGTCTAGAGAGGGGGGTCAAAAAACTGGAGAAAAAGGGTGGAAAACATGGAACAGAAGGGGGAAGGAAACAAAAAACGGCAAAATATAAGCACTTCAGGCATAAAAAAAATCATCAGTTGTAAGATAGACTTAAACGTCGAAAACAATCAAAGTGACCGACCTTAGGGGGATTCCTGGAGAACGCAGAAAGACCGACAGAAAGGGAAATCAATGGGCCAAAAAGTTGAAACCCCACAAACAACTCAGCAGTTTCGGTCATAAATAAACGCACGACCAAGGGGCGGAGGTGCTGCGAGAAAAAAGACAGGTTGGGCGTAGCAAGGCGTCGACGCGTGCCCAGACCCATGGCTTTGGGCTGAGGGGGGTTAAGGGGAATGAATGAGGTAACCTTCACTTTTTCGATTCTGTAAGGGTGAGGTTGCCATGCCTATATGGGAAGTTAGCATTCAAAAAAACGCGACAAACATGAATTGGAATGTACGTTCGTGTCATGGTGGGGGGACCTTTGATTGACACACGCGATTAACAAGAGCTCCAACATATACGACTTAATTCGTTTAGGGGGGACATAACAGAAGGGAAGGAAAAAGATGGGACTTAACCAAGTTTAGCTAAAAAGAGGGCGGGAAAGTTGAAATCAGAAAGATGGGGTTCT
>Ga0179593_1554309_pt1 | contig 24844 bp, 20 predicted proteins | sample CZODoug2_1_08_16_FD_185931 | JGI IMG/M metagenome (GOLD analysis project Ga0179593, IMG submission 185931) | Vadose zone soil fungal communities from Angelo Coast Range Reserve, California, USA - CZODoug2_1_08_16fungal (PacBio error correction) | ecosystem: Environmental > Terrestrial > Soil >...
TCTGGGGGCTGCTCCCATTTCCAGACGTTCTCGTTTACGCCAGGGGGGGGAACAAAGGGTGGAAAAACACTGATCTCACTCATATGTGTCTACCGGCGTGACAAAGGTCCGGCGGGGTCATATTTACGGGTCTGTTCAAGAAATGAAAGTGCCAGGAGGGGACTCCTGGGCGATGACTCGATCCGCCAAGGCTGCGGATCGAAGGAAACGACACGGCACTTTTAGGGGATGAAAGGAGAAAACTGAAACCGCTGCTCGGGGTCGTCCTCCTTGCCGGGCCGAAGCGATTCTCAATTCGCAAAAGCGCTCGTGCCATCAAAAGGACTAAAGGGCCGGGACGGGGGACGTCAAAACTTCTCAAGGCCATCTTACGAGACGCGTGCGGAGGACGAGTGATCCCAGAGGGAATGGTCACGCCGGTGCTTACAAGACGTATATCGTGATGTGACGGAGTAGGCCGGAGGCGAAATTCTCTCGCAAGGAAGGCACGAGGGCAATTTCGCACCTTTCCCTTCCGGAAGCGTCCGAAGCAGGAATCTCCAGGGTCTTCGTCGCAGTGGTAAAGTGGGTGGGAGCTGGCGCCTGGGTTCCACTTCCGGGGGCCGGGGTGACCTCGTGTCGGGACCCCCAAATCTACATCGGGTGGAGAGAAACGACCGCGCCATCCTCTAATAAACGAAGAATATGCCTACTTTATTTAGACGCAGCCCGCGCGTCTCCGGATTATAAGTTAGGATCTCCCGAATAGGGGGAAAGGGGAAGGCTCCATGACTTGGTTAATGGGTTGCTTCAACACGGCCGCCGGGACCAGGGTCCAATCCTCTCCGAGCAGAAAAAGGAAAGGACAGAGCAAAAACACTGCATTTTCCAGACGAGCTATTAGCTATTCCGGGAGGTTGCCAACAGGCGACTGCGTGCGGCGGGGGGGTCGGGATCGCTAGGCAAAGGAATCAGCGTTGACCTCAACTTCCTCTCTGCTATCTTAGTCGAGCGCCACCCGGAAGTCTCAGCCATCAGGAGGATCCTAGCGAAAAACTATACATGGTCAGAACGGCGACCAAGAGAGAAAAGAAAATAATCCAAATCTTTCCCGTAAAACAGTGGGGATCAATCTATGGAGGCGGCCCGAGGGCGCAACCGTGACATAGACATCAAAAGATTTTCCGTCTCTGATGAGGACGCCGGCGGGGTCGCGGCTCATTTTCTCCTGAATCGTCTGGCCTAGTACTTGTCTTTTTCCGTAGAGGGCTATTTTAAAATTCGTCAAATCGGGAAGAAAGGACCGGGGCAACTGGTGTTCTGCTATGATCTCCGCGACGGCTTCCTAAAATCGGCCGAGTACGTCGGCAAGCAAGCACTCAAGTGCGTGGTGAAAAAGAAGGGATCCGCGCGGTGCGAAAGAGTAACTAAATACGTCTGGTCGCCTAATGACCTCGTCGGTCGTACAGACGAGATAAACGTCAGTAGCGCGACACGGGGGGACGGAATGGGAAGAGAAGGTCCGATCGGATCTAGGACTCCACACTTTCCATAGATGTCGATTAAAGGAAAAGGTGTGCTCGACGAAAACGAGAGAGATGCAAGTGTTGTCGGTGGGGTTCTGGAAAAGTTCTGGGCGGGGTCCGCAACGGGGGAAGGCCACCGAATCCGCACTCATGGTTAGTGGAACGTCGGGACGAATGTCCGGAACTTGGTAGCTAGAACTCTTCTATCTTGAAATGATCGTACTCCGCGCCACTTTAAAGTCCGAAACAAGCATGGGTGTTTGTGGCCAGTCAGTTTGGGTGCCGGCGACCAGCTGTGCGCTGGGAAGATCCCGCAGCCAACCTGATGATAGAAATGAAGGGTCGTTCGATTCTTGACGTCACAGGCGCCGCCGTGGGTGGTCGTTGGCAAAGACGAACAGCTACGATTTTCTACGTCTCTCGGGGTTCGTCCATCTCAAGGGGAAATGACACTCTCCTCCTCAAGAGAGTGAGTGAAAACGCATTCGCAGGATGTATCAATTACTAGAAGCCTCGCTTCTGCAGAGGAGAAGCACCTTTTGGCAGGGCGCCTGTCCGGTCAGGAGACACCCCGGACTAATACTAGGAGTCACGATAGCTTTGATCAGAAGATTCCACGGCTCCGATAGATGTGAAAACGGGATGATAAAGTCCCCCGCAGTCCGCGCCTGAAGCCGTGAGAAAGAGAAAGGGGGGGAGTCATAGGGGAGAAACTAGGAGTGTGTATCTCCCGATGAGCCACTGAAGTGCCGGCCCACGAGAACGACTTTCTGGGAAGACTGCGGCGGTGCCAGTGAAGGCGGTACAAATGAAGCGAAAAAAAGATCGGTCCGCAACGAACGAGCTAATAGGGTTAGTACCTCGACCAGATCATGCACGCCGATAGAGGAACGGCTTCTAGTCCTAGAGATCAATCTCCCAGGGGTGGGCAAGAATGAGGCCAAAACTCCGTTGAGGAATGTGCTAATGGACTTAGCGGGGAAGGATAAGAAAACTGCCGTCTTTCAAGAAGAAGTGTGTCGATCCCCAGAAGACAGGGAAGGAAGAAAAAGGGGGAACAGGATCTGGAGAAGTCGATCGGTATGATCAAACTCCGAGGCTGACACTTGGAGGAACTCCGACCATGATAAGATCCGATCCGCCGCCCCCTCGCACAAGCGTTTGTGGCGCCGAGCGGCAGGTAGTGAATCGAAAAAGGGAAAAGTTCCTAAGACGCCATTCCCGGGGGAAAAGCAAACCGCGTGCCAGATCACGTAGCGGGATCGTCTTATCAGAATCAAGAGCTCAACACAACAAACGGAGGAAAGAGAGATCCGGGGAGGATCGCGAGCGTGGAATCAGCTCGCAAACGTCGGGCTGATCCTGCTCGGGGAGACTGGGAACGTGACTGAGGGGCGTCGTCCAGTTGAGACGCGATGCAGTCATATTGGGAATACAACGGGTGGTGGCGTGACGGCGGCGCAGCGAGGGGTAGGAGGAACGCCATTTAAATCGCGGATCCCGATATCGTCGGCCTGTTCTCAAAAATCAGCCTCAAGAGGACTGTTAACCCTCGAAAGACTGAAGGCTATCATGCCAGAGCCTGACCGAAAGTTAAGAAGGCCAGCCCACTCTTCAAAGTCTGCTCGCACCATCCTGGAGGAGTAAGGGCAAAATCTAAACGCAATCCTTTATAAAGGCGTGCTGACGGTGAGGGAAGAGGCAATAGAGGACGGGAGAGGGCGACATCCGGGGTGCTCGCTGCGAAGAGGAGTCGACCGGGGAGCCGCTGCTTCTGGGTCCTCGACAACGGGGTGCGGACGGGTGATCGGACAACTCGTAATCCGGGAAATCGAAGAAAACATAGGAGATAGGATGGAAGCCCTCGGGCAACCTTCTCTTATCCTTCGGGCGGAAGAGGAGCCGCCCGGGATGTGAGAGAAACGTCACATAAGGGGTAGGAAGGAACGCGGAAAAAGCCTAGGCTGAAGCCTTCTCTTTCAAACCGTGCACCATGCGTGTAGAAAGTCCCACGAATGAGCTCGGCAGAAAAAAAAAAGAAGAGCGGCAACATCGAGGGTCAATGCGTCAAGATCCATCACCCGAAATTGAGACTGACGTCAGCAGGGGGGAACGGTCAGCCCTACAGACAAGTCAAGAAGAGGGACGTCAAACCCCTATTCGCGCAGAAGGGTTCCGGTCTGGGCCAAAAGTCCAAACTTGGCGAAGGTAAATACCGAAGAGAAGAAGCTCCTGAATGACGATCCGGAAGCCATGTCAATAGTTTGTCTGGAATCAAGGGCAAAATCCAGCCAACCTGTATCCGGAGACACTTCCTTCTACATAAACTCGAGCTGTTCGAGGAAGAAGGGGGAGCTGGATCGGGCGAAAGGGGAAAGAATATAACTTCGATCCCAGAACTCTTCAAAGTCGCTGCCTCTACCCATGGTGGCGAGCAGTCAGGTAGGAACACAAGAACATAAGCGACATTCCACGGCCCGCTTGACCAAAACGGCTCTCAGGGAGATCGTCTCGGAGTATCACAAAATTCCCCTAAAAAAACTACCCCTATCTGGAACTGAGTCGTCAAAAGAGATCTCGTGAACTTTCAAAGCCGGAGAAAATTTCGAGAGAATTCTCCGAGGTGTAGTCGGTGAAAGGACCGAAGAGCGACAAATTCCGGGGCGTTCTCCACTAGCCGCGTGACGCGAACCGCAACCAAACGAAAGAAAAAAAGGGGCAGTCAGTCTAAAAGAGGCATGAAGTTATGAAGCCGATGCCGCAAAAACACAAGCGAAACACTTTCACCCGTCGAGAAATGAAGTCGATTCACCTGACTGGGGACGCACAAAAGGCCGCCACAATCACTAGAAGCCGGGAAAACCTCGAACGAACCCCTCGCTCGGCAAGCAACTCATGTCAGAAACTAGACTTTCGCCCCGATCAGGGTATCGTCATCGCCTTGCGCCTTACGCGAATTCCTCCACTAAAGGGATAATCCTCTTGGGTGGAACAGGCAAGAATCGGGGGCGGGAATTTATACGGTTGCCCTCGTCATCGGTGCGCTAATCCTGGGCAAAAGGTCTGCTATGACCGGGATGGCGAAGCAGAAAGAGAGAGGCTTTAAGGGAGCTTCAAGCAACGGTCAGGAGCGGAACTCCTCGACGGTTGAGATAAGAGCGAGGTGACGAGAAACCGAGAGGGGCTAGGAGGAAATGAATTCAACCCTGACTACTTAAAAAACGCCTCCCCGGCTGCTCTGAGGGAGGAGGAGGCCTTGTGGTCACCGGTCGCATGTGCGCGCCTGTCATACTTCACCCGAAAAATCGACGTCCTAGATACCAGAATTGTGAGAGTCTCAAGATCGAAAGTCCGCGAGCAGCGTCCTTCGAGTACTGGAGCAAGGGGATTAAGGATAGGGGATCTGGGTGATTCAAACACAAAAGGTCGCCCGAACCCTTGTTTCAAAAAACCCGGACGGTTGTAGAAGCCCAAAGAGACGGTACAAGCGACGCCATTCGCAAGTCTTACTCTGGCTGGAAGGTGCCAGTAAAGAATATAAAAGTCGACGTGCTATTCTTCGCGGCCTAAACTAGCCCGTAGATCCGTAACATGAAAAAAATTCGTCTAGATGCAGCCGAAGGTCACGTAAATCAACGGATTTTACTAAGAGAATGGGGCAGAGCTTCTAGAGCTTGAACTCACGGAGAAGGCGTGAACTTCAAACTCTTAACTTAGGGAGGAGCGTGCAACAGCCAAAGTTTGGGGGGAGGGATCAGCGAACTTAAAGGAAGGCGTTCGTAGACCCCCGGCACGGGTCAGTGATCCCGATGTCTAGAGTCTGACCTATTCCTGGACGAACACGGCACCTTGGCTGAAGGTCTATCTCGGACTTCTAGTAAGCACGGAAAGTAGGCAACTACTGTACCCCAGCGCCGAAGGGCAGACTCCACGGGGTCGACTTATAATGTGTGTGTGGGCACACTTCATACCAGAGGCGAAATGCGGAGGTTTATGGTTTGAATCAGAATCTCAGCGAAAAAAAAAACAAAGGATGGGGGGGGGGAGGAAAAAAGATAGAGTCTGCTGTGAACTGCATTATGGGGAACCGACGGGGATAAATGGGAACAACTGTACGAGTGATCATCGATTCTGATACACGGACGGGTAGAAGAGGTCGGGTCGGATCAGCACGTGTGACTCAGGTCTGGTAGACTTTTCCACAAAGTCAGAGTTAAGGGGGAAAACACCTATCTTCTGATCGGGGAATCTATCTTGACAAATTCCGCTATGGGGGTCACGACCGCCCCGGGAATACGTCTTCTAATCTATTCGTACAACAGCTCCTTTTCTGGCATGCGGACCTAACAGTTAAATCTCATTCGCAGACTTTGCCAGCCTAGCGTCGCATTCCGACGTAAGTGTTCCTCTTCTGGTCAAGTGAGTGCATGGAAGAAAGGAAAGTAGAGAGGGAATTGAAGGACAGCGTCGAGCGGAGAGAGTCAGATCAGCACTACGGAAAATCCATCTGTCCGTGGAAAGTGTGCACATGAAGAGAAAGGAGGGTCAGGGCCCAGTCAAGCGAGGTGAGCAGGGGGCCTTGTTGGATCTGGCGCTTTCGAACTCACCAGGCAGGGGGGGAAAAGGGGAGAATCCAGACAATCGTCTCGGGTGTGAACACGCACAAGGCCAAGTTCTCCCTGTTCCCTAGGTCAAAGGAGGGATAGACTGGAGGAAAGGCTCGCAGCAGTACATCGCGTGAGCCGACCAGAATATTGGCCGATTACGAAGTCACGAACCCTCCATCCATGGTAAACAGCCAGGCCTCCAAGTAAGAGAGAAAGGTGGAGGGAAGAGACGAAAGGTCGACATGGCGCTCAGAAAAAGTTATCAGGTTGACGCGCAGAGAACCGGCGGATGCTGGGATCCTAAAAGAACAGCCGTAGCTCAGGCGGGTAAACAACAAAAAAGCGCAGACGAGCCTCTAAGGCCATAGGCGAGCGCAATAACTCTAAGCCCGAAGCAACAAGGCGAGGGCAGCAGACGCACAGAGGGGCGATCAAAGCGACCCCGAGAAAGTCCCGCCCCTATCGTGGCCTGGGTTTGTGGGGGGGGGGGGGGGAAACATGATCAATCCTAGGGACGTCGCTAGAGGAGGGAGGAAAAAAACGGCCGTGGAAACACCGCGAACCGGTGCACGCGCAAGAGGGGAGGGTCGAGGTGCTCAGATTTTCGATACATGGCTGGGTCGACGGAGGAGGGTATTAGAGGTCAAAGCAGAAGGTGAATGGTATCCGGGGACGATGCACGGTGTGCTAAATTCTTCTCAAATCAGGCTTCCTCACAAAAACGAGACGGCCACGCTTAAGGCCATCAAGGAAAAAAAAGAGTGGGGGTCGTCGGGGGGGGGGTGGAAGGGGGGGGATTCGTGTCATCGGCCGTTCAGCTGGGAACTAGCAAACCGGCTGGTCTCGCTCTGTTCGAGGATTACAGTTTCACCTCTTCGGGATACCCTACGGAGTATTAGAGGACGACGGGAAAAACGGAGTCCTGCTGGGGGGACGCATGCCTGGGGGAAAAAAGCCTCCAGATAGGGGAGCGCGAGGAGAAGGGGAGGCGGGGGCCGCCGAGATATCTCAAAATGATCATGACTGGTCAAAAATAGGCGGAAGGGTTGGGGAGGGGCTCTGAAGGTCTTGGCCCACGAATGCACAGTTATGATGATGGCTGGGGGGGGCCGTCTATATCGGGTATTCTATAAAAAGTCGAGAAAGGTCGGAAGCAACACCGGGGGGGCAGTAGCAGCATCGATGGTTTTGGCCGTAGAAGAGGTCGTTGTCGATGCGGCAAAGGCATTAGCTGATCTAACACATCAAAACGCCTGGAGACTCGACGGCTTGGCGATGGAGTGGACCTCCGGGTGTTTTATGTTTTCACATCACTAAACTACTTCTTTGCCATACTCGGGTGATCTCGGGATTGAGGAGCTGAAGGGACGCCACGCCCTAATTATTACTTTCGTTTGCCACGGTCATTCCGACGAGAAACGGGAGGGGAAGAAAAGTTGACTCGAGGAGGACTGCAGCCCAAGGCGACTCCTTGGGGAATGGGGGGGCCTTACAATTTTGGTGTGGGGGGGGGGTGGGGGGGGGGGGGGGGGGGGGGGGGGGGGGGGTGGGAACCGCCATAGCCGAATCTGTCAGCACTCTCCGAGTCAACTATCTAGGGTGGGGACCAGTTGACGAGAAAAAGATAAAAATCAAGGGAGAGGACCTCGAAGGAAAGAATCAGTTGCGAGACGGGGGGCAGTCGAAATCTAAGTAAGTGGTCATTTGGAAAGTATTAAAAAAAGAATAGAGGAATTGGCAACTGTGGGTGTTTCCAATGAAAAAGACAGTAGAGAGCCTGGAGGGAAGTTGACTTCTTCTGAACCCGTGAGAAAAACTTTAATGACCTTATGATTCAGTTGTGGAGAGAAGACCATAAGACAACTCCTATGTGGAAAGAAAGATTGGGAGTTCATCACTATGCCGGACGACATTATGGGATATCATTATACCTGTTGAATTTCTCAAGGGTTGAAATTTACGTCAAGAGGGATGAATAGACGAAAGTGGAAGAAAGGAGGATTTGACTATCAAAAAGAGAACCCCCTAGGGAGATTTGGCGATGTCGACGTTTAGGATGACCGAGTGTACACGTAAGGACTAAGCATATCATCTAAAGAAATAGCCGCCGCCCAAAGAAGGTTGGGGGGGGGGAAAAAAGAGGACAGAATTTCAGAATCTTCACCAATGGAATGAGGGAGGGAAGGAAAAAGAACATTCCCGATAGACACGAGCATTAAACAGCCCGCCTTTGACGAAAGGAGAGAGGAATCAACGATCTCTATCAGCAGAAAAAGAATCGAATCAAACAACAACGAGGAGTATAAAATATGAAGAGCCAGGGACTGGGGGGCGGAGGGGATCGTTGAGTCAAGCTCCCACGGTCTTCGGCGCTGCCTGCTAATCGATCGGGACTGATGGACGCCTACGGGGGAAAGAAGGACCGAAAAGTCCTCATTTTAAAAAAAAATCGAAAAAAGGCGGTTAAAGGAGGGAGGGGGGGGCGAGGGAATCTTCGAGGTACTCCGCACCGGGGATCCGAGCACCCGCCGACAGAAGTAAAGACTGGTCCATGCTTACTGGACTCCAGGATGTTTCTAGAGGCCGGAGGAAAGGACCTGCATTCTAGGAAAACGGGTAACGCCCGCATCCACAGATTTAAAAAAAACTGGAAGTCTGGCAGTCTACGTCATCTAAGGGACTCCCACTGGAAGGGGCAGCGAAAGAGGGTAGGGACAGAGGGTTGCTTAAGCGGCAATTCGTAAAACATTCCGATTCGGCGAAGCACAACGATTCGTCAGCGTAAAACTTCCACTTAAAATCAATCGAAAGAAGAAGGGCTGAGTCTGCGAGGAAAGGGGGGTGAGGGAAGAGTGCGCCTCGAACGCTCCAAAACTCTAGCGCTAGGGGTAACAAAAACGTAAAATCGGAAAAAATGATCTTCTCAGGCTTAGAGAGGGGGGGACACCGGAAGAGGTGAGAGGGAGGGCGCCCTGCACACCGTAGCTCCGGGAGGAGGGGAGTCACGGAAGTGAGGAAGAAAAGTCAGGTTCTTATAATTGACTAAAAAGGCATGGGGACGCCCAGGCCCTCAAAGGCATCGCGCCTAATGAAAGACGTGAGCAAGGGAGGCATAGATGGACCAATTCTATCCCAGGAGACCGGGCCGGGCATGACTTCATTGGGATGAAAACTAAGATCACGAAGAGATTTACTATTCAAACGGGCAGGACACGACGTCGCGGTTCTTAGATGCAACTACCACCCAAATGAACTATCCAGTAAGAAAGCAGGGGGACAGAACCTGAGGCGGATCATCGAGGGGAGCCAGTCACCCCCCCCCACAAGGAAAGCCCTCAGCCAAACTGTCTCTCATCTACTAAAGAGGGGAAATTACACACCGGAGAAACAGTGTTCTCGAATGGGGCGAGGGCAGGGGGGGAATACTGGGCCTCTCCAGAAGGGAAAACCTAGCTCTCGAATTACCAGTCGAAGTCGGATATACCATGTGTAATTAGGAACGTTGCTTAAAAAAAGACGTTCCATAGAGAAAAGAAAACCGCAAGCAAAAAATGGGCTGCTACGTCCGGCGAGCACCGGCTGCAGGAGATCAAAAACACCAGAAGATCATGTAACGTAGGTCGACACCTCAAGACATCATCCTTTCTAAAATAGAAAAAAAATCCCCTTACGCCAACAAACGGTCTCAGGACGGGGATCAGGGGGCGGAACGAAAGTCAGAGAGCAAGAAGGCAGGATGTCAAAAAGCTGCGGCAAGATACAGTCATAACCCCCAGCAAAACTCAAAAGGGGTAGGAGGGGGGGCTGGAGAACGTGGACAACGAGTCCAAGACACCAGCCGGAGCAGACACCCAGCGATTTAGAAGAGGACGGGAGGAGGAAAAAGGAGGGAAGGGGGGACCGGAAAGGGAAATAAAAACGGAGCACGATAAGGTAGAACAAGAGCCGAAATGGAGGACAGGTGCCCCCGGGAAGAAGAAAAAAATAATAAAAGGCTGCAAAGAGCGGAGGTTGAAAGGGTACACGAGTGACGAAAAAGGGCGCAGGGAAACCAGGACCTGGGGAAGGGGTGGGGCCCGAGGGTCATGGGGGAAAAGGGGATTTTTTATCTGGGAACAAAATTCTCTTGTTTCAAGTGCTCTCCCTACGAATGAGAGAGTGCAGGCTATGCCCGGGATTGGTCATAGAAGCGATCGGAGATGGGGCGTGACTTATCTGGCAGGAGCTATCCCTAACCCAAATCTCCCCGAAGAAAGGATCTCTAAAGTTTCACAAAAAGCTCAAAGGAGCCTTCTAACGTAAAATAGAGTTAGGAAATTCCAGGAAGGCTGCGCTCACGGGCTGGAATGGCCAGAAGGACTTTTTACAGAGAAAAAATGGTCTTCCTGCAAGGTCTTCCTTAACCCGTCGTCGCTGCACGCCATAAACACACTATGCAGAAGAGAAAGATACGACGGAAATTCTATCCTGAGGCTCTGCATAAATCACGAGGGGGGGAAGCTACTAGGGAATTTCGCGTTCCGATATTCCGGAAGTTCCAACGGTAAATTGGGATTGAGACCAGAATCCGTGTCAAAACGGACGGGAGGTGAAAGTACAAACGTTAAAAAAAAGCAAGAACTCTCCGAGGGTACTTGGATTCTGAGCGTCAGGGGAAAATGTTCCCTCAAATCGGCGATTCAGGCCGCCTTCACAGATCTGGTATAAGGACACATTTAGGAGAAAAACTAAGGAGAGTTGAAAAAAAGACGCAGGGAAAAGAATCACGCGTTGACTCATTCAAAAGTCTAATGAAAAATGAGGGCCCGAGTGGGAGGATTCCACCGAACGGTGCAGCACTGAGGAGGATCATCAAGGTGGATATATTTAGGGGGGAAATCTCTCTTGCCAAGGCGGCACTGACCACAATCTTGGTTCAGAAGAACTCCCGTGAGGTCATAGAAACACAGGATCAGGGGATTCAATGACGGGCAATTTTAATGGGGTGGACCCGAAGTACGACGGTGCAGGCTTGCAGCCGACGGGACGAAGGACCGCCCGAAGCCGGCGAATCTATGGGAGGACAAATCAAGGGTTTTGGAACAAGGGGGGGGATAAAAGGGTCGGCGTGCAGAGAATGAGCGGTTGCTTCACAAGTGGAAGAAAGCGATCAGTCAACAACAGATAAAAGGAGTTCGGAGGTGGGACTTATTATCTAAAAGAACCCGGTCATGAATTGGGAAAAAGGAAGGAGGGTGGAATCGGGGGGGAGGGAAAAGAAGGCTTCATAGGAAATCGGGTCCGTGACGAGCTGACCGTCGGTGAGCTAAGGGGGGTCGAAGGGAAACTCTAGGTCAAGAGGAAGCCAATTCAAGTAGGAAGAGCGAAGGGGGAAAGAATCCAAAAAGAAAAGCGGTACGAGCGGTGTCTAACGGCTTCAAAAGCTGTTCTTCAGTCCAGAAGGGGGGGAAGAGAAGAGGGCTTCTCTAGGACCATATGGCGGGCTTCAGAAAGGGCCGATACTTACTCTCGGAAGCAAAAGGGGGACAACGAAGGGGCGGCGAGAATCGTAACTAGGGATACAAGCGGGGTTACTGGAAAGGTCTTTGCGGGACCAGCCCGGAAGGGAGAGGACGTTATCCACCGCGCTCCTCGAGTAGAGAGCACCCGTCACGTCGGGGCGGCACTTAAATTCAAAAGGAGGGAAAAACGCGCCAGAAAAACGAGCGGAAAGTTTAAAAGGTGGTGGGTCAGCAATGACTAAACGACATAAGGGGGGACAGCTGGTAACAATCCCAATAGCTCGTTTGAATCAAAAGAAAGAAAAGAGATGGAAAAGAAGGGAGACGCACCGCCGGGGGGGGGGAAGTAGGGGATGGTGAGAAAGGAACCCGAGTCATGGCAAGCCAAGATCCTCTCTAGAGGGAATGGGGGGAAGGTCAGGGATGAGTGTGAGTATTCAAAGACGGAAGGCCATGGAAGGGTAACCATACCTCAGCCAGGGCCTAAAACTGATCGGACCTCAGGTCGCAGGAGGGCAGAATTCACTCGTATAGAGAACGAAGCGACGAACCGCTGAGGCTCTATCGGGCAAAAATTATCGCTAGAAGGGAGGGGTCTAGACTCCTGGGCTCCTTGCTTTACACTCGAACGAACGACAACGAGCGCAGAACGGGGATCAATAAAACATATCAGAAACAGACGGGCGCCGAAAGGAAAAAAGAGAAATGGAAGGGAGAACACTCAGGAAAGGGCCAAGATGGACACTGAAAGACTAGGTCGGATCAAATAAAAAAGAGGGGAAAAGCCGGTGAAGAAATACAAAAAACCGAGATTTCCTCATGGGGCTAGCGGATGAGGACAGGAAAAGAGGGAGGGTGAGGGGGAGGTAGACCGATGATCGTGGCGGGGGGGGTCTCGTTGGGTTCTTCAGGCGTTCAAAGGCAGGGGGGGAAAGAAATACTGGAAAAAGTCGCGGGACGAAACTGGTGTGGAGATGAGATCGCGTCTGGAAAAGGTCCATCATCGGAATCGTCAATGAACGAATCACTCCAGCCCTAAAGGCTGGAGGGGTGGTTGGAGGAGAGGGAAATCAAAGTCGGGAAGGGAAGGGGGAGCTCTACAGAAGAGCGCTGTGCCGTCGGTGAAAACCGACCTGAAAAGGGTAAAAGATACCCGAATCGAACAATATCGCGGGGGAAAGAAAGAAGGACGAAATGTCCGTAGATTCTGCGAAAAAAAAAGTTCCATATCGGGGGAGCTCAAAAAAGGAGAAGGGGGGGAAGGGTCTGGGGAGAAAGAACTACTCTCAGGGAAAGCGGGCAAGCAGCGGGGGGGGACTGGGAGTGCTTCATGTGACCTCAAGGTCCTCAATCTAAAAAAAAAAAGTGGGGTTCAGAGGAGAAGGGGAAGGGGGAAAGGAAAAGCTAGAAGAGTGAGGAGGCTCACGAAAGGCGCCAATGCCGTAAAAAAAAGAGAAAAGAAAGAGAGGGGTTGTGGTCAGGAAGCTGAAAGGACAACAACCCAGGGGGAGTGGAGGCAAGGGGTAATCAGGGCCCGGGTAGACTCGTATAAAATGCGCTATTCAGATTAACTGTCCGGAGACGTCCTGTGGGGGTGGGGGAAAATTCGGGGTGGAAAAAAAGGACTGACGTGCGGCGGCAATCTAGGTGAACTCATCGCCAGTGATGGCTAGAGGAAGGGACTTCTGAATACTCAATAGAAGGAGTCCCGTGAAGTCCAAGACTTACTGTAGCGGGGGGAAATGTTACAAACTGAAGGCGGTTAAGGCAGCCAGTAGGAGGATCAGGAAGGTAACGTAGGGGGGGAAAAGGGGGGAGACTGGAAATAGTCCCGTTACAAAACGGGAAGTAAATTGTATCTCCCGGAAAAAGCAGGGATCCGTAAAAAAAGGGGGGGGGGCCTAAATCTAAAAAATCAGACTCCTTCTTACAGGAGGAAGGGGACTATTTCTCTTTTCGAGGGATTACAGAAGATAGAGTTGTAGAGGGGTGAAACTAGAAAAAGGAATATTGGGGAAGGGAAAGAGCAGAAACGGTGTGGCTGATGGCAGGGGCGGGGGGACGGCGAGGAGGTAAAAGAGTGTTTGGGGGTTGTTGGGGGTGAAAAAGGGGGGAAAAAAAGGAACAGCGGGGGGGGCTCGCTATCTTACGTAAGGTTGTAAAGAGGAAACATCCGAAGGATTAGACTCGAGAAATAATCTTTTTAATGAAGGAAAAGAGGACAAAGGGGGAAGGATGGGATGCGGCAGGAGACCATGAGGGAGGGACCTGTAACCAAAGCTCGATGATCAGGAAAGGAAGAGTGTAAGAGTTCGGAGAGAAAAAGAGAGACGTCTAAAGATCACCGTGTAGGGAACAAATATTACTAAAAGAGCCTTTCGGGATAAAGAAGCCGACTTCTTAAAAGGCGGAAGCCACCAAAGGGGAAGATAAGAAGCCAAAACCGGGGGGAGGTCGAAAAGCTTATGCGAACCCTTATAAGAACAATAGCCCTATCCTTATCAATATCACAAAGAAGTGGGACGGGAAGGACGGGGAAAAAGGGAGACACGATAGGGACAGCCAGAAAAAACTCAAAAAGATAAAAAGAGAGAGATGAAAAAATGCAGGAAAAAAAAAAAAAAAGAGGAGAGGAGAGAGAGATATCTGCAAGCTGATCGGAGCGGATCCATCTGAAAAAAGGGGCGTTTTTCTTGAGGGGAGCAAAAAAAGGGTGAAGATGGAAATCCATGCTTTAGCCCTCTAACAACGGCGGGCGCGAACTGGAGATGATCTCTTCGTAAGGTGAAAAAAGGTGAAAGATGGTATGAACCCTCTCTGACGGGGGGGAGGCCCTATTCAGGGGGGGGCTAAAGGTGATCAGGAGGCACCTAGGATCTCCGAAAGAAGAGGAAGGGGATCATACACCTAGCAAGCCAATGGTAACCTTCCAACAAAAAAAAAAGTCTCGCTGAGACGCAAGCCTGGCAGGGGTCAGAGGGGGAAGAGAATGACAGGGTCACAACATCGAAAAATGGGTCCTAGACTTTCGAGGTAGCTTCTTCTTGCAGGCAAACTGAAAAGTTCAGTGCCTAGAGGTAAGGGAGAAGGCGGGAAAAGGGGGGAGAAGGGATAACTGGAAAGGGGGGAGCGCCGAAAAACCCCCCGGAGGGTCTAACAGTTAGGGGAGTATCAGTATCACTCTCATTCAGGACTCAGGAAAGGAAGAAGCACCCTACGAGTATGTATAAGGAATGAACAAATAAGCAAAAAAAACGACTTCTGCACTGCAGGGGGGGGTGGTATCAAAAGGGGCACCGAAAAGTCGTCAAGTAGGAGAGGAGGAATCAAACAAAAGGCTTAAAGTAAGGATTCAGATGGCATGGGAGTCCCCAAAATCACGCCAAGTAAAAAGGGAAGACGGTCTCTAGACGGGAGGGGACTCAGAGGGGGGGGAAAAACTGAAGCTATGAAAAAGCCGGACGGCACATTACCGGAAATCCTTGGAAGGAAAAGACGGCCCCCGCTCAAGGATATTACGGATAGGCAAAAACAACCAGATTATCTAACTAATTTCGGGGGGGTCGTGAGGGGGAAACGACGTGCAACAACCAGAAGGAAGGACGATCACCTCTGAGGGAAACCCGATAATCGAGTGAAGAAAGTAGGTTTCATAGCGCAAAATCATCAAAAGGGGAGGGACAGGAAGATACGAAATCAAGAAGGAACACAGAAGGATCGGGAGTGTCCATGAACAGAGGGTCCTCTCAAGATCTATAAAAGGAGAGATAAAAAGGGAAGAGGATCAGCACTTGTCTATACCGGGGGGGGGGGTAGAAAAAAAAAAGTTGTTGCGAACCAAGACTGAAGTAAAGGACAGGTCAAACACCCGCCTCTTGGGAAGCAAGAATCAACCGGAGACAATCGGAGACGGGAGAGACCGAGGGCACGTTCCTCGTGCCCCCTAGCGGGAGGGGAGGTCTTACGAGGGGGCGTGACAAGTAACATTCCACTAAGGGAATTCTAAGCGGCTGGAGTCTCAACGTAATGTCTGGGGAAGACGAGCCCCGAAAACACAAAAACGTTCTCCAGGAGAGAGTCGCAAAAGAGGGGAAACAACGGGGATCAAGGGAGAAAACAAACACAAAAGAAGCAGAAAGAAAAAGTATTGGGGGGGCGGTGAATGGGGGACTATGGGGAAAGAGGGAACAGCCGGTGACAGGAAAGTTAGATAAAAAAAACCAATGGGAATGGTCGAAAGAAGAAGTCGAAGCGAAAGTGCGCGACTAAAACGACAGACGGGGGAGGGACCAGCACTATGAATTAGAACCTCGGGGGCGCAAAGGGAGACCAGAAAGCTGGAAGGGGGACTTGACCCAACCATCCGAAAGACACCCTAGGCACCTGTGAGCAGGAGGGGGGGGGGTGAGGTCTCGTCACGGCCGGACTGGAGTCGAAGGGGACTAATAAACAGGGAGCAATCGGGTGGTGAGGAAATCTGCGGGGGGACGGTCGGTCGGTCCCAGCCTCACGATTGGGGAGCTCGCCGAAAAAAGGATCGGGGGGCTAAAAGGGGAAGCCCGGGGGCGCTCCCTAGGGAGAAGAAAAAGGAACTATCGGATGAAAGAGGTCAAGGGCTGAAAAAAGCAGAGTCGAACCGGAAATAGAAGTCCGTCAAGTTACGAGAGATTCGAGGTGGATATAAAAAGCTCCCCGAAAGGATAGAGAGAGGGAAAAAACCGCAGTAACGGGTCCTTAGATTAAACTCCAGGGCAGCAGCTTAAGGTAAGGAGTCCAGGTTAACAGTCATGGAAGGCAGTCCTTCCAACAGTCACTGAGAGAAGTGAAGCGGGCCCTAGGGGTTTCAAGATAGCGACGTCAAGGATAAAACGTGCGAGAGAATTAACATCCAGAAAGGGGGGGGACTAACTGGGGGGGGACGCGACTTAGGAGTAACTATTTATCAAGATCAACGAGAAGATGGGACTAAAAAACGGGTCGTACTTTTGAGGTTGAGGAAAAAGGGACTAGACAAAACGGAGCAACTACAAGCTCCGGAGGGGTTGACTTTGGGTCTTAGGGAGAAATGCTTGTAATTGGTTCGGGAAAGAAGTGAAGAGAAAGGGAGACGGGACTTCATAAGAAAGAAAACGCTGGCTGACTCCTTCAATGGAAAGCTAAAGAGTCGAGGCGAAGCAAATCCTTAAAGGGAGAGGGAAGAAATCAGTTGACGTCACGGCCAGGGGGCAGACTCAGATCAGAACCGGGATAGAAAAACTGGGCCCTCTGGGGATAGGGGACCCGGTCAAACGAAAGGCCTATTATGCCGCCCGAAATGGTGCTAAGGAGGTTGAAGCTGCGAAGGGCGGAATCATTCGGTTCGTCGAAACCACGCTCGGGAGGAGCAGGGTAGGAGAAAATCGCGAAGATCTGATCATTTGATAAGATTCACTAAATTTGTTCTGCAGAATCAGAGAGATCTACCCTATAAAAAAACTTACTAGGACCCGAATTAAGAGCGGAAACCTATAGGGGGAGCAGTTCAGAAATCTTAGGAAATGAAGTCGTTTGGGAAAAGGTACAAAGGGTTCTAAAGGAGAAAAAGGAGCGGGTGCGAGTGATCATATCGATCTCCAAAAGGGTAGGGTATTAATATAAGGATAGATTCCGGGAAGTCTGAGAAAAAACTTGGAAACTCCGCGCAAATGCTCGTTGACAAAGGAGACAACATTGGAGACACCGATCCCGCGTCGAGTGTAAACTACGAGGTCGATTGAAAAGGCGGTTGGCGACAAAAGTTAAACAGAAAGGTCAAGGGGGTAAAGGGTATATAACGAATAGGAACGTCCAAGGCGGGGGAAGGGAAATAGGGGGAGGGAATGACTAAAGCACAGTAGGCAGAAAAAATGGTGCTACGCATATTCCGGGGGGTGGGGGAGATTTTCGAGAACTCCTTGGGGCCAGGGAGGAGCTTCAGACAAAGGAAAGAAAAAAGAGACACGTGGCGGGGAGCTCAACGGAGATTGGGGGACCGGTAGTAAGGCTCCCACGAGTTCCACAGAATCGGGACTATGGCCGGCGACTCTTAAGGGGGACATCGTGACGTGGACGCTTTTCTGACGCAAAGGAGAGTTTTAAAAGGGGGGGGGTCCATCCTCGGCAGATGGAGGAAAAAGGTAAGGATCGAAACGTCAGGGGGAGCAAACAAGGCGGGACTGGGGGAAACGAAAGAACTTCCTACGCTAACAGGGGGCCTTCGGGGAGTCTGAAAAGGGGGGGGGACAGTTGGGAAGGTAGGTTTCCAGGAACTCAAAGTAAGGTTAAAAAACAACTTTTAGGGGTACCTCCTCTTCTCGGTGGGGATCCCTACGGATGAAGGAAAGGGGGGGGGAAAGGGAGAAAAATTCTAGAGAACCGTGTAGGTCCGTGGTAAAGGAGGAACTCAGCGGAAAAAGGAGGGAAAAGTTAGACTACTTTTCTCCGTGGTCATTGGGTACTCTAAAAGTTACGAGGGGGGGGGGCAAAAGAGAACGGGAAAAACCAAATCCTCTGAAGGGAAAAGTATAAACTTGGCCCGTAGACCTGCGGGTGTCGATGGGTGGGTGTGGTGGGCTGTGGTGGGTTGGGTAGGTGGGGGGTTTTGGGGGGGGGGAGGTGGGGGGGGTTGGTTCGTTTTCTTGTTTTGTGTTTTCCTGGAGTGGGTAGTGGGCAGGAGCTGCTCTCTATCTTGGTCCACGAATACGATCTTCAGACTCGCAAAAGGAAGTCAGGGAGGCGAGGTGGGGTCTTGAGCTAGACCTGCACCTCAAAAGGCAGCTTCTCCTCCTAGCGAGGAAGGGGGGATCATATTCTGATCAATAAAGGGCAAGGCCGAAAAAGTATCCGCACCAGCACGTCACCTATAGAAAAAAAGGGACCCTCGAAGGGGGCCCATTCCAATAAGGGGGAAAAGGAAAAAACTCGGGAAAGAGTGCATTATAAAGGACCGGAGAACACTAAAAGGGGAAGACCTAGAAAATTTGGGAGGGGATGGGGGTTTCTTCGCGAGGGTCTCGCAATTTGTACAGGGGAGCTTGCCAGGGAACGTCGGGTTAGTTAAAGGGAGGGAGGGGCATAATAGACTGGGAGGCAGACGGGGTAGAGACTATGTTGGACGAAAAGTAGAGAGGCTTTCTCAGAGGAAACATTCTTCCAAAGAGGAAAGGGCAAAGACGACGAAAGGTTGGATGGAGGCTAAAAGGGGGGGCTCCGAGGGGGTGAGGGGAGAGGGCTGTAAAGCGACCGTCTGGGCGCGACTGGAAAAGATTAGTTCTATTTAAAGGAACGGGTATAACAGATCGGAGGACATATCTCTAAAAAGAAAAGGGGAATTAATGGATGGGCGACAGGGAAAAATAAAGAGCTGAAAGTGCCAGATCAATTGAGGAAAGGACATGCGGTGACTAAGGAGAATAGGGAAGGTAGAAAAGGGAGGGGGGGAATCTGGAATCCTTGAAAAAGGAAACTCAACAGGAAAAATGAGAGTCTACCAAATTGTATATTAAGGGGTCTGCCGGTACCGAAGCTCTCTAAATCAGGGATCTATTTGGCAGTAAGCGCCCCTTTCCGAAAAAAGGGAGAACATCGAAAGAAGGGGGGTGGGTCCAGGGAAGATGGTCGTGGGAAAAGGGGCTAACCCTTTGGGAAAGGAGCGCTTGAATTAAAAAATCACGGGCAGATACCTCAGATCCGTCGATGCGAGAAGAGACGGCCAGGTCGGTTGGGGTACGGTTGGGCCCCAAAAGAAACAGCGACGGGAAAATAGGCAGAGAAAGGGGTTGAGAGAAGATAAACGGGGACAGTAAGTGTATTTTGCAGACCTCCTAGGGGTAGGGAGATGGCCGAAGTTGAAAGAAAGAATGTTTCTCAGGATAGATAGGTCTATTCCGGGGGACGACATCCTAAAAAAGGGGACGGTTGCCTTTCGAAGGAAAGGACCTTATCATTGACAAGGGAAAAAAAAAGACGGGTCGAGAGCTTTCAAAAGGAAAACCTCAGAGGAAAAGGGAATACTTGGGGGACGAGGGAATCCTCTCCTCGGGGCGCTGAAAGGCGGGGACCTAATAAGGGATAAAGCAGGGGGGACAAGGGGGGGAGGGGGTGAAAAGCGATAAATCTAGTTTAGATAAATAGACCAGGGGGGCGGACACGAAAAGCCGATGAGTGCGAATGGGACTGGGGGAGGGGAGATACCGTAAAGGAAATCGAGGGACCCAAAGGGAGGTCGGCTCCGGAAAACTAAAAATGACCGATTCAGAAAAGTATACCCAGAGACACTGGGATGTTAGGGCTGCAGTGGACCAGATTTCCTCACAAGAGCAGACTGATTGCTGAGGGGGGGAGAAGAGCCGTGAATTTTAAGAGGGGGTCACTGGGGAGAATCAGAAAAAGAGGGCAGAAGGGTACGATCCAAAAAGGAGAGTGATGAACAGAAAGGGGGAATTTATTCCTAGAAGAAATGACACGTGGGCGATCCGAAAAAATCAGAAAAAAAGGGGAAGCGAAAACGACTCCAAGGTGAAACTAAAGGGGGAAAGTAAAAAACCGGGGAAAGGAAAGGAAGGAAACTCCAAGCCGAGGCAAAGCCCGCCGGCCGAAGTCCGGGGAGTAGCGGTCAAAAAAAAAAATCAAGCATCCGGATCTCAGAAGACAAAAAAAAAAAGAAGAAGGATGCTGAATCGTAAAAGGGGAAAAAGAAGAAAAAAGAAAAGGCCGGGCGCAAGGACTGAGGAGCCTAAGATAGCTTGGGGGGAAAAAAGAACTCCTGAAGAAAAAAGAACGCATATGGTCGCAAAAACTCGAAAAGGCGGGGAAAGGGATGTCACTTAAAAAGACTGGGGTAGGGAAGGACACTCTACAAAAAGAGGAAGAGGAGGCAAGCAATGTACGATCAGGCACGTTATAGGGTCATTAGGGGAAAGGTGGGGGAACATCACAACAAAGTCTAGACATCCCTAGAAGGAAAATTGGAAAAACAAAAGGACAGCAACATCAGGACAAATGAAGTTCTCTTCAACCAAAGCCGGAGGACAGAAGGGGGAATCGTATCGAAAAAGCAACTAAAAAAAAAAACAGCGGCCGTGGGAGGAGGGGGGGGGGGCTGGTTTCGGAAACTCTACGTCCTTCCGATCAGCGGACCTACAAGAAAAGGGAGAGAGGGTTAAAAAAAAGAAAGAAAAACGACCCAAAAAGAAGGGGTCAGCCCAGAAAAAGGGGGTGGAGGATCATGGTGACTTCAATCAGAGAAAACATTCTCGAAGGAAAAAAAAAACCCGCGATAGAGACGAGAAGATGAAAACGCCACTGAGGAAAAACTGGAAATACACTTTGTCAAACTAAGGAAATTTTTATAATTCTGGAAGATCAGTCTGAGGAAGAGGGACTTATCAGAAAAGAAGCATATAGGAGAATCGGAGGACGTAAAGGGCTAATGAAGGATTTAACAGCAAGGGTCAAAGGGGGGACGCGACACGCCTGTCAAAAAATGAAATATATGGGAAAGGAACCGAGATACACCAGAAAAGGCTGATAAAAATGGGACCCATTAATCCTCAAAGGGGAGGGGGAGGCAGGGGAAAGTAAACCCGAGGAAAACCTAGTTAAAATCAAAGAGGAGCAAAAACGAGACTTAGAGAGGGATAGGGGGGCCCTACTTCACAACGCCTGCTATTACTCAAGGAGACTAGATCTCCGGAAGCAGGGAGAGGGTAACAAATAGAGAGTCAAGCCTGAAGCCCAGGGGAGGACTGAAAACTACCTCTCTACAGGGACCAAAGCGATGCAGTGTTAGCTGGAAAAAAGGGACTTTCAATCGGAAAGCAGATCGAAGGATAAGGAGCTCTAAGAACTGAAATATCAATATACAAGGGGGGTATAAAGAAAAGGGGGAAGTGAATGAAAAAAAAATAAATAACCGGAAAAAAAACATCAGGCCAAGCTTGAATACTACGGCGAACGAAGAGCACCCCGGATGCCCCTTCTCCTCAAAATCCCCGAGCGTGGTCGTAATAGAAAAATAAGAACGAGCAAAGAGGACGCTAGAGTGGAAGAAAGATTCCTTAAGGGTCGGTGAAAAGGCCTACATATGGCACAAGGAGAAAACACAGGGTAGGGGTCAAGGTTCACGGAAAGAACCCGCCTTGGGAAGAAAAACCGAAAAAACAGGGGCATACCTAGCGTGCTGGGGGTGGGTGCATTACAAATGATGAATCCGGTCCAGGATACTCACAAGGCCCCAAAAAAGGGGAGGCAGAGGTACTAAGGACTATTCGAAGTAGTAGATGCAACAGTCTGGTGACAGCGGGACGAAAAACTAACAAGACGCGAAAACAACACGGAGTTACGAAGAAAAAGACCAGAAAGGAGAGGTAAAACACCATCCGCGGAAACCCTATCACGCGGTAGAAACCGATAGGGGAAGTGAAAAAAGGGGAAAAGGAGGGGCTCCCGTCAAAAAAAAAGCCTACCAAGGTGAGAAGTGGGGACACCAGGAACAATCTGTCAGGTAAAGAGGTGGGGGGTGGGGGAAATCTTTCTCTGGAAAGACGCAGCACTCGAAGGGAGGGGGTCGGGCAAAAACTGCCCGGGAGGTCTCTAAGGAAGAGGGGGAGAAGGATCGAGGATGGAGGGGTCACCAATGGGACCTTGGCAGTGAGGTATACGAACTGCAGGGAATCCTCCTACTTTGAAGTCTGAAGAAAAACGAGGGGAGAAAACAACTCGCTGAAAGGGGGGGGGAAGGGTCCGGAAAAAAAACGGTTACTTCTGCAGCTCAACATCGGTGGGATTATTCAGGGGGGGGCGGGGGGGAAAAGTAGAGAAAAAGAAAACAGAAAATTTCGCCCTAAAAAAAGAGAGAGGCGGAATGAAAGATGGGCGCTCAAATAACGATATCTTCAGGGGGTCCTCTGCGTAAATCAAGGGACATAGGTGGGTATTAAAGAGAATCAGAGGAAACCAGAGATTGGGCGTCAGGTAACCCAATAGAAAAAAGGGGGAGGAGAAAAAAAAAAAGGGGAACAAAAAGAAAGGGGGGGGAGGACCCCGGAAAGCAAGAAAAAAAACTTTCACCTCTAAGAAGAACGGCCGGGTGGGGGAGGGGAGAGTGTAAATTCAAGGGAAAAGGTGAAAGCCACTCTATACGGGACGTGTGTAGATCTTCCTTACACTCGGAAAGAGAAGTGGAGTGACTCGTGAGAAAGTAGCACGTAAAGCCAACTAAGTTACAATCAACCTTTGGAAGGTAACGGTTTTGACGAGATCCGCAGAAAAAAAAAAGGGGGTAGTCTTTCACTTGGAGAAGGCGAGGACAACTGGGGGGCAACGAAGGAGCTCCAGGGGGGGACAGTAGACGGGAAGCGATTGAGGAAGAAACTGCGTCCAAAGGAGGGGTATTAACACCCGAGCTTCGAGGGGGGGGTATCCCTAAGGGCTCCGAAGAGAGGGGATTCTTGATAATAGACAGAAGACTTTGTATCTAGTAAAATAAGTGATAAAGGACCTCATCTTCAAATACTGCCAAATAGGAAAGAAAACCACCGGGACACATTTAAGGAAGTCGAAACGGTCACCACCGTGGGAGCCCTCGTCTGTAACACTATAAGGATAGGGGTGCACTGAAAGGAAGAAAAAAAAACGGAGGAGGAGGAAAAAGAATATAGGAGAAAACTTGAGAAAGAAATGCTCTGGGGGGGGGAAAAGGGGGGAACGGTGATTCAACTGGGGGGAAGTCCAAATCAGATTGACCAGTTAAGAGGGGGTCAGGAGGGTGGAAAAAAGGAGGACAGTACTTTTCAAAGTGAAGGTTCCTTCGGAAAACACAGGGTGTCGAGAAGGGAAAGAGGGGGTCAAGAATCTCTAGGGGAAAAAGAATCAAGAGGAGGGGGGAAGGTCATCAAATTTCGCTATGGGGAAGGTCCGCCCGGACTGGGGGAGTAAGAAGAGCTCTCCTCACAAAAAAAAGGGAGGGGGCCGCAAAGAAAGACGGACCTAGGTGAACTGCCTGAGGGGACCCTAGTGACCTCTAATCGAGGCGAAAAAAGGGAAACGGGGAAACGTACGTGTAAGGTTGCGGCACAAAGAATATATCTGGGAAAAATGGTTACGGAGTCGAAAAAAAAAATGCGAAGCTACCAAGAAGGACAAAGAACTTGGGGTGGTGGGCCGGGGGACCAAGAACGGACACTAAGGAACCACCAGACGGGGAAGGGAGACACTAAAGTGGGGGGGGTTTGGTGCTTTCTTCGGGTGCGGACAGGACAAGAACTTGCAAGTGGGAAGTTGGTGGGTAGCCTAAAAGAGGGGGCGGGTGGAAAGAAGAGCCAGAATAAAGTCCACAACTATTAGGTCACATACTTGGGATTTATAGGCAAAGGCGCGCTATCCGGAAAGCGTAATACGTGAAGCCTTCGAAGAGGGGAGTAGAGGGAGGAGGGAAATGCGTTTAAGGGTCCAGTACTCTACACGTGGGAACCCCGAAATCATACCAAAAAAAAAAAAAAACAACCAAGGAAGATCAATCCTTTGAAGGCCTTAATCACTTCAATTGCCGAAAAAGGAAGGCTCTCAGATACGAAGACCGGGGGTAGAAGGGGCAAAAAAAAAACCCGAGAAAAAAATTACAAGGGAAGGGAGGGAGACGAGCAGGGAAAAGGTAGAGACAAGGGGGCATATGAAGATCCCTCTCCGGAAGAAGCCAAAATGCCTGTCAGTTCTGAGAAAAGGGGGGAAAAAGGAAGTCGTTTGGAAGGTCGTCCCACAATCCGAGGCTCAAAGAAAAAAAGAAAAATGAAAAGTCAGGGAAGGGAAAAATGATCAATGTAAGGGAAGAGAAAAAAGGCCTTTGATATACACTCACCTATTGGGGATAAAAAAAGGTTCTATTTTCTCTACTTAGGGGGGAAAGGCAGAGGGGAGGATTAAAGGAGAATAGTTGCAAAAGATAGGGGGTACAACGTCCGGGGGGGGAGTGGGATTCTGCGACTTCATAAGTTAATGCTGAGATGAAACGAGAGAGACTCCACTTGTTGGATATATGAAAGACGCTGAAGAGAGGAAAAAATCTGCCGGAGGGCCACACCATACAAACATTATTAAGGGGGGGAGACTGAATGGAAGAAGAGAGGGGGTTATATCTTTAAAGGAACTCATAAAGCGCGACGTGGTAATAGTCTGTAAGGAGGGAAAACTACCTACGGAGACCCAAGAGGAGAAA
>Ga0179593_1504624_pt1 | contig 24842 bp, 27 predicted proteins | sample CZODoug2_1_08_16_FD_185931 | JGI IMG/M metagenome (GOLD analysis project Ga0179593, IMG submission 185931) | Vadose zone soil fungal communities from Angelo Coast Range Reserve, California, USA - CZODoug2_1_08_16fungal (PacBio error correction) | ecosystem: Environmental > Terrestrial > Soil >...
CGGCCCTCGAAGGAGCGGCAGAAGGACAGCCCTCGGCCAAGAACGAACCTTTCGTCCTGGGGGCAGGAGGGGAAAGAGATTAATACTTCCCGTATTCAAGAAAATGGGAATCATCTTCATAAAAAGGAAGCAACAGAGCCATGTTTCGACGCATGCGAAACCGAACGCATTTCGGCCTGGCGCCTTCTTCGCGGCGGACGTCGCAGAGGGGCATTTCCTCGGAAAATTGGCCGAGACCGAGCGATTCTGAAAAACGAAATACATCAAGGTAATGCTCTTTAAGGCCTGAGCCATCCTTCTCGCAAAAAAACCGGCAATCGATCATAGCCGGTTGACAGTAAGGAGAGGGCCGACTTATAGTCATCCAGAAAAATATGATTCACCATAATCTCAAGGTCATGAAGCCCACGGAAATCCGTAAAGGAGAGAGGCAACACGCTCGAGCTCCGCGCGCAGATACAGAAAGAAATTTCATTATTCTCGAAGGGATCAAAGAGAGGAAGTAGAAGAATCCGGGAATTCCTCAGAAAAAAGGGGGGCATACGATTCTGACTCGCCGATTATCGAAAATTCGTCTGAAATAACGGAAAGAAGAAATGAAACAAGGGGGCCATAAAAAAGAAGGACGTCAATTCATCTTAAAAATTAAGGAAACATAAGAGGGACCAAAAAAATCGTCGGATCGGCGTACCAGAGGACGACGGCCAACACCGGGCGAAAAAAAAAGCCGAAATTTCTCTTCTCGAACTAATGGAACCTACATTTGGAGCGGCAGGCGGCTGGCTCTGCCGGGACGTGACATGTAGAGAACAATATCAGAAAGAAATCTCAAACCAACAAAGGTTGAGAGCGGGGCTCACCGAGGCTGGTATTGTAATACAGGAAATCACACGAGAAACGAAAAAACGACCCACAGACCCATCATCTCGCAATGCCCATGGAGACCGATGGTAAGTTTCGGGGTCCCTAGGGGGGATCAAAGAAGGAAAGGAATCTCATGAAGGATGCGAAGAGGTTCGGGGGAGTCTTAAGGCAAGAGGGACACAATTCAGGAAGCAAAACCGGCGAAAAAGGGGGGAGAATCATGCTCTTGAAAGAAAGAAAAAGGCGAAACGGAGCTACGAATGGTCGAAATCCGCCAAGAGTTCTGCAGTGGAGTCCCAAGAAGTTCAGGGGTCACCAACCGGACCCAACTTTTGCTGGGAGGAAAAAATGCGACCTATTTTGGGGCCAGCCTAATTATCGGGGAGACTCTCCATGGGATCTACAAAGGAAGGATTAAAGGAGCCCAGAGATTCCAATAGAAATCCGCCCACCTCTAGGCCCATCATCATCGGAGGTCCCCCGGTACCTCTCTCGCATAACGCAAGAAAGTCAGACTTGTCACGGAACACGGGTTCAAAAAATAAGGGACAGAAATAGAGGCTCAACCTCGTATTTAAAAGGAAAAGGTGCGCCTTGAGCTAAGAAGATTACTAGGGGATGATGCAACCCGAGATGGCGTTGGGAAAACTCACTTGGAACGAATGATCTGAAAAAGGTATAGGGAGAAATATCTTCTTGTGGAGGGATCCTCAGTCAGGAAACCTCTATCAAGGAATCTCGAAGGAGCAGATGTAAGCGACTCTGAAAAAAAAAACAAACGGGGAGGTAAGGGATATATGTTCCAGAGGGCTTATTGGAGAAGGTTCAAGAGGGGGGGCGAGGCGGTGTGGGGGAGGAATTCCCTTCTCGAGGTCGGAGAAGAAATGAAACAGGTACAGAGGGGGTCTTCACGGTGCGGGGGAAGACCCTGTGTGCTAGTAAAATAGTCGTTCTTCTAAAAAAAACGGAGGCTAGCATCTACAAAAAAGGAACCTTGGATCATCTCAGGAATTACTCTGACATAAGAGGTGCTCTCGAAAGCAGCAGAGGTAGTAAACATGAGGCTCTGAGTGAAGAAGATGGGAGGGGACTTGCCGACGTTAGAGAGGGCCTTTATAGAGGGGAACTGACGGGATGAAGACGCGAACTGACATTGTTGGGGGAAAAAATCCTCGAACTTCAGATTGCGGCACCCTAAAGAAGAAGAAGGAAATCCATATTCTCCGGGGAGTTGATTTAATATTTTGATGCTGGGAAAAACAAGGACGGGTAAATGCGCTGATGGATGCGGTAGTCGGAGAGTGATTAAGTATTTCACTTGAAGAATATTATGGACTCGAGGGTCGCACAGAGGCCAAAGGTGGATGCTTATCATGCTTCAGAAAGTGGAGGAGACAGCAAAAAAAGGGGGAAAAGCTCGATTGAAAACTTCATCTAGAATGTCCTTGAGGGGGGGAGAAATAACCAGAATTGTATGAGGCATCGAGAGTCGATTCCGGAGGGACGGAGGATAGGGGGGAAGGGAGGGGTCTGTTAGAAATCATTGTACACAGGGAGAGAAGAAATAATGCGTAGGAAGTCTCCGCAAAGTTTTGGAGTTGGATCGCAGAGATATGCTGTATTGAGAAGGAAAAAAGCACTAACACCAGGAAAAAAATCCGGCTCCGACGAAGTAGGCATACACATGTAGAGCAGCGCCAAAACAGAGGGTGAGGAGTGTTTGCCTGAAAAAGTCGAAATCAAGGATTATAAAAAGAGATGCTTAGGGGGAGGTTCTTTGGTGGATCTTGGGTTTAGGAAAAAGGGGTACCAGAAGCGGCAGCGGACAACTATCGTGGCAACCAAAGAAAAGATGGAAGGCCGACATAGTCGTGACTCCTTAGTACTGTCCCTGGGAAAGGATCCAAAAGGCACCCTAAGGAATATAGGTCTCGGCAGATTGCTTCGAGGGGGAGGGAAAGGAGGGGAACGATCGATGCCTCTCGGCATTGATGCGAAATGAAAAAGATGCCATGAAGATGAGGGGAGACCCGGATAACATGCGTGGGGAGGACTCGATATAGAAAAGATGGTAATAAACCGACACTATAGCCGGCAAAGAAGGAAAAAAGTGGGAGTCTTGGGATAAGAGAGAAGAACGGCAGAATGAAGGTGAAGCTGCAGCAAATTCCACAGAGGAGAGGGAATAGGTCAGGGGCCGAGAAGAAAAATCATCGGAAAGGGAAAAATCCCAACCTAGAAAAAGGGTATCATCCTGCATCCAAAGACTTTAGAAGACGGCGATGAAGGGAGAATGGGGATACTATTAGGAAGGGGGGAAACCTGCTACAAAGGGAGATCCGAAAAGGAGAATAATCCAAGGAAAAAAAAAAGTAATAACATCATTCTCCGGCGGGAAAGGCAGTCCTTTCAGGAGAGTGGGTCTGTAAATTTTCTGGGATACTCTCAAAAAAACAAAGGTATTGGAGAAAAAAATATATGAGGGACAGCAGATCCTCTATCGTGTCAAGGGGACAATCCCTCTCCCGGCAAGTTATGGGCTTAAAGGGAAGGGAAGTGGTTAGCTTCATAAGGGGGTCGGCTGTTGGGGAAAAAAAACTCTTCCGTCCAAAGGGGCGAAGCGCATCGTTCATATAACCACTACAGCGCCATTGTTCCGAGACAGGAAGGGTGTGTCGGGAGGGATCCCCGACTGGCAGGAGGCAGGTGGGAGGAATCAGATGAGTTGAGGTTGTCAAAAATTACCTAGAAAGAAAAAAAAAAAATCAGTTTGGACAAGATCCAACGGACCGTATCGGCAATGCTCTTCGCAAGGGCTCCCGATCTCCACCTTCAGCCCCAACCGGCGAGAAAGGCAGCCCGGGGATTCCCTAATCGGTGACGAGAGAAAGCACTCCAAGGGAGGGCAAAATGATCACCATCACTCGGCCCTCGGGGCAGGGCTATACTGCAGAGGCCGGCTACAGCGTTAAAGAAAAAGGGGCGAAAATATAGAGTCCCATCATGGGGAAAGTCTGTATAAGAGAAGGAAGGACGGATCTTCATTCGAGGACAAAGGGCCAGGAAGAGGTCTTAAGAAGAGATAGGCAGAATAGGCTCAATGTCTAAAAAGAGATCGAAAGAAGGCTGAGCGTGATAAATTCCTGAGTCAAAAAGTGTAATCCGGCCCTTCACACCGAGAGGGACCTCATCATGGGGGCCTCCCTCGACTGAAAAAAAAACGATCACCGTGCGAAACTTCTCTAGGAGTGATAATGGAGAAAGGGGTGCAGGGGCTTCAAAAATAGAAAAAAAGAATTGTTTCTGGCTGGGAATTCTTCTTCAGGGGCGAATACAAGATATGCTCTGAAAGATGAAAGAAAAAACCAATTTCATTGAAAAGGATAGAACTGAAGTATGGAGTTAAGGGGGAAATGAAGCAACCACACCACAAAAAAAAAAAAAAAACAAAGAACCATGGGAAGATCCCGTACGAATTAAAGGTGTCTGAATGGCTAGCACGGAAAAGGGGGGGGACTGCGGTTCAAACTGCCTCAGTAAGAGTCGCATCAGCGGCAGGAGAGACGGGACGTTCTTCGCGGGCCTGCGCCGGCAAGGTAGGGAGGGGTTAGCTGCATCCACCTTCTCGGTTTAATAAAAACAGCAGGCATCAAGAGAGGTAAATACTTCATAAAGTGAGAGACGACTTCAAGGAATCTGGGAATCCTCCGCTCGGGGAATGGCGTCCAGCATTTCAAACCTCTGGAAACCGAATATCACAATTAAACTTGACGAAAAAGTTGAGCCGAGGGGTGCGCATGACAGGAAAGAAAAGGCCAATGGATACCTCAGGAGATATCTACCGAAGATCGAGGACGTAGAGGCAAAGGGCGGCCACCTCTCCGTCGAAAGAAGCATCGGGAATTCGGAGGAAAGAGAAAGCTCTTCATATAAAAGAAGATCATGCTTGAAGGCTCGCCTCCAGGAGAGAATCCCGAGAGAAAGGGGAATGTCGAAAGGGTGGACATGAGGGATTGGTCATAAGGATTACGAAGGTTCCTGCCAGTCCAAACAAGGAAGTGGGAAGGTTCAAAACAGGCAAAGGTTACAGGGAAAAGGATCTTCAGGGGGGATGGGCAGATGATCGAGGAGGAGAAGAAAAACCAAGGATTGAAAACAATAAAGCAGCCAAAAAAGTACTCCAGTGCTCAGTCGGGCAGTCCTCACAACAACTTATTATTAGGACAAAGGAGAGGGTAATCTTGGAAAGGGAAAAGAAAAAGATGGGGGGGGGCGCTAGAGCGACGTTTGGGTTGCGAATAAAGAGATTCCAATCTGAGATGCTCGAAAGAAAAGTTAATAGAAAAGGGGTCGGGCGACTTTGCGGGGAAGAAACATATCGTGGGACGGACCAAGTTCAATAAGAGAGGCTCCATTCCGATGGGAACATGGGGGAGATCAATGGATCGACTGCCGGGTATGCTTGCCAAAAATGGAAAGAAACGTTATTCGAAAAGGAGAGGGGGGGGAGGTGGAGACTCCTGGGCGCCGAGAGAAAAAAAGTATTTTTCAGGGGGGGGGAATCTCCGTGTGATCACAAGAAACTAAGAGGATCATGCTGAAGAAGCCTCGCTTCTAAGTCATCGTGCGAAACAAAAGCGGGGAACGTCGGGAAAGACAGCACGGAGAAAGGTGGGGACTGCTTGTAGACAAAAAAAATGAAAAGGGAAAGAGGGAGCGGAATTTTCTGGGAAAAAGAAAGGTGCCTATCGGAGACTATGAGGGGGGGGAAATCGGAAAATGATGACTCCTCGAGCGCTAAGGCAGGACACGTCTACAGGTGAAACAAATTGGACAGAATATAACCTATACAAGTGCCGTAATTCATGATTAAGATTTCTTAATGGGAAGTACCTTAAGGGGGCAGGAAAAAGCTCGATCATCGGGCAGCAGCCATTGTAGGCGCGGAGGACAATGGGGAAGCATGTCGGTAGCTTAATTGCTCCTGTAAACAAAAACATAAGTTATACTCTACGATGGGGTTCTTTCGCGTTTCGGGGGCTGATTTCGACATTAAAGAAAAGGAAGGTCAAAGGAAGGTCGGGGATCCGAACATTGGCTTGACGTAAGCTTTCTCATCGGGACTATTTGTTGGGGGGGGAAGGCGCCCCAGAAAGGGAGAGCACCTATTAGGAGAAAGCGAGGGCCAGTGAATTGGGGCGAAAGGTGGGTAAAAACTGAGAAGGGGGAAAATGGCGCACATTCTCATGGTAAACAAAAGCAGCTTGCTGATTAGAATGGGGGGGAAAATTCACTTCCTCCTCAGTAATGTACGGGAGAGAAGGAGACCAGGAAGGAAGATAGGAGATATAGGCGGAACGGCGAAGAATGGAAGGGGAGAAGGCTCTCTTAGTATTTGTCTATAGATTGCAAGAGAGGGACCTATCCGGGGGGGGGGGTTATACTTCACGACAGGAGGACTCCGATGAAGACCGAGAGGGATCAAATGGGAAAAAGCTCGGCGCGTGCGGGATCGGTTCGAGCGGAGGCGAGATCATGAGCGGGGAGGGTAGCTAAAAAAAAGGGTAAAAAACGTTCTCTACCTATATTGTCCGGGGAAAACCTAAAGAAAGCTCGAAAGGGAATCTCCCGGGAAAACGAGCCAACGACGATCACGGAAGTCCCACAAACCTTTCTCAACTGGGGGTCTAAAAACATTGAGATGAGCTATGCCGGTCGACAAGGAGAGGGAAGGGGTTAATCCTGAACATTATTAATCTAGCACTCAAGATTAGACCATCAGTCTCCAAAGGAGGACTTGGACTGCTCGAGCTATACGGTTGGGGTATCTAATCTAGGAAAAAGACGTTATTAGTATTAAAGATAGTAAATTATTCCGAGAAGGGAAGGGAAGATCTCCTCGGCCCGGGCCTGGCTTGTCCTTGAAAAAGGGGAAAGAGAGTATCCGTTCTGTTGGGTCGGCGGGGGCCTGGAATATCATTGGGGCGAGGAGAAAGCATCAATCTTCCAGGGAAGGAAAAGGGTTAAACTCAACCTCTCTCTCTGGCAACGGTGGGGGCCGGCCTGGGGGGGGCGGAACGCTGATCGACGAAGGCTTCTTAAAAAAAGTTCAGAATCGCGTACTGAAGGTCCTCCATCGGCTGAAACTAGGGCGCCGAGAGTGGAAGGCTGCAACACCCTCAGAATCAGAAATGGACCCGGGAAGAAGGGGGAAACCTTAACTCTCAATCCTGCTCGCCGAGGACGGGGGGGGTCTCAGAAGCAAAAGGAATGTGGGCATCCCGACAGTTACTCAGGGGAGGGGCGAGCCTCGGGGAAGTGGAGCAAAAAAAAAGGGAAATGCTCGGTCATGGACTGCCGCTCTTGAAGAAGATCGCAAGGCTATAAAAGACTGCGGAGCAGACGAAGAATGGGAAAACTCGTCGGGCGGCCGAAGATAGGTCGAGATCGGGGCAGTCGAAAAAGGCTACGGGCGGAAGGACGCGCTGAAGAGAAAATTTAGGCAAGAAAAGGCGGTGTAACCTTGAAACCGAGGAACCATGGTTATCAAAATCCGGAGGAGGGGGGGCAAGGGTCAAGGTGAACAACCGAAGAATGAATAATCATCTACTACTTCTTACGAACACAAAGCTCCGAAAACGGATGCCTAAACTAACTTTCTCAAAGTCAGAAATTCTGGGCAGGGACATTCTCAGCGGGGGTTTCTTAGGGTGAGCATTTCGAAAAAGAAAAAGCCGGAACCGATCGAACCGGGAACATGGGGGATGGGAGAGGACGTACGGCGGGGGTGGGCTTGGGGGATCGAAGAAAAGGAGAAAAGTCCAAAGCCGACCAGAAATCTCGCAGGAAGGGTTAGTCATCCGGATCTTGCTGTCCAAAGTTTTGAAGGACACTTACTCAATTGACCAGGAAAATCGGGAGGCGAAGGAAGGGGGGTACGCTTCTTCTTTAAGAAGAGGCATCACGCGGACAATGATCAAACTTCATCAAAATTCTCGAGGAAGCGCGGGTGGAAGAAAGATGAGTGCATCGAGCTCAACCTCCGTCAATAATCGAGAAGGGGGAGGAGAAAGGGTAGTCAGCATTGAACCGGGAAACCAAAAAACGAAGGCGATGTTGGCGAGAGGACCACTTGGAGGAAGGGGATCGGTGCGCAAAGCCGTGGGGAAGAATTCTTGGACTGGGGGAAAAAAGACCTGTCTCCGACCCAGAAGGAAGGCGCGAAAGAAGTATTCAGAGAACGGAAAATACTGAAAGCATAAAGGTCAGGGGCATCCAAAAGCGCATCGATTGAGGCAGCTGGGGAAGAAAGAAAGACACCGGCTTTCTCGGGAATAAGATATGAGTAAGCTCAAATATTGCCTTGAGGATCTACTGTCATGAAAGGACTTCTGACAAAAGAAAAGGGATGGATTCGAAAGAAACGGGGTGGGGGAAAGAGAATGATATAGGAGCTCTGGAGGAAAGGAATTCTAGGGGGGCAGCATCGGGATTCAACCCAGGGAGGAAAGCGAAGATTGTGTCAAAAATATAACTTTCAGCCTAGCCCCACAAATTGATGAGGGGGAGGGGGGATTCCATTATAATGGCGAAGGGGGGAAAAGATGCTGGGGTTAAAGCCCTGCTTGGGTTGTTGGCGAAGATGAAGCGAGGAAAGCACTCGAAGAAAGAATCCTCCAGGAAAGTGAGAAGAGCTGAGGGAATTGCGAAATCCTCACTAAGTGTGGTCTAAAAAAAAATTCTGACGGGGGGGAGGCGAAAGGCCGGAAGAAAAAGGACAAGGCATGATCATCGTATCAAGAATATCGACGAGATCGTCTAAACATTAAGCATGTCATAAAAAGGACGAAGGGGAGGAGGGTCCCTTCTGGGACGAAAAAGGGGGGGGTCAAGGGGGAGAGTCTGGGGAAGGGCTCAGGGTGCGCAACACAGGGATAGAATTCGGGTCTCCCTGAAAAGGGAGGGAAACAAAATCGGGCCCAACGTCCAGATACCCCCATCTCCAAGGGAATGGAGGGAAACGGGTGAAAACTGCTTGAAAAGACATGCCTAAGTTCTTTATGGGGCTCGATGGGAAGGAGAAGGATCGGATGTGGAAGGGGGGGGTACCAGAGGAATTTAAACCAGGGGGCTCCGCGGGTTATGAAACTTATACATCTTCGTTCCCGGGGAGGGAAAGAATACCCTCTCTCCCTGACTAAAAGGAACAGGGTTAAGGGAGGGAACGTGGAAGACGTAAATTGGGACCGGGAAAGACGCTCTCGTAAAGAAAATCCCTGGTCTGGGTGGGAGGGGTCTCATCAGGGAGGGACTTTTACCTAAAGGCCGTCTAGAACGCCTGAGGAGCGCGGGAAAAGGGAGTGCTGTATTTCAACGAAGCATAAACACAAAAGGAAGAGCGCACTGTAGGCGCCCTTAAAGCCGCGCAGGTTGTGGAGAGGGGGTGTGCCGTATCAAAAGGCTAAGCAAAGAGTGAGGAAAAACAGAAAAGAGAGGGCCGAGGGGGTTTTATCAAAAAAAGGAGGGAGAAAAGGTCAGCGCCTGCGCTAGAGATAACAAGAGAATCTTTCAAGATGGGAGACCATCTCTCCTCCAGTAAAGGGGGGAAAAGTGCTACTGCAGCCTAGCGGGGGCAGGTTGCTATATGTAAGGGAGGTCTAATATAAAGGGTGATCTGCGATAGTAGGCTGCAGGGCCCAAGACCGAAAGAGAAATCATTACCTATAAAAGAAAGGATAAAACGCCGAGGAGGGGGAGAAACCTTATGATAGAGGAAATGAGTGTCCACTCCTCAGAAGAAAAGACCTTGACAGGGTGGACAGCAGTGTTGGGTTCAAATAGAAAATTCCTAGACTAAAAAATTAGGGAAAGGGGAGGCTGACGAAAGCGGTGGCTAGGAAAGAAGAGGGTTCTCTATTAACCCGCCGGGACAATAAGCTTAGGGAAGAGGAGAGCCGAGTATTCAAGAAAGTTATCATCTTAGGGGGGAACAGACACTGCTGAAAGGGAGGATATGAAAGGGGAAGTGAATATTAGATGACTATTATCTGTCGCACAAAGTCAAAAGGGGGGGAAAGAGGAAAGGGATAAGGATACTAAGGAAAAACATCATCTCATTCCTAAAAAGAAAATTCACGGTGGAAGCAAGGAATTCATTATCTAGAAGAAAACACGACTGATTATTAGTAAAGAGGAGAAAGAACTGGAATAGAATAAGGACTGAAGCCTCGTCCGGCGAGCTTTTCCTCAGAAAAAGGGTTGGGTATCGCTTCACATGTGCCCAGTCCCGAGGAAGGGAAGAAAGTGCCCGCTCATCTCCGGCCCCCATCTTCAGATCATAAGAAAGGGTAAGAAGGGGGACCGCGACCGGGGTTTTTTCTGCCGGCAGCATCGAAGAGGCTGGGCGTCAGGGGAGGAGTGGAAGTTCTCGATTGTCGGGTAATCGGTATAAAAATAAGGGAGAAGAAATCAGTGAGCCAAAACAATAAGAGATCTTCGAGTCTCGGAGAAGGAAAATCGCTCCAGAGGGGCCTCGGAAAGAGAGGAGAGGAGAGGTGGGGTAATCGGGCTGGGAGAAGAAGAGAGCTGAAGTAAATTTCTGATCAAGAACCGGAGGGTTGGAAGAGGTCATGCGGCGCTCCATGGATATAAGATCGGAGAATGCCGCGAGGGAACATCGTTAGGAAAAAAGGGCCTGTCTCCGAGATCATGCCAGTCGGGAATTTCAGGGGAGTAAAAGGGCAAGGAAGACTAGCGAGCTCTAACGGCAAAAGAAAGAGGGGCTCAGATCGGGCGCATCCTGAAAACAAGCAGACGAAAATGGGGGATCAAACGACGAGATTCAACAAATGGAAGCGGGGGGCACCCTTCAACAGGGAAATCTCTTGGTCCCACATCGGAAGGGTAAAATGGAAAAAAAAAGCGAGGGAAAACCTAGAAAAAACATTCGAACGGGGGGGAGATTGTCTACTGGTGACTACTGAGGCGCGAGTGTCGTCGGAGGCGGAAAAAATGAGAACATAACGACACCGTCACGTTGGGGGGGAGGAGCGGCTAGACAGTGGGAGTGAGGCAGGAGGAGGGACGAACCGCCACCGGAGAAAGGAAAGCAAAATTCTTCAATCCAAGATGAGGAAACATCGGTAAGAAGGGGTAGCGAGTTTCCACTCCGGGAAAAGCGAGCCTCATGGAAGAGAGGAGGGGAGTCGTATGATGAGGAGGCAGGAAGACTATTATCAAGGAATCCAACCAAACGGCGGACATCTCTTTCGAGTGCAGCAGTACGGAAGAGGGGGAAAGATCAAAACAACGGTCGCGAAAAGAAAGCATGGGGGGGGTCTTCTAACCTGAAAGGTTCAAACGTGTTACAGAGAAAAGAGTGCATCATCTCATCTCACCAGTGATAAAGAAAGCTGGGAAGAAGGGGATCTTTTGGAGGAAAAAATGAAGGGGGAAAAAATGAAGTTATAATAGGGGATAAGAGGGGGAGGGGCGACAAGAACCGATCCAATAAATTCCCGCCAAAGACAGAAACTTCTTAAATACCGGCCAATGAATCACAAAGGAGGGATATGGATGAAAGAAACAAACGTCATTGTAAGGGAGGGAGCCCAAAAACCGAGGACGAGGGAAAGCGAAAAAAAATTATCAAATGAAGACTGGAAGGGGGAAAGGCTTCGCGCTAAGATATGTACTAATTGGGGGGGGAAAAATTCGGACCCACGAGATGGGCACGTCTCCGCAAACCTCCTACATCATTAATACTTGAACAGAACGGAGGATGGAGGGAGAGGTGGGCGAACCCGCAGAATTCAGAAAAACACTAATAGAAAACGATGACCCCCAATCTCTTTCCGTACGTTGAAGAGAGATGAAAAACAACGGATTGGAAGGAAAGATGGGAACAAAAAGGGACACAGTAAAGGGGGGGATCGACTCGGAGGGTTTGAATAGGATTACACCCTGCAGTAGGGAGAGGAGAGAGAGGGGGAAGGGGAAGATCACATAAGCATGCTGTCTGGACGGCTTTTCTAAAACAACAGAGGGAAGGGGGGAAAAACGCAGAACCACAGGATTCTGAAAGGAATCCGGTCATGCATACTTCTTGGCAGCTAGGGGGGGAAGGCCGAGGTCGCGCTAGGACCAGCATGATCGAGGAAGGAGAAGAGGGAGGATGTCTAAAAAAGGATTCTTTCCGACCGTATAGGCGGGAGGAACTTGGCCTAAGGGAAGAACCGCTCGAAGATAAAAGAGTAGGTGATCCTCCTACTCCTGAAGGAAATTAGGGGGAAACAATCGGCGACAGCAGACCAATCGCGTGAAAAGGAGTGTGGACTGAGGGGGAGACCCTACCGAGAGGCGGAGCAGGAAGAGATTTCGGGGGGGGAGGGTGGCGTATGACAGGGGGGGAAGTTAAACGTAAGGGATGAGACCTCTAGCCGGTGATGCGCGGGTATGCCAATCGAGGAAGGGGGGAAAAAAGAGCCTAGTTACCTGCAGACGACGAAAACGCAGGGATTTCCCCTTGAGGGAGGACGGTGAGACTGGACTCCAAATGGGTTATGGGAAAAATAGCGCAGCTCGACATCGCCGTTGAAAGGAAAAAGATACTGTCGGCGGTGGGCGGGATAGGAAGGGTCGTCAAGGGGAGAATCCGTGAACGTCGCCAAAGTGTTACCGGGTATATACGGGAAGGGAGAGAGTTGGCTGTATTGTCGGTACGGAGGACAAAGGAAAAATGCGCCGAAAACGTACTTCAGTAGAAGAGTCGTCGAAAATAAGTGAGCATGGGGTTTTTGGCCAAGTAGATGAGAAGCCAGGAAGGGGAAACGAGTGTCCTGAAGGTGCCGATGATGGGGGGTTGGAACGACAGGGGGAAAAAAAAAGGGTGGAAACGCAGGGGGGGAGCCCAGGGAAACCTCTTGGGCTCAGGAGGGTCCTGCGCGTACGCCTGCATAAGGGAAGTGATCAAAGGGGGGGGCCCGAGAGAGGAAGAGAGTCTGGAGGAGGGCGAAAGAAGAGATAAGGGGGGTCTATCTGCAGCGCGACTGAGCGGTCAGTCAGGCCTCTCAGGGAAAGAACAGGAGGAGTTACATTAAAAAGGAAGAATTGGAGCATGAAACTCTCGATAAAGGAGAAAGGGCAGAAAGAAGTGTGCGATCAGAGAAACCTTCCATGGAAGAGGGTGGTCTATCGGGAGGGAATACCAGACGGCGGGGAGGGGAAAAAGTTATCGAAGCCCGTTCCACTCTAGGTCTGACCATTCCTCCGAAGAAAAACTGCCGAATCGCGCGAAAGAGAAGTGACCTCCGAAAGACGGCGATCCCTGAGGCAACGGAAGGACAGCTGGTCGATGACGGCGAGGAAAAATAATATGACTATTATTCGTCAAAAGGAAGGGAGAGGGGGGGAAACGGCCGATCGAACAAGTCTCCTATGGGGGGGGCAGAGAAAGGGGAAGGGAGGAGCGGCATTCCGCAGTGACATTGGAGGGGAAGGAAACAAAAAGTATGAGGAAGAGAGGATCCCGCTCCGAAGGAATCATCAGAAGGGAGGAGGGGAAAGGGGGGGAGAAGAGGGGAAGGAGGACTTATGGCCTTACAGCATTCATCCTTTTCTACGTAAGGAGGACCTTAGACGAGTAGGAAAAGCGCGCATCGTATGCCAGAGCAAAGTTAAAAATCTCCATCTGAACCGAAGGAGGGGGGGGGCGGGCCGGCGGATCTGGCGGGACGTGCTTAGAACGCGCGGAGAAGGAGATGTTCGGTGTTCGGAATGACAAGGTCTAGAAGAATCGGGGCAGGGGAAGGAAAAATTCCTCTCACCCTCGGAAAGAAAGGGGGGGGGGGTAGAGGGGATCTCTTAAAATGATACCACTGAGCGCCCTTTCGGGAGAGATAAAGGAGTAGGGGGCAAACAAGAAAATATCGAAGCAGAGAAAATCGTCCGCTGGACAAAGGGCAGGCCTCTTCATGAAAGGCATCTCTTCAAACTGGACGATATGCTAAGAGCACTCAAAAGACTAAAATCCTATAGGGGGGAAGGGGGGCCGGCCCTCGCCGAATCTACAGAGGGATCAAGTCGATCCCCAAGGGAGTAAGATTCTTGTCCGAAGGATCGGAAATATCCTATTCGGAGCAAAAGAGGAACGGCTGTCCTGAAGCAGGGCTAAGGGGACCCCCTGTGAAAGCCGGAAGCAAAGTCAACACAGGGTCACGGCACCTTCAGCACAGATGCTTGACCTCAGAAAGGGGGACGGGGACCTCGAGGGGCGAACAAAATAGATAAGAGAAAAGAACTGCGCGCATCTACTGGGAAAAAGAACGCATGGTCGGCGCGAAATCTATGGGGGGCGGAGCTTCTTCAGAGAAAGAACAAGCCTAAAAAGCCGAAGGACTCAACCAAAAAGGGTCTGCTCGCATACGGGGAAGGATGTAGTGGAAAGGGAAGGAGACATGACGAAGCAACAGGGAAAACCGGAAATACCAGCACAAAAGAGAGGAGGCAATGCAAAAGCCTATGATCATGAAATAGGTCAAGAGAGTGAAAAGTCCAAGATCTCGCTGCAGGTGTTAAACAATGGAAAAGGGGGTCAGTCAGGTGAACTGGCCAGGGGGGAAAGGTGAGCCGGACTGCCTCGAGAGGGGAATTAGAGGTCAAAAATCGGGAACTGGAGGGCGAAAACTACGAACAAGGCGGAGGCGTCCGCAAACGAGGGAGGAAAGGTGGGGAAGGGGAACCAGCTTTGCATCAAAAAAGAAGATCACAAGGGAGGAAAGGTCCTACGATTGGGCGGCACGATCGCTCAATATTCCTATGAAAGGGGGAGAGGGGGAAACAGGGATGCGCTGATCCTTAGACGAAACTAGGCAGGCCAAGAAATTCAAACCTCTCCGGAGGCACAGCCAAAGTTCTCCAAGGAGTCCGCGACGCTCCTGCAGAAAAGCAGATATGCGTTCGAAAAAACGAGGGAGCTCGATGATGTATGGAATGATCGGCAGGGGTGGGAAAAATCGCTGCAAGGACGATGGTCTGAGACCCACTGATGGGGAGGGGGGAAGAACCTCCAACGGGCCGGAAGACCACTTCAAATGGCGCGGAAAAGGGGGGGCGAGGTGGATACGAGGAAAGTCGAAAGGTGCCAAAAACCCAAGGCGAGCGGGAACAAAAATATTCAAAAGAAAATAAGAAGGGGTACTCAACAACAACAGGTATAAAAGAGGGATGGAGATCTTCGGGGGGAAGGGGGGGGCCCCTTAGGGGGTGAGTACTGCTGGAAAAGAAACCATCGACGATCGGAGGCGAATCAAAAAATCCAGGTCGAAAAAAGACGGGAGGGGACCAGGGTAGCAAGACCATCTGAAAAGAAACGTCGCGGCCAGCCATGGCAGCATGATAATAGGGGGGGAGGAAATACGAGTCAGGGCGTCGAAAGGGGGAAAAGGGAAATAGGGGGGGATGGGGAGAGCAAGAGGGTCATGGCAGCTTCGGCCGGAGCGGGGGAAGGTTATATGCTTGAAGGGAGAAGATCTCACTCGCGCAGGGAAGATGGGGGTACTCCTAGGGGAAGAAGGAGGGTGTCATCTTGAGACTACAGAAGCTAAACAGCTTCCTATGAAAAGAAAAAAAGGGGGGGGGAGAAGGGAAGAGTGGGGGAAAAAAAGCAACCAAAATGGACGAGGTCATCCTCGATGGGATGAACCGGTCTTCTTGAGCTCAGGGGAAAAGGGGGAGGAAGAATATTTACTGCGAGGGCGAACAAGAAAGGTTTATGATCAGAGAGACAGGAACGGAGAACGATTTACCGCCGAAAAAAACCCGGCATAAAAAAGAAAGGGGGGGACAGAGAGGGATTTACTTGTTGCTCGAGTACCATTGGGGGGGGGCAAAGCGAAGGCTTGGAAAGAAATGCCCGATAGACCGGCGGTGTGTCTTGCTAAGGGAAGGGAAATCAAAAAGGGACTAACAAACTGCCGAGGCCCCAAATGGGGGGGCGGTTTAGATCGTTGAGGGGCTGTAATTTCGGGTGAAAGATAGAAGCCATAGAAAGGAGAGAGGACATGAGGCTTTCACACCTCAAGAAGCTCGGGCTATCAGAGGGGGGGGGGGTGGACTGGGGGGGGTTGGGTCAAAGTCGTACACTGTAGATAAGAAAGAAAATGAGGACCAGCGTGTCGGGGGGGAAGGGGGGGAACAGCGGGAGGGGGGAAAATTTCGCCGCCTGCGAGGAATCATCCTCATGTGAAAGGAAGGGGGAGGTTATCTAACGTACTTCAAGTGGGGGAAAAGGAATAGGGGACCGCAAAAAAGAGAAAAAGAGGGAGGGGGGCGGATAGATTGGCGTCTGCGCGCGCAGGAGCCCGTGTCAAAGAGACTTCTTTCCGTGGGAACGGTAAGGAATAAAAGCGGGCGCACAAGAGGGATTGATAAAGGAACGGGAAAAAAGGGGGAGCATCTATAGACCGGATGGAATGAAAGAAGGGGTGCTCGGCCCGGCCGAGGGAGAAGCATGAGGGAGGAATTAAGAAGAAAAGAGAAAGGAAGAGGACGTGGATGAGTGAACATCAGCAAAAGGGAAAAAGGGGAGAGGACGAGTGAAGGCCGAGGAAACGAAGGTCAGCTCTATCGTCAATACTAGGAAGCCGCCGAGCCAGAACTTCAAAAGAAAAAGGAAAAAAAGGAGGGACTTCTCTATTAAAACATTTGTAAGCCGATGATCGCCAAAAATGAAAGATGTGAAGCGAAAACAGGGGGAACCACTGCAGGGGACCATCATTGCGACGGGAATAATTCGTCGGGACGTCACTGTGAATATACGAGGAAAAGGTGGGATATCGCTCACAACCCTGGTGTGGGAATAGGAGAAAGAAGAATTGAGAACTGTCCCTGATCTAGGGAAGCGAAAGAGCCGGCAGATCCTGGTTCGATGGTATCATTCAGAAAGGCCTCGGGGAAAAGAAGGAAAAAGGAAAGTGAAGAACATCTCAAGCGTACATATAGACATGTTCAGCAAGGCCAGACTGCGGCAGGAGGGGGTAAAGCCTGCTTATAGGGGGAAGATGGGACTGTGCGGCTGCGGCAGCGGGGGAAATCGGAGCCAGGGGGGGGTGGGTCTCGGAAGACTGGTCTATACGAGGGAGGGGATGGGGGGGGTCTGAAGAGAAAAACCCTCAGCCGTCCGGAAAATACGACTTACCAACCTCAAAAATTCTCTCCAGGGAAGCATTCACACGGGAGTCATCCTCTCGGATATATCTATCTCAAAGAAGGAAAGGCACCAGGACTTCAAAATTGCGGTAGATTCGGCAGCTCAGGAAAAACAAAACGCGCGGAACGACGGCGCCAACTCCTGAGAAGCGGACAAAGAGCAGGGGGGCCCATCTCTTCGGGCATTGAAGAAAGAACGCCCTATAATAAAAAGGAAGAAGGGGGGAGGGGGGGAAGTCAGACACCAATGGTCAGAGGAGGACGGAAGCTCCCGATCCTAGCGAGCAGATTGAGGGAGGAAAGTCACTGCCTCCTTACGCATTTGCCCTCCAGAAGACTGAAACAAGGGAGAGGAAAGTCCATTCCACCAGCGGGGAACTCATCATCTGCTCTGAAAAGAAGGGGGAAGACGGCCAAACAATCTGGTCACCGATCGAACGGGGCGACTTCTGGTCTAGGGGGAAGCCTACATGTTCACCGGGGATCTTTGCTCATGCTTACATGTCGAAATCAAAAGCAATGACAAAATTGGCGGGGGAGAAAAAACGGGATTTTAAGTTTCCAGGGTCAAAAAATATCACTCAAAAAAAAAGCAGAATTCGGGCTCATGCCAAGGGGAAAGGGGGGAAGAAGATTATCTAGAGTGCGACGAAAAGAGGAACGGGGAGGGGAACCCACGTCCTCAAGGACATCTCGGACGGAGGGTTAAAGCATTTCATCTCGGGGAATCGAAAAGGGGAAAAAAGGTGCCGGAAGGATAAGTGAAAAGAGTGTGCATACGGGCGAGCATCATCCGCGGGGAATGAGGACGGGAATCAGGTGAATACAACAAACCTACTTACAAGAAAAGCGAGTCAAGTCTCCTCTATGAGGAGGAGGTGAAACAGTCATCTTCCAACCATGCACCGGAAGTATCTTGACGCTCTGGGATATAATGTGTCAAAGATTCCTAAGTAATTAGGGAAAAGTAGGAAGCCATGCTCTGAGAAGCGAAGTCGCCATAAAAAGAAAAAGGCTATCCCCGGCCAGCTATCCGGAACCACAGCTCGGAAAGCCAGGCCCGCGACTCATCTTCATGAGTGACCAGATGATATGTTTCTCGAAAAAGGGGACCTCGTTCTCCGAGCCAGAAAGGAGAAAGGAAGGCTACGAGCAAGGAGGCCGGCGCGCGACTGCATGAAATAGGGGAGAATGAAACGAAATGGGAAGGGAAAGAACAGAAACTGGGGAAGATACCCACCCCCCAGTAAGGATATCTTCGTTTAGAAGGAAAAGGAAAGTCACGGAGCAAAAAAACTAAGCGAGCGCACAAACGAAAGGACTTCCATATCCTTAGATAAGAAAAAAAACGGATTAATTAAATTGTCCATATCTGGACTTATTAATCTTGGGGGGGGGAAGAGGCGAGATCTGGGGGGAGAGGAAAAAAGTCACTGAAGGACCGCCTCACGACTATCTCTAGGAGGCAAGGAATATAGGGGAAGGAGAAAAGGGGCGAGAACCAAAGGACGCTAACATCGTAAAGGACGGAGTCTCTGCAACTATAGGAAGTTAGAGAAGAAGGGAGCTGGCAACCGCGGTCCGGCTCGTCGACCATTAAGAATCGTCATTCTAGAGGGGGGAAAGAGGGTGCTACCGGCTGGGGGGGCGAGATCGCAGGGTGTGAAGAAATAAACTTTATTCGCACAGACAGAAGTGCGGGTGAAGGGAAAGTCCTTTTCATCCCTTGGAACAACCGATGACGGCTAGAAAAAAAGAGGAAAAAGAGAAAGAAGGGGGGGAGGTGACGTTTAATAAAGGGGGTAAACGATAAAAAACATGGACTACCCTAGGGGGGAAAAGTCTGATCGCCGCGTTCGGGTGAAGTGAGGGGAAATTAAGATAGGAAAAAAGGGAAGATTATTGCTGATGATCATCGGATGCACCTGGGGGGGGGCGCTGATCATCGGCGAGGACCGGCCGCGAGGAAAAAGAAGAACAAGAACCGAAATGGGAAACGGGACTTGCATAGGAGAAAAAATGGAGGGATGGATCTCCTTACAATTTTAGACTACGCAGAATCTGCATAGGGAAAGGGAAAGGCATGCGAGCAGGGGAGAGGGGAGTGTCGTCAGTAGTCGAAAAAAGTGTAAGAAAGGTCTAGCAGAGGGACCAAATTGGGAGGTTTTCAAGCGGGGAAAGGAGTTGGGGAAGGGGGGGACGAGGAAAAAATACACATAGAGGCGCCAGATAAAGTAGAGAAACAGTAGAAGCAAAGCGCGAAGATTGGAGGGTGGTGGCCGTCGTCAGCATCAAAGAGACCTGGGAAAAGGAAAATCAAAAGGGGGGACGGGGAGGCCATATTAATTGGTCGGAGGCAACTTTTCATGGAGGGAGTAAAAAAAGGGGGGAGATCGGGGAGAGGGTGAGGCCGAGCGGCTTCTGAGAAAGAAACAGGAAAGGGGGGAAGAGAAGTCAGTCAAAGATCGGGCAAGATATGCGAGAAGGTTTGGATCTGAGAAACAGGAGCAGACCAAATCGGGGAAAAAGGAGAGTCAACATGACCGAGGCCATGAAAGGAGGGATGTTATTAAGATGAAGGGGAAACGGGGGAAAGATGACGTATATATTCGAATGCACATCCTTCATTATCTAAGAACTGGGGGAAGGAAGGGAGGGGAATGGAGAATATCAACAGGGTGAGTATGATGGTGATCGGCATCAGGCAAAAAAAAAAGAGGTCTCTAATGAGGGGGGGGAAAGACAAGAAACATCCTCGGAGGATAAAAAAAAAGACGCCTCCGACCAGGAAGGGAGAAGGGACCCCACAGACTCGTTGACCGATGTAAGTGCGAGGGGGAAAAAAAAAATGAAAAATTAGTCGTTCCGGGCCACTGGGAGAAATAAGTGAAGCTTCCGAACAGTATGGGGAAGGGAGAAAGAGAAAAGATGACCCATTCGCCTGGGACTCGTCACCTTTCAGAGAGTGGGAGAAAAAAAGGTGAGTAAAAGGAAAAAAAACAAAAGGAGGAGGGGAAAATGAGACTAATGATCACCTGGACGCCTCGAGGGGGAAAAATACTTGAGGAGAAGAGTACGGAAAGCTGCGGTCCTTCCATCAGGCGGTGGGGATCTCTGATGATGGAGGAAAAGGGTTCCCCTCCGAATCAAAGGATCATGGAAAATCTGACATCATGAGAGAAGTCTCGCCAGGCGAAAGCCCTTCGGGGGAGGAAAGTCTTATCGAGTCTTTCTGAGTCTCTTCGGCGACTTGCGAGACGCGCTGAAGACGGAAGGGACGGTTTATCGCAAGAAAAAATATGGGAGGTGAAACCTCCGTGGAAAGGGCCGGCGATAAAACAAATCAGAAAAAGGGGAAGTCTTCGGTAGTGGGGGCGGGCCTTCACCAGAGATCGCAGAGAGCAAGCAGGCGCTCAGGAAAATGAAAAGGGGACCGGGAAACTCTTAGGGGCCTGAAGAAGCTCAAATAACGTGCGTTCAAGAGGGAAAAAACATCCTCTTCATGTTCAAAGGACATCTCGGACAGAATAAATCAACGATCGACAAGCTCCTATCTCATAGGCCAAGAAGGGAGAGGAGGGAAGAACGCACTATCTAGAGAATATCCGGCTGGGGAGGAAGTCGATCACCAAAGGGAACGTAAGTACGGAGGGCCGTCCGGAGAGATAGGCGGTATCCGGAAAGACAGGCGGAGACAATGTGATCACCAGAAAACGCCCCGACGGGCAGTCAACAGAAGGAATAAACCTAAGACGCTGGTAAAGCACGGAGAAAAAGACACTGAAAAACGAAAGGAACACCTACCATCACAGGAGGATTGCTTCTTCAGTTTCGTTGAAATACTGGGAAGTGTGGGTAGGGGAGCTATATTGGTTGCAGTCTGGGAGACGGAGTCTCAGTGAAATAAATCCAATCCGAGAAAGAAGATCTCCAAATCTGGGGGGAGGAGGAGGGGAAGAGAGGAAGGGGTTTACAGGAGGGTCGACAAGGAAGAGAACCCAACCTGAAGAAAGATCCACACATGGCCCATGGAAGCAAAAAGGATCGGCTGCCGGAATAAGGGTACAGAGTCCGGAAGAAAGGAAAGAATCGAGGGAGTTCGTCAGCGAGCTGTGCGACGTCTTGGGGAAGGCGGGCTCCGATTATGAAACGGGGATGAAAGAAACCGGCTCGAGGAGAGAAAAATCTGTCACAGGAAAAGAGTCCGAAGGGCATCGCCTCAACAACTAGGGGGGGTTAAGGACGAGTCTAGCCTCTATTGGCAGGAACTGATCAGTTGAAACCTTTCAGCATCAAAACGTTCTGGGGAAAGTCGGGGGAGACGGATGGTGCAAGAAAGGGCTAAGAGAGGTTAGGGGAAGAGGGAGGAGGATCTCTAATCTTACTGATACCTGCAAATAAATATCCATTAAGAAAAATCTCCACCATAAGAGCCTGGGGGGCCTATACCGCTCAGAGTTCATTAACCGAGAGGGGAATGTTAGATCCAAAGGGGGCCTCTATCCCGAAGTGGATCAAGGAAGTCTATGAGGGCGCGAGGAAAGGACGGGGGGGGAGGGATTTCTTCTACATAATATTGGAGGGTGGGCAGAAGCCGACATCATGAATTAGGAGAAGGGTCGGCGAGATAGTCAGATTAGGGGCTCTCAGAAATCACAAATAGAGTAGGGGAAGGGAAAAAATCTTAAAAACCAGAGCCGTCTCAAGAAAAACAACAACAAAAAGAGGAGAGAGGAGATTCATTATCTGCTTAAGAAGGTGGGGGGGAGCAGACGCTTGGTGGCGAGATTCCCTGGGGTCAAGGGACACGAGGCTAGAGCGCAGAAAAAGATCAGGACTGTAGTGAGACGGGCGGTTCTCATCTCTCTCTTGGGGAGGAAAGAAAGTACATGCCGCAAGAAGATCAAGATCAGGGAAGAAAAGGTAATCGATCGAATAGGGAGGGGAACATCATGATCTGAGGCTTACATCTATCATGAGGGCGACGCTCCTGGAGGTGGTAGGGGAATCTGTCCGGTATAGTAAAGGGGGAACGAGAAGGCGAAAAAAATAGAGCCATGGATAAAAATCCCGCCTCTTCTTCGGCATTCGGAACAGAACGCGTCAAGGCTGAGAGGGGGATGGGGGGGGGGGGGTGGGGGGTGTAGGATAGGGTGGGCGAAGGGGGGGAGTGGGGGCGTCAATGTTTGCGGGTGGAGGGAGTGGGTTAAAGAAGAGGAGGGTGAGGGGAGTGGGAGGGCAGAAAGTGTGACGGTTGGGGGAAAGTGGGGGTGGGGGAAGGGGAGGCGGATGCGGAGAATGGGGTGAAGGGAGGTGTGCAGAGGGTAAGGGGGGGAGGGGAGGGAGGTTGTGCCCTCCCTTATATATCTTGGGGGTAATTGGGGCAGGGATGAGAAGAGTTTGCCCTTCTGGGTAAGACAAATCTAGCGGCGGCTGAGGCACTAAGGGCTTTACGTGGGTTATCCTAAGGTAGAGGGATTTGAGGTCAGCTGAGGCTCACGAGAAAGGTGGGGAATATCATCTCGACTTGACGGAAGTCCCTATTGGGAAGAAATACTAAACGCGCTCCCTGTGACAAGTGCAGCGAGGAGGGGACCGGTGTACGTGGAAATCGCCTGGTATTTACCTGAAAAAGCTCATCATTCTGGAAAAAATTGAAGGGACGAGAGGAGAAGGGGGAGGGGGGGCTGTTCTAGGAAGGGGCGATCTGTAACTAAAACGGAAGGGGAAGGACGAAAGTGGGGTGGTCGCGAGTGTCGAGAGGAGGGTATTGCGGAAACAAGGAAGAGACAAACCAAGAAGAGAGGGGGGAAACGAACACTTCTTCCAGGGAACGAACTTAGCAGAGGGGGGTGGGGGGGGGGATCGTCAGAAGGTCGAGACCGAATTGGGGGACAAAATGGTTAAGGGGGGGTGGAAGGGAAGTTGAATATCTTTAGAACAATGTCATAGAAGGAGGATTCTCAGCCGAATCTAGGAGGAGAAGGGGGGGTATCGGCCGCATCTACTTCCAAGGGTGGGGGGGAGGGGGCTAATCTCGGGAAGGGAGCTCTTCTATGAGGGCTCTTGTCGAAAAGAGGAAGGGAGGTCGAATCTTGCGTAGAGGAGTGCAGAGGGCAATATCGGGTCCAAAAGAAAGGAGGGGGGTGGGCAGCAAGCAATCGATAGGATCCTAAGGTATGCGGGGAGGGGGGGAATTCACCGAAAGATGCGTGTGGGGGAGCCCTGCCTAGGGAGGAAGTGAGGGAGAAGATTTATTCTATAAATGTCAAAAGAAATGAGTAAAAAATGGGGTGTAACGCCTAAAATTGCTGGTGAGGAGAACATGGTCAAGAGATACTGAAGAATACACTCGAATCGCAATAGAAAGACCGGAATCTGAGACAGAAGGAGATATCTTATCACAACGCCTCGGTTCTCCGAGAAACATGAGTAGTTAGAAGGAACTGTCTAACACATGAGAGGGAAAGAGGGGGCAACATGATTAAGAATACCACTCAGCCTATGAAATCATTCCCTATGTCGCTGGGGAGAAGTAAAGGAAAGCTATCTATTATCTCTGTAAAAACAAAAACTTGAGGAAGAGAGATCACACAGTTGGATCCAGAGGAAGAGAAAACGGCTCCTGCTGGGAAGGAAGGGCGAGGGGGGAGTCTTCAGTAAAGGGGGGGTGGGAGACGTGTCGGGCGCGTGAAGCTGAAAAGAGGGAGATGGCGACCGCTTCACCGTTCAAAGACTTCAGCGAGTAAAGGGGTAGACACGGCGACCGCGGAAGGGCAGGACTGACGCCGTCTTCGGGAGACAAGCTGTTCGATCACTGGTCGCTGTTCGAGAGAGAACCTAGGGAAACGATATAGAGGGGGAAGGAACTCTCCTCAATCCTCAAGGGGGGGGGACCTTCGTATGCTCTTAGAGCAGGAAAACAGCCATAGAAACCAGCGCTCGAGCAGGAAAGTATTCCCTCTCGTCCCGCATGGAATAATCCGAGGGAGGGGAAGAATACCATCCGTCACTCTCAGGGAGCGCAGGCAAAACCTTCTAAAGAGCGAAGACGATCGACAAGAGGGCCAGAGCGGAAATAAAGGACGAAATTCGCAGCCGAGCTTCAGATGAAACATATGGCGGTGCTAGATCAAACCCCAAAAAGTACGAGTCGGACGAGAGGAGGCAGAAAAGTCGAAGGAAGGGTGCGGGGCGGACATCCAGTCCTGCAGGACGAGGGCAAGGTTTATACAACGGTGTGCGAGAGGAAAAAACCCCTTAATCTTGAGGGCAGAACTCAAAGAATAAAAAGAAAAAAGAGGGGGAGATCGAACCTGCTGACGAAGGGAAAAAACCATCGCTAAAACGATGAAAAAAAAATAGATTGCCTGGGAGAAAAAATGCCTACAACAGTTACTTAACGGGCGAGGATATTGGTGCTCTTAAGGATCATTAAAAGAAGACCAACGAAAGAGAAAAGAGAAAACCGCACCAATTTGCCGGGCGCGTCTATACGGGCAGGATGGATCCGAGTAAGAAGTAAGCAAACGAAACTCCGAAGAAAAGCCGAGAGAGGAAGTCCCATGGCGTTCAAATATCATATAAGGAAAACATCAACCATAAATTTTACGGCAGTCCACGGGAAGAAGCGAACTCGAGTTCAGAGGGGGAAAGTGAGAAGAGGTGGTCAGGCTGAGGGGGTCCAAGAGGGGGCTCGAAATTGACTACTAAATGAACCATGACGAACAACTGCGAAGAATCAGCAGAGGGTCAAATACATCGCGAAGAAT
>Ga0179593_1730970_pt1 | contig 24841 bp, 32 predicted proteins | sample CZODoug2_1_08_16_FD_185931 | JGI IMG/M metagenome (GOLD analysis project Ga0179593, IMG submission 185931) | Vadose zone soil fungal communities from Angelo Coast Range Reserve, California, USA - CZODoug2_1_08_16fungal (PacBio error correction) | ecosystem: Environmental > Terrestrial > Soil >...
AAAAACATTGAGGGGGACAGGGAGTCGGAACGGGGAAAATCAGGGATTAGATTTTGGGACGGGAGGCAAGCCTTGCCACTGTCGCTGACGAGAACAGAAGAAAGCAATCTGTGAAGAGAAAACCAAGGTTAATTCAAAGGCAACAGGTCGTTTTAGGAGGATAAGGGAAGTGTGGGTGATACCAGAGAAGATATCAGGGAAAGGTGGAAAAGCGTAAGAAAATGGAGCAACGGAATAACAGAGGCCGGGAAAGGACGGGAGTTAGAGGGCTAGAAAGGACAACGTGCTTATGATTGTCAGACAGAGAATACACAAACAAAAAAACGTGCTCAAGGGCTTAGTCTAGGGGGCGGCAGCCATAGAGTTTACCCGGCAAACAATTCGACCTGCCCTTTAACCGGGACAGGGCAATGTTAAACGGGAGCATTCCTAAAAACATCACCCAACCACGGAGAAGGAAGACAAACGAGGAGGGAGTGTAATTCTCCCGGACAGGGGGGAAAAAGCAAGCACTGGCAAATGCCAGCAAAATATTTCAATGAACTCGAAGGTTCAAAAGAGCCGTCTCGAAGAGCCAGGAAGAACTGCAGAACAGCACTCTCAAGCAGAACTTCGAATACCAAAGTCCCCAAGGACAGCAACACCAACGTCTCAAATACAATACAAAATAACGAAGGTCACAGACGCGGTAAAAAACACAAATTAAAAGCAGGTGGAAAAAGAGGGGGGGGGGCTATCGCATTCATTAACGAGGGAAACCTCATGCAGGGAAAGCGTAAAAGGGGCCGCCACGAGTCGATGAAGATCCGCAGAAAGAATCACTGGACTTACTTACAAAAACGGGGGGAATTTAAAGAACAAGTTGGGGGGGGGGATCGTTATGCCTTCGGTCTAAATATAGAAAAAAAAAGACCTATACGGACATTTCATTAGCATCGTGACGGGGGAATCACAAAAAAAGAATGTGCTGTCAAATATGAAATTGTCTTAAAACCCTTAAGCCGACAATCAAAGGGAATTTCGCGGGAAAAACTCGGGCCGAGCCGAATAATAAAAGGCCTCCCAAAACTGAAAAATGAGAGAAGTACGAAAGAGGAGCCTACTATCTCGCCGAAAAGGGAAGCTCAGGGCCAAATTGATACGAAAGACCTGTCAAGGCTAGGGGAGGTGTCACCGAAAGACAAAGGGACAACTTGCAAAAAAAAGGGAGGCGCAAACAGGGAAAAGTCGTTTCGCCCCCCCGCAGGAACCGCCGATAAAGCTAAAACAAATTAAAAGGTTCAAACAAAAGACTAAAAGTGGAGGAAAGGGAAAAAAGAAGAAAAGAGCGAAACAGAGGGTCAAGAACTCCGCCTAACACTCCGGCGCTTCGTCACGAAAGCCAAAGAAGAGAATTGAAAATCCTTTGGGTCACGGGAACACAGGGGGGTCGATCCTAACTCGTCATTAAGAAAAGCGTCGAAGGCGCTACGCGTTTCCGCAATCGCTTGCAAAGGATCGGGGTCGGGGGTTCCAGTAACCCCGAGGGAAAGCGGGTCACAATCGAACGTGGTCCATGACCGCCTTCTAAAAAGAACGATCCTCAAACAAAATGCGCTCATGGATGCCAAAACATGTTGGGGGGGCAGGATCAGGGAACATCGCATCGGGTACACTAGCACGTGCAAGTCGGTATAGAACGAGAGAGTTGGGCACTTTGGACAAACAGGAAAGGCGGGGCATCACCGGCGCTCAGCAGGGAGCCAAAAGGCCTTGCGCCCTCATCTCAACAAATTTCTGAAAACACGCGAAAGACATGACACCGCTTGATCAAATGCAAAGCCCAGCTCAGCAGAGGGTTGAACGTCCAACATCAAAAAGTGGGGGTAGTAGGCCGCTCTCATCACCATGACAAAAGGCATTTGACCATAGAAAAAAAAAAAAAAACAAGTTTAAAGGGGAGGGAAAAGCCCAGCTGGGGGCCCAATGGGAAAAATACTCCGCCATCCGTAATCTGCAGGGAACACTCGAGCGGAAAGACCAAACCTTCAAGATTGAGGAAAAGGAAAGAATAGAATCCCCGAAAAGGGAAATTGAAGCGCCGCGAGACCGAAGGGGGTTCATGAAGGGAGTTCATCTCACGTTCCGCAAGAAAGAGGGACCGAGAGGAAGACCCTTCTCGCTCCTAAGCGGAGAGGATTAAACAAAGAGTCAGCGCAATTCAAGGAATCAAAGAGAAGCATGTTCAGAAGTAGAAGGCTTCCCCAAAAGAGAGACTGAATACAAGAAGAGGTCGTCTAATCAAGGCGGGACGCCGCGTTGTAGAGAACCGGACAAAATCCGTGCAGTAATAAAGCGACAAAGTTCTAAGGCGGAAGTAAAAAAACAAAAATCCTGCACATCGTACTGGGACAAGTCTCCGATGAGAAGAATGATAGATATAATATTGAGTCACAAAACTAATCGGCCTGCGCCTTGGCTAAAAGAGAGGGTAGCAAAGAAACGGGCCCCCAAGGGGTCGCTCCGCTTCGGGGCGCTTAACCAGCTGTTAGTACATTTCAATGGAGACGGCGCGACTCATTTTGTGTTGGGCACATGGTCAGCACACAAATAATTGCTGAAACCACACAGTCCGCAAGCCGGTCGCCGCTACAAGTTGCCCGAAATTCATCGGACAGATGGGCGGTAAACATATGATGCCCTAGTCTTGCCGTCTCTAAAAAAGTAAAGAACCTAGTGTGGAAGATAGACGGCAATCCCAGTCGCTGTTAACGCTTAAAACGGATAAGCCGCAATCGATGAGCAAGTTAGATGAAACATTGACAGAGAAAAACTAAGACATTCGTGCGATCGACCAAGGTAACTTATCATGCAGACTCCAAAAAACGGCTGCAAAAGTCAGGATCAGAAGCGACGCGCTCTAAGCAGCATCACACCCTGGCTTCGACCAAACACACTACACTTAATCTCCACATTGGGGGGCAAAAAATACAACGTACATAACATCACTCCTGCAGGAAGATAGAATAACTCAATAATGGGAAACTTGAAAGGATTTGTCATGTGTAACTATAAAATCGGAACCGCCCCATGCAAAAAGAAAGTTAAGCTGGACATTGAACGCAAAAACACAAAACAATCGCTCTACTCAAAATAATAAGAGAATCGCCTGAGGATTTTGAAGAAGGTGGCAAAAAAACAACGTAAAGTTTGGAATATATAACAACCTTCAGACAGATCCGCGGTCGCGGGGAGTTTCAGAGAAAGTGGCTCCGGATTAAGGGGGAAGAAATTTTCGGTCACTCAAGTAGAGGGAGACATTTACGAAGGGAGACCAGCGTCATGAAATGTGTCATCCTCATTCGGCCATACTAGCTCACGAGTAAAATAAATGAACTGCCACTCTCTTGGTGTTCGGAAACCGATATAGCGCCTAAAACTCATCCTGGACTATTTCGAAGTGGTAGTAAAAAACGAGGAGCACACAACAAAGAAAGTTAAACCGGAACTCTATCCTGAGATTTGAAGCCAACTAATCACAGTCAAAGCCGAAGGGATCAGAGAAAACTCATTCCTGAACGAAATCCATCTGGAAACTATGCATTACACTGCGAATCCTCCTAGTTGCTGCAAGGCTGAGAACAGGAAAACCACAAAAGGCAGACGAAAAGAGAGTATCTCAACATGAAAACAACGAGAATGGACAGAAGGAAAGAAATAATGGAAGCCCTGATCCTCTCCTATACAATGGGTTTCCGGAAGACCGAAGAATAAACCACGAGCAGAAAAAATTATAGGAAGCAACGGAAGGGCTTCTTCGGGGAGAAAGGACGCGTAGACGGGAAGGCTGACTAAAGACAGCAAAAGTGGAACCGAAAGAATGAATCGAGATTTTTTTCATTAGCGCTAAGCAGTTCTTTACAAACCTCGCGTGATACATTGGTAACGGTGCACCAGCTTAATGAGAAAAATCGGAGAATCAGGGATATCACAGAAGAGACAACCCAACACTGCGAGATCACTAAACGGGTATAGAAAACAACTCGCTGAATCCGATCCGCAATTTGTACGCATAAACAACACGAAGATCAATTAGACCATCCAGCCTGCTTTATAAAGTGAGGTTCAGTTACAATATATCCACTAAACCAGAAATTTCACCGAAAAAAGAACACCCACAACAGACAAGACCCGCCATAACACTTCGCAACGAAATTCTAATTCTCCCCGAAACAAGTACTGGGTAATTTACCGCATGGAGAGAGGGCAAAAGAGAGCGAGTCAGACAATTATGGCCGGGGGGAGTTCCGAATAAAAGCACAAGAAATCCCAAAACACCCCAATGATAGAACTCTACTCCTCTCAACAGAAATCATCCATAAACATAAACGAGCCGAACCGAACAATTCCACTTCACTACTGCTGGTCCAAGGACGGACCACACGAGGGTCAGTCACGACAGGGGGTATGACGTCAAACGGACAGAAAACATAGACAACCCCTCAGTCGCGTCAAGCTTTCCCGCGGCAAGCAGGCACCCAGAAAATCGAGGCAACTCAACAATCTTTTCTACTCCGTGGGAAACGAGGAACCTCAGTGGCGGTCCTCAGCAATTACCGAAGCCAGAGAAGAAGTCCTGTATCGATCTACGCAACGCACTCTATGACGGTTGATGATCCGCACATTCGGCTTGAGGTACCATCTCTAAAAAACAATATGCATAGTTCCCTTCCTCGTTTCACACCACAATAGTTCAAAGTCCCACAAAAAAAGCGAATAAGGAAGTAATACGACCTGCGTCGGCAGCAAGTTTGTCGGTCAATCAGCTCAATCACTGATGGGAATATGTAAGGAGAACCTTCTTCCACAGGGGGGGCTGACGGTACACTTACAATAGAACAAATCATCACTAATTTAAGTCATAAAATTAGCAGATAACGAAATCTCAGCTCAGCAGACTACTGTACGCCGACGAAGCTCCGTCATAATACGGTACATTCACTACGGGGATTTGGGTTACCGTAAGACAAGTCCCCACATCGTCGAAAGGACCGAAATATCTACTCAGTCAACATGAAGTATCAACTTTCCGAATCCGAGTGGGGATAGCCAATCCTCCAGACGGCATTTTATTGGAAGCTAATCGAATGTATATTCCGGGCTAAGCGATCTCTTACTAAAACAAAGAACCAGAGGGTCATATCCCATTGAGAATAGAACTGTTGCACCGATGTATATCTGCAGAATGTTTGTACCATTCCATAGAGAGGCGAGTTTGCGATAGAATGAGGGAAAGTCTGAACGGTCTAATGTCACAACCGGAGAAGGACAGAAGAGAGCCTTACAGTTATCTTCTAGCGACGCAAGTTGCCTAACGCGCTCAAGCCACTTGCGTGGTGACGATAAAACAATGGCCGATATATTGCAGTGACGCGTATAACCAGACCTCCCTGAACTAGTCCATCATTATCACGCAAAAAACCATCATCATGATATCAGAGAAAGAACATAGGACACCTTTATTAAGAAGGTGCCCGGGGTGGTGTCTGAAACAGGAGTGCGGCACTGATAAGGAAATCGTAGTTCGAGTGCTGAACCCCCGTTGCGCACGCCGGGAAAGGATGTGTCGACTGTCCAGCGGTGCACGGGAAAGAACCATCAGTAATGGGAGTGGGAAACTAAACAGAACAGAGGTAAGACGTTAAGGAACGCAAGTGCTAAGATCGAAGGATTAGAAACCACGCAGGTGACAAATCCTAAAAAGAGCGATTTGACTAACACCCTACGAAGGCGGCGACGGGCCCTCGGAGTGATTAAGTCCGGGACAGAGATGGCCTACATGTCCTATGGAGTATGTCTTGGCGTGTTCCGGCACGCAGGAGTAGTGTGATGGAGGTGGCGTACGGGCGGTCCAGATTTATTGGGGGGGTGGTCCGGTGTGGGGTGCGCTTTCAGGTAAGGTTGGGGAACGTTTGACGCTTGTCTTAAAAAAGCAACGAAACGGTGCTGTTTTTTTGGGTGGGGGTAAGTGATAACAATTCTCGACCAAGCTGGGGTCATAAGGGAAAAGAGAAAGAGCAAAAATGAAGACAACAAGATGACAAAAATGCCCCGCTTTCCCCATTTAATTATGGCCGGGAATTTAAAAAGGTCTACGGCGAAAGCTTCGAAAAAAGGGTAGCCATAAGGTTAGGGTAGGTCTGACGGGACAATAAGAGTCGGGATCCAGGAGTGATCCACGGTAAAAAAAGGATAGGCGATAACAGCGGAAGAGGAGCAAGTTGTAGTGAAAGACGATGTTCGACCAATCGAGGAAGGGAAGGCGCAAAATAGTTAGAGCGTGAGTTGGGGGCGAGAAGCTGGAAATGTCGGAAAAAAACATACTATGGGAAAAACTGGGACACTGAAACAGGAATAAAACAGGTCACGCAGATTTTGACACCGGGAAATGCGGGGAAAATAGGACTCAACCTCATCTGAATGATGCTTAAGCAAGATTCAGGGAAAGTACACAAAAGAGTGCTGGTGAGAGAAATGCAAAAACAAACCAAATTTATTCTCACCGAAAAAGAGTAGGAACGGGGGTGCATGAAGGGGCTTCAATAGAGGTGAGAGAGAAAAGGGGCGTCAAGATAAGTGGAATCGAGAGGTGCTAAAAAAAGAGGAGGAAGATCAGAATGTCGACTAAAGTGGGTCAAAGATTATTCGGTCGAGCTTGTGAAAAATTTGGGGCTGTTTGAAAGTGCATTGGTGGGTCAAGGTTTTCTGGGATGGGGCATTTAATGGAAGGCCTCGGCTGCGGGGTGCTAAAAGCAGTGAAAAAAAGAGGGGGTGAAGACGCGAAGGAAAAAGTTTTTGGACCGTGTTTAGGGTAGTGTGCCTTAAAAACGAAAAAAAAGAGAGGAAAGTCGAGGTTGTCGACCTCAAAGAAGGGAAATCAGGGGGGACGGGGAAAGCTAGGGCAAAAAAAAAGGTCCGAGGGCGAATTTTAAGGGGGCGGATGAGACTCTTTAACGAATGCTTCCGAAGAGGGCTGCATAGATATATCGGCACGGGTGGAGAGGGGTAGAGTATCTGGTATACATCAGGTTAAAAGGAGGAAAAGGAGGAGCGCGGTGTTTGGTGCGGAGGCGGGCAAGTCAGAACCGCGAAGGGAATCTGTTGGGGGAAAAGGGGACGGTGCAAGCAGAAACGAGATGTACATCCTTAAAATGAAAGGAGCATAATCTGTAGGAAAGAAATCACGGTTAAACATAGGTAAACAGTGCCGCGGGGAGCAGGAAAGTTTCAGGTCCCCCGAAGTTGCACTAAAGGAGGCTACTAGTCAGGACTAATAGTTCCAGGTCTGTGATCAACCAAGATTGAAAGCAAAACGGTGGTGAAATTTGGGGGGTGACGAAAAAACGGAGCCGTCCTGGTGCCCCTCAAACACAAGTGCGCCGGTACGCGGCTGAAAAACTACGGCTGCGTAAGATTATTTAATCGTCGCGGGAAGGCAGGGATTTGGACTTCAGGGAAAAACTTCCATGAAAAGTTGGGAAAGAAAAGGAGAGACAGGAGAGGCGAGGTTCATAGGAAGGAACACATTGTTAGAAGGTTACTTCCTCCGAGAAACAAAACCCGACAGGGAGGGGGCATGTATTGGATGTAATGCAAAAAACGGATGGAACGGAAAAAGGGGGAAAAATACAGAAGAAAGAAAGAAGATGCAAAAGAACTATACAGCTACTGATAGACATGAAGTGTGAAACTCAAAAAGGGTGTAGGGTACAAAAGCAGAGAAAAGAAAAGAAAAACCAGGGTGGAAAACTGAAAGAGGGGGCTCTAACAACAAATAAGACAGGGACAAAGGAGCCAGGAACGGCAACTATCCCCAGCCAAGGAAAGAAAAAAAGTGTACAGTCAGGAAGTCTAATGCATAAAAAAGTCGAAGTAAAATCACCCCTTTATTATTGATTTGGGGACTTGAATCGGGGGCTCAAGGCGCACGGAAAAAAAAGGGAACCGTGTCCACCGAAAAAAGACACTAAGTTCGTCGGGGCAAAAATCAATCCACGCCGTGACGAAAACGGTATGGGGCAAAGTCACGGGTCCTCACGGAACACCGAATAGAAATGACTGCCAATGGGTTGTGCCGGAGAAAAAGTAGTCAGAGCCGAAAAAAAGTACAAGAGTCTAAAAATCAGTTGCAAACGCGGCAAAAAAAATGAGGAACCAATACTCTACAGATCGCCCACCAGACCATGTTTATTTCACCAACGCAAAAACGACGGGGGACGTTCACTGAGAAGGACTGGGATAGTAAGTATGAAGAAGAAGAAGGAAAAGTGATCGGTCCGTCTCGGTAAGGAGAGACCGAAAGGAACAGAGCATGCAATTCATATAAGAAGGGACGACTCCGGTGTGAGGAGTAAAGGGGGAGTCGGGATCAGGTACCGAAACTCAAACGGGAAAAGTGAACAAACAACCGATCGGACGCAAATCCGTGTGTGCTGAAACAGAAGGAGCTCAAAGATAGTTATATAGACGGTGCCCCCCGCGCAGACTATGAAAAGGGAAAAAAGGAAGGAAAGAACCAAGAAGCAAGTCTAAACATAAGGAGAAAAAAAAGCTAAAGTATCTGAGCCGCAAGGAAGGCTGCCGCCCAAAGAGAAAGAACATGGTGGTAAAAAACAACGTAATAGAAAGCAAAAAGTATCGTATCCTAAGCTCAATCGAAGAGCCTCGTCAAAGGGGGGGAATACTCGACGGGCTCGCGGGCAGGGAAAAAAAAAACGCTCTTAGGGATATAAAGACAGGTTTAACGTGAAAAGAAGCTGCTGGCGCGGGGGGTCTCCCGGTCGCGGAACTTGAAGAGCGCCAAAAAGCACGTCAGCGCCAAAATCAGAAAAAGAAACATGTATTCAAAGGGGGTGTCGATGCAGGGAAACAAGAATGCATAAAGTCTCGAAATAAAAAGCAAGGACTGTCGTTCTACAGTTATTCATTATCAAGCGACGTTCGCATCAACCGCGATTCAGAATCGACCGGTCAAAAAAGCCTCTCACTGGGAAGGAGCGCTGCGGCGCGGAATCGAAAAAGACCCAGGAAGAAGGAAATTAAGGGGGAGAAGAAAGACTTTAACCAAGAAAAAATGGTTGATGGTCTTACATTCGAGATGATAGCGAGGATTTGGGGCACAAAGTCAACGTGAGCAGGTGGACTAGAAAGCCAGCATGGAACAGTGAACACTACTAAACGCGCAACGAACCCTGAGCAGCGGGGAAAAAAGTTGAAAAAGAAAAAGCTAACCTTAGCATCCCATCTCCGAAAAATAAAGCAGAACCGTTCACTAAGCGAATGACGCAGGTTCCAATTGCCGTGCAACGGAAGACGCCTAAAGAAACTGCGACACAATCGAACCTCCCGGCAGGAAGAAAAAGGTCCGCCTAAAGCCTCAGGCGAAGGTTTTTCACCGCTGAGTCCAGAAAAGGAGGAAATATATCAGAGATTTTTATAAATTCGGCGTCAAACAAAAGCGGCGAAACCGCGCAGAAAACGAAGACGGTGGCCTGGGGGGACGAGTTCACGGAAAAATAAAAAAAATTCGCCAGCGACGTATCGCCAAAAAGAGCCTGGGCCGGGCTTGGGCCGGGAACATGCGCCGAGCAATCGTTGCGTAGTGAAAGGAGGGAGGGGGGGGGATTTGAAAAAAAATTGGAAGAGAACAAATTCGTGGTCCAAATTGCAACTTCGTCCAACACGACTGATGACGCGGCGAACGGGAAAAGGAGGAATGGATCTCCGCGGCAAGGGAATGGGGAAATAAACCTGAAAAGTAACCAAAGTGGCCGACGGGGGGCGGCGAACTTGCCGTCGAAGAGCAGCCAGGGAAGTGGAACGAGATGGCCTAACGAGTCAAAGATTGGACTCCACGCTCTGAAATAGCTCTTCGGCGTCTAAACATGCAGATTTGGGGGGCTTCGGGGAAGAGGAAGGAAACAGGAGGGAGGGAGTAATTTCGCCGCGAGTCTAAAGACGAATACATGGACATAGAGGGTCGAAATAAACGACTCGGCCGCGAAGGAGACAGTACATGGCTAAAAGGTTAGAAGGAGCGAGAACTTATCGTGAATTATAGCCAGAGCGTCTCCCTCAAGAGAAAGAGGAGGGAAAATCGCAAGAAGATTAGACGGCGCAGGATTTGGCGGAGACTAGAAAGACTCGCCCACGCGAGAAAATCCGGATCTGAGATGCAAAGGGAAAATCGGTCAAAAGTGGAGATATTCTTCCTGGGGATCGCGTAACGGTAGGAAAAAAAGGTTGAGGGAAGAAAATCGGCACAAAAAACCGTCAGCTCATCTCATCATAAGAACGAGTTAGAAAGATAAGGTCTGACGGGCCAGGAAAATCGAAGCAACGAACGGCGGATTCGAGAGGAACGCGGGAGAAGGAAAAACAAAAAAAATATATTGAGCTAAAGGGTAGGGGGAAGCCAGCGAATGTTGGGGGCGGAGTTATCTCATTGGGAGGAGTCAGGGACTCAAAGAGGGTGACGAAATACTACGCTGCGCAAAGAAAAATAAAAATTATGGGGAAGCGGACAGGAACTCCGGATGGCCAATGGATCAAGAAAGGCATAAATGTAAGCCAAGGGGAGCCCCTATTTCATATGAGGAAACTTATCTACCGAAGTACAATAAAAAGGAGAGCAACGTACGCGTATCGAAGGGAGGGGGAAAAGGGGGACATTCAGAGGATGGGCGATGAAAAGAATCAAAAAAAAAAGTACGTACGACGAGAGAAATCAAGATCTCACAATAGTCCGGCCTCGGGACAGGGAGATACGAGAAAAATATTCTTCGGTAAATGAAAGGAAAAGTTTATACTACGCCAAATCTGGGGGGGGGGCGAGAAGGTGGGTTAGAAAGGCGTAGATATTGAAACTTAAAAAAGGGGGAAGAAAAATCACACAAGGAAAAACACCGGTAATTCCGGGAGGGAAAAAAGAAAAGGGCAAGGGGCATTTCGCGGGAACAGAAGGTGGGGGGGCGCAAATCAAAATTCTTATCACCAAAACCTGCAGCGGAAGGGGAACCAAGATCAAGGAAGGGATAGTGCCGCAAGACCCGAAGGAAAGAGAGGGGAGTATTCTTACGTAGCAGTGACAAGATATTCGCGAATTTTGATTCATGTAACGAGGGGAAGATGCACGTGCGGAGGAGGAAAGCTACTCAGGGGGGGTTAGAGGTAGACGGATATAGTTACGGAAAAGCCGAACTCTTCCATCACTTTGAAAAAAATGAGGGTGTGTAAAGGGTCAAAGTAGTAAAAGTAATTTCTAATTTGAAGGAGTCGACGGAAAAGGTGGGGGATAATAACAACTGGAAAAGTGGTGTCGTGGTGATCGTCATGCAGAGGAGAAGGGGAGGGAAAAGAGGGATACGTAAGCAAAAACTAAAGGGACATGCGAGGAGATTGAAAGTGTCTGACATTTATGGGAGGAGACAAAGAAGAGGGGGCCAGAGGGAAAGAGGGGGGGGGAACTGGGGACTCGAAATTCCGATTGGTACGGTGAGCTGCGAGAAGGGGGGGGAAGAGTGATAAAGAGGTCTTGGGCCGTTCAAGCGAAGAAGAGGTGAGGGGGGGGTTCCGAAATAGTGGAAACAGCGAGCAGATCTGTTTTTTTTTGTTTTTGTGTTGTTTTAATAGTTTTTTGGTAGAAAGAAAAAAGTTGTATCGGGGGGAAGGAAACCTACCAGTAGAAAAAAAGTAGAGGGGTGGGGCAACTGTGGGTTCTGAGCAGGGGGGGGGGGTTGCGGCTGGTGGATCTTGGGGGAGTGTGAGACAGTTGGTTTTTTTCAACCTCACCCTGGATAATAATTCTTTGTTTTTTGTTTGACCAAAACCGGTTCCGTGGGTTTTTTGTGGGGTGTGGGGTGATAGGTAGAGGAGAGGGACCATCCGCCCGGGGGAACTGTGCTGTGGTGGGGGGGGTTGGTCTGGTGGTTAAGGTGTGTCTGAGCATGAGCGTGTGGAGACATCAAAAGGGAAGAGAGAAACGAAAAACGGATAATTTACTACTGAAAAGGAGAGAACCAAAGAAAAGAGAAAAACTCAAAAAAACACAAAGGCACCAGAAACCACAAACACAAGACCAAGGAAGGGTAAAAAGAAAATCAAACAACAGCCGCAACCATCGCAGTCCCCCAACCGTGCGGAATGTATGACCGATTAAGGGGACGGGGAAGGAGGGGGGGGGGTTAGGGGGCGTGACGAAGGTATTCTGATGAAACTCGGGGGAAAGAAATGATGAAAGGGGGGGAGGGTTTTTTCCCTACCACCAAGAGACGGGGAAAGGGGAAGCAGAACACGTAACCAATCTCAAACCAGAACACCCCACCCCACACATCACCACTTCGCAACCCATCGGAAAAGAGCTTCTAGTCACCACGACACCGAACACCAGAGCACATAAAAGACATTAGCGAGACCCAGGGCACGTCAACAAAGGAGGGGGGGATAAATAGCAGGCTGGAAAGCGCGGATAGAATGAGGCGTGGAGGGGGGCGGCCGACCTAAGAACAAAACAAACATAGGGCAATCGAGTGACGATAAGAAAAACAAAAGAGAAAAACCACATCCCATCAAAACCATATTTCGTAGGGACGTACATAAATTTAAGGGAATCACGAAGAGGGGGGTATGAGGTCTGGGAAAGTGTCACATGGGCGAGACCAGAAGAGAGATAGCTTGATTGCGTGTGGGGATTGCTAGGGGGGTGCGACGAAGGCGCTTTGAGGGGCGGTGGTGATCGATTTGAGGGGCAGGGGGGGAAGAAGGGGTTACTGGGATGGTGTTGGGTCACGCGTGGTTGCGCGTGGGAGGTATGGGAGGTGGGGAAGCGAAGATAGGAGCGTTATTCCGGGGGGCCGAGGATGATTGGTTCGAAAAAGGGGATAGGGGTGATACTGGGGGGAAACAAACACAAAACAAATCAGATAAACACTGAATCTCTGTGAAGCTGACTAAAAAAACACAAGGAAAAAAAATAAAGGGGGGAGTTTTTGGACGGGGGCAGGGGTAGAAGAAGAATAAATTATCGACTAGTTCGGGAAGGGTTGTGGGGACACGGGGAGGGGGAGGAAGAATTCGCGGGCTCGGGCGAAGTGTGAAAAAAGTGGGGGTGGGAGGGCGCAGTAGGGTCAGGCACAACAATCACCAGAAAGCTCAGGCCACAAGGAGAAGGAGGAGAGTAATAGTTTAATGTGTGGGATGAAGAGCGAAAACCAAGCCACAAAAGGAAAAAAGACTAAAAAACTGGGATCGTTAAGAAGGTGGGGGAAGGAGAAAGACGGGAGAATGAGTATAAGGGGAGGTTTGTGTGGGTGGGGTGGCGTGGTGGTGTAAGTCCGGCGTTGGTGCGTTCCGTAACAGATGAGGGCGGGGGGTGACGGAGGGAGCGAGGACGTTAATCAGAAGGAAAAAAAGAAAAGGGGGGTGTGTGTTTGTGGTAGAGAGGAAAAGATTTTGGTGAGGTAGGGGGGGGAGGGGGAAGTGTGTTTGTATCTTCTTGCGGAGGGGGAACAGATGGGAGGACGCGCTGCGGACGACAAGCGGGTGGGAAGGAAAAAGGGCGAAGAAGGGTCAAAGGGGAAAGGGGAGATGCAAACGATTCAAAAGAGATAGGATTTTAAAAGAGCCGTCTAATATAAAGGGAACACAATGGGCACGGGTAGGACGGACAGGGCAAAAGAATCGAAAGTGAGAATGAGGTGAACTTCTCGTGGGAGGGCGGCTGGTTTGAAAAGAAAGGAGGACAAATAAAAGAGGTAGCGAAAAAAAGAACTTACAGGGAGGGTTAAGGTAGTTCCGTTAGCATGACATAAGGCAACACCACAGGAGGAGAAGGAAAGAGTAGGAGGGCTCCCGTACGGGAACCCGTCCAAGAGAATGAAGAAAAAAAATGAGGAATGTTTACACTCATAGGACAAGCAAGAGCGACCGATAAAGTTAAAATCAGAGGCCCGGCAAAGTTTACGGTCAATCCCAAAGGGCGAAGAAGGGAAAAATATTGTCCATTCGAAGGCACAGCGGAGGTAAAGACCCCACTTGGGGTTAACAGGTGGCCAAATCTGTTGGATATCGCACGGAAGGGGGAAAAAGACTCGCCGACGAAGTATCTCCTTATAAGAAAACGGTCTCCCCCTAGAACCCTTGGGGTGTCCTTTTCAGGAACGACGCGGACTTCAAAACTCGGTGGTGGCGCCAGAGTATGCAATAGAAGAGAAAATAACGTATCGCCGAGCTCTGGACAACGAGGCGTACAATTGGAGATGCCCACAAACATGGGTTGAGGAAAGGCTGATCCCGCCTCGATATCAACTAAAGAGCGGAAATGAAATGGTTGAACTGGAAGAGGGAAAACAAATCTAAGCCCAAAAATATTAGAAGAAGCCGGGGGAACGAGGGCCAGATACGGATCGAAAGGGAAAAGGGGAAAAGGTCACTCTATGACAACGAAATTCTGAAGGGGCACGACAACGACGAAAGCTGATAGGGTCGTCTTTGACGAAGAAAATCAAAGAAAAACTGTGCAAAAAAAAGGTACAAGTAAAAGACGTCACAGCCAAAGAGGGGAACAGGAGTCCCACTAGCAAAGAAAGAGAGAAGAAACGGGAACCGAAACAGGGAATCAAAGGAACAGTACGAAAAATACAATCTTAAGCTCGAAAAAGAAAACTCTTAGTGCCTAGGAATCATAAGTAGAGGCAAGAGGAGGGGGGGGGGAGGGAAACTGCCCTAAAGACTCTAAGAGGAACTGGGATAAAACGAAAGCGTTTCAAGAAGAAAAGAAGTATCCAATCCATCTCAAGAAAGAAGGGGCTCTAATGAATGTAAAAGAAAAAAGATATCTTGGAGGAATTTCTCAGGTGACAACTAAGGGTTAAAAGGAGAAGACTAGTTCTGCCGGGGGACTAGTTTTCGCTTGTAACTGGACGACCAAAAACTCAAAGAAATACAAAGGGGAGTCATTTATGGGGTACGATCATTAGAACTAGAATCAGTCACGCATAAAAAAAAGAATCTAGGGACGGGAGAAAGACTAACTTTATGGTTGCCGCAATGAGGGCATCCCAGCGGGAAGGAAGAACAAAGGACTAAGAAAAACTACGAACAAGGGTTTGAGCACCTCAGCTCGGAGGCTCTGCGCCCGTGCCAAGGAGGGGACCGCTCAGTAGAATAAGTTACTGGAAGGTACGGACAATAAATACAATTGTAGGGTAGGGGATCAAAAAAATCGGAGGAAACATGGAAGAAAGCGGCTACTTTGGAGGCCAAAGGCAAACAAGTTTACAGGAACTTTACTGAAGAAAGAAAGCTTTCAAAAAAAAGTGAACCAATAAACTGAGAGGACAGAAGCATCTGTAGAACACTAAGCGAAAAAGTAAAAAAAGAAAATCTGTCTAGAAAAAGATAGGTAGGAGATACAGAAAAAACTTTCACAAAAGAACAAGTTTCACATCGCCAAGGGAGAGAAGACAACATTTGAGGCCTAAATCGACCGGAGGAAAGTATCGGAACACATATGACCGCGAAAAAACTAACCTAGGTTCGGCTAAAAAAAGGGGTGGCGTGAAAAAAACAAGCTTAAGCTGAAAGTTCTTACCAAGGGGGGAAGTAGCCAAAACAATTGTAAAAGAATGGAAGGAGTTCTTCTTCAAAAGCAGACAAAAAAAGATAAAACCAGCGCCAGGAAGAGAAAACAGTAAGAAACGGTCCGCCATTGGGACTCAAAGGGAGGAGAAATCAAAATTCGACTCGAAAGAAAAGACATTCGAATGACTGCCTTTGACAGGAAGAATAGTCCAACTGGGATCAAGATGAAGGTGCGTCGTTTAAATCGGAGGGGGGAGGGGGATTTTGTGATATCATTTGGGGAAAGACGACCACCGTACGTTCAGGCCAGACGTGGGGGGACACGGAAACCTTAGGAAGGGATAGAAGGTTAAAAGATACTTTTGAGTTTATCCTCCACCAGGCCTGGTTCGAAAAAATGGATGCCACATTCTAATCCAGGAGGAAAGGCTCCAAAAAGTAGGGTAGAATGGGAAGGATGCTCAACTCGGAAGAACAGACCGAATCCTCTTGGTCCTCAATAATTCGAAAAGGAGGGGCATTGAAAAAAGGAAAATGGCATCCCTCTTGAGAAACTACGGGATGCGAAAAAGGAAAATCTTTATAAGGGTGGCTTGCGACTTTACAAAAAGAAAAACGGAAATAAACGCGTAAGAGTGTAGTCCTGCCAGATCTCGGAGAGACGAGAATTTGGCATGGATTTGTTTTCGGCAAGAGCGGGAAGAGCTCTGTTCGAAGGGGGGGTCAGGGAGGAAAAATGAATTCTATGTGAAAGATCTAATAGTGGTGCTCAAAGAAGTGAAAGCAAACCGAGGGACCTAGGGCCGAGGAATCGGCCAGTGTATCGGAATAGCGGTTTGGAGAGAGGCAGCCTACAGTATCTGGCCAGAAACCAAACGAGGGAAAAACAGGCCTTATTTGCGCTATCGAAGCGTAAACCTTTTCATCAGTTTAAAGAAAAAAATTGGGGGAAAGCCAGGAAGAATAATGACATCCGCCGAATGGTTGATCAGAAAGGGTCATTACAAATAAAAAAGACACATGTACAGCAAAGAATATATAAAAAAAAAAAAAAACAAAGGGTGAAATTTGGAAAGAAGTGAAGATCGATGAGAGGGGCAAGGGGGGCCTGTACGCATAAAAGAGGAGTGGATCGGGGCGGGAAAAGGAAGAGAAAGAGTAAAAACTTGCCTGAATGATGTGAAGCTTATCGAATTTTCAAGCTCAGCTACGCGGATATGGATGGCAGAGATCGGAAGGAGCTCCGCAAAACCCGAGGAAGAATAAAGGTTAGAGAGCAAAATGGGGTAACATATGGGCATCTTGAGGAGAAACGAGACATATATTCACGCCTATGAAAGGGCCCGGAGAAATATGAGTAGAAGGAGAAGCTAAAGAACTCAAGTCCGTCTTGCAACATAGAAGAGGGACGAATTCTGCTGGGGACCGGGGGGGGGGAATAAGATTAGATGTCACTTGGAGGAGTCAAATCATTCAATCTTCGAAGAAGATAGAGATATACCCGGTGCGAAAGGACTGGATCAAAAGAGGGCCATGCGGTCATTTACAAAGCCGGGGGGGAATAAGCAATGGTTCAGACCTAAACCAAAGTGGGGTGGCGCGGAGAAGGGTTAGGGGGTATTTGCGAACCTTCTTCCGAAGGAAAGTGAAAATCACACAAAATAGCAAAGAAGTCAAAAAAGAGAAAGTTAAGAGTAATATGTCGCGGACTTAAGACTTGGCGGCTTGGCCAAATTCCTGCATCCTGTAAAAAAAAGAAGCGGATGGAAGGTCAAGGTCCGCACAAATACCGGATTCCCTCAAAAACAGGGGGGATATAGGGGGGCTTTTTTTCTGTAAGAGTTCCAATTTTAGAAAATATTCTAACGACGAAGGGAGGGGATGTCCTTCACCTATGGGGAGTCATAAAAGATCGACAGCGAGGGTATACGTCTAGAAGAGTGGTGAGAATATTCCAAATCACACTTAATGTCTGGACCCGGGAAACGGGGTAAAAGGGATTAGGAATCGTGTGAAAGGAACACACTTGAAGAGTCGGTACGCTGTAGAAGTAAGCTCTGTACGGAGTTGGCTCTTCAAGGAACTTACGGGGAGGAAGGAAAAGTTGGAAAGTTAACATCTCTTCAGGGAAATAAAATATGAAAGTTGGATTATCACAGCAGAGTGGGGCAAAAAGAGTCTTGAGTTAAAACGCGAATTACGGTTTGGGGGTGGAAGTACGGGGATCTTTCTTACATAATTTAGACAACGTTGGAAAATCTGGTCTACGCAGGAGGAAGAAATTGGGGGAGGGGGCATGAATCCGAATTAAGGAGGGAAGCGAATGTTCTTAAAAGATCTATGAAGACAAAAGGGAGATAGGAAATGTTCTCGCACCCCAAAGAAGGGATCCATTGTCGGGGCAGGATACGCGGGGTCAAGGAAAAAGCATGTTCCAACGTGATCAAGAGTGAGAAGGCCATAAGAGCAGGGGGAGAGTCAAAGCTGCATGAAATACAAAGTTGGAAAAAGAAAAAAAGGAGCTGGGAAGACAAATGTAAAAACTTAGTGCGGTAGGAACAAGACGCGAAGTATTTGAATTCGTTTACTTAGCAAAAGAAGGACCCGAGGGGGAAAAAAAAAGCGGTGGTAAGTGGGGGCATCGGAGGGGACTTAGGGTACTGGCAGTTTTGACTGGAATTATCGCAAACATAGATAATGAGGCGGAGCACGTACAAAAAAAAACCATGAAAAGAGGGGAAGAAAGTAGTCAATAGGGATTTGTAAAGACCGAGCAAGGCCATTCCCTCGATGGAAAAGAGAGTCCGGTGGGGTCTGAGGGAGAAGTAAAAAAGGGGGGGAAATTTGGCTCAATAAAAATTGTATATCTTCATCGTGCTGTAGAACCCGACAGAGGCTGGCGTTCTCTGTAACAGACGGAAAAGGATTTCGGGAAGAGGGAAGCTTTGGGGGGTGTGGTCGGAACTTGGATTTGAAGGGGAATCTTTTAGGTGAATGTCAGGGTATTGGGAATTACTCAAGTCTTGAGTTGTGGGGGGAGAAAAAAAATTAGAAAGAAGAGTTGGGAGACTACTATTGTCGCGCACATTGGGGTTCAGTTTGGGGATAAGCTTATGGTGTGACTAAGAGAAATCAAAAAACCGTCAGAGTCAAAAATTGGCGGAAAGCACAAGAGCGCAGTGGAAAGGCGAAAAACTTGGGCGCGACGTATAGAGGCGCGTCCCATGACGGAGTCAAGAGAATGGTAGGGGGGGGGTCATTCCTCGGAGCAGAGACAGACGTCTATGGCGCGAGGGGAAAAGTACAATTTATGAGGGCAAGGGGAAGCTGTTAAGAATTGCGAAAAACCCGGGGTGGAAGAAGGGCAGACACGCGCGATCGTTGGGGCGGAAAGAGGGGAAAGCAGGAGTGGACGAGTACACATGGGGGAGTCAGAAGGCAGCATAACCGTTCTGCTAAGTCCCGCGAGGACGAAAAGGATTTAGACGGGGGGAGGATGGAGAGGAAATCTTGGTAAGCTGACAGAGTGCTATCACGTTCAGGTAAGAGAAAGAGTACGATATTTCCCGCCCTTTGAAAAAGACGGTGGGGTGATGGCCGGACCTTTGGTGCGGAAAAATTAGGATTTTATTGATAGGAGGGGGAAAGTGAAAAAAAAAGATGGAAGTAGTTTTAGATATAATTCTCCGGTTCGCCGGAGTAACTACAATTTCCTGAAAGAAAATGGAATCTCGGCAATTGCACGATTTACGGGCGAAATGGGGGAAAGTGGGAGTGCGTTAAAAAAAAAATCGCTCTCCCCAACCAACAAAGGAGAATTAAAAAACTACGGAATAAATGGGAATGTAAGGGATACAACGTGACTATGCCAATATCAGAAAATACTTCCATGCCGCGAATCAAATTTGAGGGCACAAGAATTGAAATGGATCAGCTAAAGACGTAAATCAGGGGTCAAATTCCCCGCACGGTGTCTTCCCGTCCAGAACAAAAAGGGGGGCACTCATTTTAGGAAGAAAAAGGAAAGAGCGTAAATAAACCAGAGAAAAAAGGTGATTGTATCGGTGTAGCAACATTAAGGCTTGCAAGAGCGGAAAAGGCAGGAAAGACCGCAAAAACTCGCGCGGGCAAGAGTCTCTAAAGGACTTGATGATTCCACTGAAGGAAAAACGGGTGTGATCTCAGGGGGCAGCTCTTCAGGCATATCCTCGTAAGCGGGTCCTACTACGTATAAAAAAAAAATGATTGATGTAGGGGCACAGCCCGAAAAAATGTTCTGGACTACCCTACGGAAAACCCGGGTCACCGGGAAATTTAACTGCGCGACCTGAAGGGGAAGGTGTCAGATTATCTCAAACAAACAAAATGAAAGAGTAAGCCGGCAGAACCGAGCCGAGAAGAAAAAGAGTCGGAAGAAAAGTTTTATATTCCTCCAGGACGTATTGGGGATGGCGAACGAAAAAAATTGGGGCGAGAAAAGGTGGGTCTTTCTCGAACCAATCAACTAAGCAAAACTGCAAACAAAAAAAAAAATGGGCATGGAACAAATTGAGCTTTCCCAAAGGGAGAAGAAGCGGGAGGGGACCAACTCTCAGCCGAGGGGACACGAATAAAAGACGTCCAAAAAACAAAAACGAAAAAAAAGTCGAAAAAACCATCTTACAAATCGAAAAAGAAACTCTTCAGTCTTGTGGGAAGGAGAAAAGAGGGACTAGGCTGGTCGCCGACCAGCCAGAAAGACGACAGAACTTGTGGGGGAGAAAACCTCGTCGTGTTGAGATCAGAAAAAGAAAAAGGGGAAAAAAGGGTCCAGAGAGAGGCTTAGTTACTTCTCCGGGCCTTTAAAAGAAATCGAATTTCTCGAGTCCTAGTTTTTTTTGAAGGGCAAACGGCACTGAGGAAGGGAAATCTCGTCTGGGACAGGAAAAATGGAAATCTGAGAGAAAAAACTGGAATCAAGAGAGCAACCCGCTCTCAGGGATGAAAAAGCTTTTGAGTAAAAGGGAAAAAAAAAGGGAAACTCTCTTCCCAAATAGAACAGAGGAGTGTTCTCAGAATGATTGTACATGATCACAAGGCGGAGGTGCAGGACTTCATCAAAGCAGGAGCAAATCTGGACTCTACAGAGGGCTTTGGGAACAAACAGACTTTTGGCTACAGGGCGCAAGGAAAAAAGGGACAGACGGGGAATTGATACGCAAAGCCGCGGCCCATAGTTCTGAGGGCGGGACATCAAGAAATACAAAAAAAGGGTGGTACTGTCGACCGCGCACGGTGATAAGCCGAGTGGGGTCAGGGCAAAAAAAAATCAAAGGGGGTGTAAAGGGAGCTGAAGGGATCAGGGTAAACCACCGTGGACCAGATAACTAAAAACTGCATCTCGAAACAAATAGCGAGGAAACAGAAAAGACCCGCCTTCCGCGATGACCCAAGAATGCATAATAAAAAATGTGGGTTTCCGCCAACCCCAAAAGGACAAGAAAGGACAAAATCGAAGCGATTGACGTCGTTTTCCAACCGGGGGCAAGGAGGATTCCAGTAGTCCGTCCATCGGTCGAAAAGAGAAAAGAGCGAAGTAAAAAAGGAGAAAAGTTGTGGGAAGGTGAGCGGGGGAAGCGGAATACCATCTTAAATAAGGAGGTTCATCATTGGGAATGGAGGGGGGGGGGGGGAAGGGAGGGCTCACACTAAAGAGCCTTCGAAAACATAATCTCTCTAAAAGTAAAAAAAGCGGAGGTGGGGGACGGAATCTCAAAAGGGAGAAAAAAAAGGAGAAGAGAATACATCATCGAATAAGATGCTGCGTTGCATGAATAAGGTAGGGGGGGACGGAAGCTTAGGAAGCTAAGTGATTTGTCTTTTTTAACTCGGCGCGTGTTTTGAAATCAATGAGCGGTAGCACCACAGGGGAGGTATCCGCTCAATTTCCTAGTCGGGGACGGGGCCTTATGACGAGCTAGTGGTGATGCATCAGGCCCTATTATATACTGGGGGAAAATATAAAAACGATCTGGAAGAATTCGGGGAAAAAACTTGCGCGCACACAATCTTGGCGAGAAATGACTCTAAAGTCCGAATCTATTCAGGAGAAGGGGATCAGGTCCTCTCTAAAAAAAGTACTCTCCACTCTATCGCTCAGCAGATTATACAGAAGAAAAAGAGGTAGAGCTACAAATAGAGACAGAAACTTCGGTTTGGTCAAAAGAGATCGTCCTACGGTCCAGGGGAACGCCGAATATGTTCAAAGACACTACAAATAAAAGCTATGGTCTAAGGAATAGAAAGGATCGAGAGGGGGGACAGTCAGCAGAACGCTGAGATGGCCGCGTAAACGTTCTAAACAACAGGAAAAGGGGACGAAATGTACAATGCTAGCCCAGCGAAAATCTTCTAGTCGAAGAAAAGGGGTTGGGAGAAGCGACCGAAGAACAGCCAAGAAAAAGAAGCACGCAGCTCCATGAAGCTGGCAACATACACATTCATGGGCCTGATTCGACTCCCTGCTCGAGAAGCAGCGTGTGGGGGAAAAAAAGGGATTACGGGCCACACCGTCAGGGACATCTCACCAACGAGGAGGAAAAGAGATTATTGCTGATGGGAAGGAGGGCAAGGGCGTCGGATTCGCTGGAACGAGGGGCTAAGGAAAAGGGAATGGAACCAGGAAGTCTGATAGAGAGTTTAATCAGCTCTCTTATGTTCAATACGGGGGATTCGGAGTCTGGAAGCGCAAAAAGAGAAAGTGCCTCGAGAAGGGGGCTAGGCCCAGGGAGGCGACCGTGCGGGAAGAGCTTCTCTGCGCAAGGAAAAACGAGTCAAGGTCAGAATTCAGACTCAGGAAGAGATGCTAGATAAAGGAGCGGAAAAGGAGGGGGGGGGGGACGAAATGGACAGACACAAGACTGAAAAAATCATCGGACAGACAGATGTCACTGCAGGAGGGAATGGGGGTAAGTGCTCACAAAATAAGGAAAGAGGAGAAAAAAGATAGGGAGTCGCAAGCGTGGATGGTGTTCGCTCGCAAGGCACGATGGAGAAGGAGTGTGGAGAACTAGTTCGCGATTGGTGGTCTCGGGCGAAGGGGGGGGAATGCAGGGAGGAGATTGGGCCGAAATGCTCCTGAGGTGGAGGACAAAAAAAATAAGGACGAGACTCTTCCATCAGTCGAGGGGGAAGAACAATGGGGAGACGGGGGCTAACGACTTGTATTGGGACTAAAGGGGAAAAGGTCCAAACTTCCGAACGACCGAAAATATTTCTCACGCAAAATCGGAAGAGGCAGGGGGGATTCCTCAAAGGAAAAACGGGAGTGACATGAAAAAGGTGCTCTATTATCAGGAGGGCAATGATAGTGGACGGGGGTTTTGATTTCGGAGAGCGAAAGGAATGGATTCCTTGAGTAAAGCGCAGGGGGAGGCGGAGAGGAAAGAAGTGGTCAGAACGAGAAACTTCCCTTTAAAGAGGACAGGGGGATGAAAGTGGAGAATTTTCTTCGCCTAAAAGCGGTGGACGCCCCACTTTCGATCGAAGGAGAAGACGTGTGAGGGAAATTCACGAGTTCGATTTGGGAGGCTCGGGAAAAAGTTAGCACTCAAGGCATTGCGGGGGGGGGAGAACGGGGGGGGAGGATTTAACGCTGTCTGGAACAATATTTGATTTCGGACAGGAGAGGCCAGAGCGGGGAGGTGCTTGGGTAAGGAAAAGGGGTTTAAGTATGAGGAGGAGCTAATGGGGGCAGGTGGGAATACTGGGGGAAATATAACATAACCTTTGCTGGTGTGGCTCAAATTCGGAATAATTATGTTCGATATCGTAAAAGCCTCACAGAACCAGTTGAGGTCTGAGTTCATTTCGCAAGGATTCCAGTACTGATGGACTGGGGGAAAGTAGAACGCTCGTTGAAGGGAAACGTTTGGAATAAAATGGCGCAGAAAAACGAGGAAAAGTAGAGAAGAGAGTTTATTCCGGAGAAGATAGAAGACACTACGCGGGAATGTAAAAAACTAGTACCGGAGGGCTAAGGAGTGGGAAATCGGGGGTGACGCTTCTCTGGGATCGACCGCGACCCAATCTTGTGGACCAATCCGCGAGGTGCCGGGTTTGGGAAAGAAAACTTGAGTAGCAGAACACGTACAGAGTGGGGGGAAACTTCGAAGAAAGCGGGCAGGGCAGGTCCAAAAAAAGTAGGGGCACGTAGCCATTCATTCAGGCAGGGAAGTCTCGGGACTCACGATGAAGGCTGCACAGAGGGAGGGTCGAAGGAAAAAAAGAGGGTGATCCTACAAAAGATTGGCAAAGAGCTTTCTGGTCCTTTGCTGCAGAAGAGGGCTAATAAGCTTGTGGGAAGAAGGGGGGCTGGGCTGGGCGAGCTGGTACCAAGGATTTTCGGAAATTTGGAGGTTGCCAGGGGGCGATGGTAAGTGGGTGGATCTTCAGTGTTTTATGAGGAGAAAAAAGGAGTAAGGGGGGGAAAAACGCTTGAGAGAGAGGTTTGAAGCCGAGGCGCATAGGGTTTGACAGTTGTGAAAATGGGGCGAAGACGAAAGTATACTCGACCATGTTGGTCTTTAAAGAGCAGGAGCGACTGGGAAAAAGAGTCGAAGAAGTTAAAAGGCAAGAGGAGAGGCCGAGGTGACAACCGGACTAGGGAAAGGGTAATTTTGTGGGGAAGTCATTAACTAAAAAGATAGTGGGAGGGCGGGAAAAGGTTGCTATCTGGGGGACGGGCGAGAATAAGAATAGAAACAGATTTTTGGGGGCTTGGCTAGGGGAAAGGCACGCAAGGCGAAGGAGGTAAAGAGCGGGTCGAGATGACGGATAGTCAGAAATAAAGCGGCAGTTGCTCTCAACAAAAGGTAAACAAAAGAACGCGTCTTAGTCAAGGAAAAAGGGCCGTCGGATTTACGGCGCTTCTTTTCCGAGAGGGAGGTCTTGGAACAAAAGGAAAGGAAAGATTTCTTGGGGGTAAGGATAGCCACAGATTTCAAGCCACCGTGGATAAAAAGTGGGGTTGCTTTTACCGGAACAATAACTAAGGAAGAAAAAAGGAAGTGCTGGGAGGGGGGAATCAAACGCTTCTTGGGACGGGGACCCCTTCGGGAGTGGGAGATTAGTGAACGGGCATTTGATCGCTGATGGTTGAAAACTATCATCCGGCAGTTGCCAGAAAGCGTGGCTCAGGCGGGGCAAGTGATGGTAGGAGTTCAAGGAAGAAGAAAACCAAGCA
>Ga0179593_1491811_pt1 | contig 24840 bp, 41 predicted proteins | sample CZODoug2_1_08_16_FD_185931 | JGI IMG/M metagenome (GOLD analysis project Ga0179593, IMG submission 185931) | Vadose zone soil fungal communities from Angelo Coast Range Reserve, California, USA - CZODoug2_1_08_16fungal (PacBio error correction) | ecosystem: Environmental > Terrestrial > Soil >...
AGGGCAGAGGAGCGAAGGAAAGCATCGGATTTCAAAGAGCAGCAAAAAAAAAAAAAAAGTTGACGCGCAGGGGAAAGAACCGGGGACCAAAAAAGGGGTTTAGGGCGGGGGGGGGGGGGGGGGGGGGGGGCTTTTTTGGGGGATGCCCCGGGGGGAAAAAAAAACCCTACCGGGGAACAACGACAAACGCAGGCACCAAAGATAAGCGGGGGGGGGGGGGGGGGGTTTGTTGTTGGAGGGAGAAAAAAAAGGAAGTGGGGGGGGTTGCGCAACCACCGGGAAAAAAAAGGCAAGGAGTAAGGGTGGATTGCAAACAACGCCAATGACAACGGCTTAAACCCAAAGGACAACAGGGGAGGGGGAAAAATGGGCGCCCAGGAAAAATTAGAGTCGCAACGGGTGGTGGGGGGGAAAAAACGGTAGAAGCTCCAAAAAAAAACTAAAAACCCTCCTCTGCTCAGGCCAAAAAAACCCAGCAGGGGGGAGTCGGAGGAAAAAAAAAAAAAGAGGGGGAAATAAATCAGAATGGGGCCAAATAGTATGGGCCACAGCTCGGTCGCTGGGGGAGGGGGGCTGACATTTTGTACCTTTTGAAGAAGAAAAGGGGTTTAAGGGCAGGGGAAAAGGGGGGGGAGGGTGGGGACCCACCGCTCGGCAACTTCAGCAGGAGACCAAGGTGAAATTTCCCCAAATGGGGGAATTGCGCAGCCATCCGCAATAAAAAACGCGGGGAGACGGAAAAAAAAAAAAAATCGCAAAACCCGTTTTGGTTGTCACCGTCTCGGACAAAGTTGCCGTCCAACCTGACGGTGTGACTCCGCAATAAAATAATAGGGGAAATGCAAAGGCCCCCCCAAACCTCCAAAAAAAAACACAATAAAAGGGGGGAAACTGTGTGGGGGTCTCCGCGGGTTGTTGACCCTGTTTTAAAAGGGAGGTGAGGGTCAACCACTGGGGTGGGGGGGGGGGAAGCTCAAAAAAAAAAGGGGTTTTCCCCAAAAAGGTTTTTCGCGAATCACCTCTCTAAGGCAAAAAAAAAAAAAAAAACGCGTATTGTGTATGAAAGGGGGGGGATATAGATAAGAAATGGGGGAGGGTGGGGTGGGATAAATAGCAAAAACAAAAAAACAAAGGGAAAAGGAAAACCACAGGTTTTTTTTTTTTTTTGTTAAAACGAGCGCCAATAAATGGCTGCGCCTGGCGGGTTTGGGCGGAAAAAAGTCGAAGTTGGGGGACCGAGTGGGCACAACCAAAAAAAAAAAAAAAAAAAAAAAAAGGGTGGTTTGGGGTTTGGGTTTTTTTTTCTTGGGGCCGCGGCCCCCCTACAAAAAGACAGGCGAAAAATATACTCCCGCCAAACAAAGTACAAAGGGGACCGAAAAAAAAAGAAAAGCCAGGGAAAAACCAAGCAACAAAGGCGGCGGTTTGGGGCGGCTGGGAAAAATTAAGTTGTTCACGGGCTTTTGGAAAAAAAATTTGGCACGTTCAACAAATTTCCCGGTCACAAAGAAAACGGGGGGGGGGGGCGCACGGTCCCCAAAAATCCAAAAGGGGGGCGGAAAAATCGGCAACACGTAAATGCCTGCAACACGGAACCATAAGGGAACCACACGCGCCGCAAAAAAGACACAGGGATTTTTGGGGGAGACAGTCCACCCGTAAAAAAAGGAGCAAGATTCCACTCTCATCTGGAAAAACACCCGGGAAACTGCCCCACTGGACAAACCGAAAAGCACCAAGGCAGAGGGGGCCACCCCCTCACGGGTCCGAAACGTGGAAAGACCCTAAACGTTGGGGACACGTTCCCGGGGAAATCGGAAAGGGGGAGAAAAGGCAATAAACAAAAAAACCATCAAGGGGGTTTTTTTTTGTGTTGGTTAGCCAACCCAACATTAAAAAACAACTTCACGGCCGGCGACTTTGCAGAAAACGAGAACTCTTCCGCTTCGGGATGGGGGGGTGGGTGTGGGGTCTGGCGGAAATATAAAAAAAAAATGGGGAAAAAAAAAACCAAAAAGCAACCCCGCTAAAACCGGCCTGTTACCGAAAGGTAGCGTGGGGGATAAAAAAACGAAAGTCCAAAAAAAAAAAAAAAAAAAAGCGGGCGAAAAAAATTTCAAAAAAAAGTGGGGACGGCGGGGGGAAATTGGAATGTTGTAGGGGGTGGTTTCCACGGGGTCCAAAAAAGGCACCCCGGAAAGCCTTTAGGACGGGGCAAAAAAACCAGTGGGGGCCAAGGGTGGAGAACAATAAGCCCCCGGGGCTCTCTCGGGGGTGGTGTTTTAAAAAACCCAAAAAAGTTACGGAGAGGCGTGGACGGGGGGGGAAAAAAAACCGTGCGCAAACAAAAAGGGAAGCAACAAAAACAAAGAGGTTTTTTTTTTTTGGACCTCAAACTGTGGGGGTGTGTTTGGGTTGGTTTTGAAGAAAAAAAAAAAAAAAAAAGAAAACCAAACCAAGGGGAAAACCGGCCGGCCTTCAAAAAGCTCCGACGGCCGAGGTTTTGTTTTTTTTGTTTGGCACACACTCCGCGTGGTAAGGCAAGAACGGAGCCCAGCCGTTTGCGCTCAAGGGGGTCGCGCCCAAACACCCACGCTCGAAACGGACCGCGGGGGCACCCGGGGGTAGGGTGAAACCCATGTGTGGGGGGGGGGGACCAAACGCGTGTTTTTTTAACCCACCCCAAAGCTGGTGTTTTGTGGGTTGGGATGGGGTGGGCCCAGGAGTACAGACGAGGGAAAAACGCGGGCCCGGCAGGGGCAACCGAAACCAAAAAGTCGCCCCACGCAGCAAAAAAGACGGGACAAGTTGTGTTAAAAGTGGGGGGGAAATAAGCTTTACAGTGCAAACCACAACAAAAACACCAAAACAATGGGGGGGGTTGGTTTGGGGGGGGGGGCCCGACCAAAAAGGTGTTGTTCCCCAAAAAACCCAAAAAACCGGGAAAAAGGGTTGGGTGCGGCCCGGCGGGGGAAGGAAAAAAAAAAAAAAATGAAAACCCCAGGGTTTTGGGATTGAAGCCAACCGGGGGGGGGGCAAGGTGAATTCGGGCGGCCGACATAGGGTCACGAAAAAAACGGGCGGGGATAAAGAAAAAGCACCCAACTCAGCTCACCAAGGAGGCTCCAAAAAAAGTACTGCAGTATGAAAAATAAACGCCAACAGGCTCCCACCCCAAAAAAAAAAAAAAAATGGCAAAAAAAAAAAAAAACACTAAATGTGGTTTGGGGAAACCTCAAGACAACTTGGCATCGGTTTTTTTGTTTGTGTGTTAAAGGGGGGTGGAACCAGAACGGGAACGAAAACTTTGTTGGAAACAAAGTGGGGGTCGGAATTTGGAAAACACCAAAGTCACTTAGGAAAGAACCGGGGGGTGACCTTGGGAAAACAAATGTTTTTAACCGGGTGCCCATGAGAAGGTAACCATTACGGTCAAAAAAGTTGAGAGAACACCGAAAGGGCGGAGTGAGGGGGAAACACCCGCCTGTTTGTGGGGGTAAACGCTCAATTGGTGTGTTGCAGGCAGGGGGGGTGGGGAGGGGGGGGGGGGGGCACCCCGATTTTTTGGGGTGTCGGTCGGGTCCCCTGAAGAAAAATCGACTGAACAAAAGGGGGGAAAAACCCGCGGCCGTCCAAAAAACCCAGCCCTACGAGTCCCCTCGCCACAGGCAAGTGACAATTTTGCAAGCGCTGGCGGGGGAAAAAAAAAAAAACGCATCCTAAAACGTACGCCAAGGATATATTGGGTCCACTAAAACAGCAGCCGGACCACTATCGGCGGTAGGACCCACGCTTGTAGAAAAAAAAAAAAAAATAAAAAAAAACGGGGGTGGCGCGGTCGGTTCCCCAACCCCACGCCGGTGCACGCCCCGTTTTTTGTTGTTTTTTTTGAACAGAAACAATATAACGTCAACCCAAAAAAGAGTTGGGGTCCAAAAAACACATGGGGGGTTTTTTTTTCCACACCATGTGTCCACCGGGGGGTTGTGTGGGGGTTTTCCAAAAAGGGGCAAACCCGAACAGGTCCAGACCATTGGACTGGCGCTACAAACACAAAAACCAGCGGGAAACGACAAACCAACCATGGGGACACCCCGGGGGAAAAAAACACATGGAGTCTGTTTTGTGTGCCAAAAAAAGGGGAATAACGAACCTCCAACGTACCGGGTTTTTTTTTCAACGGGTTTGGTGTCCCCGTTAAAACCGGCGAAAGGGGCAAAAGGGGGGGGTTGGGGGTTTCAAAGTCCCCAGCTGCGCGTTTTTTGTTGTTTTTCAAAACTTAGCAAAACGGAAAAGGGGGGACCTGCTCGAAAAGGGAAGAAAAAGGGGCAAAAAACAAGAAACCAGGGGGGGGGGGGGGGGGGGGGGGGGGGGGGGGTTGTGGCCAGGCGGCCGAAAAAACCACCCCTGGAAAGGATGCCCTGTTGGCAGGGGTTTCAGCCACAAAAAAAAAAGGTCCCCGATCGAGAAAGGGACGAAAAGGAAAAAGCGCTTTTCAACAGGGGTGGCCCACCAAAAAAAAACCCCCTAGCACCTTGTTGTTGGGTAGGCGCCGGGGAAGAAACGAGTTGGTGTTTTTTGTGTGGTGGGGGGTTTGTTGTTGTTGCCGGGAGTGCCCAGGGCATTTCCCCTCAGGGGGGGGGGGGGGGGGAAAAGGGGGGGGGGGGAGGACAAACCGAGGAAATAAAAATCCGAAATGGGCGGGGGGAAGTTTTGGGGGGGGGGGGCACGGGAGAAATAGGGGGGGGGGGGTTTTGGAGAACAGGGGACCAAAAACCAGGGGAAAAAAGAAGGTCTCCCCAAAAGCCCCGAAAAAAAAAAAAAAAAAAAAAATTTCGTGACAAACCAAAAAAAAAAAGGAAAAATTGGGGCAGGGGGGGAAACGAGGGGTGGGGGGGGGGGAAAAAAACCACCCCAAAAAACTTCGTTCCGCACCGGCCGGGCCGGCTCACGGAGGGGACCAGGTTTCAACGAAAAGCACGTCACTAGCTGGGGGGGGGGGGGGGTAGGTTGTTGGTGGCTAAAAAACGCCTTTTGACGAGGAAAAACGGGGGGAATGCAAAATAATCCGTTTTGGGGGTCGAAGGAAATAAAGAAACCCACATGGTGCACACCACGACTGGGTCCGCGCCCGGGAAGATCGAAAAAAACCGCCTTTTGGCGTCAGCAAGGGGTGGGCAAATTGGCAAAAAAGCTCAGAACATTTACCTCCAGAAAAAAAAAAAGATTCCAGGGGGAGATGTGCAAAAAGGGGGGGCCCACAGCCAAAACCGGGGTCACCCAACCACATTACGGGCCAACAGGAAACCGTATTTGGCGCGGCAAAAAACCTTTTTGTTTTTTTCCAACAACCCCTGTCCCAGACTAAACACAACACAAATAGAGGGGGGGGAAGGAAGGGAAAAGGGGGGTGTTCCCCACACCGATCGGGATCAAAACCGGTCGAACGTCCCACCCCCCCCGGTGAAAAAAAAAAGGTGTCAAGGCAAAAATCAGGCATGAACGAAAAAAAAAAAAGGGGAAATGTTGTGCTGGGGGTCGGGCGCCCCAACTTAGGTCAAGGGAAAAGACAAAAAAAGGACGTGGCAAATTGTTTGGCCAAAAGTCGAGGGGAGAAGACCCAGGTTTTTGAAGAAAAGGGGACGACAACTCTTTAAACCAATGGGGGGGGGGAGGTTCCGGCCGTAGATTGGACCAAGAGCGGTAGGACAACGGGTGAACACACTCAAAACGAAAGCGGGGTCGAAAAAAAAAAAAGCACACCCCCGTGGGTAAAAAACTTGACGCGCAGGCCGGGGCGCACCGAACTGACGGCAACGCAGGGGGGGGGCAAAAAAACCCCGCATAAACCAAAGCGGCCCTAAAGCCCACAGGTGAAGGGGGGTAATAGCCCTCAAATCCAGGGGGGGGAACAGGTGGGGCCAGAGCCGGGGGTTGGGGGGTGTTTACCAACAAAATAAATAAAAAAAGTTGTAACACAAAAATAATTCCTTCGCTGGTTGAAATAGCAACCGCAACTGTATAGGCCCCAACCTGTCCACCAAAATCCTAGGGGCACGCCCGTCGTAAGTTGGTCCAGGGAACACAGAAAATTGAACCAAAATAGGCGCAAGTAACACCAAAAACACGGGGTCCCTACCGCGCCCCCCCCCTCCCCAGGGCCGCCGAAAAAACACAGAAAAAAAAAAAAAAACAGGGTGACAGAAACGGTCACTAAAAAAATAAAAAAAAGTAAAAGAGGGGGGCGGTCCCCCCCCAGTGCAAAGAAAAAAGTCCGGCCAAAGTGGGAAAAAAAGGGGAAAGTGTGCAGGCTGGTCAGGGGGGTTTGGGGAAGGGGGTTTCGGGGCCGAGAAAAAAAAGGCACACAAACAACCTGACAAAAAAAAAAAAAACGGAAGAAACACTGGGTTTGCCAGTCCTGGGCCAAACACAGTGTCAAACAGTGGGAAACCGCCGGGGGGGGGGAAACGGCCGGGAAAAAAACGGGGAAAGACGGGTTAAAACAAACAGCGGGGGTCAACAATTTGGGACAGACAACAAAAATTTTAACTTGTGGGACGCCGCAAGGGGGGAAGTTTTTTTGTTTGTGGTCAAGGCCCAGCGTGTTTTTTGGGGGGGGCCCGCTCACGACAAAAGCCCCGAAAAAAAAAAGCACGACAGTTTTGGGGCACAAACCACCAAGAGCAATAATTTGCGGGGGGGGGGGACGCGGCGTCTGCAGTGTTGGGAAACGAAAACATTCCTCAAGGACCGCCCACCCCCCCACACCTAGAAATAAACCCCCCGGTGGGGGGCATCCCGGCTTATGATGGGGGTCCAAAAGGGGGGTAAGAACTCGGCGTTTGGTTTTGGGGGGGTACAGGCTGCGCTCTAAAAGGGGGTTGCTTAAAGCACGTCACATGAGTTTGGGGGAACGTAAGGGGGCTCGTTTGAAAAGTTTGCAGGGTTTTTTGGAAAACGGGAACTGCTCCGGGGGTTGTTTTTGAGGGGGACCAAAAAAACAGGCACCAAACCCGGAAACATAAAAAAAAAAAAAGCACTCGGTACCCCGCCCGGAAAAACGGCGGCGACCGGTGGTGAGACGCACCAAAAAAAAACACACTACCCTGGGCGCAAAACCACTTGACAACGTACTAGAGGGGGAACGAGAGGAAGTTCGATCGGCACAGGAAAACGCCAACAAGTTGTGACACGGGAACCAAGCCAAAGCACGAACCATCAAACTTCAGGGGGTCCGTCCAAGACTCACTCAAGCATCCCAAAAAGGGGGTGGGGAAACCTCGGAATGGGGGTTTTCGCCCCTCTTTGGTTTGGGTCCCCCCGGGTAGGGCAGGGGGGGTTTTGTAACCGCGGATGTCAAGCATAAAAACGTTGTGTCCAAGTTGTTGGTGACGGAAAAAAAAAACCACCCAAAACCAAAAAGGCACAAATGTTTTTTTTGGTTGTTTGGGGTGGCAAGTGTCCAGGGCACCAAAAAAACAAAACGTGGGGGGGTTGCAAAAAAGAGGTGGGGTCTACGGCTCCCCAAAAAAAACACCACCCACACGCCACAAACCAAGGAGGTCGCTGAAACACACTGGGGGGTGGAAAAAAAAAAAGGGGTAAAAAAGGGAACCCAGGCGGGGGGGGTTTCAACAAAAAAGCGAGGCTCCCGAAAAAAAAAAAAAAAAAAAAAAATGGGGCAAAAGGTCGTCGGGAAAAAACGGCGCAACAAAAAATACGCGGCCCCCTCACACGCTGGGGTTGGGGCGTATACAACCGCACCGGGGGATTTTTTTTGAAGGGGGGACAGGGGGTGGGGGAACAAAAAACGGTGTGGTATTTGGCCGTTGCCGCCAAAAAATTGAGAGCCAGGTAAAACCAGAGGGTCAAGGCTCTATGTGTAAATTGGGGGGGTTTTTGTGGGTTAAATGTGGTGGGGCAAACAAAGCAGGAGTATGTGGGGTGTAAACCGCACACTAGCTGGGGCCGGTGTTTGCGAGAATTTCGAGCCAAAGAAAGGCAAAGGCGGCAGGAGGGCAGTGCAAGGGGGCGGCGTCAGAAAAAAAAAAAAAAAACATCGTCCAGATATGCACAAAAAACGAAAACAACTAAGGCAAACACCGGGGCCGCCGGGGGTGAAGCACGCAAACGTACGCCAAACTCTAGGCGCAAAAAACGGCAGGGGAACGGGCGGGCAAAACTGACAAAAGAACGTGCGCCTGGGGGAAAAGGGGGGCACCAAGCACGTCACGCTGGCGGGGGTTGTGGGTGCGAAGGGGGAAAAACGGCATACCGCGGCGTGGTTGGGGGCCGGCTTGTCCTCGGGGAAAAAAAACCCCAACTTACAGGGGCAAAACGACCGCGCAAAATCGGGGGAAAAGAGGGGGGAAACCCCGGTTTTATTAAAAACCCGCCAAAAACAAACCCAGGAACGGGGCCGGGGGGGGGGGGCGTGAAACTCCTTTTTTTTCCAGAACCCCCCTCAAGCGCCCAAACTTTGCGACGGGGAAAAACAGACAAACCAACAAAGGAACCACAGACCTTACACGGGGGGAAACTCCCGTTTTTAAATCCGGCAGGGGGGGATTGGGTCAACCGAAATGTTAACCCGGGGGGAAAGCCGGGTGGTGGGTGGCAAAAAGGGTGGTCCACGGGCCCTGCGACAGCAAAACAAGAACGCCCAGACAGGGGTGTTTTTTTTTGGGGGGGGCTCGGGCTAACAAAAACCTTCCACGGGTGGGGGTGGATTGGGGGTGGTTCTGCCCCCAAACGAAACAGCAGGAATTGAAAAAAGTGGGAACACGCGGGACAAGGCAAACAAAAAAAAACAAAAAACCCCAACAACACCTAAAAACCGTGTCCCGAAAATAAAAAAAAGGGGGAATTGGGGGCCAAGAAATGTTTTTTGGTGGAGGGACACAAAAAAAGGCACGGCTTCGGGACCAAAAAAAAACTGATGTTTCCGGGGGGGGGCAGAGTGATAGGGAAAAAAAAAATTTCCGGCGGACGTGGAAGCGCTCTGGGAGGGGCCGCAAGGGTTGGTTTGTTGGGGACGGGTTTTTTTTTTTGGGTGGTTACACCGAATTTTTTCCCGCCCAAAACACTTCCAGGCGGCCATCCAAGAAAATGGGGGGGCCGGGTTGGGGGTGAGATATACGGGTTTTGAAGCCGGAAAAAGGGGGGTCCCAGAACAGGGTTGGAGGGGCATCCAACAATTCCCGCGCCAGGCGGCAGCCACAGCGTTTTGGGGTTGGGCACAATCCCCAAAACCGTTTGCCCGGGGGTCCCCCCAACCTCGTGATTTTGTTTTAATCGGGACTGGGGGTTGCCTCCACCCCCTGTCAGAAAAAAAAAAAAAAAAAAAATAAGGGTTGGGGAAAATGGGGTTGACTACACCCCGATTTGGGCGAGGGGAATTTTTGACGGGGGAACGAGGGTGGTGGGGGGGAAAAAAAAAAAAATAAAAACCACAGCAAAAAAAAGAAAAAATAACAACCTCTCCCCGTTTTTTTGGGGGGGGGGGCACCATCCTGCAACACTTTTACTGCAAAAAACAAAACTAAAGGGAAAAGGGGGAAAAGGGAAAAAATTAATAAAAGTAAAAAGATTTGCAAGGGGAAAAAACGCAACCCCCCGCTGGATGAGGGGCAGGGGGGGTACCGCGCCCGAAATGGGGGCCCAACAATGGGAAGAAAAAAAAATAATTTCAGCTGGGGGACAAAAGTGTGTCAAACAAACAGCGTGGGGGGGGGGGGTGGGGAACTTGGGACGTCGAAGGAAAAAATAAAGGTCCCCAAGCCGAAAAAACTAAAAAAAAAGAAAAACGAATCGAAAAAAGCGGCGGGGCATAACCACAGGGGACCGCAAGCCTTGGCCGATAAAGAATTTGCCTTGGGCAAGCGCCGAAACACAGCAGTGAAAAATGGGGGCAAACTAGGCAACCGGAAAAAAGGGGGGGGGATGGGGAAAAACAGTGGGTACGGAAAATATGAAATTTTTCGGGGAGAACGGACCCCCAATTCAGGTACCACGCCCACTGTTGGTAAGGCGGTTCATTACTGGAAGAAATAAAGACAGAAAAGATGAAAAACCCCACTGCTCAGCCCCTGTAAAGTTTTGTGCCGTCGTAATGCAAAAAAAAAACGGGCAAACGGATTTTAACTTCCTGGCAACACCCTCTAAGTTTGGTGGGGGCCAGAAAAAAAACCTAAAGTGGGGGGTGTGTGAAGCAGTTCAAGAACACCCAAAAAACCCCACCCTGGGTAAAAACAAATAAAAACAAGAAAATGTTAACGCCGGGCAAAGTGTGGGTTTTTTTTTGTTGGGGGGTTCGGAAAAAAAAACGGCTTTCCACACGGACCAAAAAACCGCGGGGGAGGGGGGGGTGTTGGGCAAAGGCGAGAAAAAAAAAACACGGGAAATGGTGGGGGTTTTTCGTGTCCCGGGGGGGGGGGGGGGTCGCCCACACCGCGGGGGCACCAAAAAAATTGCCGAAGGGAACTGGAAAAAGGTTTTTACCCGTTGGGGGTGTTTTTTTTGAAAAAAAAAAAACGTTAGGTCCCCGGGGGGGCCACGGATCCTGACCAACGGGGTCCACTCGTGGGAAGGGGGGGGCCTTTTGTGGGGTTTGGGGGGGGTTCAAAAAAAAAAACTGGGGGGGGGGGGGGGGGGCCGGGCACAGAATAAAAAGTGCCCCCCGAGCTGTGGGAGGCCAACAGCGGGCGCTCAAAAAAAAAGTCACGGCGTGGGGCAAAAAAAACCAACGCAATTGCTCCCAAACCCTCATTGGGGGGTTTGGGTCGATTTAAACGAATGCGCCGGCGGCGACACAAGGGTGGGTAAAACCACAAGAAACCACATTCCCCCCCCACCGGGGGGAAAAAGCAACAAAAGGGTTTTTACGCTGGGTGTGTTCAAAACCCTGCCGAAAACATCTCAGGCGAGATGCAGGGGGTTTTGGGGTTTTTTTTTGGGCCAACTCTGCTTTTGAGTCACAACCGGCAAAGGACTACGGACGCCCAACTTAACAAGGCGGGCCCGTATGGAACCAAAAAAAAAGAAAAGAGAGGTGGGGGGTCAACACGGCGTGCGTTTTTTTATAAAAGCCGCCAACACCCCACCTTGGTTTTGGGGGTGTTTGCTTTGGGGGGGTTTGGTGGGGGATGGGGGGGGCGGCAAAACGCACTTTGGGGGGGGGAAAACAAACGGGGGGCGCGGGAAGGGGAAGCCTGACCACCCGGGGGGGGGAATGCAACGCCCTTCAAAAAAACCAGGAGCTCAAAATCAGCACGGGAACAAAGTAAAAGGGGAGTAACAACTACTCCATTATCGGCGCGGAATGCACACGGCGGCCACCAGATTGGGGGGGGGTGTGGGGGGGTCCCCTCCACTCGCGGAAAAGCTTGGTTTCAAAAAAAAAAAAAAAAAAAAAAAACGAGTCGTCCCCGAACCGGGGATGTATTTAACGACCCAAGGGGGGGGCTGTGAAAACAGGGGCCCGGGGTGGGTTGAAGAGGGCGAACAGTCTTGGGGCACCGCTGAGCGGGGGAAAACCAATAAACTGCAAAACGCGTGTCCGTGCGTTTTTGTTGTGGGGGGGGAAAAAAGCGGATCGAAAAAAAAAAAGTAAAAAACTCTAAAAACGGTTCAAACACAGCAAAAAGGATGGTTTTGGAAACCAACGCAAACAAAGGGGACCCCCAACTCAGGGGGGGGGGGGGGGGGGCGTAAACTCACTGTGTTTTTTGTTTTGTTGTGGGAATATTTGGGGAAACCCGTAAAACGAAAACAAAAAAAAAAAAAAAAAAAAACGCATGTTGGGGGAAAAAAAAAGGAAACCGTCACCCCCCCCACCGGTCCTACTACTGTGGGTCTGGGTACCCGCCAAAACTTTGAACGGGAGGGCCCAACCCAGTCCAACGTGGAAAAAGGAATTCGGGAAGCCGGGGGGGGGTGAATCATTTAAAATGCGCCAAGGGGGGAAAAAAATGTGTGGGGGGAGGGGGTCGTGGTGAAAAAAAAAAACGCAGGGGGGGTAAGGTCGAAATTGGGGTTTTCAAAACCCCTGAGGGGGAGGAAATTATAAATTCGACCCCCCAATTATGTAAACGGGGGGGGGGGGTCAAACGGGGCGTTCACTGCTGGGAAAACGGGGTGAGAAATGTTCAAGGCCGGGGCTCTTGGTCGCCCCGGTGGGGGTCGACAATAAAGTGGGTTAACGGGGCCAAACAAGCGAAGTTAAAAACAAAAATTTCCCAGAAAAGCCCAATCAACGCCAAAACTAACAAAAAAAACGGCCTTAAACGCCAAAAAATTCCGGTGGAAAACCCCCTAAAAAAACCATGACACACACGCGTGGAGAACCCACCATTTTGTCAAAAAAAAACGCCAACGGCGGGTGGGTCAAAATTGGCCCCCCTCAACCGCCACAGAAAAAAAGACAAACCCGGGGGGCCAAACGGAACGTGTTTTCCTGCCAGGTGGGGGGGTGGGCGGAGGTCCCATAAAACACAACGACACCGCCAGACCCCCCGGCGAAAAAAGAAAAAGGGGGGCTGTTTGAGGCACCAATGCACGCGCGCTTGGGGGCCCACGAACCGAACCAAAAACCCGGGGACTTAAAAAAAAACCGCCAGGGGCCCTTATTGGGGGTTCAAACAGCGGGGGGGGGGCGAAAAAAAAAAAAGCAAAAGGGGGGACCACTTAACTTACCAAGTGGTTGGGCAACGTTGTTTTGGTTTTTTTTTTGTGGTGGGTCAGAAAAACAACCGGGGGGGATGCGGTAGCCAAAGCAACCCGGTGGGGTGTGTGTTTCAGAAAAAAAGAAACGGACCTTCCCCAAAAATCCGAAAAAAAAAAAAAAAAAAAAATAAAAGCCCAAAAAAGGGGGGTGGGTTAAAAAAAAAAAAACGGCCACACAAAAAAAAAAAAGGAATTTGGTTTTTTGCATGGACGGGCAGGAAAGGAACCCAACCCGTCAGAAACGGTTATTTTACGGGGGGTACAAAAAAAAAAACGGGGGAACAAAACCCGCTTTGGCGCGTTTAAAAAAAAACACGCTTTGGGGGTTTTGTTTTTGCGGAAAAGTGTTCTTTTGTGGAAACACACACCGCGTAACGGAAGGAGGAGGGGTAGACCAAAAAAAAAAAAACAGAAACTGGGGGGGTCAAAATCTTGTGGGAAACCTGCTGAAAAAAAAAATAAAAAAACACGGAATCGTTTGGGGAGGTGTGGGGTTGGGGGGTGGGGGGGGGGGGGGTGGGGGGGGGGGGGGGTTGTCCCTCCCGGAAAAAATGAGGGTAAAAAAGCCCGCCCCAACGAACGGTTGACTCGGGCAGTCGTGTGGGCTCAAAACAAAAAAAACACAAGGGAAGGTTTGGGGGGGGGCTGAAGAAACCCCAACGCCAAGGCCTGTTGGGGGGGGGGGCACCGGGCGTCGGCCAAACGGCGACCGGGTAGGGGCAAAAAAAAAAAAAAAACGGGGGAAGAGGGGTTTCGTTTCCACCCCAGGTAATAGCAGGGAAAACGCGGGGGGTTTAAAACCAAAACGAAAAAAAAAAAAAACCACTCGAAATTTTCCAGATATGTTGGTTTACCGCAAAAAAAGGCACAAAACGCGCCAAAAAAAAAAAACCGGCCCGCGCCCAATGCAAAATAAATTAAATAAGTTGTTTTCCGGAACCGCCAAAAAACTCCGGTAAACAAGGGTGCGGTGAAAAAATCTAAGGGGCGAAAAACCAAACCTGTTTGTGGGGGGGGAAACCCAAACCCAAAAGACAAAAATAAACCGGAAGGGGGGGGGGGGACGGCCAAAACTCAACAGGGGGGAAAAACGCCCGTAAAAGGGACAAAGTGCGCACGGCACAAAAACAAAAAAAAACAGGACGGTAACCGCGCAAAGAAGAAATATAAAAAAAAAAAGCCGTTAGTGGGGCAAACAAAGACTTTTGGTGACGAGGGGGGGGGGGGAATGCGACAAGTCCTAGAGGGGGGAAAACTTCAACTTGCAAGGGTCAACAAAGCAAAACCAAACGAAAAAAGGGGGGGGAAGAAGTAAAAAGGATAATATTTAGGGGGGGGTCCGACAAAGGGGCACAAATTAACGGGAACGCGTGGCCATGGGGAAAAAAAAAAGTTTGGGGCAAGAGGCCAAAGAAATTAAAAAATACGGTCCAACACAGGAGAATTTCCCAAAAAAAAAAAAAGGGGCGCCCTCGGGTCCCGAAACCCCCACGAAAAAAAGGGGCATCCGGGGCGCCCACCAAGAGCCCACAATTCTCAACAAAAACTCTTTTTTGGCCAAACCAAGATACTGTGGTGGCAAAAAGTATAAACAATTGGGCACAAAAAGGGGCAGGTTGGCCGGATTTGGGCAAATAAACAACGAAAAAAGCTGGTGAACACACACCGAAATTAAAGGTCACGGAAAAGGGGCCGCACGGTAGCGAAACATAAAAAGTCCCCCGGAAACGAAAACCCCCTCAAAGTACCGGAAACGGGGCAACTCTACGACGTTACAGGGGTACCGGCGCGACACAAAAAAAGCAAAAACAAAAAAACACAAAGCACCGGGGGCAATGGGGGGATAGGCCGACGGGCTAGCCCTCCGTTGACCGAGTTTCAAACCAAAAAAAGGGAAGGGGGGAGAAATGGGCAGGGACCCGTAAAAAACGGAAGGGACCGGACAAACGCGAACACGAAACTCCAAACGAAAAAAAATCGAAAAAAAGCACCAACGGAAAGAAATCCAGAAAAAAATAAAAAAACGAGATTATTGGGGGATACGGCCACACTGTAAAGCAAACAACCAAAACAAAAAGGGCGGGGAAAAAAAAAGGGTTGCAGTTCGGGGGGGGGGAAAGAGGAGAGCGAAACAGCCGCTTCCATGCCGGCCAAACGGATCTTAGAAGTCAAGGAAAAAAGTGGTTTGGTTTGAAAACGGGGGGCTGCGGACGAAAAAAAAAAAAGGTCGCAAAAAAAGGTTTAAGGACGGCAAGGGTGTTAAAAACTGCCTGCTGCTAACCCAACTTTTTTTAAAAACCAACCCAGCCTTTCAGGGGGCACGTTGAAAGCACAAACCCCCCGGGTTTAAGAAGCGAACGCCTGGTGCGGACGCAAACCCTGGGGTAAAAAAAGAAAACGTTTGGGGGGGGGGGGGGGGGGGTGGAAAAAAAAAAAAAGGTTGCAGGGTGGTTGTTTCCTAGTGAAAAAAAAAAACCCGGGGGGTTTGGGAAAATAAAAAAAAGAAACGGGAAAGGGTTTTGTCCGGGCTCCCCAAAGTTGGTGGGTAACTCGTCGCCGACTGGGTGGGCGATAAAAGGGGGGGGGGGGAGCAGGGGCTCACATCCCCCAAAAAAAATTGTGTTTCGGTGGGGGGGGGGGGAGCATATAAAACCCATAATGCCCAAAGAACTTATTCGGGGGGGGAAAAAAAAAGAGAATAAAAACGGCAAACTTGGGAAGCCCGTGGCTAACGGGGGAACACGCATGGGGAGGGGGGGGGGGGGGATAAAAAACGGAGGGGGGGTATAAAAGGAGGGGGGGGGTTTCCGACCCTGGGGGGGGGGGGAGCCCTACGAAAAAAAAAGAGCAAAAAGTGGCGCTTTAAGGGGGGGGGGGGCTTAGGGGGGGGGTTTTTTTTTTTTTTTGTGTTTTTTTAAAAAAAAATGGACGGGGTTGGGTCTGTGGGAAGGGTGGGAAAAAACCCCCAAAAAACGGGGCGAGGGACCCAGAAAACAACGGGGTTTTGTGGTTCGGCTTCGGCCCGGGACACTTGTGGGGTTGAAAGTTTGTTGTGTGGGGACCCCATACGCCGGGGTCGGGGAACAGAAGGCCCTCGGGGGGACCCAAACACAAACCGTGGCAACGAAGAAGTTCCCCCCACACAAAAACCGGCTGCCTCAATAAAAGGGGCGGGGTCAGGGGTCCACAAGCCACCCCCCACACAAAACCCACCAAAAACCAAAAAAAAAAGTCGGTTAATCCAAAGGTGACAAAAAAACGCCTCCCGTTCCCAAACAAGAAAAAAAAAAACTCCTCGAGGTGGGGCTACCCGCCCACCAAAGGTCGGGGGGGGGGGATGAATGGGTCAAAAAACCCCGTTTGTACAGAACCAGGGAGAAGGTGCCCCCGTAGCGGCAAAAAGCGTGGGGGCAAAAAAGTTTGTGGGTAGGGTGTGAAGCACCCCAGCAAAAACGGGGTTTTTTTTTTGTTTGGGGGGGGGACAAAAAGTGGCAACCAAAAAAGCAAAACAAAAAGGGGGGGGGGGGGGGGGTGGACGCAAACCCCGGGGAGAAAAAGCGCCAGGGAGACACCCAAAAAACAAAAAAATGCCCTTGAAAAAAAAAAAAAAAAAACAACACGTGGGAATAAGGGAAAACGGGGTGGGAACCCCCCGAAAAAAAGTTCATCGCGCACAAAAAAAGGAAGGGGGGTGTTGGGGGGGGGAACAACAAAAAAAAGTACACTAATTCAAAAAGCCGTTATGGCCAGGTCATGCCGGAGATGGTTTTGGAAAAAACCATGACACCGAAAAAAAACTCTGGAAATAAATGCCCGCGGTCGGGCAACAAGGAAACACATCCCACCAAACCTGCCACAACACCCAAAACGTCTGGGGGGGGGGTGGAAAGTGGGACCACAAACAAAATCCTGCAGGGGGGCGCGGGGAAAAAAGATGGGGGGGGTGACAAAAAAAACACATTGGTCGGGGACACAAAAAGGCCAAAGTCTGCAGGCCCCGAGGAGGGGGGGGCTCCAAAAGGGGGGTCAGCTTTTTTTGGGGAAAAACAAACACAATTCCACCACCCAAAAAACCATAAACGCAGCCATCAAAAAATGAAAAAAAAAAAAAATAAAGAGGGCGGGGGGGGGGGGGGTTTTTTTTTTTTTTTAAAACGCACTGACTAATAATAAAGGGGCCAACCGAAGAGGGAAACGGGGGCCAAAAGCAAACACCACGGGCCACCGAAAGGTAATGGAGGGTGGGGCAACGCCGTGCAACTGGGTGGTCCGGGTTGTGTGTGTTTGGGGGGGGTGGGGGGCCCACGCGAGGACGGGACAGAAAAAAAAAACGACGACGGTTGGTGTGGGGGGTGGCCCTAGGGCCAAAGGAAAGAAGCCCCGGGCCCAAACCCCCGTACTCGAAAAAAAAAAATTGTGGGTGTGGGAAAACATGGAACACAAAAGACCCGAAGGAAAAAAAACCCGGGCCCGGGGACACTCGGGAAAAACACCTTTCGGCCCCAAAGGTGAGGGGTCCCGCAAAAAGACCACCTTACCAACAAACAACGCTAAACGGTGGGGAAAAAAAGCTTTTGGAACCGGCAGGGGGGTGTCAGGAGAAAACGTGATGGGAACCAACGTAACAAAAAAGGTTTGGGTGGGGGGTGGTTTGCGGCAACGGTTGGGGGGGGGGGGGGGGGGGGGGGGTGCGGGGGTGGGGCCCCTAGGGGGGGGGGGTCACTCGGCAACCCATAAAAAAAAAAACGGTTTTGTTGGACGCCAAAAGGGCGCGTCAAAAAAAAACGAAAAAAAAACGGGGAGGGGGGGGGTCCACCGCTGAAAACATAAATAGAGGGAAAAATTGTGTTGGGGAAATTTGGGGGGGGCCCCCGAGGAATGCGCCCCGGAAAAAAAGGCAGTAAAGGTATGTGCGGGGGAAAAAGGGGGACGGGGGTGCCCCGGGGGGGGGGGGTACTTGCTCGCGCTCCCAAAGAGGGGACCAAAAAAGGAAGGGGGGGAAAAGGGAAAAAAGAGGAGGGGCCCGCCCGCCGTATGAAAGGGCCCGTTGGAAACTCGGGGAGCACTGTGGAAAAAAAAAAAAAAAAAAAAGACGTTAGGGCGGGGCCCGGCCCAATGGTGAAACCCCCGTTTTTTTTTTTTGAAAAAAAAATTGGTTCCACCGGACATTGCTAGACCGGGGCAAAGGGGCCAAAAAACAAAAAATGGGCGGGTGGTCATATAAAGGGTTGTTTGGTTTGACCGCCGCCCCGCCCAAAACGCAGGGAAAACGAATCTTGAATAACCCACAAGTTGCCAAAAAACGGGGGCAAACGGGAAAACAGCTTTTTCTGCGGGGTGTTTTTTTTTTTTGGGGTCACTGTCCGCTTCGTCGCGGGGGGGTTCACGTCCGTTGGGGAAAACGGGGTAATCATGAAAACCCCAAAGACCCGCGGAAAGAAAAAAAGGGGGGGGGGGGGGGTTCAAATTGCTTGGTTGACCAAAAAAACGCCCTCAAACCAGTCCCGATTCGCGCCCGGCGGGGAAATTTTGTGTGCACAAGCGGGGTGTTTTGAACAAAAGTTTTTTAACAAAAAGCCCCACCAGGGCTCAAACAAAAAACAAAAACAACCGGCGGGGAGTAAAGAAAGAAAAAGGGAAAAAAAAAAAAAAAGCAACTAAAAACCGCGGGAAAAAAAAAAATGGGGGAGCCAACAGGGGGGGTTTTTTTTGGTGTTTTTTTTGAAAAAAAAAAAAAAACGTCGGCACACACAATATACCGCGAAGAATCAGACGGGGAATGGTGGGGAACCAGGGGTGGGTGGGTGGGACGGCTACATTGTTTTTTTGGTGAGGAAAGGGGGGGGGGGGGGGGCAGAAACAGAGTCAAAGATACCCGTCCCCCCCCCCAACCGTAAACCCTAAGCACGTTGCTGCAAAGCATGAAAAGGAAAAAAACAGGCGCAACAAAGAAAAAATGGGGACAAGGATAGGCACAAGGGGGTGGGGGAAAACTGCCAATCTCCCTCCGCCCGAAAAGGGACTCAATCTTGCTTGAGTCACGTTTTGGGGAACGGTTCTTCACTCTCGGGGGGCTCCAACTGAACCGGCAAACAACAACCCAACCGGGAGGAATACCCCAAACAAAAAACGCTGTGAAAGAGGAAAAAATTGCCCTCCTGCCTCGTCTTGGCGGGGCGGGGGCGGGTGTGGCTACTTCTTTTTTGCCTCGAGACTTAACCAATGGCATTAAAAAGGGTTCGCTCGAAAGATGCCGCCCCCCCCAAGAGACATTCTCAGGGGGATTGCCAGTCGAAAATTTTTTTTCAAATGTTTTAACTCCGGGGGGGGTAGGGGGGGCCAAGGGGGGCAAAAAAATTCAATGTTTTGGTTTTTGTGGGTTTTTTTTTTCTCAAAAAAAAAAAGGTTCACGCTTCCGTGGGGGGTTTGGCAGAAAAAAAAAAAAAAAAAAAGCCGCGCCCAGGAATTGGGGTTTGGGTCCCAATATAGGAAATCCTCCCAAAGGGGGGGGGGGGGGGGGATTACCACACAAACCACAAAAAAACTCCCCACTTTGAAACCGAAAATTTACGTTTGTTTTGGGGGTATGGGGGGGGAAAAAAAATAGTTCACCCGACTACACCTACCCCCCCAAACAAAAAAAACAAAACAAAAGGTTTGGGGAAAGGGGGGGGGGAAGGGGGGGGGGGGAACCTGGTGTGTGGTGGGGGGGTCCGGGGGAAAACCGGACACCAGACGGAAAAGCACAAGACCCGCCAAAAAAAAAGGGGTCGGCCGCGGCCCAAAAACGTGGGACCGGGCAGGGGGGCCACGTCGCCAAGGTGGGGTTGTCCCCACGATAAAAAAGGCGCAACACCAAACAATGACCGGGAAGAGCCACAAATCTCGCAAAAGTTTTGTACCCAACCCTCGGAGGGTAAAACTCACAAAACCGAATGGGGGGGGGGGGGGCTCCCCCAAAACGACCCGTCTGGGGGGACAATTCGGGGGAAAAAGACCCAATGCCCCTCGCAAAAAGACCAAAAAAAAAACACCGAAAAAAAGGTTTTTTTGACAAAGAGACCTCTGAGTCTGCGCGTGACCCTCCGGGGACAGGGCCGGGGGGGGAAAAACCAACTTTTTTTCACTGCCGGGGAAAAAACGGGAAAGGTCAAACGGTACCCCCACCCAACTTGGGGGGGGAGGGTAGTAAACACTCGCAAACCAGAAAGGTATTTGGGGGGGGGGGGGGGGGGTCCGCAAAAAAAAAATGTGGGGTGTTGGTTGCATCAAAAAACACAAGAAAAAAAAAATTGGGGTTTTGAAAGAAAAAAAAAATTGTTCAGTGGTTTGGGAAAAAGAAAAAAAAAAAAATCTAAGAAACGTGCGGGGGGGGGGGGGAACGCCCTCACCGGCAAAAATTGGGGCACGCCTGCGCCCCCAAAGGAACAGCAATGGTAAAGTGGGGTGGAAACAACATTCTGTCAAAGGAAAGAAAAAAGACCCCCAATAAATCAAGAAGAAACATTGTTTGGTGGTGGGGGGTGTGGGGGGGGGCCGTGCGGGAAAAAAAAAAAAAAAGAAGGGGGAAAACCAAGAAAAAAATTAAGCACAAAAAAAAAACGCAAGGGACGGGAAAGAAAAGGCAACCGTTCGGTTGAAGAAAGAAACTAAAAAAACGCCAGCACACGGGCTCCGGGAAATTTGCAAGTGAATCGACCTGGTTTCTAAACAAAAAAAGGCGGCGCACAAGTGTTGGTTGTTTGGAAAAAACGGCGAAAAAAAAAAAAAACCAACGGCCCCCGCAAAAACGTCACACCCAACAAAACGCAGGGGAAATGGGGAAAAAGAAGTGGTGGGTTGTGGCAACCGGGATGGGGACACAGACCAGGGGGGTTTTTTTTGGGGGGGGGTTGTGGTGGGGGGGCACACCAGGGAAAACCAGGGGGGAAAAAAAAAAGGTTAAAACACGGGGGGGGGCCCCCCCCTACCGCCAAAAAAAGTCTGTAGCCTTTGTTTGAAAACCAAAGGGTTGGCACAAAGGGGAAAAGTCAAAAAATAAACAAAACTCGGGGAAACAATCCGGGAACAAAACGGGGGGGTGAGGCCTTTTTAGCGCAACTTTGTTTGGGGAGTGGGAAAACAAAAAAAAACCTGTGGAATGGAAAAAATTGACTAACAAAAACAGGGGGTTGGGGGGCTACACCGGAACGAGGGGTGGGGTTATGGGGGAAAAACAATGAGACCCTTGTTTTGTTTTGCCGTCACAAAAGTTTTTCAACAGGGAAGGGGGGCCGGGGAATGGGGTGTCCCAAAAGGACAACTGATTTTTTTCTTGCCTAAACAAAAAATGGGTGGGGAAAAAAAAAAAAAAAAACAACCGGGGGGTAAAAATTTGGTAACCAGGGGAGAAAAAAAATTGGGAAAAAAAGTTTGGGAAAGTTTTTCTGTCCCCAACACGTCCACGGGGGGGGGGAAACCCAGTGGCTAAAACAGCCATGGGGTGGATCAAAAAGCCACGCCAATTGGTAAACACCTGAACCATGTTTTAAACAAAGGCAAAGTAAAAATTCAGGGGAGGGGGGAAGGGCCACGCACCGTCCCCAGCGATAAAAAAAAAGAAAAACAACGGGTTGGGGGGGGGCGCCCAAAAAAAAAAAACAAAAGAACCGTCCCCAACCGCCAAAAAAAAACGTCCCACAAATCGAAAAATACCTTGAAAACATAAAAGGGGGGACGCGCGAAAAGGGGGGAACGACAATCTTCGCTTGGGGGGCATCTGAAAAAAAAAAAAAAAAAAAAAAAAAAAATGACACCAAAGGGTGTGGGGGGGAATTGGGGGGGTTAGGGGGGGTTGAATGCAATGGGCGGACGGTTTGGACTCAACATCGGTTGGGGGGGCAAGCAAAAAATACGTCTAGGGCATCAAAAAAAAAAGGGCGGTACTGTGGCGGGTTTTGGAAGGCAAAAAAACAAACGGACGGAAAAAACTGTGTAGGGGAAGAGTGTACGTGGCAACAAAAAAAACGGGGTCAAGGGGGGCCTTCAAGAGACCCTGGTTTTTTTTTTGGGTTTTTCAAAGCTTTGTTTTTGTTGGTTTTTGTTTTGTTTTTTTTTTTTGAAGACTCCTTGTGAAAAAAAAAAAGGAAAAAAACCCCAACCCTAGGTTGAAAAAATGTGTTGGTGTGTTTTCTGGGGTTTAGGGAAAAAACCTTGCAGGCGCAAACCAACAACGAAAAAAATCTGCAACAATCAAGGTTGGGGGTTCAAACACAAAAAAAAAAAAATACAAAAAAAAAAACAAAGAACCGGGGGGGGGGGTGTTGGGGTGGCGGCCCGCACCATCCCTCCACCAACCCTTCCAAGTGTCACGGAGATGGGAAGGGGCGAGGGGGGGGCGCAAAAAAAAGGGGCAAAAAAAATCGCGCGATTCGAGAAACTGAGGGGGGGGGGGTGTGCTGTGGGAAAAAGATCATGGGAAAAAAAACGCGAGGGCAAATGCTGGTGGGGGTTCAAAACTGGGTGTGCGTGGGAAAAACCACAGCAAGAGCTTGGGACAGAGGAAAATTCCGGGGTGTTGCAGGGGTTGAGGGCAAAAAAAAAAACTGTGGGCGACAAGAAAAAATGGGTGCGTGGGGGGGATGGGGGGGGGGGGGGGTGTGTCCGGAAGGGGTTGGGAAGGGACTTGGCGGGTGCGAGGTTTTGGGGAAAGAAAAAAAAAAAAAAACACCCAGTACATAAAACTTCGGTCACTTTTCGGAAAAAAAGGGGGGGTTCAAAAAAAAAGCCATAAAGGGGGGTGCAAAAAAAAAGGGGGGGCAAAAGGGGGGTCGGGGTAGGCAAAGAAAACTGAGTTGTGGCGAGGGGGGGCAAAAAAAAGGTGGTCTGAAAAGGGGGTCATGGGTGGGGGTGCGTGGTGTATTTCACGGGGGGAGACACGGCTGTGGGGGCAGAGGCGGATGCGGGACGAAACGCCTGTTTTTGTGCATAAAAGGGGGTAACGCGGCTAGGTCGACAAAATCGACAGTGGGCGTCATGCGAAGAAAGCAAAAAAAAAAAACAAACAAAACAACGGGGGCGGTAAGGCGGACCGGAAAAAATTTGGGCACCGGCACGTAGTAGGGGGCTCGGAAAAAATTGGGGCAAATGGCTTGGGGGCGGGTCGTTAGTCAGATGACCCACGCGGTCAGGGCTGCAAAAAATAAGGGGAGAGTGGGCGGCACAAAACAAAAAAAAAAAAAAGGTTTCCGAACCCAAAAGGCACTCGCTTTGCAAGCAGAAAAACAAAACGCTGGGGGAGGGGGGAAGTGGGATTAGAAAATTGGGGGGTTTTCGAAAAAAAGGGCATGCTGGAGGCAGCGTGACAGGGAAAAAACGGTGGGGCAGAGGGGGGTGCACACAAACATGTCAGAACAAGACGGGGGGGGCGGCTCCTGGCAGTCCGGGGGGGGGGGGGGGGGGATAGAAACAGCGCATCAGCCAAAAACCGCGCTTGTTTCCTTATGGGGGGACAAACGTCGCAAAATAAAAAAAAAAAAAAACACACACGCAATGGGCAAACAGGTTCCCGGAAGGGCAAGCGGGAAAGAACGGGGCGGGGTCGCTTCCAACCAAAAAAGGGGGGGAAAACATTGAGGCCGGGAAAAAAAAAAAAAAACCGAACGCCATGCAGAACGCGCGCAGAACAAGCGCCCAACAGGGGGGGGGGGGGGGGGGGACGCAACCCGTTACCAGAAAAGGCAAAAAAAAAGGGCAGAAGTATCACCCGACGTCCAGTTTTACGAGCTTGGTCTTCCGAAGAAAACGGGGGACAACGCAAAAAAGAAGACCGGTCAAAAACAACGAATCGTGTCTAAAAGGCCCGTGCGCCAAATTTTTCTCCGTGCAAAAAAAAAAAAAAATTGATAAAAAAACAGGCGCCACAAGAAAAAAGGGGACCAGGGGATGGGGTTTCAAACCGCCAGTAAAAATAAGGTTTTGGAAAAGGTAAAAAAAAAGTAAAAAGTGTTGGCGCCAACACACTAAAAAGTGGAATGCGTGGGAGAGGGGGGGGGACAGAAGGGGCGTGACAAAAACCTGAACCGTCCGCGAAGGGGGGGAAGAACCGGGGGGGGGGGGGGTGTTGGTCAGTGTGAAAATACGTTTGCAACAAAAAAACAGGGGGGGGACACAGGGGGCAAAACAAAAGGGGGGGTGAAATTGAACTGCTCGCAGCCGTGCAACTTTCAAGGGAAAAAAAAAAAGGGGCGGCACAACAAGACACGTCCGGGAAAAGTAACGAAAAAAAACGACGCGGGCAGGGTATAGGGGGAATAACGGGGTCTTGAACGCAGGGAAAAGGGGAAGGGGACATGGGGTGGTGGGGGGGGGGACGGCAGTTGGGGAAAAAAGAGTGGGGGGGGGGGGGAAAAAAGCACCGTGGGTTGGGCAACAAAAAAAAAGGCTGGCGGCGCGGCAAAAAAACAACCAAAAACCTTGTCGCAATGGGGGCGGGGGAATCAGCGGGGGAAAAAAGTAACGGTGAAACGTAATTACACACTACAAACGGGACGGCAGAAAACCTTGGTGGGGGAACCAAAAAAAAAAGGAGGGCGGGTCGTAAGGGGGGGCGGGGGGGGGGGAAGGCGGGTACGGTTGGGGCGTGGGCCCAAAAAAAAAAGGTCTAAAAAAGGCACTTAAGGCGGGAGGGCGGGAAAAAAAAAAAAAAAAAGGGGGACGAGAAAAAGGAACGGTAATCGTTTTGGGGGGGGGCTGGGGGGAACTGCGTGTGGGGGGGTTGGGTACGCAAAAAGCAGGGGGGGGCAAAATCACGGTACCGGGGCCGGGAGCGGAAAAAAAAAAAGTGGGAACGGGGAAATGGGGGACCGGTGGACAACAAGCAAAGAGCGATACTACGCGGGACGTGGCCCCGAGGACAAGACCCCAGTACAAAAAAAAAAAAAAAACACCCACCTCAGCCCGGTAGCATCAAGGGGGGTGCCATCGCGCAAAGTTCTTGCTCAGGAAAATGGGGGGGGAAACAAGGGAGAGGTTGTGTCAGAAAAAGGGGGGGGACGGGCGTTAGGAAAACGCGCAACGGGTTTGGGCAGTTGGAGACGCTGCCGTCAAGCAACGACGGGGGGGGGGGGTGTGTTGTCA
>Ga0179593_1367484_pt1 | contig 24838 bp, 24 predicted proteins | sample CZODoug2_1_08_16_FD_185931 | JGI IMG/M metagenome (GOLD analysis project Ga0179593, IMG submission 185931) | Vadose zone soil fungal communities from Angelo Coast Range Reserve, California, USA - CZODoug2_1_08_16fungal (PacBio error correction) | ecosystem: Environmental > Terrestrial > Soil >...
AAAAAAGGGGAGTGTGGAAGCAGGGGGGGGGGCAGAAAACGAAACACAGCACAGATAGGCGGGAAAAAGAACAAAAAATAAAAAAAGGGGCGATGGAGAGAAACACAACAAAACATCCCAAAATAAACACACATGGGGGGGAACCAAAAAATATGGCACGCAGGGGGCGAAGAACGGGGGGGGGTAACTAATGGGGGGGAAAACCTCTCAAACAACAAAAAAAAAAAAAACATAAACCAAGCAAAGAAAAAAAAAACAAAAAACAGTGTCCTAATTACTCATAGAACAGAGAGTGCGGTGAGGACAAAAAAAACAAAAAAGGCCTATGGGCGCACCAAACCTCCGCTCGAACTATGATCGATGGAGTTAAATCTACGAGTACCGGAGAAAAAGCAGGCGAAAGATTTCGGGGACCTGATTGGGATAACATCGACACGTTACCTGGCAAAGGAACGCGGGTCAATAACTTACTTGCCACTACATCATCCAAAGCCGCCGACCCCATGAGCCGGCTGGCTACTTGAACTTCAAAAGGGGAAAAGATGGGGAAAGAATCCTGCGTATATTAGGTCCCTAGGTAGCTAATGCCTTGGCATGGAATAAAAAATCTACCTGAAATGGAGGACAGAGAATGGGATCAATACGGGCTAAGACTCACGCAACCGGAATCTCAGAAGCGCGATCCAGGAAAGAGGAATCAATCAGACTGGTCCCGCGCGATTCTCAATAACAGTAGGAAATGTTTGTTGAGGCACTTCATGGGTCCTGCCAAGGCGTTAGGGGGGGGTACAAACGGGGGCGTGCTGGAGAACTTGGGGGAAGGGAAGGGAGGGTGGCGACGGACTGAATTACCTCTACCGCTCGGGGGGAAATGGGGGAAAACGTACTGAGAAATACGCTGAACTCAAGATAGCCAAAAACAAAAGGAGAAGAGATATATAGGGGATTTTAGAGGAAGGCTTGAAGATGGTCACCCTACCAAGCAATATCGGGGGTAGGAAGGGAGGGACCCATCAGAAGTCCCTCAGTTGCTAAGAACTCTAACCGTTGACAAAAAAAAAAAGAACGGCGCCTGGCTAGCCAGCCGTGGAACAAATTGATCCTGCTCTTGGGCGTTTGCATAGAGACCGTGGCAGCGGGGGTATAATAGGGGGAGGGGAACGGAGAGCAGAGAACCATTAAGGTAGGGGAGGTCTTCGGCGGAGGCAGTTTGGAAAAAAGGCGAAAGAAAGTGGGGGAAGATGTCGATCGTGGATGAGACAAGGAAAGGACAGTTATCGCAAACTAGGGGAAAGAAGCCGCAGCGCTTCTGAACAAGTCGTTGGAGGAGTTTAGGGAATGCACGTCGACCTCAATTCTAAGTGTTGCGGAGTCGGAATTTATGAAGAAGCAGGAGGAGGCATTGAACTCGCCGCATTTAATGAGCAGGTGTGTCGAGTGACAAAACGATCGGGAGCAGACTTAGGCAGTTATGTTCTCTAGGGGAAGAGATAAAGAACAAAAAAGAGATGTCGAGAGGGTCAGGGGGGGTGGAATTCGATATCCAGGGGGGCGATTTCGTCGGCATTGAGCCAGTTCGCTTGTCGGGGTGAAGGCGGAAAAAAAATTTTAGAACATGAATGTAGGTTTCTTGTGGACTGGGACACAAATGGGCAGCCTATCAAAATTGAGGGAGCGAGCCTTACACAAGAGTGAGGGTTCGGTATAAGACTTCTTCTCGGGGTGTTGGGAAATTGATGTGCCAGTCAACAAGGGCTGAAAAAGACGATCGCTTTGTGAGAAGCTCCTGGCAAGCAAAGGGAAGTGAGTACAAGTCATCTCCTTGATAAAAGCATCTCTAGGAGAACGATGAAGCGTTTGGGGGAAAGGAGACCTAGGGGGTTTATCCTCGTTGGGGGGGAAATAATTACCTTTTGCGTTGAAAATTGGAGCTGAAATGGGGGGGTAATGGTGTTTGGTGGAATTTTGAAAGAATTCCCAGAAACATGAAACACCTCTGGTTCCATGTCGGGACGGGGGGTCTAATGAGGTTTCGATCTTCAGGATCAAGCGGAAGATGAAACAGCCGCACACTCAAAAAGGGTGGAGTTGGAGACAAGGTGCAGTACAGGCGGGAGAAAAAACCAGTCGTAAACACCGGGGAAGCATCCAGATGTGAAAAAAAAGCGAACCGAGAAAAGGGTTTCCGAAGAATCAACTAAACCGTCACCGCTAAAGGGCAAGGAATTCCAACAGCCGCAAAGAGAGCCGGGATCACGAAAAGGCTGCTGAGGGACAGGCAAAAAGTTAACCCGGCTGAAAAAAAAAAAAAAGAAAAAAGACCTAGCCTTCTAGTTTAAAAAACCGGCGGGTCCTAAAGTGATAAGGCTTTGGGACAGTGAAAAAAGCACCGCGGATGTGTCAGGCGTATGGGGTACGGGAAAATTCTCTCCAATTGGGTAGAGACGAATGCGACGGGGGGCGCCAGGCAAGTTTGGGGAACTTCGTAGAGGATCAGCTTCGTCAGGGAGGGCCGGAGCAGGGGGGGGAAAATTTCGCCGCTTAGGGAAGGGGAGAGAGCCGTAGGGCTTACCCGATTGCAAGGGCTCAGATGCCTGGTAGGCAAAGAAGACGAGCGTATCGAATGATACCGGTTGGGGACGACCATTTGCAACCTTGGTTCGTCTAAGCGTCAGAAGTTAGGAAAGGTCACTCGCCGACAGTCGAAGCGCGATTGGGTTGAGGGCCTCATATGACCTTGGTGAGGACGTAACTATGTTTCAGCCATTCGGAGAAATCCTGGTGACCGAGGCAGTCGTGGGGCTCAATGAGGGACGGGCGAGCATGAACTCGGAAATCTTGGGAGGTGAGGGGGGAAACAGCTGCAGAGAAATAAGAGGGGGGGCCCAAAACCCTTTTCCCCAGACTGAATCAAACACAACGGCAGTAGGGAAAAAAAAAAACAACAATATCTATTTCGGGCGTCGGAATATTTTGAAGGGAAGCCGGGAATGTCAGAAAAAACCGCCAAGTGATTAGGAAGTCGACTAAACTATCAAGTTTCCGTGGGGGCTTCAAACGACTGAAAGGTCACCAAGTAACGGCGACGAAGTCTTAAGGCGCCAATCATTCGGGAGAATAAAAACTCGACCTTGGAGAAACGATAAGGGAGGCGAGGAATTCGCAAAAAGAATCAGACGATGTCGACGAACAAGGTGAAATTAAAGTACGACAAGCGATAAGGCAGTGACATACGACGCGAGGAGGGACCGGCAGAAAACCCGGCATAGGGAAAAAGCGAAAAGAACTCTCTGAAAGGGTCAGATAATCGGGGCAGCTCGATCCGGACCTCATAGTCGGAAGAAAAACATAGGCAGAAAGAAGAGATCTCGACTCCTGAGCAAAAAACGACGGAACAACGGTGCAAAAACCCAAGGCGGTATATCAAAAAAAATACACCGGGGAACTACCTCGCACCTTAAAAAGTACACTGACACACGCGGCTTTCGCGAAGCCCTACAGACGGGAATACCCGCTAACCAGGACCACGCCCCTCAAAGGTTGTGTAAGAAATGGGGGGCCTTCTTCACAGCACAGTTAATGGGGGGGGCATGTTTATAAGCAAGCAACTCAGGGAGAAAGTCGGAGGGGGGTGGGGAAGGCTGGGCCGGATGAAACGTCGATGTCCGGGGTCAGGATCGGCAAGAGTGGATGCGTGAGGATGGTTCGACGGGGTTATCCTTGTGCTGCACAAAATCGTTTTCATAAGTGGCTTGAAAGCAATATGCAGCGACAGGTTCACAAAACATAGGCGTTGTTAAAGAGGCTTGACCCTGTGAAGGATCAAACACGGCGCCGGGAAAACAACAGCTGGAATACGAAAAAACGACCGCGCACAGCGGAGGTGAGGGGCTGGTCGGGGGGAAAAATGAGGAATCAAACAAAGAGGGAAAACGAAGGGAAATTACAGTTACAAAAAAAGACTTGTAAAAAAAACAACCGACGACCTCAGGAAAGGCCGTCGGCTTAATAGTGCTCACGAGCAACGCTGCTGATAAAAAGGGGGCGAGAAGGTACCGGTCCAAAGACCGTGCTGGACTAGGAAGTAAAAAGATCAGGCGGAGGCAGCGGTGTTGACCTGGCTACAAAAGTCAAACAACAAAAGCGCAGCGGGGCCAAGATAAAAGACCGAGGGGGTGGAGTGGGGGATCGGTCAGAGAGCAGCTCGTCTACGTCCAAGGGGCCCATACCTCGCTAAATCAGTTCTCTTGATGGTCGGTAATCCTTACAAAAAACACACGGAGCCAGGCGCCTGATCGAAGGATCAAACAAGGCCCGATATCGAATTGACCTCCGACGCACTAGGGTCAGGAAAGGTCACTAGTAGTAGTAAGAATACGCGGAACACAAGGCTAGGAATGCGACCGATCGTGAGATCACGACCAAAAGAAGGAAGAAAAGAGAATGAGGGGGGGCTTCAATTGCCTGCGATGGAAACGCCGCGCGGTCTTCCTAACAAGTAAAATAAGGCCGGAAAACAGGATCCGGAAGTACGTGCAATTCCCTAAAATAGAACTCCAGCAGGAGGTAATTAAAAAGGCAAGGCGAAGTCAGGGGAATGGAAAGAATAAGAAACCAGACACGCGGAACACCTTTTTGGTTGTACTGCGAAGCGTGATCTCACGTACTAATAAGCCGTAAATTCGAGGATAGGAAAGAAGCGAAGCTGATCCGCCTCGAAGAGCATGCTCAATGACTAGCGTGACTTTTTAAAATGGGCGGCTTTCCTGAGACCCGAAGAGAAAAGTGTAGGGGCAAAAGGGGAGGTTGCTGGAAAGCAACTTACGCGAGTGGGGTCATACTCCCCTCGCCCCTCTACTTGGGGCCCCGTGGGAAAATTTTTATAAATGTCCCTCAGCATGCTACTCAGAAGCTCAAAAAAAAACACCAGGTAAAAGAGTCAAGAACAGAGAGATAGGATTTTCGAGGAGTGTCTTCTTTCACAAGATCAAAAGGGGCGATGGCTGGGAAAACACTCTAAGGCCCTAGGGCCCCGAAATAGCCCCTGGCCACCACCTTCGAGAGTAGAAAAAGAAAGCCATCCGTTCGAAAAATGTTAAAGACCAGTCTCAGGGGTCTACAATTGCAGCATGCCTCAGAGGGGGTAGCTTGGAGAGGTCGCGATCCGGAGAGTGAAAAGGAGGTGGGTTGCGTGGCAAGGTCAGTTGAGAATCAGGGGAAGGGGGGGTCGAAAATGTGGGAAGTCAACCGTCAGTCGGGAAAATCGGATATCCGCAGGCTTTAGAACACGATTTCGGTAAAAAAGGGGAGGGGTGAAAATTTAACGTCTACATCCGTCTAAGGTGTCGGGCGTCGGGGTTGAAGTAGTGGGAAAGCAGCGGGCGCGAAGCTCCCAGGGGTCTAATTCAGGGGTTGGTTTTCACAGGGGGGGGGAAAAAAGAAAAAAAAAAAACAAACGATGGGGAGAAGAATCGCCTTGAGGAGATCCGAAAGGTAGACGAAGAACGCCATGGAAGAGTGAAAAGGGGGAGTTGTTGATTCGATAGGGGGGGGAAGGGCGATGCACATGTCAGGATATGAGGAACCGGGAAGGGGGCGTGGGTGAAGGCTTCCCACAATGACTAAAGTATTATTTAGGTCTTACACAAGTCGAAGGGAAGGACTGCTGTCGCAATACGCGACAGGGGACGGTAGGGAGGATGAACGGTCTATCCAGGTTTTTTGACTTGAAGGTGCCAATGGCAAAAAAAGAAAAGAAGAGAGCTTTGGGAGAACAACGACCGGAGTTAAGTAAATTTAGAGCATTGTCAAAAGGGGGAGCACGGCACGGTAGTAATCTTTTGACGGCGACCGAATGGAGGTCGTTGAAGAAAATATCCTTTTTACAGGAAGGAATCTAGTTGGCTTGGGTGGTGGGGGGGGTTACCGCAATGACGTAAAAAAAACGGGAAGGGGATGTTTCGGTCAGTGGGGGGGTGAGTAAAGGAGTCGACGAGTAAGTAAAACGATGAAGACATGCACGATAACCGAGACGAGGGTTCAGTGTCACATGTAAAGGGACTTTCTATCAGGGAAAATTCGAACAACGGTGGCAATATCAAGCTTGCACCATCGGCCGAATAGATCAATAGGTAGAAATGATTTGCCTATACTCCATAAAAAAAAAAACGGCACGAGGATTGAGGGACGGAGAGAAGAGAAAACGGCAATCGAGAACTCAAACGACTTTTCTTCGAAATATAAATATCATGGAAAGTTAAAAAATTCTGGAAAACCGCAGAAGGAAGAATAGTAAACGCTGGGAGGGATGCGTGGAGAACTAGTTGGTTGTTCAGGTAAGAGAACAAATTATATGTAAAAAATTAGGTGTTTGTAAGGGTTTCTAGGAAAGTTTAGCAACCGGGGTGGAGAACCGATGCAGGAATGTTTGGGGGGGACTTCCAGGTTTGCTTCTGAGAGAGAAGGGAGGTAGGCTGTCCTCAAAAATGTGTGAAGTTCAAATATTCAGCCGTAATGCCTCAAAGAACTCAGGGGGCTTTAAGAGAGTTCGCCGCCGCGAGTAAGGGGGTAAAGGCCACGCAAGCGCGCTTCAGGCCTAGATCATGTGGCGCCTTTAACCAGGGGGTCGGAGGGAATAAAGATGAAGGGTCGAAGTTCCAGACAGAAAGAAGGGGACAGCAAAGGCGAGGGGGGGGATTTCTCAGGGACGAAGCAGGAAGACATGTGGGAACGCTTGCATTCCCGCCGGCCTGTCCAGACGCCAGTCTGAGCCTTAAATGACGATGTGCGAAGGAAAAGTCTAATGGGGCGGTGGGTGCGGGGAATTCCCGCGGGAGGCCATAGATCCGACAGATCTCGAAAAAAAAACAAGAGAGAGGGAGAAGGGGCCGGGGGAGGCAGTCGATAGGAGAGGCCGGAGGGGGAATTCGACAAAATTGTAGATCAGGCTGCGCCAGGAGACCATTTCAAGGACTTCAACGACTGTAAGGAGAAAAAGACGCCGAAAGGAGAAAAAAGAATCTCAAAGAGAAGCGAACGAGAAACACAAAGGGGGGGGAGGGAAAAAGAAGGCGGTAGAGTAATCGCCACCAGCATTCCAGTGTTGATACGAAAGTAAAGAAAAGGGGAAAAAAAGAGTATAAAGAGATACTAAAGAGCGCAGAGCCGAGAAAAAAATAATAACCGAAATGGAATCACGGACTAAAATCTTGTTAAGCCTGAAATCCTGCCGCACGGAAAATCCTTCGGGGGGTACTATCACACCTTCAGCTACGCAGAAAATATGCGAGAGAAGGAAAAAACTTGAAGAACTAAAAACCCGTCCAGTAATTCAGGATCACACCTTGCAAGACATTCAAAGAGGCCCACATAGACTCACGAATCCATCGGAGGGGAGCGAACTGGGATACCAACTTAATCCCGCCTAAATAAACACGAAAGGGGTAAAAAGGAGGGGGACCTTCTTTGTGGGTCCAAGAAAGGGGGAAATGGCCATGTTTAGGCTCGCAGCACTCGGGATAAGAATGGAGATGGAAGCTGGCAGACTCGGCCAGTTCTTAGAGGGAAGGGGGGGGGCGGGCTAATCTGATCGCGCATTATCTTGCGCTTTGTAAAAGCTTTGATGCTTCCAGCAAAATGGTGGGGTACCTAACTGTGAGGGACATCCAGTACGACAAATGGGGGAAACAACTCCAAATCTGATACTGGGAGTCTTGGTCAACATCCGGGAAGAAGACAAACGAGAAGGACCAATCATACCAAACGAAACAGTAAATGAGGGTAAGGGGGTCTGGGGGCACATTAGTGCCAAGAACAAAAAGGTAAAGGAGAGGAAATTGTAAAGGGACAATTACTTTGTCCGACAATACAACGGTCACTGGTCGAGTAAACGAGGAAGGTGCCCGAGATCCCCGATAGTATCAAGCCCGGGTAAAAGGAAAGAAACATCCCAGGGGGGAGTATAGAACAAGAGATCGGGGGGGGTCGCAACGGCTTTTTAAATGGCACATCAAGGCACAAACCAAAAGGGCGCCAAAAGGATCGAAAAGGGGTTGAAGGGGGCCCAGGACGACGGACAACAGCGGGCGACGCAGGGTGAAAATCAGGGACTCAAGCAGCTGCTGGGTGGGTATACACGAAAACACGACCAAGATCACTGTGGCTCCGAGAGAAACGGACAAGTGCCTCGGGGAATAAACACGACAGACCAAAGGATCTAATCAGATCGCATGGATTTCCTGCTTCTATAGAAAGAAAAGGGCGAGAACTCAAGGAGAGTAGCGAAAAAAAAGAATCGGGGAACCTCGAAAACGAGGATAACTGACTGCTGGGAACCTGCGCCGTGAGGTATCACAAAACTCAAAGTCAAAGGACGGACCCTTAGCAAATGAGACCGAGTCAAATAAGGACATTCCCTAAATGAAGAACACGCCTGGTGGAAGAAGGCTGTATAGGACTTATGGGGGGAGAGAAGTCAAGGGGAATAAATAAGCCCTAGGAAGATAAGGAAAAAAAACGAGGATATCACTACTAAACTGCCATGAACTAAGGGGAAAATAAACGACTGAAAGGGAGAAGGTGAGCTTATCCGTCGATAAAAGATGAACAATGGCAAAAACAAAGCTCTCTTCTCAAAGAACGATATGGGGGGCAAAAGTTGTGCATGTGGCGGGGAACCTTAGCCGCCCAGAAGTGTATGTTGAAACTGGTGAATGGGCTTGAGCAACTTACGCTTCGGTTGTCTCTTCCACTCCCCTATAGGTTTTAAAGGGGGTCTCAGAAAGGCTCCAGTGAGTAATCTATCTCACCACCAATATGCGGCTTCAAATCTTGGAGTTCGGGTTAAAAAGGGAATGCTTACTCGTCAAATCCGCAGGAGTGCCGGGGCTCAGTTATTCACACAAACACAGATCCAGTCCAGAAGGGGATCCAATAAATCGCGGTGACAAAGAATTTTCTTCTGGAGCAAGGAAGAGCGAAGGAACGTGAAAAAGGGGGACATCCTTATCAAGAGTACTTTGGGCAGCTCTCCGGGGGCATGACTGACGGATCAGCCTTTCGGAGGGATAGGAGAATTGCAAGGAGGGTGTCTTAGGTCAGGTTGTGGTGGGGGAAGAGAGAGGGCTGATGTCTTAGGATTAGGAAAGGACTTCGGGAGAAAATCAAGCCGAAGACGCCATCGGCCAAGGGGGCGTTCAAGGTGAGGGGGGTAGGGGGCACGGGCGACATCGGACTACGGGGGTGGAGGGAGTCTTGGAATTGGATGGTTTAAGAGAAAACAAAAGCGTCAGGGAGTTCCTGCTTGGAAGGTGAGCAAATCAGAAGAGGAGAAAGGAAACTATCCTTGGGATGTTCTGAGACGGTCTCGGTAGAAATAGGAGAAGAATCGATGGACGAGAAGGTACCGTTGGGGAATTCACGGGGCAGAATTGATAGTTCGTCGATGTTAAAAACTGTAGATGGGCGGGGGGGGTAGGCATTCAAATCAAAAGGTGGGTGACTCGCCGGATGTAGTTCTAATGGAGACAAATGGGAGGGACTCCGACGGCAAGACTCGCCAGTCAAGGCGGGGAAAAGTTTGGACCCCCTTCGGACCGTTGTTGTTTGAAGTGATTGACTGGAAAAAAGAGACGGACATTACGTTTGGCCGACTGGTCCTAAAGCCAAGCTTGGGGACTTACCGGGGGCTCGCTTTATCTGCAGCTGGCGGACAAGGAAAGTGTGGAAAGGGAGACGGGGGTCGTCTGTGGCGTAGGGCATGTTTACGTTCCATTGCTCTGTGGTTAGTGGTGGGTTTGTGCTGGGAAAAAACATTGGGGGACCCCTAACAGACAACGCCGGGTGAAAGCGTTGCTTTTTTGGTATGAAAGAGGGAGTGCGGCTCAGAGGGGGACGGATGACCAACAAATAGAAAAAAGTAAGGGATTGGGTGGAGGTTGGGGGGGACAATTTAGGGATCATCCCGGAACAGCTGACACCGAAGTTGCAGGGAGAAAACAAGCTTGAAAAAAACAAAAACGCACCAGGATCCTATCACTGTTGCGCAACCCAGAAAAAGAAACCGCAGGCCAGGCGAAAAACACGGATCTAGACCGGAAATATTGGAGAGGGAATTCCCAATTTGCCCCTTCTGGAAACAAGAAAAGCACAATGCTAGGGGGAAAAGAAAGGTCTATAGTGAATACAGGGGGGGCTGGACCGTTGAGTCTAATCGATGTCAGGCGTCTTTTGAACAGGGGGTTTCGGATGGAAATGTGCGCCTGGGGGGAAAAAAAAGGGACTAACGGTGGAGGACTCACAAGGGGTGGAGGACTAGAGCGCAGTGCGATTCGGATGGACGAGCAGGTTGATGTCAGGAAAAACTAATTCGCGGGAAAGGGCAAAAGGGAGGAACCATGAACCATTCGCCGCGGCGATGACTTTTAGAACGGGGAAAGCGAGTAGTCGACGATTCGCTTTGAACTTTTAAGGCACGGTGGACTCAGAAAGGGGCAGGGGAAAAAGTGGGGGGGGGGGGAGGAGCACAAGCCTATAGCGTGAAGAAAATTCAATTTTGAGAGGGGACAGAGGGCCAGTATTACCCTGGCGATCGCAGTAAGACGAGGTATAGTCCTTTGGCAGTGACTTGCCCGGATGGGGAGAGATGTAGCATGCAAATGGGGGGGGAAGGTCTTATTCCGCGGCAGAGCCATATAAAGACGAAATCTCAGAGACAAACAAAAAAACGGGAGGAGGGAAATTGCTTAGCGTCAGAATATGTGCAAGGTCCGGGGAATTACAGACAACAGATTTAAGGTAGGGTCAAATGCAAGGAGATCGAATTTCAAGGCTTCAAACGAAGACAGCTTCAAACAATTACCCAAGAATGAATTAAGAAGGGAGCCAAGGTAGTGGGGAGGAGGAAAAGCAACGCATGGCGGACGCTAGGGCGTAGGGGAAATGACCAGAAGCTGCACCGGGCTAAAAAGTTTCAGGAAAAAGTCGCCAAAGAACGAGTCCGCCTTAAAGGAGACGCGAGTGAAAAAAGTTAATAACCCGACTCTATCATAGGCGAAAGAGACGTCAGTAATCTTGAAAACAGCCGGACCGGACGAATCTTCAAAAACAAAAACTTCTCGGCGACCACCGGCTGGGCGCTAATACGAAGCAAACGGTAAAAGCAGCACCGTCATGGTTACTTACAAAGAACCACCGGGGTCAAATTACGCGCACACTAAAACAATAAAGAGCAGGCAAACTTGGGCGCGAAAGGTCACCCAAGATCCAAGAGAATAGACCCCGCCCGGTTGACAACTAAAAAAAGGGGGGGGGGGGACCTTCTTGTAACGCATGGGAAGTTGCAATGTATAAACGGGGGGGGGGGGAGAAAAATTCGTCGCATTTTCCTGGGTAGGGATCGAGTCAGGACTGGGGGGGTCTAGGTGAACGGTGTTCGTGGCAAAAAAACGGGGGAAAAAAGTGGATCATTCATTAGAGGGGAGATGGAAATAGAAAGGGTCTGGCCGCAAAAACTTTCAAAGGGTGGATGCCAAGTAGAATGGTAAAAGCAAATCAACGGCGCAGGGTGAGGGGGTGCCGGGGTAAAATGTCTCTGTAACGCGCCTGAAACAACAGCGGGAAACAAAAAAACCTGAACCAGGTCTTGTCAGGTTGCGGGAAAGAATGGCCAAATAAAAAAAAAAAGGGAACAACGAATTGAACCAGTAAAAAAAATATGAAAACCGGGGATACCTCATGACTCAACCAGCTTCCATCGTACTGGGGGATCCCTCTTCTGAGAAAGGGAGAGCCAGGTAACGGTCGAGAACGGGGGAGGGTAATTCCAAAGCTCGAGGTAAGACGGCTTGTTATGGAACAAATAAGTACACCAACAGAGCAGCAAGGGCAACGTAGCGAATCGACGAGGGGGTTCGGGCGTGCATGACAATCCATCTAGCGAAGCCAGGAAACAGAAAGAAAGAATCATGCGCAAAAATTGGGGAGCAAAAAAATTGGCAAACCCACGACAAAGCCAGGTGCTCCTGGATAGAGCTAAAGGGACAAGGAAGAAAGAGATAAAAAGACAGAAGGAAAGCACGAGATCGCATGGGGAGTTCGATAGAACATAAAAAGCTAGAAAAAGATTCTATTGGAGGGCGCCCGTATGGGGTTGATCACCTACGACAACGATAGGAAAGGGAAATCCTGAAGATGAGGAGGTACCTCGAAAATCAAATTACCCGACGGGCCTACACCGGAGACCGGATGCGTCGACGTGCGAATTCCACAGGAAAAGAAGAAAAACGAATTGAAGGACTGCGGAGGAGAATGGAAAACGGGAAATGGAAAGAAGTTAGAATGAAGACCCCTAGACAGAAGTTGCTCTAAACTGGAGAAAACTAACGGACGATAAACATCACTACGATGCCTCATGGAAGAAGTCAGAGGCAAAGCTTATCAAACCGCTGCACGGCGCGGCAGACAAAAAGAGCAAAGGAGGCCTGTGGGTAGAACGTATGGGTCGGGGGGCCGACGCCGGAAGTGTGTTAAAAAGGTTTCTAGTGACGGGGAATAAATGATTTAAGGCGTCTTTGGCAGAGGTGCAAAGAGACAAACTCTACATTGCTTTTGAGTTTAAATCTAAGAAAAGAACCTCGAAAACCTCAAGCTCTTCAACAACAAAAGAGTGAGTTAGAGGGGATTTAATTTTACGCGGAGAAGAGTATAATTCCGCCTCAACCAGCAAGAGCGTGGATAGGGGTGAGAAACCCGAGAAGTTCGCTCACTTTGTGCTCGACTAGCCCCGGGTGACCACATATCTTCTGCACTCAGTGGGCAAAAGAAAAATTTCGAACATGGGAAAAATCCTTCATAGGTATTGGGATGAAGAGACGAACAGCACGGGATCAAGTGGCGCGGATCGCTAGAACCTGCATTTCGTAGGGTGAGGTAGGAAAGGCAGTATACTTTTTAGACAAAGTCAGAGGTAAGGAAGGGGAAAGAAGACTTCAAGAGGAAGTAGCGCACTCGAAGAATGCCCTGACGCGTCTGAAAAAAAGGCGGGTATTGAGGGTCGGGTGCACGAAAGACGATAGTGGGGTGCGGCAATGGAAGTGGGATGGTTGGAAGAGGAGCGGAAGCAGAAAAAGGAGTAAGGGGGCCGTCCTTAGATGGTGCAAGGGGTGATAAGCAAGTGCGCGACTCGCTTGAGGGGTGCCGGGCTCGTAGAAAGGAAAAATCATTCGTAGAGTCAAGCAAGGCGGGGGGGGGGACAGTAGGGGTCTTCCTTCGATTTGTCAGATTTAGCAACGTGCATGGGACCGGGGGGAAGGGGGGCCATTGAAAGGAACCTAGGTTAGGTGTAAATGGGTTGTCATGAAACACCTTAGTCGCATAGAGTGTTCGGATAAGACGCGAAAAGAAGGTAGGAGGAAGGAAAGGAGACCGTGTGATTGATGGAAGCAAAAATCTTAGACGCCGAGCTCTTTGGGAGTACTGCCTGAGGGAGACGGTACCTTTACGGGGTAACGTCGCCCTTGGAGAAAACAAGGAATCCACGATTGTAAGCTTTAAAGGGGGGAAAAGGGAGGAGCGGGGGGGGCGACTACCCTTTAAGTCGGTAAGGAATAGAGGGGGGGTTCTGGGGGGGGGTTAGGGTAACCGAAGGGCAAAACACCGTTAAACGACCGGGGGGGGCTCCGTTTGTATTAAAGCAGGTGGGGGTCATAGGACGTCTGATCAGAGCAGAAAGGACCATCACTAATAAAAAGACGAGGGGGAGTGCAAATGTCAAAAGGAAATTAAAAATACCCGCCACATCAGAAACATATTGGGCTGAAGGAGAAATAAAAACGCAAGTATAATTAAGGGGGGATCAGAAGGGTAACCGGCAAAAAACGGCAACGCTAACATCATTGCACGAGGGAACACGCGCCTCGCAAAAGAGAGTTCGGATTTAAAATTAACTTTCACACGCTGGAAAAAAAAATGGGGGGGTAAAAGGAACCAATTCGGGGAAAAAAGGGGCGGTCTCGGATGCCGAGAGTAGGCCTGGGCTGGAGACCGCGGAGTCAGGCGTAACAGGGGGTTCAGGTGGGGGGATAGGAAGTTTCAGAACCGTTGGAGACGAAGACGTGCAGTGGGCGGGGGGCTGGGAAAGGTTTTCTGACGGAGAGCCAGCTTAAACGCTTCGCAAGGAGAAAGGGGGGCTTTGCGGAACGACTATGAAGGGGATTATTAGTCTTACGGGAAGGTTCGGGGGCTGCTAGAGGGACGGTTGTCAACTAGACTCGAGAGGAGTAGGGAATCGGGGGTTCTACCTGTAAGGCAATAATGGGTTCTTAAAAATCGGGAAAGGATGGTCTAAGGAAAAGAAGACTCAATCCAATTATCGGGGTGTAACTGACTGGAGCATCCAGAATCCTTGGCGACGCAAGTTAATTCTGAGGGGGAATAAATTGTGAAATGTAAAGAAGCCCTTGAAAAGGCACTATTCGAGACAGGCACAGATCTAATAAGTTCGGTTGCGGAATTCCAGTCTCAGAGGACATATCGAAGCTCAGGCACTCTCTAATACAAAAAACAAAAAGGAAGGAAGGAGAGATGTCGTAGGAGTAAGTGGCGATGAAGGATGTAATTAAAGGAAACAGACAAAAGAGGAGTACTGGAAGAGGGGTAAAAAAGGCTAGGATCCATTTCATTGGCGGAAAAAAAAGGCCGCTCAAACAACCGGCTGAATGGAAGGGAGTCGTCAAGGTAGATGTATTCAAAGAGAAAACGCGGGTGTCTGAAAAGCATTGCAGGAATTCGGGGGCCGAGAACTCAAAGGTTTCTGGACTGAACAAGGTTACGGAAAGGATGAAAAAAATCTAGAACGCCCGGGAAGACTCTCTCGGGTGAAGTGACAATAACAGGAAGACTGGGAAAACGCGGGCGACTCCGCTCTCGGTCAGCTCGGGAGTCGGGACGACCGCGAATAAGTCGTAAGACGCAAGATTCGTACTCCCGCCGAGGACAACCGCGATACGAAGAAAATCAAGGTGAAAGGGAAACTGGGGCCGTAACGGCATGAAGGGTCTCAGGACAAAACTTGGGCGAAATTTTACTGATCAACCTTAACATAGAAAAGCCGAGCGGGAGGAACTGGAAAGCCCAAGCGTAAGCCAATCTATACCCTACCGGGTGGTAAACAACTGAAAAGTTGGACTTCGGGGGGGCAAGCAGGGGGGGGAAATGGGGGACGAAATGCAGAACTCGTGACTCGGATCAGGATTTCGGACTGGACAGAGAATCGGTTCTGAGGGGGGGGGCGTGGGATGAGGAAAAATAGGGGGATCGGCACATTCTAAAGGGAGCTTAATTTGGGCCTGCTTTGAAGAACTCGGGGGGGAAGCAACCGACGGACTCGGGAAAGGGGTAAATCCACCCAGCGGACGGGGTTTAGTAGTGACTGGGGTAAGCAGGTACTAAGAACTAAAGAAGGCCAAAAGGGTCATACAAAAATACCGATGAACCAGAGGGAAGTTCTGTTCGGCCATGAGGGTCAAACAAGGAAAAAAAAAAAGGGGAAATTGGAACGGGGAACGTCCTATAACAACTAGACCTCAAGGGGTAGCCGTAAAGGGATCAACATAGCTCGAAGCTGCTGTCAAGGTAGATAACCTAAAAGGGGGGGCAAAGAACCTTCTGGGGCCGGGGAATTCGACAAACTGACCGGAGAAAGCAACGTTTGAACAACTGCAATGAAAGTCCCCCACCAAGGGAGTTCATCAGGGCAATATGAATAATGGGACAGGAGGGGGGGCGGCTGGGCAGCCAGACTTCGACAAAGGTGTGGTAACGAAAGAGGAATAAGCAGAACGGCGGAAAATGGTTTTTTAAACAGTCACACGACAAGGGAGAAAAGGATCGAAGACAGGGACAAGTAAGAGGCGAAGTAAAAAAAAAACTCAGAGCAAATAACTCGCATAGAAATGGAGTTCTTCTTCCGATAGACCGGCAGAGGAAAGTCAATGGGAGGCTGAGAAAACGAGCGGTCAAACCAACACGAAGTGGAATTAAAAGACTTGAAAGAAGCTGAGTCGTAACACTACGACAATTCCCAGAAAGCCGAACACCAAAGTATCAAACTATCTGAGGAGGGCACAAAATAAGAAAGCCTGGGGGGGGAGTGGGGGGAGGGGAAGTGATTATGGAAGGAACGGCAATAATGAAACCAGTCTCCCAGGAACTGAGATCGGCTTTAGCAACTGGACTACTGAAAGAATGCCGGAATGCAGGGGAGCGTCGAACCGCGCAAGCTGGTCAAGAACCTTAGGCGCGCTTCTCAGAAAAACTGCAGATGTAAAGGGGTGACCGGGCGGGGGTCCTGAGAAGAAGAGACTGTCTTTTGGCAATGGGCTCTTTGAGGGAGCACTGAGGAAGGAGGGGCGGGTGGAGAACCAAAAAAAAAAAAGGCAAACATCGAACACAAAAAAAAAAAAAAAAAACAAATAGGAGAGGTGAATCAAACCATATAAGAGAACTCAACGCAAAAACACTGTAGGGGGGGAGGGGAAGAATATGGGGGGGTTCTAGGATACTTCTTAGAGGAAAAAATCGAAAACCCCAAGAGAGGGGGCGAGGTCGGGCTAAACCAGATGAATTGAAGAAAAATTTGCTACCCAGAAAGCTCACCAGGGGAAAAACTAACAATAAGAGAGCGAAGGGGAAAGCAAGCTGGACATCAGGAGAGTTGGAGTGAAGAAAACACTGTCAGATGCTTATCAAAATCGCAGGAGGAAGCCTTAAAATTTACTGAGGGAGGGGGGTCTTGTGGACAATGGGATAGGGGAGGCCCATTAGGATATGAAACCGAGGGAGATTTAAGGTCTTCTTCGAAGGAAAATTGCTCGTCCCCAGAAAGATATCCGGCTCTTAGCTGTTCACAAGCTGTTTGATTGGCTGAAAGTGAAAGTTCTCGAAGGACATGTGTCGGCGGGGAGTTGGGGGGGTTGATTGGGTTGAACGCTCTTCAGAAAAGTACGGCAGGAAGGTCGTTTACGGGGGGGGAGGGAGAAAGAAAGTTCTCAAGCTCGAATTGAAAGGGGGGGACTAGAAGGTCTGTAGACGAAAAGAAAGAAAAAACTAATAAGGGAGTGGAAAGGGGGAGAGGTCGTGGTGGATCGTATCAACGGGGCAGGGTCGGGACTTCGTCATTAGAGCTTTCGTGTCGTGGGGGTAATTCTTTCAAAAATGGGGAAAGCTACCTTAAGTGAGGTTCTTAAGAGGCACCAATGGGACTGAAACAAAGTACAGTTCTTTGCGCAAGCAAGAGAAAAAAAAATTAGGAGTAGAGGCCTCGTCTCTGGTGGACTTGGGGCCAGGAAAAGAATTCTCTCCTGAGCGATTGGTGATATTCCTAGACGAAATTGGGAAAAAAATGCAAAATGGGGGGGGGGGGGGGGGGGTTCGTGTGGTGTGTTGGGGGGGGGGGGGGGGGTGGTTGCGGGTGGTTCCCGAACCCGGTGGCACCGCGGTGTGACGCGTCCCGCTGTCAGCCATTTATCCCCTTGAGGTCAGTCGGTTCTAAGGATTCCTTGGAAGGTAAATGGCATATATTTGGAACTTGGGGGGGTTTTGGTCTTGGCGATGAAGAAAAAACAGAAAAAACGTAAAACGCGTTACAGCGGGCTTTGGGTTTTATAAAGCTGTGGTATAAAATATGAAACAGGATGAAAGGAATACCGGGCAGCGAGGTTTCTTTAACACTATCGCGGGACGCAGAAAAGAAAAAGGCGGCCACGGGCGCGACCAAGGCCACCAAAACACAGGCTACGGGAAGGCAAGATTTACCGGAAATCCAACCGCGACTAAAAGCAGGCAGGGATCAAAAAGAAGTAAATACTCCTAGCCGAGTGATGGAAATATTAACATGTCAATTGAAAATGTAAAAAGAAAACAGTCAAAACAGGGGGGGAGTTGGAGAAGGGGATTCGCTAGGGGGGTAAAAACTGCTCTAGACGATGATTGTCATGGGTTCGGTTGTCTAATTAATTGGTCAGCCCGGGTGTGAGCGACTAATGCAAGGGATGTACCCAGTTTAGTTAAGGAAATTGTTCTCCGTATAGAAAGAATTAAGATCCTAAGGGTGCTGGAGGGCTGACTTGGAGGCGTTCAAGTACTAAGTAGTCTGAACAGCGCCTCTATCGAGTGCCGGGTTAGTCCCTGAATCTCTCTGGGTATCGTCCGCGGATCTTTGTCGACCATGGAATTCACATTCGATAAAGCTTCATGATATTCGATTAATACGCAACAATATAAGTTAAGTCCAATTCTACGGGGTTTTAGAGGGAGTACATAGGGGAACCCCCTGGCGAGGTAAGAAGTAGTAGAGCAATGGGAAAAAGGGGGACTTCTTTACTCCTTGAAAGGAGAGGATTTCTATCATGAGATCGAAAATCTGTGGGGCAAGGGATAGGGGGGGAAAGCGGAGAGCTCCTAGAGACTCAAAAAAAAAAGAGGATTAGGTAGAGGATTCGGGACAGAAGGGGGAGGTCGAGGACTCGTGAATTTTCCGCAAACACAAGATTGTAGATTAGATCGCCAGAAATCGATCATGCAGGGCGTCAAGACTGCCGGGGGGGTCAAAATGCTCGCAGAAATGCTAAAAGAACAAAAGGAAGTCTGGTGAGAATATAAAAAGACGAATGGGTCTCAAAGGGGGGCTCTAATTGGCGAAAGAGTCGCTGCAGACTTTAAGATGTCGACAAACAAGGTGACTGAAAAGGGGAAAGAAGGAAGCCTGACATAAGCTCGCTTGAAAGCAGAAAGGACCCCCGAACTCGAAGCTTAGAACTTCAGACCGGAGTATCTGGGTCAGGGGGGAGGAGATACGTGCAGAAATCAACACTGCCGCTAGGAAGGTACAAAATCTCGGAAGTGAAAAGGGAGCGTAGAAATCATCAATGCACAACCTTCACGGATCATTCGTAATACTAATGGGCTAAACCTGAAGGCTAAAAGAAAAAAAAATAATCTTACATCCTCTGCATTTCGTCGAAAAGAAAAAACCTAGAAATCTGACAAGAAGTAAACAAGGTTTTCAAATGGTGGAAGTATTAGGGGGTTGTGGTGGGGTTTTTTTTTTTGGGTTGGGTGTTTGTTTTTCAACGAGGGGGGAAGGGAGGGGTAAATCGCCAATCTTTCGGCGCGATTGGCACAAAGGCTTACGGAAACGCGGGGTGGGCCGGGTCAGGAGGATCTCAAACACGAGCAGAGGTGCGCTTGTCAATGGGTCTGTCTTCTTCCCAAGGAAGCCTGTGAGGGAGCGAAAAAGGAAACGCTACATTGGAATCACCCATCTCTGGGATAGTTGCTGGGGAATCATCTCTTTCAGAACAGAAAGGGAACAAAAATCTTTCATACACGAACAGATGAAACGGGGGCTGGCTACAATTCGGGGAAAAAACAACAACAAAAACGAGAAGAATTTAAAATTTACTCAGAAGAGGGGAGTCACCAAACGAAAATTCAAAAAAGGACGCTTCCCGTGAGATCACCGATGAGAAAGGGCAGCGCAAGGGAAAACCACGATTGCTTCCGAGAATGATCAAAAATCTGCCTTCGCGCCGATTTGACATGCAACAGAAATGACAACGAGAATCATCAGGCGAGACATAAGGACATATGGAAAAAGCGAGAATCCAGAATAGGCGAACTCAAGGGGGAAAGACAAGAAATAAAGTCAAGTTTGGGGAAAAGGCACTACATAACATGGGAGACTGTATACTAACAGAAAGGAAGTAGAAAGGTTCAACACCGCCAGGGGACAGAAGCGATCGAGGGGTGAGAGGCTACTAGACGTCGAGAAAAATAAAGGAAGTCCCGACCAAGAAAGAAGTGTACCACTGCTAACAAAGAGGAAAGGGACTGAAGGAAGCTGACCTTAAAGAAAGATGAGGGAGGAAAACCAAGGAGAATAAAAAATACGGACGACCCAACCAAGACAAAAGATAGGACATTTCCGCCTAGCAATACGAATAAATGGCTCGTCAGGAATAGTCGAAAAAAAAGGTGCGGCGAAATTAAATTTAATGAGAGCCCCTCGAATCAGTAAAATGCGAAGTGTCTCAAACATGGCTCATGGAACGAATACAAGCCAATCCGCACATGGAGACGCTAGAAACAATACTTACCCGCTGCAAAGCCTACGGATAAAAAGCTAATATTTCCATTGGAGATAACGGATTGCTGCATGAAGTGACCCAAAGCCGAGGGGAGGGGTTTGCCAAACGGGGAAGTGAGGTGTATCAAAAAGCGTTTGAGACGCCCTGGAACCGCTCGTGTGGGGGAGTTCTACAAGGAAGTCTCCGTCGAAGAAAAAAAAAATGAAATCTCAGGAAAACAACAACAAAGGAGGAAAAATAGGGGGGCTGTGAAGAGAAACTGTTAGAGTGTGTCTAATAACAAAGCGGGGGCTGTGGTAAAAGCCACACCGCTTAAAGAGTTGCTCAACCCACTCGCCCAGTTAAAAAAAAGAAGTAAGCTGAGGCTCATTCAACATCCCCACAATTAGAAACACGGTTACATCTTCTCAGTTATTGGAGCGCTCAGGGGAACTGCGTGATACAGACTTGAGCGGGGGGCGCGCCAAGGTTAATTCTGGGGATCGTTGATTTGATTTATAAAGAGAGAGCATTTACTATGGGACTTATGGGGATTGATGCCAGGCCTGAATAACCTCAGAAAGAGAAGAAGCTCATTCTTCCCGGCGTTTCTTGGGGGCAGGGTTGCCCTTCTAAAAACGCTAGGGTGGGCCATGGGATGGGGGGTGGTGGGTATGAAGCAGGATTCGCCTTAAAAGGAAGGAATTCTCAGGGGGGGAAAGCGGTATCATCACTAGGCATAGAAATCAGAAAGGGGAATGGGGCTAGCCTGTCGAGAAGAACTACCATGCTATCTAGGGTCGAGTCGGTAATCTTATAAATTGATATTCGTCGAGCGAAAAGGCGGTCGGGTGAGGCTTAAAACATTGACGACACTATTGTGGAATGGGTACACCACGGGGAAAGGCGCATAGAGGTCTGGGATCAATCCCTACAACACGGTCGTATTTATATCCCTTCTCAATGGTGGGGGTTAATGGGGGAAAAAGTTCAAATAGAAGAGACAACTAGTCGGAGGGGAAACTTCAATCCCAAGAAAGGTTTACCGTTGCCTCGCCAATTGAGAAAGATTTCAGGCGTAGCAGATGGAAAAGGTACTGGAGGGGAATCGGGGGGGCGGTCGGTGGCGGGGACTAGTTTGGTAACTGGAAGGGAATGCTATGTTGTTGAAAGGGTTGTTGTGTTATTGAGCAAGCATGAAAGAAAATAAAAAGAACCATGTTGCAGAGGGAGGTTGAAAAGGACAGGAAACGTCTTAATCACTAAAAGATTAACAACCAGATAAGGCGAGGTGGGCAACGTTGAACAATGGCGAGGGAGTCTACCCGAACCTATGGGGGGGGAGGGGGAAGCATCACAGAGTGCACCAAAAAAGGGAAGGCATATAAATTTTGAACCAGAGAAGCAAGGAACTCAAAAACAAAGATTCATGCCGTCTAGCACAACCAAGAGGGGGCCTTACATTGCGCGGAGAAAACAAATGCAAGGTAAAACTTTGCTTAAAACCCAGAAGGAAAAATGCCTCTGGGAAACGGGGGAGGTCATGAGGTACAAAGTTGGCCGGTCGCAGAAGAAGCGGGGAGTACCGTAGGGTTTAGGGGGGGAAAAGGTAAAGGGTTAAAAAAAGGTGTTCGAGACGGAATGAAAGGACGGGGGGTACGTTGCGGACGCCCGGGGGGGCTTCGGAAGCCGCGGAAAAGTAAGAAGGGGGTGGCGGGTCAGGGAACGACTAATGAGGGGGCGTGACGGCTCGCACGGCAAGACGCGATTAAAAAAAAAGAAATCGAGGACGGTGGAAGGACGCAGACTCGCAGGAAGTGGATCGCTTGGGACGACCTTGAGTAGGAACTTGGGAGCCACCGACATCGGCAGTTGGGCTTCATCGCCGCCATGGATGCAGCAAAGGATCTTTGGGATTCATCACGGAGAGTCAAAGAAGGACTGGACTGAGACTTGAAGAAGTACGTCTCGAAGGGGAGAGAGATGACCCTTTGACTGGAGAAGTGCGATCTAATCTGGGGGGATTGTGCGAAAAAAGGCACACAGCGTGCCAATATAATCATAAAGAATCTAGACTCAAAAAACAAAAATTGTATTAATCTATAGATTTCGGGAGGGATATGGGGCAGACTTGAAAAAAAGGGGGGAATTCAGAAAAACCGCCAAGAGTTCAAGAATCGTAATGAAGGCCAGGGCTCATTTAAAGGGATACAACGAGTGAAAGAAAACCGGGTGAAATTACTTCTACTACTTCAAGAAAGAGTCTCCAATATGGCTGGAAAGGGTATAAAAGAGGCTTGGCGAAAAAATGTATCTGCGCCATCTGAAACGATTGAAGAAGAAAAATTGAATTAAAGGAAAAAGAAGAGATACTTACGAAATCAAAGACGACTCTCTCTTGGACGGGGAAGAAAATTAAAAATCGAGAACGAAATCGCAGGAGCCGGGAGTACTCTGCCGAAAAGCGAATACTCGTACGAATGCAGACCTTGAGCAAACCGTACTGGACAGAGCAGCTCTAAAGAAGACCGCCTGCCCAAACTGAACCTTCCTTATAGTAGGATACGCGACAATTGAAAGGCCAATAAAAAATAAAGAAGAATCACAAGCTTGCGCAAAGGAAGCAAAAGGATTCGGAACAACCGGAAAAAACAGGTTTTTGGAAACCAAACGAAAGGGCCTTCATGGTGGGGTGGCCAGAAGGGATGCATGGAATCAATAGAAGACAAAAGTCGTTCGTCGCGATTTGGCAACGGAGTGGGGGGCCTCATCAAGGAGGCTGCTTTCCGTTTCGTGCTGATGGGAAAAAGAGGTGGATCGGCATTACGGGGGATGGAGGCTCAATGCCGGAAATCGGTAAGACGGGGAGGGAGAAGGACTCTGGCAAAAGTTGGAAAATTGACGTCTAGGGTTATCTGGGAGTGCACGTAGATGGCAGTCCCTTACCGAAAAAATTGAAAAGTCATCAAACGAAGAGAAACAAAAGGGAAAATTTTATTGGGGTTTATGCGGTCAAAGAACAAACCAAACAGGGGGGGATAAGAGTGAAAATTTTACGTTAAAAGAATGGCAGCACCGACGAAGAAAACGTACCGAGAATCTGAAAGAGTGTCGCGAGCAAGCTTTATTCTAGCAGGTGAAAAAAGGGTAAAAATTGAGGTCTGATGATTAGCAAAGCTCTGCTAAATCCTCTGTGGGTTCATCAAAAGAGCCACCAAGCTAAATCAGGGCATATAACGAGTACTAGGTGTCTTCTGCTTACTGAAAGACAGGTAGTGCGAAGAGGTGTCCGTCAAGGAAAAATACAGACGCGTCAAAGGGTGGGAAGCCTAAGAAAGAGAAAGGTTCCTGATCAACAGAAATAGAAAAGGAAAGTATATCTAATGGGGAAATAAAAAACGACCTAACGGGGGAAGCGCGAGGGAGATTCTACTGACCTGTCTATAAATCATGCGAAGGATGACACCGGGAAAAGGGATGGATCACCCGGACAACTAGAGGCCGAGTGGAATAATGCGACCGCTGGTTGGGTATTCCAAACCAAGAGTGACCCTAAAGGGGAAGAAAACCGGATCGTCCGCGTGAAATTCCCGAAAAATCAAGAAAACCACTGGTGATAATCTCTGAGGATAGGGGCGGCGCGATTCCCTTTACTGAAGAATAAGAACGCTCACAGGGGAACTTGGCAAATGAGAAAAGGCTGAAGGAACTAAGACAAAATCACTCAAGGAATGGGGGGAGAAATTATTGGCGATACGCGAGCTTAACCACTCCTCGGGCAGACGAGGTCATCAGAAGACAGGATTGGAATTTTGGGTGAGACTCTGGCAGTTACGTGAAAAGGACAGAAGGAGTATGGGAGGGGGTTGCAATGGTATGCTTTCTCAGGAGGACGTGCTTGTGAGAAGTTGGGGTTGCAAGCTCCTCGAACAAGATCTTTGCAGGGGGAAGAGGAACTCGACAGTCCCGAGAAAAGCAAGTAAGACTAGAAAGAAACGAGGAGGAAGTAGGGGAGCGGATATGAAGAGTCACCTCGAACATAGACGGGGGGGGACGGGAGGAATTCGAAAAAAATAAGCCACTCATTGATAAAGAATCTGAAACATTGAAAAAGAACGAGTTAAGGGGAGGCTCCAGAACGCTCCCGGTTGTGAAATTGAAAGACTGAGAGTTACTTGAGTAAAGCAGCACTGTGCAGGAGGGATCCGCGGTTGTCGCAACGAAGCGCATTCCGGCGTTGAATTAGTAAAGGTCATAGACATGTGAGCCAAAAAGGCATTTCGAGTCTAGTGGAAACGGGCTTACAATTCAGAAAGGACAAGAAACGAACACGAATAAGATAACTAAGAAGGCTTCATGAAAAAAAGGTTCTTTCCGGGAAAAGTTTAACTGTCTACTAGAAGCTATTGGGGGCAGAAGGAGGGGGAATGTGGGGGGGAGAAGAATGAGCGCGGACTGTCCGGCAGTGAAGGGATTGGGGTCGAGGTTCATACGGAACGAATCTCTTTATGGGGGAACAGGTCTAGGGGAGGAAAGAACACCCCAAGCGATCGAGGAGGAGGAAAGAGGGGGGTAAATGTGGTAATTCGAGGGGGGAGAACTTGTCCGAGAGTCTAGAGGAAACGGCGAGGTCATTGTGAAGGCTTGGGAAAAAACAAGGTTGAGCGAAGGAATGTAGTGGAGGGGGCTGTAAATGACACCTGGGGCGTCCGACG
>Ga0179593_1531417_pt1 | contig 24836 bp, 41 predicted proteins | sample CZODoug2_1_08_16_FD_185931 | JGI IMG/M metagenome (GOLD analysis project Ga0179593, IMG submission 185931) | Vadose zone soil fungal communities from Angelo Coast Range Reserve, California, USA - CZODoug2_1_08_16fungal (PacBio error correction) | ecosystem: Environmental > Terrestrial > Soil >...
TGTCCGGCAATTAAAAAGAAACGTCCTCAAAAAACTCAGTGGGTTGTGGGGTGGGACAGAAGGGAAAGAATTGGTGGTTGGGAAAAGATGGAAGACTAAAAAGGAGTTTCTGGGAAGGGGGGATCACGATGTGGTAAGCGGGTCGGTAGGGGACGAAGGTGGGGGGACTGAACCCGGCAAGAAGGTGACGGGGACCAAGACGTTCCCCACCGTGTGGCCTGTTTTTTGGGGACCCATAGCCAGGGATGTGGGAAAAAAGGCAAACGGAAACAAGGACCGGGAATGGGTCCCAAAACAGCGGAATATATAAAAACGCAAAAGTTCAAAATCACTCTGCCGCCAAGGAAGGCGAGTACTCAATAACGTTGAAAAAGATGGGGCCGTTTGCGCACTTGGAAGGGGACCACGGAAGGAAAAGCTATGTTCGGTAGCGGGGGGGAAAAAAAAAAAAATGTGTCGGTCCTGGGGGGGGGGAGAAGCGAAAGAGTTAGGCAAGGGGGGGGGCAATCACCCCGAATCGGGGCCTTGTCACAGGGAGACTTGGGGGGGGGAAGAAGTGAACACGTGATACATCAATTTCGGGAACCAGGGTTGACAAGGGGAACCCGGAACATGCCTCTCTGGCTGGAAGGGGAATTTGGGAGGGACAAATGACTTAAACCATTATTTTTTTTAACAAAAATGGCTGTTTGAGGTCACTTCCTCCGGTTCCTGAAAAAAAGGGAAAAAAAAAAAGAGCAACGACTGGGTGACCAGGGGCACTGCATTTTGCGCCGGAAGGAATTAAGAAAAAACGATTCACTGTCGAACTTGGGCCCAAAACGCGGAAAAACGGAGACGAGTTATATTCCTCGTCCACCGAAACGCAAATGAATAGGGAAACTAAAAAGAGGTAAGCCTTGCTGGAAAAGGGGGTAGTACCCTGACCAGGGTCGAGAAAAAAAAGGAATTTCTAGGTGAACGTGAAAGCCGAATAAAAAAAAAAAAGCAAAAAAGTACTCGTGGGGCATGTTCTGTAAACTTACTAAAGGGGGAAAACGGGGGTTTCTTGGATAGGGGCGCAGCATCAGTTGGGGGGAAGGAAAAAAAAAAGGGGAGTAAGAGGGATTGGGCGTTGTCCTAGGATAAAAGAAGAAAAAAACCTGGGGGGAAAATGATGTGCATCCGATTAAACGCCCCTGGGGGAAAAGGGGGGGGGGGTCTAAGAAAAATTCCCTTGGTGGGGCATTAGCCCGGATTCGTGTACAGCAAAAGGGAGGGGGCTAAAAGGAAAACGTCACATCCACCAGCTTTGTGTTGGGAGAGGGGGAAGAACAACTAGCCGGACTCCCCTGCTCGAAGGCGGGGGGGAACCAAAAAGGGGAGGAAACCACTTTCTCTGCTTCACCCAAAACAAACGCGAAGCGGGGTCAAGAGTGGGACCCTCTTTTTATTGGTTTAAACAAGGGTGGCCCGGGATCCCAAGGCATGGGGGGGGGTTAAAGGGGGAAAAGGAGGGATCTGGAGAAAATGGTGCACTATCCACGTAAAACTCAAGAAAAAAAAAAAATTGAAAAGTTATATCTCAATTCGATTTGTGAAAAAGAGGAGACAGTTCCACAGAAACCCTGAAAATGAGTCTGAATGCGGGAACAAAAGTCATTAACAAAAAATTTTGAAAGACGGACTCAATCAGTCGAAAACGTCCTACTGAAAAAAAAACAGAAAGAAGAGGACACCGCGGAACTCCGGCCCCACTAAACAAAAATGGGGGGGGAAAAACATGAAAAAGAATGGAGTTCCGCTCCCCTCGACGGGGGGGAAAGAATAACAAAGAAAGGGACCCAGGGGGGGGGGGAACTTTTGACAAAGGTATGTCCCTGTGATCTTACTAAAGAAGAACTAAGATGGGGAAAGGGACCAGGTGGCTGTAAACGTCCCAGAAACCAGGGGAAGGGGAAAACAGGGGAAGGAGGGAGGCTCGCGTCCAAAGGAACGCCTGAGGCGCTCTATGGAAAAAAAAAAAAAAAAAGGAAAAAGTCCCGGTCATAAGGCGAACGGAAAGGGGGGGGGGGACTAGAAAAAAAAAGGGCGATGCAGCACTAAATTTTTTCCGTCACGAGTGAGGGGTAAAAAGACGGAAACCGTGTTGGGGGTAACGTATCGAGTGCTACGAAGGCACGAAAGAAAGGGAAGACGAAATAGAGACCATCAACAACAAAAAAAAACTGGAGATTATGGGGAAAAAGTATATCGTCGCCCCGGAAAGCAAGAGAAAGAAACGGAGCGTGACTGTTGTTACGGGGGAAAGGGGGGGAGAACTTCAATACGTCCCCGTGTATTAACTAGAAAAAAAATTAGATAACAAGGAGAAAAGGATAAAAATATCGTTGCAACTAGCGTACCGACTTTTGGTGGAAGGTGGGGGGGGGAAACCCTAATTGTAGATACCACGGCGAAAAAAAAAATAAAAAAAGGGAGGGAGATGTACCTTCCCTGTTCTTTTAACGGTGGGGGTAAGGGGCCAAGTGGTAAAGCAATATCATGTCCTCCTTGGGGTAACGGGGAAAAAAGGGACCCCCCCATCACAAATTCCTCCAATTGGGAATGTGGGACAGGCTCCGAATCTTTAACGACCTTGGGTTTCGGGGGGGAAAGGGGGGAAGGTTCCAGGGGGTCAAGCGGATGTGTCACATAGACGGAAGGGGGGGGGGAAAAAGTATTCGTTTCCCACCAAAGAGATGGGGAAAAAAACCTTTAGAAACAAATTTGGGTGGGGTGGGGGGGGGGGGGAAATAAAGAACACAGGAGGATCCACTCATCGGGTTGGTAGAAAAGGAAAGGAACAAAAAAAAAAAAAAAAAAAGGGGTGGGGAGGGGCCACTCGTCCCCAAGACTAAAGAAGGGAAGATAATTTAAGAGTCAGGAAGGAAAAAGAGGAAAAAGCCCATTCGTAAAGCAACAAACGAAATCACAATCCAAGTGGTGCCAGAGAAAAAAAAGGAAGTCAAAGACAATGTGGGTCCCCTCCGGACTAAAAAGAAGGGATTTGGGAAAGCAGGTAATGTCTTGTCGAAGCTTAAGACTAACGCCCCGAGGAGTTGGGGGGAAAATCAAATCCAACCCTATTGGTGTAGAGAAAAAAAAGACGGGACAAAATTCTTTTCAAACTGGAAAAAGCATAGAAAAGAATAAAGAGAAAAAGGGTGACTGAGCAAATTCAAGCCTTGGCTGTCAGCTTCTCCCTAATCATTCCCAGGATTGGGAAAAAAAGGAAAAAAAAACGAGGGAACACTCACCTAGGGAGCCCAGCCAAACAAAACAACCAAAAAAAAAAAAAGAAAAAAGAGGAAAACCAGAAAGTATAAGTGTGCTTATTGAGTACCAAAAAACTTGGAAAAAGAAACGGAAAATCACGTCAGGGGGCAAAAAGAAGAGAAAGCCGTGTTTTCACACTTGGGGAAAGGGACCATGAGGCAAGGGTAGTTAGTCGTAAACAGGCAAACTGCAAACAAAGAACAAGGAACAAAGGAACGCCGTCGATTTGAAATTAAATGGGGAAGGGTCAGGGAGGGGGGGAAGTACTATCCCAGAAATAATCTTGGGGGGGCCAAAAAAAAGAAAAAAAAACAGGAAGGCACAATGTCGAGAATCAAAAAAAATTAAAAGGAACGGGGGCAAGGAAAGAAAAAGCGCCAGTGGCCGGCCGACGAGGGGGGAAAAAGAAAAAAATTGTATTTTGGTAAAGAGGGGAAGAGCCGTGCACAGAAATCCAAGAAGGAAGGGGGGGGGGGGCGAAAAACGGGTCAGGGAAATTCCCCAAACCTAACGGCAAGGACTCTCGGGGGGGTGAAAAAAAGTAACTTCAGAATGATCGGGGAAAGCCAAGAAGGGAAGATCTGAATCATGCCCCCCTTTCACACCAGCCACAGGGGGGAAAAAAAAAAAAGATGGGTTGGATTTCTTGGGGACCAAGTTACTTACCTCAGGGAGGGGGCTGAAAAAAAAAAACCTAAAAAAAAAAAAAAACCTCAGGAAAGCACTAAGGGGAAAAAGGACAAAAAGCAAGGGTCAAAAGCAACTAGATCGTTCAAAAGGCAGCCTAGTTAAAGAGCAAAAAAAAAAGGGGGTAGAATAGGGGGGGGAACGAACCAAGGCTGGTTGTAGAGGGGAAGGAAGAGAGGGTGCGGGGTGGGCTTCCCATTGTTACATCGGGGTGGGGGGGGAAAGAAGGGGGGGAGGGGGAAAAGAATTTTCACACAGAAAAAAATTTTTTCCACTTGAAAAAACTGGGGTCCCAACGCGCGGGGGACCGAAAAAGAGAAGGGAAAAGAACGAACATATTTTACAAGGGACCTAAAAATACCGACAAAAAACAAGGAAAAGTCATGTTCAGAAACAAGAAAAAAATACAGTAACAATCTCAGAACTAAAAAGGCGGGGGTTGAAAACAATACGTGCCCGCGGGAAGACTCCCAGGGGAACACACAAAGGGGAAGGAAAAGAAACAAAGAGGGAAATCTCGTCCCAATGCTCAACTCCAGAGAAAACACACTGAATTGTATAAGAGATATATTTTTGAACGCGAAAAAAAAAAAAAAAAGAACTCTTTTGTGGCCTTGGTATCAGCGGGGGAAAGTTGGGAGGAAAAAAAAGAGTCTAATCTTGGACCGAACTTAGTTTATTGTGATCGGGAACTTGTGGGGGGGTATAAGGGGGGAGGGAACGGGAATCTGTCTGTAGTACCGTCACACAGAGGGGGGCAAAAAGCAAAAAAAATAGGGGACAGGTGGCCCAACAAAGAAGCCAGGGGGGAAACACGGCCCTTTGTCCTGGGGTGGGGAAAGGAAGGGGATGCGTGCAACCGTCTGGGGGGGCCCTGCCAAGGGGAGAGGAAAACAAAAAGGACTAAGGGGGTAAAGGCAATGTGAAGCTGAGAAATCCAACCGAGGGAAAAGAAAGAATGAAAACTGCCGCCTAAAAAATGAAATGCGTTAACTAGAAAAAAAAAATACTGGGAAAGCTGAACTCGGTGGGTCACCATTTTTGCTCTGACCTCAAAAAAGGGGGTTGGAAAGGAAAATGGGGGGGGAAAAAATGCAGGTACGGTCTGGTGGATCAGCCACGAAACGAGAAAAAAAAAAAAGGGGAAGAACCCAGAGGGGGGCGGGGCGGGTCACCTTTTTACCCAAGCTGGGGAAGGGGGAAAAGAAAAAATTTCTGGTACACCCACACGAAGAGACAAGGTGACTCTGTGTAATTTCCATTGCTGCCTTCACTGGGGGGAGTAAAAAAAAAGGATTGCAATGATGTGCAACGACTCCGGCCCCCGCAAAAAATCGACATCTCAGCGGAAAAGACTGGCTGAAAAAAAAAAAAACGAGGGGGAACCAATATTTCCGAGATTCAAGGGCCTCGCACGGCAAGACTTGAAAAAGTTGGGAAAGCCTACGAGATCACGGCTCGGGGAAAGTGGCACCGAACCTTTAAATCTAGGAAAGAAAAGGCCCTAGGCGGGTGCGGCGTTTCGCAAACTAAGGAAATAGAAAAGCTGGGGGGGAAGGGGGGGAAACTCAGTCTTTCGCGAGCTCAAAGAAAAACCAGGAAAAACCAAAAAAGAAACTTGGGGTTCCTGCACCGGACAACTTCCTGACAGGGAAAAAGGGGGGCGAGGGGGGGGGGGAGCAAAGTGATGTGGGGGGGGGGAAGGAGCTCCATATGCTGTTGCTCGGAAAAAAAGAAAGTAAGAAAGAAATGTCTCCTTTACCGCAACCCTGGCGTGCAGGGGGTTTTGGGAGACTAAAAAGGTCGGGCTATGTATTTAGAAAAAAGTAGGGAAGGACATCCAATCTTGGGGGAAAGCAAAGCTGAAAACATTCCCAACACGTCTGGGTTTGAGAGTGATGAAAGAAAAACCGACGCGTCCTGCGGACTACAGCCATTGTGCGCCTGGCTTGCCACTTGGGGGAAAGCGAAAAAGGGTCCAACCCGCGACAAGTGGGGGGGGACAGGGTTTGGGAAGTGGTGGGGGAATGACCTTAAGGTGATCCAAACGGCTTGAAATTAGTGGGCGGGGGGGGGAATCCTCGGACGGCGGAAAGAACATGACCACCCGCATGGCGACAGGACCTATATAGAGAAGGCTAAAAAGGGGGTCGAGTCTTTCCTCCAGGAGAAAACAACAGATAGGAATGGGCAAAAGAAATTGGTCTACTAAAAAAATGTGGTTGCCAGCCAGGGGGGTACTCGAGAGAGGGGTGCGAAACGTCTACTCTCGTGGAAAAAAAAGAAAAGTTGGAGGGGGGGAAAAAAGGCTAATAATGGAACACTTGGCCATTCAGCAAATTTGAAGGAAGCAAAGCTTGTGCTCGCCTTCACCGACGAAAAGAAGAAAAAAAAACAGGGGGAACCACACTTTTCGGTATGCCCTAAAAAAAAAGAAGACTGAGGAAAAGAAAAAAAGGTTGACAAGTGACCGTACACAAAAAGAAAAAATGGGTAAAAACCTATAACTGGCGACAGGCCTCGCCGGCTCGTAAGAAAGGGGGAAGGTGAATAAAAGAAATTAAGAAGACAGGGGCAAACGATGTGAGTAGGAAGGGGAAAATCAAAAGGAGGTGGTGGGGGGTTTGTTAGAGACAGGGGTGAATGTAATCTGAAAAAACACCCCGTGGGGGGGGGGAAAAGGAAAGAAAGGAGCTCGAGCTACTAAGTGCCCCGCCCCTCCTGGAACGCTCAAAAAAAAAAAAAAAAAAAGGAAAATTGGGAAGGGGGGGAAAAGAAAAAGGAAAAGTATATGGCCCAATTCGGGAGGCCTTGAGGAATAGAACCCGTTGGAAAGGGGGAAAAAAAAAAAAACAACTGGAGATCTGCAAATTCCCTCTGTAATGAGGGGAGAAAAAATTAGGGGAAATACGTAAAAAGGATATGAAAAGAAGCAGGCACGGGAAAAAAAAGCAAACTACGGTGTTTACTTTGGCCCGAATATTAAAAAACAGCGACAAAGACGAAAGTCCAGCGATGTAGCGGGGGGTGGGGACCTCCAAAAAAGAGGTTGTTATCGAGCATTGAACAGCCGGGGAGCGGTGAAAAAGGGAACAAGTACGAGCAGGACACGAAGAAAAAAAAGGTTAGGAAAGGTGGAATTGGGGACACGCACCCACACTCCGTTCGATGGAAAAACGAACTCTAAGACTAAACTTAAATCCTCAGGGGGCCATGGGGGGAGGGTGGAAAAAAACTCTTGGGGACAATATACTTTCCGGCCTGTTGGGGGGGGGGTGAAAGGTGGAAAACATGAGACTTAAACCGGTTTCTTGCAAACCAATTGGGGGGGGTAATGAAAAAAAAAAGAGGGAAAAACGCCTGCCAGGAAAGAAAAGGGTGGGGTTAACTGGCAAATCCGGGAGGGTCAAAGAAATCGATGAGAATAATATACGTGGGAGGAGAGAAAAACGGGGGAAAAGCAGGGCCTCTGCAAAAGGGCATACAAGAGGAAGACAACTTCAACCGAGGCCTACCCATTAGCCTGGATCAATTGGAAAAAAAAAAAGAAGAACAAAATAAAACGGGTAATTGGGGAACGTTCGAGTGGGGGGGGGGTAGGAAAAGTTCGATCCATATAAAACAAAAAACAGGGGGGGACATGAGAAAAGAAGGGGTCAGCAGGGTGAGTCCTCGAACAAAAAATGGGGGGGGATTTGGACGTGGTGGAAAAAAGAAAAGGGGGAAGGAAAAAAAAGAAGCAGGCAGAAACAAAGTATCAAAATCCAACAGATCATTAGCACCCGTTCAACTCCAGGGCGGTAGAAAAAACATCATGGAAAATTCGACTCCTCGGTACCAGAGCAACCGCATAGAAAAAAAAATGTCGGGAAAAGGGGGGGAAAAGAGGACCAGAAAAAGGCCCGGATTTAGTTTGTAAAAAATGGGAAAAGAAGGGTTAGACATCAGCATTCGCGAAGGGAAGAAGGCCCTAAAAAAAAAAGGGGAAAAGCAGAAGAGAAGGAAAATGTAACAGAACACGCCAGGAACACCGCAAAAAAAAAAGTCAAAAAAAAAAAAGGGAAAAAAAAGCCCTTCGGCATTTAATTAGGGGACGGGGGGTAGAACTAAACGCAAGGAACATACGACGTTCACTCCAAGGCACGAATTCCAATTGCTAGGACCTTGGGGGGAAGGAAAGTGGAGGAACAAGCAAGGTTAAAAAAAAAAAAGAGCGGTCTAGTTGACGAGTAAGGGGTTCCATTGCCCGGTGCAAAAAAAAAAAGGGAATCCTGCGAAAAACAGAGACACCACTTGGAAGAAAACCGGAAGGACTACAGCCGCGCACACGTGTGGCGTGAATCACTAAGGGAAAAAGTATCCAATCATGTTAGAGGGAAGAAAGGCCAAGGGCCCCGAATTTTCAGGGGATTCCGGAACTGGTCAAGAGTTGTCTGCAATCCTCATGTGAAGGGGAAAAAATACAAAAAGGCATTAAAAACGACAATATACTTGATCTCCGGCAAGGACAGAAAAAAAAGAAGAAAAAAGTCGGTGGTCCCATTGGGAGAATACTGGCATGCCTTTACATAAAAAGGAAATTGGGAGGGACCATTTCGGCCGGTTAACGGATCAATCGCGAGGGAAAGGAAAAGGGTGTGGGGTAGTCGGGGTGTGGGATTTTCCTTTTGTGCCCGGGTAAAAAAGGTTTGAAGTCACATCGAGGCACACCAAAACATGAAAAGACGTGGGGACGGCCTCGGTTCCACAACGCATGGGCCAACTCCTACTAAATCATGCTCCGGAGGGAAAAAACGACTGGGCAACTTCCAAGGTAACCAAAAAAAGAAAAAAGAACCCGGAAGCCTTCTAGAAACCAAAAAGGAAAGAAAAAAGGGGGGGTCGCAAAAAAAAGGGAAAAAACCATTCAAAAGGACTAGTATATCCCGACACAAAACAGGAAAAGGGAAAAACGGCGGGGGGGAAAAAACTTTATATGCGGGACAAATGAGAAGATCACAAAAAAAAAGGAAGGGGGGGGGGGTAAGATAAAAAATATTGACATGCACTATTAGAAGACCGAACCGGGGGTGGAAAGGCCTCCTCGGCATGATTGGGATTTGGATTTCAAAAAAAGTATAAAAAGAGTGAGGTATATCGGGTATTTGTAAAAAAAACTGTGGAGAATTGGGGGACAAAACGGAAAAAACTGTCGGAGAAGGCACAGAGTGGGGAGAACAAAAAAGAGGGGAAAAAAAAAAAAAAAAAAACAAACCGAATCCGCTTTTCCCCAATCTGTGGGGAAAACCGGGGGGTTGCACCTAATTTGTGCGTGCAACCTTTTCTGGCCCGGGAAAAAGAAGAAAAAAAGTCCCAAAAAAAAAAAAAGTGAATTAAAGTGAAGTAGAAGGGGGAAATAGATGGGCAGAAAAACAAGTCATTCACTCCGCCTAAAGGTGCCCGGAGGTACGAAAAAAAAAAAGGGGGGAACGAATTCCCTTAGGTTCTTTTGCGGGGAATAAAGGAAAGTGGAAAAAAGGGGGGGCTTCCTGCTGTCAAGGTGGTGGGAAATGAAGAAGAGAAAAAAAACGACGGAAGCCCCCTGAATCGGGGGCCTGGGAAAAGAGATTTAAAAAAAGGGGGTGCCTCCGATCGCGAATAACATACAGAAGGGGAACCCAAAAAAACTGGACGCGCGATGACGTTGCGACGGGAAAGAACCAGTGGGGGGTGGCTTCGTTGTTTTCCGGCAATGCTGGAGGAGGGGGAAGGGCCAATCCGTCCCTGTCCAAAGAAAGCAGAAGCTCACCGGCCGCACTTGCTCTGGTGGCACGGGGACAGGATGTATGAAAGTTCTCCGGCAAAGGGGGGAAAAACTAGGGGAGGGGGTAGGACCCCGACTCTTATGGGAAGAAAAAGGAAAAAAGAAACCGAAAAAAGTGAATTTGAGACAAACGAAATCCGACTGTCCTGGACGGCGGGGGAAAAGGGGGGGAGGGAAAAAAAACCATTCTGCTAGCTGAAATTCGAGGGGAAACGGAACAAAGGGCAAAGCGGACGCAAAAATTGGTGTCCTTCGGTAAACCAACGTCACTCCGCCAAGAAGGGAAGGGTTTGAAGGAAAGGTGCGCATGCATGGTTGGTGGGGCCTGCCTCAAAAAAAAGGAACAGGTGGGGGGGGGACGAGGATGGTGATCGGGGAATTATTTCTCAAAGGAAGGGAAAAAAAGGCAATAAAAAGGGGGTCGATAGTTGGTAGATGAAATGTGGGGGACCATCCCCAGAGGGGGGGGGGTGAAAAAAAAAAAACCCAACGTCACAGTCACGAGATTTTGTTGGTGGAAGGAAGGGACAGACCCCAGAAGCTCCGTCCGGCAATGAAAAAAAGAGGGCGGGGGGGGGGGGGGGGCCTCTGGCTCAGAGGAATGTGCCTTCATTCAAAAACCCGCAGGAAGGGGGGAAAATCCGTTTTTTAGTTGGTTCCCGGGGGGGGTGGGGGACCGTAAAAACTGCCTTGGGCTTTAAGGGGAAGGGGGGGGAAAAAAAAAAAAATTCGCGCAATGCCCCGTGCCGGAAAAGCCAAACGAAAAGGAACCGGCAGCACAAACGTATCTATCTCGGGCGGGGGTTCGAGAAAAAGGTGCAACTCCCAAAAAAAAACCCGATGAGGATTGGGGGGAAAGGGTGGGGGCCGTTGGTCCACAAAAAAAAAGTGGTGCATGCCCAGGGTGGGGGGTCGCTAAGGAGGCGGGGGAGAAAAAAATTCCGTCGCACAGAGTCCTAGAGAAAAAGGCAAGGCATTGCACTCAGCCCATTCCTGAGGGATCAAGGGGGGAAAAACGCAGGCCGAACAGCAATTCACAGGACACCATTGGAGGAGAAAACAGGTAGGGAAAAGTACTCAAGGAACTAACAAAGATGTCCATGCCAGTGGAAGAAAAAGCCAAAGGGGGGGAAATACCGGTACTCTCGATGCCTAGCAGAAGAAAAAGGAGGGAAAAATTAAAAAGAAAAAGAAGGTGGACCGCGGGAGCGTTCGATGGGTTGTATCCGCCTTAATCGGTTTCGAGAAAAGTTGTGGGGGGGCAATTAATCACGACGTGAGTGAATGACAACCAACCCAAAGAAAAGGGGGGGGACGAAAAATTTTTATCGGCTAAAAGGCCGCCCACCCCCCCCAAAGAGACGGGGGGAAAAAACCAAAAAAAACCCAAACCGGAGGAGAGGGAAATAGAGATAAAAAGAGGTCGCCAAATCCGGGTGTGACCTGTCGTAGCCCACTCTAATAAAGGGTGTGAAAAAAAAAAAAAACAAAAAGGGGGGGGTGCGGTAAAAAATTCAATGTAAAACGTTCCCGTGTAATAAGAAAAAAAAAAATTAGGGGGGGAAAATCGATTCGCGGATTAAAAGATCGCGCAAGCCAGGGGGGAAAGGGGACTGTTTGTACTGGGGACCCCCAAAGTATTAACGAGACTAAAAAAAAAAAAGAAAAACTATGAGCGTATCGGTTACCAAACACTGGTCGGAAGGGAATGTGGGAAGAGAAAACTGATGACACGAACTGGGGGGTTTTCAGGGGGAAAAAAAAAAAAAAAAAAAAAAAAAACAAAAAAAAAAAAAAGGGGGGGGAAACTCCTTGCGGCGGCCATCATCCGAAAGCGCCAAGAATTGAACCTTGGGAAAACGGGGCTCCTTTCGGGAAGAAAACCACGAGTCACAACATAATCGTTTGAGAAAGGAAAAAGTGCCATAAATAGGGGTGCTAGAACGCGGGGGGGGAGGAAAAACGGAGGGGTGGGATACTTTGGGCAACGAGATTGAGCAACCGGGGGTCAGGAAAACCAAAAATTTTTGTTGGTGGGGGAAAAAGACAAATCATCTGGTGTTTGAAAAAAAAAAAGCGCGGGGAAAAAAAAAATGGACAAAACGAAATCGCAGAATCTAGAACGGGCAAAATAAAGGGGAAAATGGGCACTGGCCCCATCATGGGCCGATCAAAGCGGACTAACTTAGGAAGGGTATATGATAAAAAAAAACGGTCCAAAATTCAGCAGAATAAACAATGATTGGCCCGAAGGAGGCAAAGGGGGGGTTTTCTACTGAACAAGAATAAAGTGGAAAGCAAGCCCGAAGCAGAAAAAAGAAAAATGGAAGTCCGCGGTCAACAGGGAAGGGGTGGGGGGGGTTGAATCAAAGGCACACCCTGGGCCTTGAAAAAAGAGGGGGAAGGGGGAAAAGAAAGAGGAAGGGGTCCCCTAATAAGAGCCAAACACAGGAAGATATCACTCATCGGTTGAAATAAAGCCAAGAAAAAGGGAAAAAAAAGTGAAGAAAAAGCCGGCTCAAAAGAAAGAAAAAAAAAAGGGATCACAAAAACCAACCACAATTACCACAGACACTCTCCCAAAAATATAAAAGGGAAGGAGGGAAAAATGGGTGGGGGGAAAAGCCAAACCCAATTATACTTGGACTGTCCCAAAGCTAAATGGAAAGGTGGAAAAAAAACTGAAATAATTGTAACAATAATTTTCATTGTATAAAAAAGGGGGAAAGGTGAAAGGCACCCCGGCCGCAATTAGTGACGATGAACGGGAAGGGGATGGGAGTGGAAAGGTTCGAGCAAATAAAAAATAAATCTCCTGGGAAAAAAAAAAAAAACACCAGAGGCCAGGTGCGAGCGGGGAAAGGGAAAAAAAAAAAAAGAAAAAAATAAAAACTCAAGAGATCTGCCGGGAGGGCTAAGTGGTGGGCAAAAAAAAAAAAAATTGAGCTTTTGGGAAAGAAGAGCAACAGGTCCCATTCACCAATCCCAGTGGGAAAAGAGCGAAGGCAGCCCCAGGCGGTAATCCCCGGGGGTGAAGGAATCCGCTGATGGGGGGGCGGTTTTACCATTCAAGAGTAAAGGGGTCCAGAAAGGGGGAATCGGGGGACAAAGGAAGAAGAAAAAAGGCCCACGATTGGTCGGGGACCCCTGCTGTGAGGAAAGGGGGTTGACCTCGTCGGCGAAAAGCCCAAACGCGGGAGGGAAAAAAGGGACAACAAAAAGAGAGGGGAGGTCAAGATGCTCAAGCAAAACAATATGTTCCAGGAAAGAACATGGAAAGAGTTCCACCAGAAAGTGAACGGACAGGTTTTGAATGAAAAAAGGAAAGTCGATCGAATGAGGGACGGGTGGGTGTACTTCCCAAAGGGTTGGGGGGGGGGGGGGAGAATTTGGACCGTGGGGAAGGAGGGGGGGGGAAAAAAGAAAACGACAAAAATCGGAGGGAAACGAATGGGGGGAAAAAAAAAAACGGGGGGAAGCTAGGTTGTGCCAAGTCTGAACGATTGTACAAAAAGCAAAAAGTCATCAGAACAGGGGAAAAAAAAAATACCATCTTACACGAAAACCCGCTGGTAACCCACGACCCAAGTTGCAACGAAGCAAAAGAAACAAGAAAGAATGGCCTCCCAAAAAGATAGGAGAAAAAACTAACAATACCACAATGACTGCCTGAGGAAGGGAAAAGAAAAAAAAAAAAGGAGGGATTTCGTTAATCGCGGAAAGATTCACACACAAGGAGGTGAAAAGAGAGAGAATGTGCGGGAGGGGAAAAAAAGAAAAAGCCCCTGTTGTGGCATGTCTCCATCGGCAAATGGGGAAAATTGGGGGACATCAAAAAATTTTCCGAAAAAATACTGGGGACCAGTCCTGTAATGGGTAAAAAGGGGGGCAAAAAGGGGGGGGTGTTGACAGGGTCGAGATGGGCGCCGGAAATCTGAGGGACAACAAAACAGAGGGGCTCCATCGCGCGTTTTGGGGGGGAACGATGCCTCGGTTGAAAAAAGGGGGGGAGGTGGGGGACCTGTTTTGCACTAGATGTGAATTGAAAAAAAGGGAGGGGACCAGGGAAGAAAAGATCCCCCCAAAAACCGATATAACCTGGGAAAGTCCAAAGGATGAAGGAGACAAAAACCGAGGAAGGTCAAGGTCAACCAACATTAAAAGCATGCCATGTGTAACGAGAAGGAAAGGGGGGGGGGACTAAGAGGGGGGGGGGGCTCTTGCTTTGCGATGGTCATAAAGGGTGATGAAAGGGGGGGTTCGCGGGGTCGGTGGTCAGCCCGAACGAGGAAAAAAGGAAAAAGGGGGGTCATAAAACGCCTGTCCGCTAGGTGTTGCCTATGGCCAAAAAAGAAAAGCAGATCCTTTGGTCAATACTCAACTGGTAACACGCCACCACCAAAGGGGGGACCGAAAACTTTCGCGGGGGAAATTTTCCAAAGGTCCTGGGGGGGTGGAAAAAAAAAACGGATCTTAACAGTTGGTGCAATCCCTTCCGGGTCAAAGGGGGGGGGGGGTGAAAAAAAAAAGGGGAAAAAAATCGCCTGCGGCCACTGCTTGGGTGGGGGATGAAAAAATAGGTCCGAGAGGTACAAGCAACTTGTGGCTCCTTGGGGGAGTCTGTGCAAAAAAAACTCGTCTTTCTTGGATCAAAGGGCACGGAACACGGAGACAGGCATCGGAAGGTCCCTTAGGGAGGCGAGGGGGTTCCTCGAAAAAAATTAAAAAGAAGAGGAGGGAACATCGACAAGCCCCGTAATCTTCGCGAGGCTCCGCTGGCAAAAACGCAGGAAAAGGGGGGTGAAAGGGAGGCAACTACCAAGGGCAAAAATCGAGGGGCGGGGGGGGTTGTCCGATTAGGGGCGCAATGGGGGGGGTTAAAAAAAAAAAAAAAGGAAGCCTATGCGGTGCTCGGTGTGAGGATTCAACCGGCAGAACTGGGAGGGGCCTGGATAAGACCTTGAGGTGCCCTTGGGGGAGAAACTGGGGCCGTTTTGGGGGCTATGTATTAGAAACGCAAAAAAGGCGGGGACAAAAGAAAAAAAAAAAAAACTTTTCACGGCCGCAAAAAAAAATCCCACCTAGGATGGGGGGGAGAGACTCAAAAACCAAAACCGGTTCGTCTTCAGGACTCTACGGTTGGGGGGGGCGGAAAGAAAAAGGTCTCGGCTTCAGAAAAAACCCTCGAGCAGGTGTCGGCGGGGGGGGGGGCAAAGGTGTTAGTTTGCGTCACTTGGGTCCAACGGCGTGGTGGCTGGTAGGGATTGTTCGAGCCAGGGATGGGATAGAACACCGAGGCCCAAAGCCCCCTCGGGAAGGGAAAAGTATCGAGGAGGGATGCAAAAAAAAAAAAGAGGAAGGCAATTGGTTGACAGCCGCGAAAACCGAGTGCGGCCATGGTGGCGTCAACGTCGAAAGTTGGGTGCAAAAAAAATCCCGTGGAGGCTCAGCAGCAGAAAAAGGGGGAAAAGTGAGGAAAAAAAAACGCGCACAGCCGAAGTAGTATGTACGAAGGGGAAACACTAAAGGCGAAAAAGCTGTCCACGGATTCTGCAGAAGCCAGGGGGGAACGAAAAGGATCCAAAGAAAATCATTCCCCCATACCGGGGAGGGGCCCTGAAAAAAAACTAAAAAAAAGGAAAGAAGGGGTTCCAGACAGTTGGGGAGGTACAAAAGGAAAAGAAAATAACCCGATACCACTACCTCGCTGACTGGGAAAAATAGGGGGGGGGGGCCACAGAAAGTCACGCAAGTAGCGTTTAGAAAAAAACAAGACTGGGGGGGGGGGGGAAAAAAAATTCGAGGGAGCAATCCAATTTTTTGGGGGCGAGTTATTAATAAAAGTGGGGAAGACGAAAAGAGGGGTGGGGGGGGTTGTACCAAGTAAACGGGTGAAACGAAATGCCCGGCCCCCCCGTGGGGAGAAAAAAATCCAAAAAAAGACAGAGGGGAAAAAGAGAGAGATAAAGCGGGACGCCAACAAGGGGGGAGGAAATTACGAGGAGCACGTTTCACTTGAACAAAACAACAACGGCAATTAAGAAAGTTAAAAGGAAAGGGGGTAATTATTAGATAATGAAGAGGGAAAAAAAGCAGGGGGGGAAACAGGATTCGTAAGATCTTTTCTCACGCCGAGGGGAAACCGAAAGAAAGGGGGTGTTTACTTGGGGGGGGGGCCAAAAAAACAAAAAAAAAATAAAGGAACAGCGAGGGCAACCAGGGAGAGAGTAAAAAACGCTTTATTCGGTTGGAGGCTGGGGGTTGGGAATCGACACTTGAATGTAAAGCGTCTCCTTGGGGTAAAACTGGCTCCCACACGACGCAAGTGGAAAATTGGGGAAATGATGGCGGATCCGGCGCGTGACATACACACAAAGGAAGCAGAATTCCGTGCTTGGAAAATAAGGGGGAAGGGTCCAGGAGTGAAAATCGGGGGGGGGGGTAAAAAGAACTGGGAGGCGGTGCGACCGGAAGGGTTATCGGGCAAAGGAAAGGGAGATCAAAAAAAGCTGCAACCAAGGTTGTAGGAACTGAGCACCCCGCCAGGGAAAACAACTCCCATATTGGGGTAAGGGAAGGATCAGGTTGGGTTCAGAAATCTCATATAATATAGAAGGGAGCGAAAAGGTGGCCTCGAGGACCAGAAACCGAAAAGCAGCACGAAAAACCTCGTAAAAAAACACGTTTAGGTCCCGGGGGGAAAAAAAAAGGGGACGCACCAAATAAAAAGGATGGGTGCCCCAAAAACTTAAAAGAGTTTAATGAAGCAAGAATTTCTGAAAAAACAAACACAAAAAACATCAATCCCAAGGGAAGTATAGAAGGAATCGACGCGGAAAGGGGGGGTAGTCTAGGGGACAGAAAGTATGGGGGGGTTAAGGCTTTCATGACCAAAAAGGGTTCCGAAAAATAAGTCAAAGAGGGGTAAAGAAGTCCTTATGATAAAAGCAAAGGAAAAAATTTCAACTAAATAATGCAAACACAAAGAAAAAATCTGGGTAACCGAAAAAAAAACTAGGAAAACATCAGCACCGTCATATTAAAGAAAAGAAATAAAACCAAGATGGAACGGCAATATCCATAAAATAGGACCAAAAGTGAATTGGGAAGGGGGGGGGCCGCATTTAAAACAATATTGGAACGTATCAGTGACAGGAAAAAACTAAGAATCGGGGTGTTAAATGACAGAATGGCAAGGCCTAGCATAATTGGTGAAAAGGGGGTAAGAAAAGAGCGCCGCAACGGCCGGGGCAATGCCGTGGGGCAAGTGAGAAAAAGTAAAAAAGAGGGGCGGGAAAGCACGAAAGCATAGTCGCCGGCCAAACAAGAAAAAGGTAAGCCGTGAAGAGAAAGGAAAAAAAATCCCTGGTAAGAACATAATCAGGTGGAAGGGGTGCTGGTTATCCATTAAGGGTGGTGGAAAATTTGGACGGAAAGGCGCCCCATTACCAAGACAACCATTTGGGGGGAAAAGAAACAAAATGGCAAAAGAGGGATTTAAATTTCAAACAACTAAAAGAGGAACGGAAGGGGCAACATGGGGTGGGGGGGGGGGGTGGGGGTTGTAAAAGATGTGAAATCAAAAAAAAAAACGGGGGGGACTGGAAGATCGGGGGACCATATGAAAATATCTACAAGCAAACGAAATTCAGGATCCAGGGGTTGGAATCGTTTGTTAAATAACTTGAGGGTGCCAAACCAAGAAACGAAAACAAACACCAAAAAAAAAGAAAAAGGTGTAAATTCAAAGGAAAGGGTTAACAGCCGTCCAAATGCAGACAAGAAAATCTTTCCAGTGAAGGCACCATGGCACAAATGCCGTTCAAAAAGTAAGAGTACATTTTAAAAAGGCGGGGTGATCGTAGAAGGAGGGTGGAAAAAAGGGGGGGGTGTAAGGGGGTGATGGGGGGGGGGGGGTCAGTTGCCAAAGGAAACGGGGTTCAGAAAAAAAACACTCTTGGCCAAAAAGGCCCGGAAAGCGGGTAACCGGCTCAAGTTGTTTAAAAAACAACCCGGGAGTGAGCCACTAAAGGTGCAAAGGCAAAGAAAAGGAAGTCAAAAAGAGCCTCCTTATCGAAACGAACCAGTAAAAAAATACAGAAGAGGTGCCAGGATCAAAAGAAAAAAGGAACGAAAAGCGGGAATATGTTCTCTACCAGGCACACGAAGATAAAAAACATGGGAAAACAACCAAAGACTTGGAAAGTTAGGGGAAACTCCATAACAAACAAATAGAAAATTAGAGAGAGTTGACACCAGAATGAACTAAAGGGAGTCATGGGGGGGGGTGTGGCCATGAGGGGGGGGGATAGATGGGATGGAGCAAAATATTTAAACTAGGAAAAATGAATCGCCCTTCTTGTATTGGGAAGGGCAAAGGGGGGGGGGGGGGGGGGGGGTGAAAAAAAGCGGGGGACGGTAAGATGGCGCCCAAAAAGAAATAGGGAAGAGGCCGCAAGGAAAAATGGGGGGGTGGGCAACAAAAAGACGAAACCGGCTGGGGGTTGGGAAAGACGACCCTTGGGTTTGTAAAAGGGGGTTAAGGGGCAAAACAACCTGTTCTGTCAAAAGGAAAAAACCGGAAAATCTACAAACTAAAAAAAGAACGTTTTAAAACAAAAAAGCGAAGGAGCCTGTTAACAGAAAGGAAAGGGTGGTCACTCGGCCGCCTAAGGCATCAAAAAAGGGGCAATACTTGAAAAGACTTCGTTTGGGTGGGGCTCAGGAGTGATCTGACACTCCAAGAAATGAGGGATAACATTGCGGTCGGTCGGGGTAAACAAAAAAAAACGGAAAGAAAGAACAGAAGGGAAAAGGAGGGGGCCTGGAGGGGGTGGGGGAAAGGGTGGTGCTTCAGTAGGAGGGCCTGGTGGGAGATTCGTGAAAAAGTGGAAAAACCGCAAAATCATCAAAAAGGCACCTGGAAGGGGGTCGAAGTAGGGGGGCTGCCTGGGTCGGTTGTGGGGTCCAAACAGGTGGGGGAGGATGTTCAACTCTGCCCTGCACCAGGGGCAAAAAATAGAGAAAAATAAACTAGCCGGCGTGCAGAAAACAAAAAAGGAACTATGGTAAAACCGGATTCAGATGAAAAGAGTCTTCGCCAGTGGGCAAAAAAAAGGTGAAAGGAGGGGAAACGCGGAAAAAGAGTGTCGTCAAGAGAAAGGAGAAAAGAACGAAAGGTCTCAATCCCCCTACTGGGAATGTGGAGTGGGTAAGGAGGGGAAACGGGACAATATGGCTATGGAGCATTAGGGGGTGGGGGGGGGAATCAAAAATGATCTTCGACTGAAGAAACCAAAAAAAAACTGGCCTCCAGTCCTTGGGGGGGGGGTTTCCAAGGGGGAAAACCACAAGACCGGCCTAGGGTTTGTAAACGGGTTGAGGAAAACAAGGGGTTGGTTGGGAGCGGGCCTCCTATGCGTGAGAGGGGGAAACTAGGTCACGCAGCCTTGAATGATGTTGCGAACCGAAAGAAAGCCCTTGAAAGGGTGTGCCTTGTCGATAAGAAACAAATTTGGGGATTATTTTAGGACGTAAAGGAAAGGGAAAGCCAAAATTTTGCCGAAAACCAAAAGTCCAAGAAGTGTGGGGGGTCGAGAAAGGGGACAACAAAAAGTCCGACGGGGAACTAAAGAAAAAAGCTTTGTGAGAAACGAAGGCACAGGGGGTCCATTCAGGCAAAAAAATGTCAGTGCAACAAACACAGGCGCCGTTAAAATTCAAAATTGTGTGGGGGTTAGGGGAATTTTTGAGGGACAAAATGGCCAGGAATGGAAGAGTTGTTAAAGCGGAGGGGGAAGGGAGGGGGGGAACAAAAGAGAACCTTCCCATTGGAGAAACGACATCACGGGATCTTACGAAGCTGTTAAGTTTCAATAAGGGGAGGCACGAATTAAACACGATGATTGGCATGATCGGGGTCGGGGTCGCAGACAAAAAGTTTGGTTGGGAAATGTTCGCTAATCGAGCGGTAAATGAGGAGGAAAACACTAAGTATTTACACTCAAATGGGTAACAACCGGGTCGAAAAATGACGCAACTGTTGGAGCCACTATGGGTGGCAAAGCAGGGCACGAAAGAAAACCAAATCAAGGCCATTCCCCATTGGATTGACGGAGTAAACCCGGAAAAAAAGAAAAGTAAGAAAAGAGAAAAGACGGGGGGAAAAACCAGTTTGAGGGTACCAAAAACCAAAGGAAAGGTAACAAGAAAAAAAAAACGTCCGGGACTGACTCAGAAAAAAAGAACGAAAGACTTCTCATGTTCGGGCGGGTGGCCCAGGAAATCGTGCGGGCCCAACGATATTGGGTGAAAAAGGAAAAGGGTCAGGGAAAGGGTTGTGCATTAATGAGAAACGTGTGGAAAAAGGAATGGGTGAATTGTAGGGAAAAAAGAGTGAAACAAGTGCAGAAAGGGGGAAGATGTTAGAATTCTCAAAACACACAACGGAATTAAATTGAAGAAGAAAAAGGAAAAAAGATATACGGACCAGTGAGGGGGGCTTGCTTCTTAACACTAGAAATCACTGTGGGAACCACACTGTGGGAGAAAGAATTCATTCCAAATCCTGGGTGGAGATAGCCAAAAATTAGGGGCAAAAACACGGGAATCTATGTACACGGTGGGTCGAGCACTCTAGAGGGGGAACGAAAAGGGTTTTGAGGGGGGGGAAACAAAGATGACGCTCAAACACATAACTGTACGACTGGGGAGAGGTTTTTGGGGGGGGGGAGGGTTGGGAATAATTGGCATACCTCGGATTTGGAACTGGAGTCTTCCGAAAAAAGGAAAATCCGAAAAAGAAAAAGGGTTAAAATTGCGTTAGGAAGCTTCCCTCTTTAAGACGAGAATAAATAGGTGGGAAAGATCAAGAGCAGGAAGTTCGGGACGGTGTGGACCATAGGTCCGCTGGGACGGAGTCTACCGTTTGAAAAAAATAGATGGGGGAAGACCACGGGGACTCAAAAAACAACAAATGTGGGGGGGGGGAAGGAAAGAGGAGAAACCGAAGCAAACAAAGAGAAAAATCTTTTGGTGTTTAGAGACAGGCCCATTAAGGGTGTTTCAAAAAAGTTCTGAACAAGAGAATATACAGGGGATGAGAACGCCAGCTGGGAAAAAGGTGACAAGATCAGAATCCCTAAGAGTAAAAAACGACCATCTAAAATACAAGATAGCAAATACTTCCAAAGAATTCCACAAAGAAAAAAGAAAGAACTAGTCGGGACTTTTTGAAAAGAATCAGAGAAAGTGGAGCGAAAAAAAAAAGGAATGTTAAAGAAGTAATACACGTCTTCGTATTGGGGGGAAAGGGTAAAAATATCTCCAAACTGGTTACTGGTTAACTTGAAAGCTTAGAAGTGGGGATTAACGAACTAATAAAAGGTTCCAAAAGGACTAAGGACCCGTACGCCGTTACAACATCCTTGATTAGAAGAGTTCGAAAATCGGACTTAATAAAGAGGAGAAAGCAATAGGTAAGCAACCTGCCAAACCAAAAAAAAAGGAAATTCGCAGAAACCTCAAACGGAACGCGAAAAAATAGATGGGCAGGGATTGTTAGGAACAAGAGAACTGTCGACCCGGGGGGAAACTCTGAGAGAACCAGGGGGTTTCCAAACATTCAAAAATGCCGCCCTAAGAAAAATAAGGACAGGAAAAAAAAACGGACGCCAAAGAAGCCCAGTCAAGGGACCCCTCAATGGTCAAGAGGACTGGTCTTAGGGAAGAATAATAGCGAAAAGAGAACAGACATATCCCAACTAGAAAGGTTTCTAAATACTACAGCCGAACACAAAGAAAAATTTCTTACCGAGGGCAGAGGGGGTAATGTTTTTGTAAGTGAAAAAAAAAGGGGTCACGGCACGTAATCACCAAATGGGTTGGGTTCTGAACAAAAATAAAAAGGACAGCGAAAACTGGGATGCAGTAGCTCTCAACACAGAGGGGTGGGTTAGGTTGTTAAAATAATGGGGTAAAATAGGAGACGGGGGGCCACAATGTCAATAAAGGACCGCAGCAAGAAGTTCGTTATTCAAATCCATAGTGGAATAGAAATTTTAACCTAAACGTTAGAGTGGATCCCCCACCAAACCAAAGGAATAAGGGCAAAGAAAACGGAGTGGGGGGGTCACAGAGAAAAACACGAGAAAAGATTTACATAGGTCGGGGTGAAGGGGAGGCATGCAAGAGAGGAAAGAGTGAGGAAATGTAAAAGCAAGGGTTGGAAGGGAAAGGGGGCAGAAAGCTGACTAAAGGGGTAAAAAACAATGGGTGTGGGATGTTTGACGGGGGAAAAAAAAGGGCAAAAAAATTAAGGAAATTTACGGGGAAAAACAAGCTTTCAAAAAACGGGGGAGAGGGCTCGGTTGGAAAAAAACCGCGCGCTGGGGGCCAGAGTGAAAAAAAGCAAACCTCCGACAGATTTCCAGAAAGCGAAAAGGAGGCCGAAACCGCTTTTAGTACCAACAAGAACCCGGCCCACACGCCCCATACACAAAAGCAGAGGTAAACCAGAGAAGTGGAAGCCAATCCCAGGGAAAAAAAAAAAGGGACCAAGAGAAAATGAAAAAAAACGAGGAGCAAAGCCGCTTTCGTTATATCAAGCGGAAAAAAGGAGATCCGTGGAAAGAAGATAAGATTGGGGAAAAAAGAGAAGAAAAAGAAAGCCTTCAAGCTCCCTTTTGGGGGGCCATCTTCACTCGGCAAGAGGTGGGTGGAAAGGGGACATACAAGAAGAGGGGGAGACCGCTCGTCTTGTGGGAAAAGTAAACACACGGTATGTGTGGGGGGAATTAAAAAAAAGGTAAGATGGGCTAAGGAATCGGGAAAATGCCACGAGTTGCTCTCAAACAGAAAAACGTGTGAAAAAAAAGAGAAGACCCAAGAGTGGAGCGGTTGAACTAAAAAAAGTAAAAAAAATTGCAACCGTGACTGGCCAAACAGGGGAACTCAACCCCGAAAAATAACCGGGGAAGTCAAAAGGACGAGGGAAAGTCAGGAAAACAGCACGGGGGAAATTTCCGTGAAACTAGGGGGGAAAGAAAAATGCCAATGTGTACTGGGTAGAAATACTGGAATAGAGTGGTTATCAAAAAAGTGGGCGGGTTAGAAAGAAATTATTTCGTGATAAATTTGGGGGAAAAATGCGGGGGGGACTGGTGGGAAAAAAAAAGAAAGATCACAGTCCGGGTCACAGCGGTTGCCCCTTGATGGAAGGGAGATTTGGGAAGGAAAGATCCGAGCAACTGGAACAGTCAAAATGGAAAAACAAAGAACCCCGCGGGCTTTGCCGTTCGACCCGTGGGAATTAAAAAAGAAATGACCCTGTTTAAACCAAATGTGATTGTGGCAGGAATCCCAGCCGAAATAAAGGGGCATCAAAAAACTAAAAAACGAGAGCCACTTGGGCGGGCAAGGCAGTTCCGGGATTGACGAGATGGGGGATAAAAATTGAACTCTGGGGAGGACGTGAAAAAGAAGAATCTGTACACCGAAGAACGCAGAACGAAGCAGGGACCCGGACATCAGGGGGTCCGTCGGAGTGTGAACAAAGGAATGGGTCACACGGTGCTATCTTGATTGGGGAAAGGGCCTTGAGCTTCAGGGGAGGGAAAGGGCAAAAGGCCTGGGGTTAAAAGGCAGGCAAAAAATTCAATCCCGGAAAATCTATGGGGGGGGTGACGGGGAGATAGGGGAGGGGGGTTGTCTGAAGAAACCTTGGAATTAAAAAAGCTTGTGATTGAGATGGACACACAGGAATGTATTGCAAAAAGAACCTGACACTTTTTGCTCAAAAATAAGCGGGGGGGGGGAAGAAGTGGGAACGCCTGAACGGGTGGCGCCCGGTAAAAAAAAACGAACAAGAAAACCGTCACATCCACCAGAGCATGGTGGGATCAACGAAAAAGAGCACCGCGACGTCTAGGGGCGGTCCTAAGAAAAAAGGAAGTCAAAGAGGGGGGGGGATCTAGCCGCAAACTTGAGGACGAAGAAACAACCTAATCATTGAAAGAGGGTGGGCAGAAGCCAAATGGGGGTTTATTTTGGAGGGCCTGGGGGGGGGGCCAAAGGATGGCCTATAGGTGAAGCCTCAAGAAAATGGAAGAGGCCGGCCAAAGGAGAAAGAAATGACCGTATCTAAATTCGCAGTTTGATGAACTGGCCGACCGTCATAAAAAGACAACAAGAGAGTAGGAGTCAGTGCTCTCAGGGGGAAAAAAATGTTGAGACCCCATGTTTTACTAGATTCGCAGAATCCCATAAACCAACTTAAAAAAATAATAAGAAAGAACAATGCACCCTCGAACAGGGAAGAGAAGTTAAAACGGGGACCATTACTGCTGGTTCAAGTATATTTCTAGACTGCAGAAATCACGGAGCTAAACACAAACAAATTGCTTCAATTTTCAAGGGGAAAAATGACCTGGGAAAACTCAGGAAAGAAAAATCTCTCTGGACATGCCTGTGGAAGTCATACAAAAGAAAAAGGTACGACCAAAAGGGGAAAATCTCGCTAGTTGAAGGGAGGGTCGTGAGGGAGGAAAGGCGTCCTCGAAAAAAAAGTGCAGTATCCGAGTCTGTGGATCAGGGCATGCTTAATCACAAAAGTGAAAGGGAAGGGGGGACGCACCGTAACAGGAAAAAGGGCACTTATCGGAGTGGGGGGCTGAGCGAAAAAACGGATAAGGCTAAACCTCTCAAAAACCGGAGGAGAAAGAAAAAAAAAGAAGGGGATCGGCTGGCGGAACCCGTAGCAAATCCATACCGTTCAAAAAAAAAACGGGTACTAGGGAAAAGTACAAAGGAAAAAACGTGGGGATAATATAAGGAAAAGGCTGATCTGAAAGTCGAATATCTGTTCGCACAAAACGCCTAGAGGACAAGATTTTGGTTTGTTGTTGGGGGTGGGGTACGTTGGGCCAAACCCACGAGATGAAAGCGGCAAAGAAGAGAAAGTACAGCGTGAATCGGGGGGGACAAAAAACGGGGGGTTTCAGAGTGGGTTATCTCAAAAAGTGTCAAGGAAACAGCAATGGACTTTTCGCCG
>Ga0179593_1654671_pt1 | contig 24835 bp, 22 predicted proteins | sample CZODoug2_1_08_16_FD_185931 | JGI IMG/M metagenome (GOLD analysis project Ga0179593, IMG submission 185931) | Vadose zone soil fungal communities from Angelo Coast Range Reserve, California, USA - CZODoug2_1_08_16fungal (PacBio error correction) | ecosystem: Environmental > Terrestrial > Soil >...
CCCAATGTTGGCCTTGTTCGAGACATGAGCACTGCCCCAGCAGAAAAGTTCCATAATATATTTTTATCTGTCACAAGGAGGGGGGAGCTGCCCGTTATAGAGACACTCTAAAGGGCGAGGCGTGTGATTTAGCGATTGTTCACCATCAGGGAATAGAGTCTCGTCCTGATGCTGAGGGGTTCATCTTGGATGACCTCACTGGGGGACAGGAAAGAAAGCACAGAGAAATCTTTGGGTTGCCTCAAGGGGATGACGCTAGGAAATTTCGCTTGTCTATCAAGGAGCTGATCATTCGATAAAGGGGGGGGGGTGCAAAGCTCAAGGACACATAGAGCGTTCTGACATAATGGGAGCTTTGCCGAAGGCAGTGGGGGGGGGGGGGGAAGGAATCCACAGGAAGAGGTGGGGGAAGCAAGAAGGGGTGTCGCGCGGCGAAAATTCAAAAACGCAAAATAAATGTTAGTATAGATTCGCTGAAACACAAAAAAAAAAAAAACCACAAAAAAAGCACATCAACGATGGCAGCGGGGTACTGTTAGTCAAATTAGCGGTGTTGGCAGGGTCGGAGTATTATGTAAGGAAGAACTTGGAGAGGAAGGGGCGGCTCCTAGAAACCAAGGAATCCCCTGGCAACAGAAAAGGGAGTACGTGGGGGGGGTGACCGATATCCGGAGGGAAAGGGCCTAATCAAAAAAAGCTAGCGAAGACCAGGATTGTGGTAAAAAAACGTGGAAGAGGACACTGGACGAGTCACCGAAGGTAGCAAAAAGCGAGATGGCGGGTTATTCAAAAGAACGTAAGCCGCCCCTAATTGGGCGGCTATCGAAAGCTGGAGGAGCATGGGAGGAGGAGTGCGCGAAGGAGAAGAATGTCACGGGTCAAAAGAGAATGTGTTTGCATGGAAAAGGAATGGGCGTGGGAGGGAGGAGCTCCCCTTAAAGAGACGTAAAACAAGGAGAAAGGAACAACAACAACTTATGAATTGTTAAAAGGAGAGGTGGGGAGAAACGTCGCTTTCCTAGTCGATGCAAAGAGAACCAAGAAGAAAAAAGGGGTACGATCACTTCCAAAAAATTTGACACCACGCTCCAAGTCTATTCTCCTTATAGACGAAACAGACGTCACCAGGCGCTTAGACCTGAAAAGGAGAAGGGAAAGAACAGTATTTTACGCATTTGTTAAGGGGGACTCCACTCCCATAGAGGTTGTGCTACATCGGAACGAAGCCCACTTGCAAAAAGAAAGTTCTCGCAGCCCGATGGCTGGCCCCGGGGACCGGAACGGGAACTCCCCAAAAAAAAACCGTGTCCGAGTGCGCCGGGTTCCAGTTTTTGATCGCCGAACGCAACTATGCCGAGGATTGGGAAGCATAAAGTAAAATATCTCAAAAAAAAAAGAACGTCAAAAAAAACAAACCTGGGAAAATTATCCACGAGGGGGGGGGGGGGGCTACGCCCAAGTCTGTGATTTGCCGCACGATACTAAAGGGAGACTTTATCAAGGGACAGGTGCAATTTTGCTAAGATGACACGTTGCAGCTGGCCCAAGTAGGAATTTGGGGAGATAACATCGTCCTTTCCGACCGCGTCGAAAAGACGAATGGAGACTAATCGCGTCCAGAAACGTCCACAGGGATCGACGCAACTGGAAAAACTGGATCCCCTCCGGGCCAATAGACTTCAAAAAGCAGTGAGAAAAAAATCAGAAGTTCATGCAGTGAGTGATCTGGACAAGGAAACGCAAAGAGAAAAAACCGCCGCAACAGAGAGGAGATCCTTCGAAATACAGGACCCTCCTCTCGCAATTTCGCAGTGGACGCTCAAGTCAAGAGAAGGCTCGAGAAATCAGCTGTAGGGGGACAATTTCAAGCTGTCCGTCGGAAAAAAGTCTAGGGCCACCAGGTGCACACAGGGGGGAGTAAAAAGCAAATGATCCAGCATAAAGAAGGGGTGCCAGAGAAATATTGGGTCAAACAAATCCACCTACTATGTGTTGTAGACAAAGAGGAAGGAGGATGGATACTTGGGGACAAACTTAGGGGGGGGACCTCCCACCTATCCTTCATGTGGACGAGAATAGTGCGGGAAGCTAAAGCCGCTGAGGCGGGGTCAGATCCCCAATCAATCTGTCTATGAACAGGAAAGCCTCCACATTTAGGGGATTCACAGAAAAGGATCGAGCGATGCATCGCACGGGGGGGTAGTTGGAAATGACCACCTATACCCGAGAAGCCTAATAGGAGAAAACTAACGTGACCCGACTAATAGAAGAGAACTGGGAAAATTGGCTCGAGAGTACTATTAGGACCTCCGTAAAGGGACACTTGAGCAGGTCGGGGGGTTCAAAAGGGGGAAAACCATCACACCGCGGTCTCTAAGTCCATGTGAGGAAAATCTCATAAGCAGAAGGGGGGAAAACGGAAAAGAGACTCGTCAGAATTTCAGAATTTACCGGTAAGCGTGGAGAAAAAAAACGCGCACACCCGCAACAAGGTACGACTCAACCAACACGGTGAGAAGGTGAAAATATATCTATGAGGGGTGGTTCTGTTTTGGGACGGGGGGTTTTGAGGAAGACCGCTGGATAGGGGGCATCTGCGCTTGACGTCGACTTGGGTTTCCCGGGTGAGGATCCGCTGCAGTGAAATGAAAGTCGTGTGATGGGGAAATTGACAGGAAAACCCCTTCTTCAGAAAGCTGGAAACTTTAGCGGAAGAGCGCGCCAATTTGCCAGTCCAAAGAGCTCGGGCGTAAAAAAGGTCGCGGGAAAGGGGGTATTGATGAAGACAATCGAAAAAAAAATGCAGCCTGAGTAGCGGATCTTATTTTGTCCTAAAGGGCCATAGGCCAAATTGGGAGCAAGTGCAGAAAAAAGTTTATCTTAGGCTTATTAAGGGAAAACTACCAGCAAGTGAACCTAAACACCTAGTAGGGGGGGGGGTGCGATTAGAAACATAAATTACGGGGATTCTGGGGGGGACCTAAAGATTGTAAAAAATGGCCTTCGAGGTTAGGATAAAAAAGAAAGGTACCAGGGTAGTTTAGGGGAAAAAATTTCCGCAAGACGGGAAAGGAGGGGGGGATAAGTGGGGCGGAAAGTCATGGGCAGAAAACCAAAAAGCGTTCGACGACATCTTTAAAGGGAAGGATGATGTGTTAAGAACCATGAGAGAACATTGCTAACCAAGAGTATTTGCGTGCAGGGGAGGGACTCGGGGAAACTCCAACTAGAATGGGAGAGGATTTTTTGTTGCAGACTTTTTATGGAACTTTGCAAAAGGAATTAGACTCACGAGGAAAGGAAAGGGGGGGGTCTTGGGGGGAAATGACTCACCTACCTAGGGTACCTCTAGATAACGTCCTGTGAAACAAGCTCAGATTAGCGTAGGGGAGTGTGGAAGGCGACCGGCAGTCGACGAGAGGGGGGGTTTTTCCGAGAGGGCGCACCGTCGTGGGGAAAAAGGGGAAAAAGGGGAATTGAATGGACGACCAAGGCGGGGTGCAACATAAACGTGGCCTAAAGGGAAAAAGAAAATGCATGGCATCAAATTTGAGAAGGAAGTATCGGACGGGAAGAGACAAAATCAACGAGAAGCAAGGGGGAGCCGGCTTGAGGTGTTGAAAGGGAATGTCTCCTGGTCTTTACCTGGGCAAAAAGAAAGCGGCATCGGGGTGGATCGAAAACAAAAGAGGAACACAATGAACCGGGTCCTAAAGGAAAGACTGGGGTACTTGTGGTTTATCTGTGCAGGAGGGGGGAAAAAGTCAAGGTTGAAAGAAAGCCCAAGGATAACCAGGGGAATTTTTGGGACCGGGAAATTCTTGAGGAGGAAGCCCGCCATCGATATGGAGGGAACCGTAACTCCATGTACATAAGGGGGAGAGAAGGGTGGCGAAAAAGGGGGACAAGGTACCGACAAGGCGGGAAAAGGGAAAGATGTCAAGAAGAGGGGTTTGGGAAAAACGATGTTTTCAGTATCTACATGATTGCGGGTAGCGCGTGCCAAGGAGAACAGACGACAAAAAGGGGGGGGGGGGGTTAAAACAGAGCAAACAAAACGTATTCGTGAAAAGAAGGAGAGCAGGGGTACTAACCAACAGGCTCTTTCGCTGAGGGACGCGCTACCGCCAAGATACAGTGGGGACTTCCCGGAATCTGTTTTGGAAAAAGAAAAATGCGAAATGAGAGGGGAGGAACCCGGAAAAAACTAACGGAACCCCCTGTCTGGAGAAAAGAAGACGAAACTTCTCGGCGCACTATGTTGCCCAAGTTTCGGTCAGAGTCCGCAAAAGGAATCTCGATTTTGCGGGAAGAAAGAGGTGCCAAGAAAAAAAAAAGTCAAAATTTAACCCAAAAAGCAACGGGGGGGGGGACGGCATTGTGAATTCGGGAGAAACACGGTACCCCAGACCTAGAAGGCAAGTCACTATACAACCCAAAAGAAAAAAAGAGAGAGGTGAAAAAAAAAGCGTTAAGTTGTTTTATCGTCGGAAGCCGAGATTGACTCATTCATCATAAAAGCCAAGAGGAAAAAAAAACCAAAAACTGCTCTCCAAAGAAAGAAACCAGAGGTGAATAAAAACAAGGTGAAGTCTCATCGAAAGGAAAAGAAGCAATTCTCTGAACAAATAAGTCAGGGGGGAGGGGGGAGGGAAGGGTATGTAAATTTGGAGCACACTTAGCTGACGTAAATGTCAAAACCCAAATAGAAAATGGACCTCAAAGAGGCGTCAGTTAATGCCTAAACCTTAAAAGAGAGCCCTAATGAGCAATAGGAAGAGTCAGATATTCCGGGGTCCCGGAAGGGAGAATGAGAAACGAAATTTGGCTGAGAAATTAAAAAACCAGATCAACCTCGTTGTGTTAATCTCCATCCCGGTCCACAAAAAGTCAGGAAAAGGGCTTCGCTTGACTCTCCAATAAAATAAGAATAAGAAAAAATTGTTCAAGGTGGAACAGGCAGGAACAAGAAATCCGCCTTTTTCCGAATAATTCTTTACTTCGAGGAGAGGCGAAAAAGGGTGCCTTGGAAAACAAACTGGGGTCTCAACTCATCAAATCAAAAAAGAATATACGGATAGAAGATCCTTAAAACCACGCTCAGGAAAGGGTTGGGGACCTACTATTTAACAGCAAAGGGAAAGATAAGGGTTAAAAAGGAAACACAGGGAAGGCAAAGACACATTGAAGGGAAAAAAAATAGGTTTCGGGCATTTCACGGTCGAGGGGGAAGGCATCCTCAATCCTGAAAAAGCTTTTTTAAAGAGCAAAAACTTTTTTTGCGTGCCTCGGAAAAAGAGGGCGCTCGATTCTTAAATTTATGTTGGAGGGGGACCGGTGGGCGCAGGCAAAGAGTCCCTTAGAAGGAAAAACGGGCCTCCGAGAAAACGAGCGAGTTCTTCTGGGGAAAGATGGTAAATACTCTTTCAAGATTCGAGGTTGACTGTGAGAACTGGGGAGGGGAAGGGAAAGGATATTTCAAAAAGAAGCAAGGAGGGGAAAATTACCTTCATGAAGGAGGAAAAAATCAGGAAATCGTTTTAAACGGAAAAGGAACTGCGGGACTTGTATAGTCTTCACAGGGAGATGAAAAAGCAAACATCACAGGCCGATCCACAACCAAGAAAAAAACAATCAATCTCGTGAAAAAAAAACGTGAGAGAACATATAGAGAGTGAGGAGGGGGGTGGGAGGGGGTGCTAGCTGGTGTTTCAGAAACGCCTGAAGGTACAGCTGACAGGATGGTCAAACATACGAAGGACGACTTTGAAATGGGAACAAGGTAAAGTGGAATGCTGAAAGAAGAAGATTTACCCCCAAAAAAAGAAAAAAACGCTGCGGTGTGAATGTGTTGGGAGTGACTTGTGACGTCATAAAGGATCAGTCACACTCCTAAATGAGACCGAAGTGGGAAATAGGTTGCGGTACCAGACTCTCCCAAGGGAAACCGTTGGGGGGGGGGGCCAGTACTAGGTTGCGAGTGCCAGTATTTCGGAGGAGAGGTATAGTTGGAATGCGCGAAGGGGGGAAGAGAGAACCAATAAACATTGGGGGGAGGGAAATTCTAGCTGGGGGAAGAGGAGTCGGCTATTCAAAGAACGTGGACGGTTAGGATGATACCAGCGGGGGGCTGAGGGGACTTTGCGGATCCTGAACAAGAGTCTAGCACGGGAAAATGTGAGGAAAAAATTGAAGTGAATGCGGTATAGAAGGGACGTGGGCTAAACACCATGCCTTGTACCAATTATAAGTAAGAAAAAAAGGGGCGGCTCCAAACCGGGACCGTAGGGGGGGGCAGGGTACTTCAAACTGATAGGGAAAAAAAACTTGATCGTCTTCTTTATAGGGGTGAGGAAAAAAAATGAAAAGGGTTGGCCGGTGGGAAGCCCACTTGTAACAAGGAGGGAGGAAGCAGGAAAAGTTGAACTTGTACAGAAATGAGGGGAAAGGGTTTTCTAGAGCGGAGCTACGGTGGGAAAAGGGAGGAGGGGGGAAACTGCTAAAAAGCGTATTCTTAGAAAAAAGGATACCAGGGAGCGGACCAATGGTCTGCAGGCAAACGGGGGGGGGGGGGGGGGGGAGATTTTGTGAATCAGGGCAATGAGAAAAGACAGTGAAAAAAACCTTCGGGTGTTAGCTAATTGTACTCAGAGAGAAGGCGAAAAATGTTAGATAACAGTGCGCAAGGACTGTCCAAAAAAAAGTGTTCACATTCATGAGCGGGGACCGGTCGTACAGCCCTATTGTTACGGTTCGGAGTTATTTGAGAGAACACCGATGTTGTGTGACAGCAACCGGTCAGAGGGGGGAGAGCGACAAGCAACGTCTCAACTACAAGGGGTAAAAAGACATTCGCGATCGATGCGAGATCAACGAGGGGTGAGGAGGACTTTACGGGGACGGGAAATTTGAGCTCTGGATGGGGAATGGGTTGTTACTAAGGCAGGAAGGTATTAGGCTCACGAAAAAACAACTTAGGTAACGCCGGGGCCGACGTAGGACACAAAAATAGGGTTTCTCACCTCATGACCGTAGAGGGGACAGGGAATAAACCATCTTTCTATTCTAAAGTAAAGGGTACACGGTTACCCTGGGGACTTGCTTATTTGAAAAGGGTCCTCGTAATTGGGTGAGGAAGGAACGCGTAAAGAAGTGGGGCGGGGGGGGAGAGGGGGAGGGGAGGGGGGAGGGAGGGGGAGAGGGAGGGAGGGGGAGAAGAGGGAATGTGGGGAAGGGGGGACGAGGGGTGAGAGGGGAAGGGGGAGGGTCGATGGGGGGAAGAGAAGCGGGGGGAGGAAATGTAAAGAAGTGGGGGAAGTTGGGGGGGGAGAGAGAGGGGGGGGGGGGAGAGTAGTGGGGGATGGGCCTAGGTTGGGGAGGGAGGGGGGGGAGGAAGGGTGATAGGGCGAGGTGTGGGACAAAGGAGGGTGGGAGGGAGGAGGGAGGGATGGGGGAGGAGAGTTGGAGAAAGGAAGATTGGAAGGGGGACGGGGCGCGGGGGGGGTAAAAAGGGAAAAAGTCGTCTATGAGGCGAAAGTAATACCATAATTGTTCGGCGCTGGGGGTGAAGTACTTACTTGTGCAAACATTAATCAGGTTTCATTGAGGGAGAAAAGGAAAGATGAAGGACTTGGGGGGGGTCAAAAAGAGTGTTTTTGAAAAGTGACATTTCATGTTGTCTGTTAGGGGGAGGAGCAAAGAAAGGATGGTGTTCTCAACAAGAGCTCGGAAACAAAAACAACCAAAAACGGAGGAGAGGAAAAGATTGTTTTATGAAAAACGGAGAGCCTATGACAGCTACCCGAAAATCATGAAGCGGGGATAACTTGCAACTCGATGGACCAAAAGAACCTGATTAATCTTCGCAAAGGCGCGCAGAAAAGACTGAACCCTGCTCAGTTGCAAATTGCCGCGAAAACCGACAGAACATAGATGGGCAGGGATGGAGGGACAAGCGGGAAGAATAAAAAAAAAAACGTTTTGGCGGGGCAGACAGGGGAAGAAGCAAAAACTCTTGCCAGTAATTTTTTCATGATAAAAATCTCAAAAGATGGGCGGAGGCCAGTTAACTTAAAGGAGGACACCTTCCTCCTAGGGAATCTGAAACTGCCTGGTGTTTCATTTATCATCATCCAGGGGGAGTTAAGGGATTGTTGACTAACATATAAGAGCTCAAAGGATGCCAACAGGGGGGAGGAAGTCTCTCTACTAAGTTGATAAAAAGGAGCATGGCGATGCTCTGGAACTACAAAGGGGAAAAATCGTCAGGTTGCATGGCTATCTAGGACAAGGGGGATAGGCATCTCACGGTGATGCGAAAATCCCAGTCGGCCTTACGCCAGCGGCAGGGGCTGTCATTCCGAACCCAATTCGCGATGCCTTAAAGAAAAAAATCGAGAGCCTAAGAGAACTGGGGATCCATTGAGAAGAAAGGCGTTCAAAAGGTATTGTAACACAGAAGTTCATCGCGGGATTGATGCCTACAATTGGATGCCACATCAAGACAAAAACAGAAGGACCCCGGCGCGCGGTCCTTCTACTAGAAAGTCAATACGCAAGGGCAAAATTGGGAAAACTGAAACGGAGCGAAACCTGAACGAGAAAAATACTCATAGGGGCACCTGGACAAGTTCAAAGGGGGGAACGTCGAAACGTGAACTGCAAAAAAAAAAAGCCAACTGTACTGCCATCTATCCAGGGGGACTAAAGAAAGGAAATATCCGTGGGTGTAAGACCAGCACTACGCCGGTGGTGGCCGTAAGAGTTCACAGGAGGGGGAAATATGCCTCAAAAACCGACGTCCTCACTATCAAAATTAGACTCGCAAAGGGGGGGATTTGAGGGCTCAAAGTGGCTGCCGAGACGAAGGCCGCCAGGATAAAAACAAAATTAGCCTAAGCCGAAAACTTGTGGCGGTGCTTGAAGAAGGAAAAAAGGATCGATATCAGTCTTCAACAGGGGGTTATTGGAGACAAGGGGATGACCTACCCTTCGTCCCGCAAAGCGGCAAAACTACGACCCAAGGAGAAAAGTCGCCTTGGTCAAGGTCGTTGACGAAGAATCTCACTTCGGGTAGCTGCGGGGGGCGGGGGAGTGGAAGGGGGGGCAGGCCATTATTCAAAATGCCCATTACAAGAGCCGATGCATTCGCAGGACGGCACTCAGCGAGACCTAAGGGGAAAACAGTCGAACTGCGGGCAACTGGATGCGCAGATGTACCTCCTCATTCGACAAACTCCAAACGAACCAAAAAAAGCCCGAACAAAAGAAATCAACAACACAACGTTGTGAGGGGAAGGAAAGATGTCGGTTTGGTCTGCTTTATTTTTGTAAAAAGATGTGAATCTGCTCCGCGATTAAGACGCAGTAAAAAAGACGTAGGGGGGACGGGACCGAGAGACAGTCTAGTCCGCATCCTTTAAGGGAAGAATCTATTGTTCGGCAAGGGGTGCATGCCAAAAATTCAGAAGCCCGATGCGGGCAACGCAGTGGGGAGAGTCTCCGTCCTCGCGGACAATTGCCCAAAGGCGATGTGGAGAGCGTTAGGTCTGGCGGGGCGGCGGAAGGGTATTTGAAAAAAAAGTGACTCTACCCAATAAAAGTTTTAGGAAGAAAGACAGCGATCTAAGTGGGAAGCGGCCGTGGGGAGGTCATATACCAGCGTCGGGTGCGATGACTTAAGCACACTTAAGCAGGACCAAGATGTGGACGCCATCAAGGGGTGACTCGGCATGACTCTCCACCCAGGCCAAGTTGTAACCAAAGATCTTCGAGCTGCAACTAGCAAGGGACCGGGTGGGCTGATAAAGTCTTTCTCGCCGCCGATTGCGTGTGATTAGGGGGAGATACCCAGGGGCAGAAAAAGAACAATAAGCCAGCTTGAAAGGGGGGAAAAAAAAAAGCTGAAGAGCACCAGGCGAGTCTGAGTAAAACTGAGACAATTTTAAGGGGGGTGTGGAAAAAAGGAATGGGAAAGGGACTAATACCCTCGAGTTGCGGCGGTGGGCGCTTGAGAATAAAATTGCCAGGAATCACGCATTATACTTCAGTGGGTGTTAGGGTCACCGAAGGTCGTTGCAAAGTCTTTCTTTGCGATAACAATTGCGAATGAAAGGCTCGATCAGGATTACGCGATTATTGGCCGGGAAACTAGGGGAAAAAAAAATTCCGCAGCCGCGTTGTCAAGGAAAAAATTATTTGAGGACCACCAAGAGAAGAACAGCAGCACCGGGGGGGGCAGAAGATATGCGACCAATGCCCATCGGAAAACCTCCAATGGTAGTGTCAATACAGTCGAGAGTAGGCGCTCCAAATCAAAGATTGAGCGTATGTCGAACAGGTAGCGGTGGGGACGGCGTTGAGCTCATGGATGGGTCATACATGGCAGCGTTCGCCGTGGAGCCAAAATGGTAAACGGCCAAATTGAATCTGGAGGGTGTGGGATGTCTTGCCGTCGTCCAGGGGCATAATTCAAGAGAAGCCAAAGGATTTGTACACGTAACGGTTCTGAGTCTTCACCGATGTAGCCCCAGCGAGAGGGGGGGGCATCGTAGACTAAAAAATCCATGGGGTTCTTCGCGCGAGTGTGGCGAGGCACCATTAAAGAGCAGGTGCGGATGGATCAAATCAGCAGAGCGTGGTCAACGGGCAGTGTTTGCAGTGATAAGAACCATAGGGGGCTAGGGCCATCTCTCAAAGAACGCTAACTGGGGGCACCATCTCGAGACACCACGAGAGAAGGATATGGGGTTGTGATAACACCCACGCTCTGCTGAAGAGCACGCGCTTACCCGCCCAAAGGTTACAGATCAAAACTTGAAACAGCCGGTTGTCAAAACCTGCTGACAGAAAGCCTTCGCGACATCCCAAGGGCACAACTGTTAGCACAATTGCAGCCGAAACTGAGCCTAAAGATGCTGGATTTACTACGACGATACCGAAAGCAAAGTCGATTTTGGAGCTACATGTAGACACCAGACGCTTGGGAAGAAATTCCATGGGTTTCGGGGATTTCAGCCGATGTTCGGGTCCAGGGAAAGAAGCCACGATTAACGAGGCAAACGCAATACTCCAGAGGAACGATAACTTGGGGAAAATTGACGTATTTCTCGGAGAGGGGGCCGGAGTGTGGGACCATTAAACAAAAAGATGGACTGAACAAAACAAAATAAATAAAGCCGAGAACCTTCCATCGGTTTGATTTGGGATCGCAAATCTCCGGGGGGGGGAAGGAAGGCCCTTGAGTGTGCGAAAAAAGGGGTGCTGGTCAAATGAATCTCCACGTGCTGCTGGAACAAATACTGGAGTGTATCCCAAAAACATCGCCTGTCCCGGCAACGCGGGGGGGAAGAAGATGGTACGAACCCTAGGGCTCAAAAGGCTACCCTCAGACACAACGAATCAGAGGGAAATTTAGAAAAAAAAATTGTCATCAAAGAAGGACAATTTCGGTGAGGATTGAATGTTCAAAACTCAGTATTCGTGCTTCCCATAGGAAAAAGAACAAACCGGGACGCAGACCCGGGGCGGATCCTTCGCGGGTAAAGGAAACTCAAATAAAAATAACTCAATTTGATGGAACGCGATGTCAGATAAAGGGGGAAGTTTCTCTAGAAAAATTGACTGTAAAATTGAAAACTTGGAGCGTCCCGAAATCATAAGGCTTTCTGGTCCCAAACGGGAAATTGGAAGGGACACAGAGAATATCCCGACTATCGGAAAAAAAGATAGAAAGTGTCACAGCCACCAAGGCACGTTGGGGGCCGAGAGTTCATCCTCGTGGAGTTGTGTACAAAAACGGCATTTGGGAAGTTAACCAGAAACTGCCGAAACAGTCTGCTGCGACGCAACCTAGATATCAGGTGCTGGCGAGTGCACGGGGCCTACGCCAATCCGAACCAAAAGGTTCGAAATTCCTAAGACACCAGGTGTTATGGAGGGGGACAGAGGACGACAAATAAAATCTCGGATTCAGCACGGGGGAAGGTAGGAGTTACACCTTGGCGACCTAACGATCCCTGCGAGGGCCATCGCGGGACCTACGACCCGAGCTAGAGTCACGTGGGGGCAATTGGGAGAGAGAGGACGAAGATCTCAATGCGAACGCCAGGCTCGGGATGGAGCAGGTTTGTTGGGCTGGAACCAGGAACAATGCCGAACCAGGAGGCTCATGACCCTCGGGGCGACTCACCATTAAAGTAAGAAAATTAGGGCTTAAGCCGGCGCAGATGGGACTCATGCCACGGTCTTACAAAACCGAACGCGCAAAAAAAACCAACGAACAGAACAAATCAATCTCTCGAACAACAAAAAACGTGGAGGAAGAAGGTCGGAACAAATTTGGTAGGGGTTTTTGCGGGGTGAAGGGAAGGGGTTGTTTCCGGGGAATAAATTTCTGCGAGAATAGGTGACGCGGACTCACGGTTGACGGAGGATCATGGCTGGGCGAAATGGGCAGGGAAGGAGCAGCACGTGTGTCATGGTTGTAGGCATGGGGGTGGTGCATGCAAGACCACGTACACAAAAGGGCAGGGGAAACCGGGATCTTCGTCCATCGCTAGGGAAAAAGGGGGGATGGGGCGGAGGTAATGGAGTCCTGAGGCGGCGAAGGGAGTAGGGGGAATGCGCCAAGGGGGAAGACTCCCAAAGGTTGAGAAGCATGCGAGAAGAAGGGGTTGTCGGCCGATCAAAAACAAGGGGGGGGTCGGCTTCACAACCCTCATGTGTCGGCTTGGGCGGACCCGCGCTCAGCACTGGAATCTCCTGGTATGTTGATAGCAAATGGAAAAGGGTAGGCGGGAAGAGGGGGAATAAAACCCAGGACGGGTATATTTACGAGGCTTAGTCCATAACGGACCGTAGGGTCTGGGACAACTTAGATTCTGAGAATAGGAAGGATGGATGAGTAAAGGGGCCAATTTTGGGGGCCGGTGGCAAAAAACACGCCATGCGGGGGGGGAAACCCCAGCTTGAACTTGTCCGAGCTTGGGGGGAATCGAGCACAAGGCGGGCGAAAAACCGTTTCGAGCGACCCAAAAATTTTGAGGAGGCTTATTGTAGGTGCCTGCCGCCGGAACCGTTGGAGACGATTGGGCGCCTTGCTAAATTTACTCACGCGTATGAACTTAAAGGGGAAGGTATCAAAGGGTTTCCCAGATCCAATGTCTTCGATAACCAGGGGGAAGAAGGAAAGCCGTCTCTCGTGAACGTCAGACATATTTTCAGGTCAGGGACTCGTTTCAACACAAAGGGGCAAGGAGAAAAGGAAGAGGGTGGAGGCAAAAAGATATTGGGGGTTCCCAGCACGGACATCGCTCGGCGACGTTCACACAAAAAACAAAGTTAGTTTCCATAAAGGCGGCTCGCTGCCTTCAATATGGAGGGGGAGCCGGGACGTTGGTCAAAGGGGTTTATCTGAATTTGGTAATGGTCCCATTACCGTAGCTGAAGCCGGATTGAGAGACCACCGGGCCGACCGAAAGCAACATAGAAAGGGTTGGGGTTGGGATCGTCTTGCCTCGGGGCCTAGCCCTCGGGCGAAAAAAAGAACAGGAATTTTTGTAAAGTTAACTCCCTGAGGGAGGCCAGCCAAAAAATCGAAGGAGAAAGATGAATCGCTGACCGTACATCCATGTGGCCCGGGGTGAGAGAGGGGGGAGGGGCAGGCGTCATGAAAGAGAGGTGCCGTCGAAAGAGAAGATTTCCAGCAGGAGCGGGTTCAAAAAGCGATGTGGTTCAGGATCGGCATTATTGGCGGGGAGGGAAAGCACCAAACAGGAACGCGACGTGGGTTGGAAAAGGAGAGAGAAAAACAAAGAGGAGGAAAGGTAGAAACAACACGTCGACCTTGGAGCGATTGCAAAAGGAGAAAACCCGCCAAATCATGAAAGTTACCCGCTTGGTGACCCGAGAAGGGACAATCTTCTCGGTCTAGGAAAGAAAAGGTCAAACCTTAGAGTGAACCAACTTAGCTCGACGAACAGGAAGGGGGGAACTCTTACGGTCAGCGAAAATCATCTCAGGTCGATTTTTGAGGAGGGAGAGGCAGAGCCAGCTCGTTAAAAGAAAAGGGGGTCATGCTCTACCAGGCTTATTCCCCAGGGGAAAACTACACGGAACGAAAACCCGGTCAAAAAAAAGAAAAATTTCTGACGGCCCCCCAAGTTGATAGAGAGGGCCGATGCCGAAGGATTGGGGGGGACAATAGATAGCAAAGCGAACCTACAAAACAACCGCTAAGGTCATGAAAGTAAGCGGAAAAGCTTGTTAATCAAAAGAGCGCGAAGGAAAACTATCTGACTGTAACTCACCTGGGGGAGTTTGCGCAGTCAGGGGGTCCAAGGCGACGATGACACAGTTCGGAACGGCACCCACTTATAAAAAAGAAAGGAAGTTTTATTATTGACGACTCCCAGGTTTAAGTTGGGAATACCTCAATAATCGCGGAAAGTGAAACTCAAACCGATCAGGACTCCCGAGGGTTACGCCCAAAAAGAAATTGGATATCTTCAGAAAAAAGGAGGGGGGGCTGAACAAAGATGTTCAACATCAAGCGATATTTCTGCCACGGGGGCAAATCGAAAACGCCGCAGACCAAGGAGGAGGAATCATAGGGGGAGAGCCAGTTCAAAAAAGAAATCCTCAGTCAAAGTTGTCCGCGCGGATGGGGAAAAGGTCATAGAAGAAGGGGCTCGAATACCATATCTGGACAATTGAAAGATGGGGGAACGTCGAACGCAATTTAAGGATGCCCCACAAAATTTGACCAAGAGATCCACCGGCTATCGGAAGGGAAAATGCGTTGGGATTAAGGTTCCCCGTTGGGTGAAGAAAGAGGTACCTAAAAAGAAGGAGAAGGGGTGAACACGTTATAACCAATACGATGCCTATCCCGGTAAAGTGAAACTCTCAAAACTCTGGGCGGGGGGAGGAAAGATAATGCTGCGCTGGTCCAAGAAGGAAGCAGAATATCACGCTTTTCTGAGCTTCCGGGGTGGAGATTCTCGCCGAAAACATACTAAGAGAAGTCAGTCTCAGAAAAAAGGGGTTGGAGGTAGAGTGACAAAAAAAAAAGGGGAGAAGGAAAAAACACACGGAAAGCATAGCGGGCCGAACCGACCGAGCTATCGTTGCCACATGGAAAGTTATATTAATCAAAAAGGGCCCGCATAAAGGGTGGGACGGAAAATATTGTGTCGGTGTTGCGTCACCATGGGAGTATGCCGGGGAACCATTACGCCTCTGCTCAAGGACCTTAAAGGCTTGCTTACCTCAGCATAAAAAAATTAAAAGTAAAGCCAGTTACATTCTACTTTGCGTCACGGTCAAATAGGCGGAGACCCAAGAGTCAGGCAACAACAACCGCGTACCCCCCGCAAAAAAATCAAGAGAGAGCAACAACAACAACTGTGTAGGGGGTAGAAAAGGGGGACTGGTGTCTTTTTGGGGTGACCGGTGTCGAGCTTTGCAGTAAGGGAAAGTGCGCCGGCCTAGTCCAACATACTGGAAGGTTTCCAATTTACTAGAGCATGCTGAGTCCTCAGGTTAATCAGCTTGTGAATGGGTGGTTCGGCAGGTGAATGCATGCAAAAACTAACCAGCTCAAGGAAAGCGAGAAGCTTAAAAAAAGGCTGAAAAAGCCTCCATTGCCCATGCAATAGGCTCGGGGACGGTATTCGAGATGGCGTCGGCAAGGGGGGGATAGATGAGGGGTACTCTACCAGACCATTTTAGACATGCTAGCGCTATCTGGGGGTCAGGGGAGGAGGCCAGACCAAACGGGGGGAGGGAGGCGCATATATGGCTACGGCCTCCTTGTCCCCCGGGGAGAAACGAACTTGAAGCACAAGCCAGGGGCGAAAGTTAGACATCAATGGTAGAGGCAGGACGTCGGGGAAAGAAAAATGCCTGGTGTAGGAGTCGTATGAACTATCGCTCCAAAACCCGGGACGTAGGTGGCTTGTGGGGCAACCGGATATGGTAAAAGCCCGGCAGAAAGTCGCGGATATAGAGTGAATCCAAGGTTGGCACTTTGGGAACACGACATGAGGTCGACGCCGCCCCATCTTGAAAATGGAAAAAAAAAGTGGGGGAGTGGGTAGAGGAGACCTGACAACCTCTAGCGTCACCAAAAAGGAGACAATGCGGAGGCTTTTTGAGGGATGCTCGTGTAGTATCAGGGAGAAAGGGGTAGGGGAGTTTTGGGTGGGGCTAGGGGGGACAGAATTTCCAGACTGGAATTACCTGACTGGGGGGATCGAACGAATTTGTCGGGTTCCCGCTGAATTTGGGAGATACCCTGTAGAGAAGAAGCTGGTAAAGGTTAAAACTACCCGGCAGGGCTTAGGAGGGGGGACGGTTAGGACTAGTGGGGTATTTCCTGCAAACGGGAGTCAAGGGATTTGATTTTGGGAAGAAGAAAATTCAGTGGGTGCCAGAAACACCGTGGGATCTAAAATGCCTAAGTCGAAAGGATTTCCAGAAAGGAGGCAGCTGGAGCGCAATCAACGATGGCGGAGCTCGGGGGAGACGGGTTGGTGGGCAGTTCAAGAGCTCTGATTATTTAGAACCAGAATGATGAGGCGTCGGAACAAACAAGCGTAAGAGTCAATACCTAGCATCTCTGGGATGGGGGATCGTGCCGCTTGCCGAAGGGAAGGGTCCTAACAGGACTAAGGATTGGTGGTACCTGAAATGAGGGGGAGTCTTTCTTCAACGTTTATAATGGCGGTTGGGGGGGGGCAAATCGAGATTTCTTCTGATGTCGCTCTGGGGGGGAACCTTAAATACATGTGCCCGGGGGAGGAGGCGGAAAGGGGGGAGGAGTCACTTGTTTGATACCGTCTGGAGTAGAATATGTCCATACATGGAAGAGGTGTCAAAAAAGCCGATGTTGCCAAAACAGGAAGAAATTTTGGTCGTTACAAAAACAGAGTGGGTGTTTCAAAATATAGCAAAGAAAAAAAAAAAGGGAGGAGAGAAAAAGATATATTTTTTCACACACCGTCTCTTTTGAGAGAGGCAACGGGAGCTAAACACGCCAAATCATGACTCACTTCTGGAAAAAAAAGCTATTGGGAACCCACGAGAAGGGAAATGAGGAGAAAAACTTCGCGCACAAAAAGAAGGTCACTAGAATCACGGGGACCACTTCGACGGGGGGGGGCCACCGAACATTATGGGCCCGGGATTTAGGTCAGAGAAGAAGATCGAAAAAATTGTGGCGGGCACAGAGGGATAAGCCAGACTCGTTCCGTTGAAAAAAATGAAGTGCATTCGGTGGCTCCACGCGGTCCATGTGACCTCGACGAGCGGGCCCCGATCCCCCCACCCTCAGAGGTCCGGAACCGGTTAGGGGGGGGTCCTTGTGTGTCACGCTCGACGGGGGGAAACCATTAAAAAGCAGGCTCAAAGCGGAAAACTAGTCCGGGGACCCAATGAAAAGCCATCGTTGATTGGGGTTAAAAGGGGGAGGCAAATCTATTAGGGACTAATCAGAGTTTGCGAAGGAGTGGCCTTGGTCGACCGAGAACTGTGCTTGAGGGAAAACCACTTATCTATTGGTGGAGAAACCCTCGGTCCTTCAAAACGCGTCTGCGTAGAGGTCCGAAGGGCATATCGCGGAGGCAGGGAGACCCGGGGAACGAATCGCCTGGTAGAGAAAAAAAGGTGAGATAGGCGTAAAAAACAATGAGGGGGGGGGGGGGCCGTAACAAACACCCAGAATCATCCGCGTGAGTGATGCCTTTCATGGGTCAAAGGAGCCCAAACAGAACTCAAGACCACCCGGGCGCGATTCAGAAACGGACAACGCCGCCCATCCAATCTCAATGGGGGGTAAGGCTCGAAAGTCCAGGGCCAAGGGGGGCGGAGGAAAAGAAAGTCTGTCTGAAAAGTTCAAGCTGTTCTAGGAGAACGGAATGGTTCTTTCTTTGAAACGAGAGATCTCACGAAAGAAGAAAGCAGGGAATATAGACCCGGGCTATACACTACTTGGAAAAACACATACTTTAAATTTGGAGCCGAAGAGTTCTCGGGGGAAAGAAGGGGGGGGGGGGGGGACTTCGGTTGGAGGAAACACAAGGTACCTGTCATTGCTGGTCGCAACATAGAGGTTCTGCGAAAGTGAGAGCATCAGTTGAAGAAAACCGAAGATCAACTTTGAGGAAGCCGAGACCAACGGTCTTCGCGATGAAAAAATAAAAAATCGAGGAGAAAGCTGGAAAACAATTGTTATTGGGTACTCGTAGGGGACCACTATTCGGACCTTTCGAGAGAAAAGAAACTTACTAACTAAAAGATCTATCAGGATGAGGGCCAGGGGCAAAGCGCGAGATTTGGAACTAAGTAGAGATGGGGGAACAGTGCTTTGGGTGTCGGGAAAGGGGGGATAAATTCACACAAAAAATCCGATTATCATGAAAAAAGGAAAGTAAGACTCACATGATCATAGGGGAAGGACCAGGTCTAATGAGTAATTAATAGGAAGTAAGGGGCGAAGGGAAGTCATAAAGAGGATACCAAGGAAAATCACCCCGAAAAACGACAATCAATCGGGATAGTGAGGTATTAAAAAGAAGAGAGGGTGTATTGTGGGGGTCCGTGTTTTGAAATGGGGGGGGGGGACTCTGAAAGTGTCGGAATTAATGAGGGGACAAGCCTGCCGCCAAATATCCGTCGAGGCGACCGGAAGTTTGGACAGGGAACGATGAATAGGAAAGATAAAGGGTCTGGGTCAACAACGGCTGGGAGGGGCATTGAATCAAGGGGGCAGGCAAGGGGGGCCACTGATCAATGAAAAAAAGAAAAGCAGGGGGCCCCACGCCTTGGGGGGGGGTCGTCCATACGGAAAGGGAAAACCGGAATTTGTAGAGCTTGATAGCAGAGAAGAGGGGGAATGTAGAAAAGTTTGCTCAAAAAAAGGACCATTGGGAAGGAGCATTCATATCGTGAAAATTGGTGTGTTTTTTTGTCGTCGTCGCACGAAACGGGGGCCTTGAAGAAAGGGAATAGAAGCTGGTGATTCTGAAAGGAGGGGAAAGGGCCCCTAGGATGGAAGAAAAAAGCCGGAACTTTAGCGTATACAGAAATTGCAATCTCAGGGAAGCGAAACCCCTGGAACCAAAGGATAAACCTCGAGGCGAACAGGGGAGGGGAGAAAACCGGGAGGTAGGGGGTCGTTGTAGGCAAAGGGAATTATCTCCACGGAAGGGGGTCGTGGATAGATGAGTGAGGCTGATTGGGGGCCTCAAGCCCAAAGCATTCTACGAGCCTCAGGGAAAGGGGTAAACCTATTAAAAAAGGGGGGAGCTGAAGATTTATATGCAGGGGAAGAATCTGAACAATTGGGGAGGGGAGTTTGGGGCTGCGTTGTGAAGAATTAGAAAAAAAGGGTCTGAGGTCTTGACTTTGGAATGGCGAATTTCATCACTCACGGGAACATTATGGGTGGGGAATTTCCGGGGGTTCAACAAACTATCATTGGATGGGGCTATCGCTATGACTGCGGTGAGGGCTACCTGGCAGGAATAGGGGGAAAGGTCGGACATCGATTTCCGGGCAAGGTGCGGGGGAAGAGGTATTTGTGTCTCCCCCGGGATGGGGAAAAGGGGCATCGGGAGAGGACAAATCACCTGACGAGAAACTCAACGGAAGGGCCAGAGGCGCGCTAGAGGGAGGCAAAGAAAAATGGCGTAGCGTGGTATCAAAAAAAAATGGGGGGGGTGGACAGGGCCGCTTTGGAATTGGGAATGAAAAGACTTCGTCAGAGGGCGCAAATCCAACAACTGCTAAAATCAAACTCCTGACCTAGATCTAGGGTAATAAGGGGTGGGGGAGTAAGGCCGCCATTGTCTCGAGGTTCAAGGGGAAGAAAAGAGGGGCAGTAGACTGGTACAGGGTACTGTCGAGTCAACCGCTGGAGCCAAAAAAGAGAGGGCGTCGGATGCAGGACTCTGACCGGCCATGGGGTCGCGCGAGAAGGGGGGGGGATTGTTGTGCATTAAAGAGCAGGCAGGAGGGGAGGAGGAAAAAAAAAGGGGTCTCAGAGCGTTGGGAAAGAGGGGATGTCTCAACTTCATATTGGGGCTGAAGCGCGTGAAGCAGAGACCCTGAAATTGAGCAAAACCAAACCAAAAAGGGGGAGGAGGAAAGAATCGGGGGGGGGGGGGGGGGAAAAACCAACGTCGTTCCTGGGGGAAAGGCGAGAAAAGACAAAGAAAGGAAAAAGGGGACCACGTGCAAACATAATTGGGCTTCAAAAAAGCTTACTCCCTAGAGAAAATCCAAAACCGGAAACCCCTGCTCTTTAATGCACAAAAAAGCGAAATTCGAGCGGAACTGGGAAGGGATCAGATCAACGCATCGTAAAGCAAAAAGGAGGGCTAACGGTTAGAACAGACTCGGGCCCCCTGGTGTACAGTGAAGAGAAACCGATTTTCTTATGCCATACCTCCGGGAATGGGGACACGAAGAAGAAAAAAACCCTTACAGAGAATGTCTCAAAATCTCAGTAACGAAACTCCATTGGAGGTAAGCCTCCTCTGCCTGGGGAGGGGGAAAAAATTACAATCAGCTCCAATCTCCTAAACCAAAGGGCGAAAGTCCGCCAAAGGACGCTACGACATCGTTTTTGCGCGCTACTGAGAAGAGGGGGGGAAACTGGGGGAACTCCCTAAAATTGATTGGTGAGCGCCTATCGATCACGTGCGAAGGAATCTGAAGGGAAAACAAAATCCAATCGCCCTATTCCTTAAAAGGAAGAGGAGTAGGGCCGAAAGAATTTGCCAGAAACTCAAGCGATAAAAATAGAAGGTTATCGCACCAGCAAGAGAGGGTCAACAACAATTTCGTGGGAACCTTAACACCAAAATAAGTGGAAGGAGGAGGGAAATTACTTGGCAAGGAGTTCCACATCGCCAAACGCAAACCGCAGCAGACCCAAGGGGAGGAAGCCTTGGGAAACTTGCAATTCCAGCCCTCAAGAGGGAAGGCAAAGGGGGAGGGGAGGGGGAGCTCTAAATTCATAGTCCGCCGTAAATAAATCCAGACAGCATGAGGGATGATGGGCGCTTAACGGGATTTCTACTGAAAAAGGGGAGGAGAAACTGACTAGACATCCTCCTCACGGGCGGAAAAAATGGGAAAAAATACGCCAAATAACGGTCCCCGGTTGTTAGAAAAATCCTAGAAAAGGATCCATTGGTGTTCACTGGAGGGGGGTAGACAACATCCTGAAAAATAGAAAAGTTTGGGCATTGAAGAAAATCGGAATGCCAAAGTGCTTCTCGAGGGGAAAGGCAGCAAGCCGAAGAGAACAGCTCTGAAAAGGAAACTTGTATTGACCTCCGACAAAATAATGAGAGGAAGAGAAAAGTCAAAAATGGGGTTATAACTGTCGAATGAAAACTATCCCGTCGGGAACTCCGCCTTAGGAAAAAAAAGACCCGAGAGTCAATCTCCGTGGGAAAGATGGAGCCGGAGATGGACGAAAATCAAAAAGGGGGGGAAAGAAGCGGCTTTTTCAGTTGCATTGCAAAAGATGAAAGGACTAACCAGAAAAACGGCACGCCTCAAAAACAGGGAAAGGGCGGACTCAAGCGGAAAAGTAGGTAAAGGGAAACTTACAGTCGACTCGGGGGGCCGGCGCAGATGTATAAGGCCCTGGCAGACAAAAAGAAAAGCACAAAACGAATCGATCGAAAAAAACAACACTGTGATGGAGATTGATTGGGTTCTGGTTTTTGGGGTTAGAAGGGTGTTTTAAATGATGGAGTTAAATGGGGGGAGCACCGCGTGACCCAGTCCGACTGCCTTTATCAGACTTAGTCCGCCTTCCTGGAGGGGGCCATGAGCACGTTAAGGGGTGGGACAGGGGGGGAAATCATTAAAAGCTTAAGTCAAAAAAATACCGAATTCTTCCCGAGTCGAGTCATCTCGCGAAACCCCTTCAAAAGAAAAACTCGGGGTAGGGTTATTGGGAGGGATGTCGGCAGCAGGAGGGGGGATATTTGGGGGGAAAGGGATCTAAAACCTTGTTTCTGAGCCTGCTAGAGCTCTCTTCTGAGACGCCAAAAACGGGGTCAACTCAGAACGGGGTTTGTGATTCGTCTGGGGGGAAGGGGAAAGAAAAACGCAAAAGCGGCCCGCAACCGTGGCGAGGTCTAAACAAAGGAGGGAGAGGCGGGACGTCGTGGCCGGACGTGGGGAACCCAGGACAATGAAGCTGAACTCTGAAAACTTAAACAAAAACCGGGACGAGGGGGGGGGCTTTAGAAAATGGCTCAAGCGATCGTCGAGGAAGAAAGGAATAGCAGATCCAATGTTGGCGCGCAGAAACCGACATTCCGAAGAAGGGCGCAAAAAAAATTAATTTTGATGGTGCCGAGGAGACTACTGCAAGGGGGGGCCCTGCCGAAATTTTGGAGGAAGGGACTTGTAAGAAAGGAAGCTCTAGAAAAGAAAAGGAGGTTTGGGGGTGGCGGATCCAGGGGGACAAAGTAACACACACGCGGAGGAACTTCTGGTGTTTAGAAAATTGGGGGGGGGTTTGGAAGATAGAGAAGGGCGCTGGGGGGGGAATGGAGGGAATAGAAGCAAGTAGAGGTGGGGTAAAAAAAGAATTATTGCCGGTTTCGGGGACATGAGGCCGCAGCCGCGTGGCGGAGGGGATTGGGGACATCCACCGGCAGATACGGGGGAGCAGCAATTTGACCTGGAGAGGAAAAAAAAGGGGACCTGAGTCGCAAATAGGGTAAATCAAGGAGATCTGAGGAGAGAATCAGGAGAGCGTACTGGGGGGGCCTAAAGGAAGGGAAGCTTTTAGATCTGGAGGTGGAGGTGGGTCCCAATTGAAAAGAGAAAAAGCGGCGCAAGTCCACAACTGGTAAACTGTGGGGGCAAAAAGGACAGAACAGCTATGTATTAGCTTTGGTGGGGTAGGCGATTGCCGGAAAATAGGTAAAACATAACATAGGTGGAGCGAATACAAAAAAATTGGGTACACTGTAGAAGGGCTTCTTCAAGGTATCCCGCGAAAAAAGAGAATGGGGAGGGGAATGCGTCGCTGACATTACCGGGAACAGGGGGGGTCGCTCAGAAGTCGGCGGGGTGCAGAAGGGATGCGAGCAGGAGAAGAGGAAGCAGGAGGGGGGGCAAAAAGACGTGGTTGCACTTGGATTTGGGGGGGGAGGTCGCAGACTCCCAAAAAGGAAAAACGTGGTGTTATCAAAAAAGGGAAGGAGAAACAAAGTGAGGAAAGAATATAGAGATCTGGGTGGATAAAACAAGGGAAGGGGGATGCGAGACACGCGGATAACGAAAAAAGGGGAAAGGGTGGACCTGAATCTTAAAAAATGAAAACCGCGCTATGATCTTGGAGGAGCAGCACCTCAAAAACGAAAAGACTAGGTCGGGCAATTGCCGGGGGGCCGCAGTAGTCGAGAGCAAGAAGGAGGGGCCATGGATTTACTGATTTCGGACACCAGGTATTTGTGGAAATCGGGGGAAACCAGACTCGTTACCCAGTGGAGGAAAAGGTGGAGTGATCAGCATCACCGAAGGGGAAGGGGACTGGACCTCGACCCCACACAAAACCAAAAGTAATCCTCTATGAAGCGAAAAGGGGGAACTGGCAATTGTTTTGAAATCGGACGGGCCTCCTCTATCAGGATGACCAAAGGACGAAAAGACATCAAAACCTGCTGTAAAAACACTAAATAAGGATAACCTTGAGGGGAGGGGGGCGCTCATCAGATCTCGAAAGGGAAGAAGGGGGAATCACTTGTTGTGAGGCGTGGGGAGATAGGAGAAAACGTTGCTTTATGCACACGTAATCTAGTTAGGGAGTCCCAGGGCCTGAAACGAGGCGGAAAATCGATGTCGCTAACCGCCAGGAAAAAGGGGGAAAGAAGGGCGCATCTACGCGAAGACGAAGGTCGGGACCAAGGGGGAAAAAAAAAAAGGGAAGGAGATACGAACAATGCCGGGTATTCCGGAAAAAATGTTCAGAGTAGTTTCAAATATGGCCTCATCATAGAAAAAAGAGGGAAACCGGGGCTCTATCCGGGTGCAGTAAAAGAACGGCCTCCTCAAATTTTAGCAGGCTCGAACCGTGACCTGGGTCGGAAAGTACAAATCCTCATAGAAAGCAAGTGTCAAAGGGGGGCTAGGGGAACTCAATGTCGGTGCGCAGCCACAGGAAAACAGTGGGATGAAAAGCTCTGAAACAGACTATCGGAAGGGGACGTATACGGGGGGAAAAAAGTCCAATTAAAAGGGGGTAAAGAAAGATTTCAGCATCGAGATACGGTGTTTGGAAACGGAAGGTGTTGATGCCACAAATCACCTGCTCCAAGAAAAAAAGGGGGGCTGGCGAAATCGCATGGGGGTGGGTTCAAGATCTCTCTTGGAAGAACCAGACCATAACAGCATCAGCGGCCTATAAAGCAAGGTAAGAGGGCCAACTTGGGGGGGGGGGAGTCTGGGCGCACTAAGAAAAAGAAAGATGCAGGCTTCGATTCAAAAAGGGTTTGGAAAAGTACAATTTGCGAGGGTCCCAGGATCCTCCGAAACGAGTCCACCACGAAGGAAAAAACAATCTTCAGGTTGTGGAGGTAAGAAGATCTCAACTGTGAGGGCACATTCGTTTGGTGGGAAAAAAGGAATTGGCTGGCATGCACCAGTAGAAGTCCAAAAAAGGGAAAAAAAAGCACTCTTCTAAATTACATTAAGTAATGCTGACTAAAGATAAGCATCTACCCAGGAGACTGATGGAAAAGGGATAGAAGTCGCGAAAAGACTGGAACAAAAAAAACCCCCCTACACACACCTAACAACA
>Ga0179593_1355110_pt1 | contig 24832 bp, 62 predicted proteins | sample CZODoug2_1_08_16_FD_185931 | JGI IMG/M metagenome (GOLD analysis project Ga0179593, IMG submission 185931) | Vadose zone soil fungal communities from Angelo Coast Range Reserve, California, USA - CZODoug2_1_08_16fungal (PacBio error correction) | ecosystem: Environmental > Terrestrial > Soil >...
TCAGTCAGAAACGGCAATCTACAACTTAGAAAGCCAAGGAAAAAAAAGAGAGACAAAAAGGGGTTATAGAATCTAAAAAAAAAAGGTGCCCGTACAGAAAAAGAGAGGGGGCATGAAAGCGAGACGTAAAACAAAAGCAAATGGAAAGGGAGGGGTCAATAAAGTGAACGGCCAGTTGCATGTCCAAGTAAAAAAGAAAACGGAAAGGGGAGGGTCTAAAGTATTTTTGGGAATGTCAAATAGGAAGGAAGTCCTGAAGAAGAATATGCAAAACAAGAGGTAGCGAGGGAACAAATGGAGGGGAGGGGTCGAAAGTACGTCCACAGGGATAAGGGGGGTGGCTTAATGGTGGGCGTTCCTTGTGAGGGAAAACCTAAAAGCCTACAAAAAAAAAGAAAAAAGAACAATGGGGGGGGGGGGGGGGAGAGAGCACCTTCGCTTTAGATAGAGAAGGAATGAAAAATACGGGAACTCCCTTAAAAAAAGAAAACCAACCTGTTGAAAGGCTGACCGAGTCACGGAAAGATGAAGACGGGGGAAAATGTGTCCGGAGGGAAGAAAATCTCCCTTGTTCAAGAAAATCAAAAAAGTAATTGGGGGGTAGACATTTCCCAAAAAGAGCACATGAGGGGGAAAAGGGGGGGCGAAGAGTCATGACAAGGAAAAAGGGGGGGAAAGGAAATGTTGTTTGGTCATTGAATGACGAAAAAAAAACCTTCTAAAAAAACGAAAAAATTGGAAGGGTTTCAAGGAAAAAAAAACTGTGGAAAAACTCTTTTGGGGGAAAGAGGACTTCAGGGGGAGGGGAGTAAATAAACAGGAGGAATACTTTAGAACCTTCCAGTGAAAAAAAAAAAGGCTCAGGGGTAGTTTGTTACATGAAGTGAAAACTTAAACACGAACAAAAAAACTAAAGAGTTCTTGGTTAGAAGGAAAAAAAAAAAAGTGCCGAAGAAGAAAGGGACCAATGGGGGCCCATCAGAGTCAATCCCAAAAATTGGGCTAAAAAAATTGCGGGGCGCACGATCAAGAAAAAAACTGGGATAGCGGGGGGAGCCAAGGGGGACGGGAAAAAAAGGACAGCGGAAAAAAAAGAACCAAGGAAAAAAAAAAGAAAAAAACCTTATCAGGGAAAAAAGGGGAAACTGATCACTAACGGATGGAGTGCTGGGGGAGCAGGAAAAAGAGCAGGGAAGAGAGAAAAAGAAGACTTCTTTTATAAAAAATGTGTTCACCCAATTGAACGGGGGGGTAAGAGGTAAGAAAGACCAACAAAAATCCTGAAAGGAAACTTCAGGAAAAGAAAAAACCGGAAATGGGGGAGGGGGAACGATACCAGCGCACTCGCGGGGCCAGTAAGCTATAGAGGAGTGGTAAGGAAGTTTGGAAAAAATCGGCCCAAAAAGAAAAAAGAAAAACAAGGTCTGAGCAATGGGGGGCGCTATCAATTGGCCAACCAAACTGGGAAAAAAACTGCATTAGGCAGATCCCGCTAAAGGCGGAGTTTTTTTTGCAAAAAATACACCTCAGTTGACAAACACCCAACCAGGCGTCAACAGAAAATCTTACGTAGATACAAGAAAAAGGGGGGGGTTGTGGGGGGGAGGGAACGGGAGACCGCTGTGAGGAAAATTGGGGGGGACACGAGATAAAGAAACCACAAAGTACGTCCAAGCTTGGTTCAACAAAATGAGACTAGTAGATGACAGAAAAAGACTCAAAGTAAGTTGTGGGGAATAGTGGACGTTAAAAAAGAGGAAACAAAATATTCAATATCCATATTGGAGGCATGTTGCCCCGACATCGAAGGAAAAAACGTCCGTGGGGGGGGTTTAGGAAATTCATAAAAGAGTTGGAAATGTGAACAAAAAAGAAACAATCGGTAAAAAATAGAAAAGGCTGGGGGGGAAACGAAAAGTTTGTAAACAAATGAATATCAACGCGAGAGAGGGGTGGGTCGGTTGCAAGACGTGTACCCTTAAATTAAATAAAAGGGACCAACCTGGTCAGGGGAAAAAATAAACACTGAGGAGAGGGAAGGCGGAGGTGGGAGGGAAAAAAATTGGTGAAAGGGAAGAAGTTGGGGAAACAAGGGGATCGGTGGGGGGGGAAGACGGGGACAGGGATGGGCAAAAAAAGGGCGGGTTTACGCTGTGTGGTTCGTAATGACACCATCAACCGGGCAACTACAACCCCCAAGAAAGGGAGGGTGCTGCCGGGGGACGGTTGAGGGAAAGAAAACGGACGAACTTATAGAAGCGCAGGTGGGACAGGGACAAGAAAAACCCGAGATTGGTTGCCGAAAGCCCGAAAAAAGAAAAGAGGTGAAAAAAAAAAAGATGACGAGAGGAGGGGAAAGGCATGGAAAAAAAAGGTTCGGAAGACCGCTTACTGCGACGACCCAGGAGTGAAAAATGGGTCATTTGGGAATAAGGAGATAACAAAAAAGCAGGAGGACTTAATAGGGAGGAAGGTGGATGGAGGGACAAACATTGCTCATAGACTGGCAAGAAAAATTCTTTTGAAAAAAAGAGACAAAGTTCTCTTGCAGAGATGGGGAAGGGGAGTACGCAGCCTGTTACAGGGAGACCTCGAAGGGGATGGACTAACGCGAAGGCTCTCAAAAAATGAGGAACGGAAAAAAAGCGAAGGGGGGTGCCAGCAAACTCGAAAAGAAAACCACAAAAAAAAGAAATAACTGGCCTGAAAATGTTAGAAGAAAGGGAAAAGACTGAGTTATCATCCCTTCCGCACAAAAACAGTGAAAAAAGAAAAAAAAAAGGAAAGTAGGTCAAAAGAAAGGAAAGGGAACCAAAAGTCGGGCCTCAGGCGAAAAAAAAAATCACATCAATCCAGGGGGGGAGCTAAAACTTACAGAGAGAACCTCTCGATTAAAGCAGAGAAAAAAAAAAAAGAGGAAGGAAAGAAAAGAAAAGGATGATCTAAAGAGGGACGAGAAGGGTTCGAAGGGGAAGGAGGTCTTTGAGAGCGCAACATGGAGAAAAAAGATGTGCCCGATTGCCGATGGGGAAAGTTAAAAAAAATAAAAGGGTGAGGGGGAAGGTGACGAAAGTGAAAGCGGAAAAAGAGTAAACCGGTATCGGCTGGAGGTGGAAAAACTGGAAAAAACTTGTACTCGCCGGACAGGGAGTCAAAAAAACATGGGAAAAAAAGGAGTCAAGGAAAAAGGCTTCGAAGGAGGCCGCAGTCAACATCGAGTGAGACCAAAGAACGGGGGAAGTAAAGAAATCATTAAGGACTTCGAAAAAAGTCCGGGGAAGAAAAAAAAAAAAAAACGGCAAAACTAGGAAAGAAAATCTTCAGTCAGAAGGGGGAACAAAAGACGGGGGGGAAAGGAAATATTCGGGCGTTTCGGGAATGACTGGTCAGCGAAAAAAGACGGGAAAAAAAAAAATTGAATGGAAAAAAAAAACCGAATATAGAAAAAAAGAGCCATGGAAGAGGAAAAATGGGGTGTCGGGCCCCGCAAAAAAACACTAAGTTTTGACAGGAGCGGAACACAGGCCAGCTGGGATAGAGTCGAGGGGGTCTGAAAAGGAAATAAAAAAAAGGGGAAAAGGCAAGTGAGAACAATAATGTGGGGAGGAAAAAAGTTAGGGGGGAGAACACAGCAGAAAAAAAAATCGGGAAGGTTGGCAGGGAAGCGGACCCAAAAAAGGAAAAAACTTGTAAATTCGCGCGAGCATGGTGGGACAAAAACGAGGGAGAAAATCAAAAGGTGGAGAACGAGTTCCAGGAAGAGGGGGAGGGAGAATAAAGGAACCCACAGAGAAAAGGAAGGGGGAAGGGGGTCCAATTGGGGGGTGCCAACGATGGGGGGGGGAAAAAATAAAATTCCAATAGAAACGGGGGGGATCAATGGGGTTAGGAAAGAGGGGAGGGCGCAGGAAAAAAAAAAAAAAACCAAAGAAACGATCGGGGCGGGGGGAAAAAAAAGAACCAGGAAAAACACGTGAACAACGGGGGTGGAAAGGGAGGGCAAACCAAAAAAAACGAAAAAGGAAAAGGTGAGGGGGAACAGGGGACGAAAATAAGGGGCCTGGAAGTTGGCGAGGCAAGCCCCTAGAAAAAGAAAAGGTGGAAGGGGATGGGAGGGACCTCCAGTTGGAAGAAGGGGAAAAAAAAACCCAGCGGGAAAAGGGGGATCAGAGTACAGAGGAGTAGAGAAAAAACAGGTCAGCAAAAACGAAACCACGAAAACCGGGGTCCCTGGAATAAAGATTGAAGGATTCCTCACCTTTTTGGGCTGGAAGGGGGGGAGGCACTTTAACAAAGAAAGGGGGGGAAAAGGAACCTCGGCAAAGAAGGAAAAAAGAAATGACGGTCCCATTGGGAAGAAACCAGTGTGAGAAATAAAACTTGTTGGTCATGGAAAAATTTAGGGGGGGAACAAAAAATTGGGGGTAAGTAAAAGCAGAGGAAAATCGATAAAAGAACGCAAGGCGGAGGGGAGGGAAAGAACTGAACCAGAAGAAGAAAAAGGAAACTCCGCGGGAATAAATTTGAAGAAAAGAGAGGGATTAAGGCAGGTCTAAAAGAAAGAACACAGGACTTGTCTTATCCAAAGGGGGAAACTACACATCGCAGGAGGAAAAAACAAAAAGGGACAGGGGGAAAAGATAAAAAAAAAACAAAAAAAGGAGAAAAGAATTCGTGAGAAAGAGGGGGGGAAGGAAAGGGGACGAGGGGGCACCAAAGGGATGCAAAGAACTGAGGGGTTTCCAAACTTCAGAAAAGACATATGAGTAAAGAGGGAAAGAAAAAAAAAAAAGGGGAAAAAAGGGGGGTATTGAAAGGGAATGGCCATGTGGGAGGAAGAGGTAATGAAAAAAAATGGCGGGGTGGGTAATCGAAACGCAAAAGTAAGGAACTTCGCAAACACGACAAGGCCCTGGGGGGGGAAATGGAAAAAAAAAATGAAAATTTGAACAACAGGAAAGTCAAAGTGCTGGAAAAAAAAGGGGATCTAAAAATGGTGGGAAAGACATCATGGGGGGGGGTAGTTACTCAGGAAGAATGTCCGATAGGGACTGAAAAAAGGGGGGGGGGGGGCAAAGGGGGAAAAAAAAATCAACAAGGAAGTGAAGAAAGTCCGAAGGGACAGGGGTTTCCATGAAGCCTAAAAAAAAATCCCAAGCACAACAAGGCTGGTGAAAAAAAGGGAGAAAAAAAACCTCAATGGGGGGGAAAGAAGGTTTTTTTATGGCTAGCAAACCAAAACACACAACGGGGTACTTATAGGGAAAAATCTCTGGGGGAACAGACAAAAAAAGAACAAGTCAGGAAGGGGCAAACCACGCGATCATACAAGGGAAAAGTGGATAAAACTCAGGGGGAAAAAAGGGAACTGTTTTGGGTTCAAAAAAATCAAAAAACGAAACATCATAAAAGACAAGGAAAAAGAAACAAAAAGTCCCATTAAAGAGGGAGAGGGAAAAAAGGTGGAAACGCCCAGAAAGAAAGGAAAAATAAATAGGGGGGAAAAAAAAAAGGTCAAAATATCGAAGAAAATAAAAAACGCGACGTCGAGGGGAAGGGAAACTAACTCAAGGAAAAAGATCCACTAAAGCCAGGATGCGGAAAGGCAATAAAAAATCAGAAACCAATCGGGAGGAAAAAAAAAGCACCAGGGAAAGAAAGAAGGGGGGGAAAAACCAAGAAGGAAAGGAAATGTACTCGATATCAAGGGGGACGGGGTGTCAAGAATCACTCTCTTACTGAAACAACCCTTAACATTTGTGAAAATCAAGGAAAAAAAAAAACTTGGGGAGGAGATCCTTTGCGGGAGAACTGGGGGGAAAAAGGGGGGCGAAAATGATCGTGACATCGACGAGAAAACAAAAAAAACACAAGAGGTATTTAAGATAAGATTCAAGGTTGGGGATCTCACAGGAGGGGAAAAAAACAACGAGGGGAAGAGAGAAAAGCCCAAAAGGGCAATTATTGTAGAAGAGAAAAAAGTGGAAACGTTTAAGTCCAGAAAAGGAGTTATCACAAAGAAAAAAGGTCGGGAGGGGGGGAAAGCAGGCTAGTAAGGGGGAAAAGATGTAAAGGGGAAAAATAACCCAGGCTGGGGGGGGTAAAAGAAAAAAAACAAATTCTCTGTCTTAGAGGGGTTGATATCGGGGGAGTAAGGAATAGAAAGAAAGGGGGAAAACCGGACGATAAGTTCCAAGGGAGGGAGGAAAGGGACTTGCAGAAGAATATCTAAGTGAAATCCAGGTGAGGGGAAAAAAAAAGGGTACGGGTTGGTTGGGGGGGACAGAAAAAAAGAAGATACAAAAATTTCTGGGGTAGACGGGGCCTTCTGACGGCAACAGAGGAAGGCAAATATGAAAAAAAGAAAAAGAAAAGGCAAGAAAAGACCCGGTCAAAAGGTATCAGAGGGGGAGTCAACATAGGGGAAGAAAAGATGAGATGACGGAGAAATCTCTTTTCAATAAGCATGCAAAGGGGGGGCGCCCGTGGAGGAAGTCACAAAAAGAAAAAAAAAGGAGTGAGGGGGGGTTTCTAAGGGTTCCTACAATACAGGGTACTGGAATTTTTTGGGATCAACCACAAACGTAAGGAATGGGGGGGGAAAAATGGAAAAGTCCAAGGAACAAGGGAAAACAAAGAGTTTCCAGCAAAAAGGCTGAATTCTTGAGGAAAGGGGAAAAAAAAAAAAGAAAAGGCTGTAGAACCTATCGGGAGGGAACGTTGGAGTAAAAAGAGAGGGGGGGGGAAAAAGTGTCACCGAGAACCTCTGGAGGGTAAAAAAAGAAGGGTGACCACTGTCAGCCTACAACATGGTTCGGTTGGTGGAATGTCTCCTCGGTTTGAGGGGGAGGAGCAAACCCCCGGTGAGAAAGGGAAAGGGAAGCACATGGGCCAGAAAAATCATAGAACCTAGAAAACGGGGGGACTACCCGGGGGGAAGTAGAAAACGGACCACAGATCCGATGAGGGGTGTGGAAGAAAAAGCGGTGGAGGGGAAATTGGATGTAAGGGAAGGAAAAGATTTGGGAGGAAGTGGAAAATAACGGAACTCTCCTCAAGGAGATCATGGTCAAAAAAGAAACTGGGGGGGAAAAAAAAGGAAAAACGAAACGGCGGGTTAGGAATTCGGGGGGGTTTGGGGGAAGAAGGTCCCAGGACCGGCCTTCTTGAGGGAAACAAGGAAGAGACTGAAAGGGAGAAAGGGGGAAAACTCCAAAGGGGGGGGGAAAAAAAATCCATTCTATAAACTTCCAAAAACTAAAAAAGAGCGGGGGGGGGAAACTGAAAGTCACTCTCCTAAAAGTGGGGGTTTCAGTTGGGAGATGAAAAAGGGAGTAAAAAAGACCCAATGAAATAAGGGTGAGGAAAAAAAAAAAAAAAAAAAGGGCATTATATGGGACGAGTTTTGGACGGGAAAATGACAAGGGTGGAACGCCCGAAAAAATAACCGGTCAAAGGGGAGGAAGGGAATCTAGAAATGGAAAAAAAAAAATTTTAGGGGGAGGAAGGAAAAGACATAATAATGAGGGGTCCTTTTTTCCATAACCCAGGGACGGAAAACAATAAATAGCCGATTAACACAGGGAAATAGGAGGGAACGGGAAACCGGGGGAGGGGGGAAAAAAAAGGCCAGGGGTCGAAAAGGGCTTGAGTTAGACGAAAGGGAGGGTTTGACTCACTATCAGGAAAAAAAAGGAAAAAGAAACTTTGAGGCAGGGGAAAAAAAGAAACAGGGGGAAGAAACAATAAAACACAAGATCCTAAAAAGCGTTGGGGGAAAGGAAGGGAGGGGACTAGAAGGAATGAGGGGCAATGATCAGGATTTCGGGCCAAGTGGGGGCCCAACATAAAGAGAAAAAAGGGGACTGAAAAAAAGGGGGGGGGGGGGTGAAAGCACCAAGAAAGAAGGCAAGGGGGTGGAAGGGGGGGGGGGGGTTTAAAGAAAAAAAAAGCGAAAATCGGCCAAGGGAAAGGGCCCGGAAGGGGGGAAAATTTCAACATAAAGACAAAAGTTATCCAAAATGATCAAAAAGCAGAAGCCAGGACGGGGGAGGGGAAAGCGGGGGCACGAAGGAAAAAAGGAAATCGAAAAACGGAGTGTAGACGGTTCTGGGGATCTGACCTTTAGGAAAGCGAGAACGGAAAAGTATGAGGAAAAGGGGGGGAAAAAAATTAAGACAGGGGGAAAAAGTCAAAGAAGGGGGTTTGAAAAAAACTCATGGTGGGGTGTAATATTGGGAGTTCAGGGAAAGAAAAAGGGAGGGTGGGAGGATGGGGAGGACCCCCCACAGAAAAGAAGGGGAACCAGGAAACGCAAAAAATCGGAGGGTGAGGGACCCGGGGACCGGGTGGAAAGGGGAAGGGAGAAATCATAACTCCGTGAGAAAGAAAGGGATGCAAGAAAAATTAACTTCAGGGGTGCAGAGGCCCAAAAAAAAAAAAAAAGAAAGAATCCATTAATTCTAGGAAATTTTGAAAGGAATTAAGAGGAAAGGGTCCAAAACAACCCTTTTTTTCTTACTACAAGAAAGAAACCGCTCTTGTAAAAGGGAAAGAGTAGCAGAGAGGACCGAGATTGTCAAGAGCATGGGGGGGAAACTTTAAAGAAAGGAACGGGGTGACCGAATCTAAATGAGATACCTTCCGGGGAATGCCGGAGGGCGAAGAAAAAGGTGGGATGGAAGGAAAAAAAAAAAGGGGTAAGGGCGATCCTAGGGAGGTGTAGAGCCAGAAGTTCTAAGTGCAGGGGAACGAAACAATCGGTCTAATGGATCAATGTCCACAAGAAAAGAAAGAAAGGAAAAAAAAGAGGGGAAGGGAACTGAAGGAAGGGCCAACAAGGAAATGTCAGAAAAGGGAAAAAGGGCAAACGTCAATCTGGGTGAAAAGAGGGGGAAAGGGACACGGGGAGAGGAAAGGGTGGGGACAGGACAGAGCAGGGGACAATAAGACTTCAATCTGAAAAGGAAGGACTTCCAGAGGAGTAGAAAGGAGGAGAGAAAACAAAAAAAAGGGGGGGTATGAGGAAAATGGAAAGAAAGGAGGAGAAAAAGGAAAAGATCTAGTGGGAGGTACGATTGGAGGGGGGAATCCCCTAGAACAGGAACCTAGCAGGGGTCCAGAAGGGGGGAGGAAGGAAGGAAAAAGGGGGGGTAACTCATTTCCAGGTGGGAAGTTGGTAAGGATTAAAGAAGGTAACCATCCAAGAAGAAAAGGGAGGAAGGATTTCCGCTGGGGGGAGGAGGTGCAACTGAAACTGACGGAAAAGACAGAAGAGTAGAAAAAGAACCTAACAAAAAAAAAAGGAAGCACAGAGAGAACTCGAAGGAGACCATAGGGTATAGAAGAGAAGACTCTTCTCTCAGGTGGGAAGAAAAGCAGGGAAGGAAGGAAAATGTTCAAAAATAGGGGGGGAGGAAACTCACAGCCCCACTAAGACCAAAAAAAGAGGACAAAGAGGGGGGATTAGACGCAACCATCTGTAAAAAGAAAACGAGGAGTCGTCTGTCAAAAGGAATAGAAAACTAAAAAAGAGGGAATGACAAAGAAAGGGAACTTAAGAGAGGGGGGTGTTTCTGTCAAAGGCAAACAAAACAACCGGAGGGTCTGGAAGTTGCCGGGAAGGGACGCGGTTATAGAGGAAGGGCGGGGGGTCTGAGGAAGGGGAGGGCAAAAGGCAAGAAAAAGGGAAAACAATAAGGGGGGGGGGGGAGGAAAGGGGGGGTGTTCTTAAAAAAGAAAACCCTAAAAGCTGAAAAATTTAAAATCAAGAGGGGGGGGAAACACAGGTCAAAAAAAAGAGGGAACGGGGAAGGAGGTCCAAATTTGGAGCGAAAGACCATAGGATCTGAAAAAAGTCAACCAACCCGTTCAAGAACCAACTGAAATAAAGAGGGGGACAGGGAAAGGGGGGGACTTTAGAGGAAAGGGAAAGCAAGTAAAAAATCACGCGGGGGGGACGTGGAGAAGGGTTTAGGGGATTTTCAGGAAATCCGGCCTCACAAAAAGAAAAAGAGGGTTCGGGGGGGACAACTAAAAAAAAAGGATTGTGGGTAAAAGGGGACGGCACCCACCAAGGGAAAAAAACGGGGTGGGAGGGAAGGGAGAAAAATGGCCGATATCAGGAATATTTAAAAAAAAAGTTGTTTCGGGAGGAGGGGGGAAAAAAAAACAAAAAAAGAGGGGAATCTGGGGAGAAAAAGAGGTCTACAGGGGGGTAACGGTTGTGGGTACTCAAAAAGGGAAACAAGTCTGATCGAAGAAAAAAGAAGAAGGCGGAATCAAAAACAAAATAGCAGCAGACAAAAAGGGGAAAAAGAGTGGGAAAATGCCGCGGCCAAAGGAGGGGGTGGAGAGGGGAAAGGGGAAAAAAAGTGACGGGGGGGAGGGGGGGGGGGGGGACAAAACGAGCACAGGGGGAAGAAGAAAGGACAGCAACAAAAAATCCTGGGGAAAACCTGTGGGAGAAAAAGGAAAAAACAGAAATGTGGTAAACTGATCTTGGGGGGGGAAAAAAAAGGGGGGAAAAAGAAAATCCCAGCAGATCTAATTAATCTGGAACCATCACTTGGGAAGGATGGGAATAGACAGAAAAGGGTAAGGGGAGGGAGGGGGAGACTTTGGAAGAAAAGAGAAAAAGTCGAAGAAAACCGAGAAAACAAAAAGTAAAGGGAGGGAAAGAGCAAAAAAATGACCTAGGGGAAAAATTTAGACGGGAGAAAAAGGGGTCGAGGGGACGATTCACCCAAAACTAAGTCAAAAAAAAGGTTGAGGGGGAAAAGCCAAGGGAAAAAAAAGATAAAGTAGGAGGGGAAAGATAGCGAGAAAGGAAAGGGATCCTCATTTGGGCGGCAGCAGAAAGAAAAGAGCTGTAAGAAGGGGGGGAATAACCCAGTGGACAGGGCAAACAAGGGGGGTAAGGGGGGGGGGATGAAAGGATGGCAGGGAGATGACGAAGCAATTGTTTTTTTTTTTAGGAGATCAAAGGGAAAAGCCCTTAGGAGAGGACTGGGACAGGAAACGGGAGGATGTCGGTAAAAGTGAAAAAAAAGCCAGGGGGAGGGTCGAACGGGAAATAAAGTATTGATAGGGGAAAGGTGGTGGTCGGAACTCAACGGGGGAATAATTCCAAAGGGGGGTCTTAAACTGGGGGAAAAAAAGGGGGGATGGGACAAGGGGAATTCAAAAAAAAAAAAGGGTCATAGAAAAGTACCTAAAAAAAGGAGGGGGGGTAACCTTAGAGGGCCCAACCTCATCAATGGGTGGGATCGGGGGGGGTCAAAAGGAAGAAAAAAGACTCACCAAAAAAAAAAAAAGGGGGTTTACCAAGGGGACGGCTCGCACCGAGAAAACATGTGCGTAATCGGGGGAAGGAAAAACTATAAGCAAAACACGGGAAACGGGGGGAAAATCCCTTGAGGGGAGTAAAAAAAGGGGGGAGAAAGCAGGAAGAGAAAGACCGGAAGGAAGCAAACCACAACAAGGGAAGAAACGGGTATGGGGGGGAAAAAAAAAAAGAAAGGTAAGAAACACCTAAGATAGACTTGAAGGGAGACTAACCTCCATCCAGAAAGCTCAGTACGAGACTTAAGGTGAAGGAATTAAAGATAATTAAACCATAAAGGGGAGGAACCAAAAAGCAGAAAAAGGGAAGCAGGGGCGGCCATTAAAGGTTAGAACAGCAAGTTCAGGAAGCAGGTCATCAAAACAAAAAAGTAACAATTAATTCCCTCTAAAAAGACAAGGACATGGGTGGATGCCATCAGCGCAGAAAAAAAGGAAAAAAGGGAACATGGGAGGAAAAGAGAAAGAAGACCGTGGCCAGTCTGGGAGGGGAGATCAACCAGGGGGGGACCAAGCTTGGGGGAAACTAGTTGAATATGGGGGGAGCCACATCCAAAAAAGATCTAAAAAAAAAAGGGAGGAGGAAAGAAGAAAGAAAGGGGAATCGAAAAAAGAAACAACGAGGTCCAAGGGGGGGGAGGAAGTTGAAAACAAAAAGGATCCGGGAAAAGGATTTATTATGAGGAGAAAAAAGAAAGGGGGGGAAGTCAGACAAGGAGGGGGAAAAAAAAAAAAAGAAAGGACCAGGGGAATCATTGGGTGACTAAGGAAGGGCTGTGGACACGGAATGACGGCCCAAGATGGGCCGGGGGGAGGAAAAAAAGAGCAGGAGGGGGAGTAAAAAAAGTGTGGGGGAACAACAAAAGGGGGGGGAAAAAGGAGAAAAAAACGGGCCTAATAAAAGAAAACTCGGAGGGGGCGGACAGGGGGGAAAGGGCCCAGGCTGGGGAAGAAAATGAACACAACAACAAATACGGTGGGCGACGTTCCAAGAAAAGGGTGGGATGGGAAAAGAACGAAAACCAAAAAGACTCCTTCTCAAGGGGTTTAGGACACGGACCCTGTGTCAAGGAAGGAAAGGTGGGAAGGGCAGATGTAGGGGAAAAAAAAAAATAAGGGGGGGGTAACCTTGGCCCAAAAAGTTCGGTATATCAAGGTCAGAAAACAAACATGACTGAGAAGGGAAAAAACCGGAGGGGGGAGAACAAGCGTCGGGGGGGGAGAAATATCCAGGGTTCGTCACTGGGTTTCTCAGGAAACAAATTAAAAAAAGAGGAAAACCAACAAGAGGGCGGGGGGGGGGGGGAAACGATAAGGTAGACAATAAACGGGGGTGTCTTTAAAAAAAATTGTGGGGGGTGAGGGATCGAAAAGGAACCGTAGAGGTTGGAGGAAGGGGAGGAAAAAAAAAGGACACAAAAAGAACTGGTGAAAAAATCCCCCCTGGGAGCAAAAAAAAGGTCGTTACTGAACAGGAGGGGGATATAAGCCAACAAGAGGGAGAATAACGGGGATGAAAAACGTCGATAAAGGACTGAGGGCAAAAAAGGGGTAAAGAGCATCACTGAGGAAATTCACTGGCCCCCTCATATAAGGACTGAAATCCCATGGGTGAGTGGGGGGAAAGTCAAAAAAAAACAAAAGGGGACCGGACTCCAAGAACCAAGGGGAACAGGCATCCGGCGTAAAAAAAAAGGGGGGGAGAAAAAGGGGGGGAACCTCTAGAGGGTGGTCCTCCAGATATGGGCTGACGGCTTTGGAGGGGGAACAGAGGGGGGGGGAAAAAAGCAAGTACAGGTGGGTCGCAAAGGAAAGAAAATAAAGAGCAGGAAATTGAATCAGAGGCAACCAATTACCTGGAAGCAAAAAAGGGGAACAAACTTCGGGGGGAGGGGAGGATGGGGGTGTGTGGACAGAAAAGAGACCTGGCGGAAAGATCAAGAGAGAGGGACCGTTTCAAAAGGGGAAAAACCGCCAGGCCCAGTGGGAGGAAAAAAGAAGGGGGGGGGACTGTGCTGCGCTCTATCCAAAGGAGTCGGGAAAAAGGAGGGAACCTAAAACTTTTGGGAAGGGATATTAAAGAAAGAGAAAGAAGCTGGGCCAAAAACAAAAAAGAAAAAAGGGGGACAAGCGATGAAAGTGGGGGAGTTGGGGGTCCAGAAAAGGGGAACACGGCCAATCCAGAGAAAGGGGTCAGAAGAAGGTCGAGAAGAAAATGTTCAAAAAAAAAAGGATTGGGAAGTAGGTAAGAGGAAAAAAAGCTCAAAAAACTAGGAAGGGGGGGGGGGGGAAACCAAGACAACGAAGTCAAAAAATAAATTCGACAAGCTTGGGAGAGGCGGAAAAGCTTCAATCAGGAAAACTCGAATACACGCATAATTGGGGGTTGAGTTGGTGAAGGGTCAAGAAAGAAAAACAAGAGGGGGGGAAAGAGAAAAAGGGGGAAAAAAAAGGGTCTAAGATAGAAAGGGACTTCTGGGGAAAGAAGGGTTCGGCAACCAAAGAAACGTGGAATATCAGAAAAAGAATGACAGAAAATTCGGGTGTGGGTATGGAATAGGGGGTGAAAACGGACCGCGAAAATAGAGGAAAAGAGAGAGTTCTTTCAACAGGGGGGGGAAGCAAATCGAACGAAAAAAGCTACTGGTTGTTTGGGATAAGGGGAAGACACAAAGGGGGGGAAAGGGGTCAAACAAGGGGGGGGGCACAAAAGCCCAAAGGAGGGTAAGAAAAACAGAAGAAATTTAGTGGTCGGAACCACCAAGAACCTGAAAAAAAAAAGCAAACCAAAAAAGGAAAGAAAAATACAAAAGAAAAGGGAATGAATGTGTGAAAAAAAAAGGGGGACCCCCATCGTTGGACCGTCAGTTAAAAAAAAAGAAGAAAAAAAACATGGGAAAAAGGGGAACTGGGGGGATCCAAGGGAGGGGGGGGGACTCTGGGAAAGGGAGGAGAGAGGGGTATGTTAGAAAAGGGTGGGGGGGGATTAGGACTTGGTGAAAAGGAAGGAAAGGAGAATTTGGGGGGGGAAAAAAAATGCGGGGTGGGCTAGGGGGTCCTGCCAAAAAAAAAAAAAGGTCCATAAAAGGGGGGGGGGGGAGAAAAGGGCGGGGGAAAGAGGAGTATTCAAAAAAAAAAAAAAAGGACCGGGTAAAGAAAAAAACAAAAAAAGAGGAAAGGGGGTAGTACTTACGTGGAAAAAGTGAAAAGGGAAGAAGAAAAAACAAAGGGAATACGGATAAATAGAAGGGGCTCCGAAGAATTATCGGTGGTGGACCCCGAGTGAAAGTACAAAAAAAAAAAAGACGATGAACATGAAGTCGAAGAGAACGGTGAAGGGGAATCAGGAAATGAAAAGGGGACTTAGACGGGAATACCTAGAAAAAGAGGTGTTGAATGGTGGCAATTTTGAAAAGAATAACTCTAGGACTGAAAGAAAGGGGAAAAGATCACAGGGGAGTGAAGGGACCGAAAGTGGGAAGAAACAGAAGATCAGAAAAACCCAAAAGTGACGTGGAGGAGAAAAAAGGTTGGGAGAATAAAGAAGAGGAGATGCCAGAAGAAAAAGGGAAAAAAAAGAGAAAGGGAAGCGAAGGGAGCCGAAAAGGTTTCAGGAAAAAAAATGAAGGAAAGATACTCTGAAAAGGGAATCAGTCAGGTCAAAATCACCTCCATCAAAAAATAATAATTCCAGATAGGGACAGGAAACAATTGGTTAAAGGAAAAAGCTGCTTTCCATCAAAAGGAGACCAAAGGAAAAAGGCAATAAGGAAAAAAAGAAGGGGAAACATGAGAGAAACGGAGAAACCTCCACAATGTGGGGAGAAACATCCTTAAAGGAAAAAGGAGAAAAAAGGTAAGAGAGAAGAGTCGATATCTAAGAGAAACAAAGGGGGAGGGAGGGGAGGGAGGGGGATATCTAAAGCAAGGAAAAAAAAAGTCGGGATTTCGCTTTGAAAGACGGAGGAGGGTCAAAAAAAGGGGAAAAACAAAACCGTGGGGCCTATGAAAAGAGTTAACAAAGGTGAAGCCATGACGGGGGGAAGGGGGGGCGGGAAGGAGGAGCGACGGTCATACAAGGAAAGTAACTGACTGTGCAAAAGGGGGGAGACAGGGAGGGGGTCGTTCCCTGGGGAGGGACGACTCAAAGAGAGGATCAAAAAGGGCAAAAAAAGGATGCGAGGAACATGAACAGTCACGGCACTTAAAGCGGGGGTCTAAGAGAAAAAAGGAATCGGGGGAGGGAACTGAAAGAAAGGGAGGACCTTAGAGAAAGGGAAAGGACCCAAAGTAAACTCAAAAGGAAGGACCATATGAACGTCCTCGAGGAGAAAAACAAACATCGTGGGAAAAGGGAAAAAACTCTAAGCAGTCACGGGGTCTTTAAAGAGGGAGAAAAAAAACAAAAAAGAATGGTGAAAGGAAAGAAAAGGGGCTAGAAAAGAAGAGGGAGAGGAAGGGGGGGACGGCCGCAATCAAAAAAGCTAAAAATTGGGGTTTTCGGGTGAGAACATGGACGGAGGTCATATAATTCTTCCTATGGTTGACCAGTGAAGGAGGGACAGAAAAAGGGGGAACGGAATCCAGAACGAAAAAAGGGGGGGTTGAGGGGGGGGAAGGGGGAAAAAGGTGAGACTAAAAACAACCGCCATTCTGAAGTGGGGGAAAAAAGAGGAACCCAAAAACCGTAATGGAAAAACCACTAAACTTTGAAAAAAAGTGGAAAAAGGATGAAAAGGAAAAAAAGTGGAGGCCAGGAAAGAAAACGAGAAGAGGAAAAAGGAAATCCTCAAAAAAGGGGAGAAGTGAAAGGGGGGGGGTGGGAATTGGTTCGGGAAATAATTGAAAACGATGAAAAAAGAAATAAAAGAAGAAGGGGGGCAGGGGAGAAAGGGGGGGCACCGGAAGGGGGGGGGGAATAGAAAAGACAGCAAAGAAAATCATAAGATATTGGGTTCTTAACCCATGCAAAGAGAAAAAAAAGGAGTGAAGCACTGGCGTAAAAAAAAAAATGGGAAAGGGAGGATATTCTGGGGAAAAAGGGGACAACTAACAGGAGAAAGTGTCCTGAGGGGTTGGGGGGGATTCAGCCTTCAAAACAAAGAGAACAAGAAGTGGCGGGAAAAGTGTGAGGTCAAGGGGGAAGAATTTCAAAGGGAGGGGGGTGCCTCCCAGATTGGAGGAAACTTGGGGCAGGAAAAAAAAAATCTGAGTTTGAAACATCCAGGGTCAAGACACTAAAAGGAAAAAAAAAGGGGAGGGGAAATGAGGGAAAGAAGAAGCTTAAGAGGTGGGGGGGGGATGCTTGGGGAGGGAAAAGGGGATTTTAAACCAAGGAAGGAATCATCGGGATTCGAGAAGAACGAAAAAATACCGTAAAAAAAAAAAAAGGGGGGTGAAATCCAAAGGGAGAAAACAGAAGGTGTCAAGGGAGGGGGGGGGGGTAAAAACTTAGTAAGAAGAAATACTAGGAAGAAGGGACGGTCGTCTTGATCCAGGGGGAAAAAAAGGAAAAAAACCATGGTGGGAAAGTCTCGTTTAAGGAACTTGACTATATCCGGGAGAGGACAAAGGGTCAAAACCGGGGGAAGCAACAGAAAAAAAGGGAAGGAGGAATCAATAAAAAAAAGAAAGGAGTTTGGGGAAGAATCCAACGCTATCTAATTCACACCAAAAAATCCAGAAGGGACGGTTTTGAAGAAACAGACAAGGGGGAATGTATAAAAGGAAAAAAGAGTGTCAAGGGCTCAAGGAAGAGAAGAAGAAGGTCGGAAAGTAAAAGAAGGGGGGGCACGAACGGAGGGACCATATCAGGATCTATCTTCAACCAGGTCATAACAAAAAAAGTGGGGGTGTATCTGTGGAAAATAATGGCCAAATTGGGACTGATCGAGGCAGGGGGGGTGAGAAAATCAACATTAGAGCAAAAACCGTACGGATGGAAGAAGACTGCTTCTGTTGAAAGGGTGAAACACCAGAAGAAAAAAAAAAAGGGCGGGAAAAAACTGTTAAAGAAAAAGGAAATTGATACAGCATGGGGGGAAGTGGAAGAAGAAACCAGGAAAAAAGTGAGAGAGGGGGGGGGGGGTTCCAGGGAGGGGAAAAGCAATTAAGTCAAAAAAAGCTTTAAGGTGGGGAGAGGAAGAAACAAAAATGACCATAACCCCCCCGTTGAAGTAACCGTGAGGAAAAAACAGGGAAGAAGGTGGGAAAAGGGGGGGGAAGAGCAAAAAAAAAGAAAAAAAAAGGGGGGAAAATAGGTGAACTGGGGAGCCAAAGGGGGTAGGTCAAACGGGAAACAAAAAAGCCAGTGGTTCACTGGGGGAAATTCGAGGACAGTCGTTGGGTGGGAAGAAGGGACTAAGAGAGCAACGCGAGAGGGCGCCAGCGACCAAGGCAAACGGAAGGGAGGTTCTTGTCCTCCAAACAGCACCGAACGAAAAGCCCAAAAACAACACAATTTATCGGGGAAACTGTCCGTCTAGGCAGAAAAAAACAAAAGAGGAGACTAAGACAGGAGGAGGGAAGGTAAAAAAAAAAAGGAAAGGGGAAAGGCCGGAAGAGGGAAAAAAAAACAGCCCCCAAATCTCCTAACTCAAACGGAAAGAGGAGGGGAAAGGGGGGAGAAAAAAAGTCACTTCGCCATCAGGAAAATCCCAAGTAATATCCAAAGAAGGGTTGACCAAAGGAGGAAGAAGAACGGGATGGGGAAGGGTGATACATATCGGCCTCTTACGGGAAACAAAGGCCAAGGGGGGAGGAAGAAGAAAATACTCCCTTGGACGTATAGCTTGGCTGGAAAAAATTTCCGCGTTTGGGTGGAGGGGGGGGGGACAAAGGAGAGGGCATCAGGAAAGAGAAAAAAAAACAACAACTGGGTAGAAAGGGGGAAAAGAGAGAGAGAAAGGCAGAGAGAGGGGAACGAAAACATAGGGGACCAACAGGGAAGGTCAAAAAAAAGACAACATGCTAGACTTTATGAGAAATCCAAACAAATGGGAAGGGGGACCTTCACAAAAAAAAAAAGATGGGTACACAGGGAACATCGGAGAACGTCACCTTAAAGACCAGAGGGGCTATGAGGGTGAAGGGGGGGAACTTCCATGCCCAGTGGGGAAAAAAAGGAGGGCCGGCAAGCTGAGGGGGAAAAAACGATTGGGTCGAGAGGCTTAGGACATGTATCTGATTCCTGCGGGGGCAAAACACGGTCGAGAGAAAAAATTCCCTCGGAGGAGGAGGGTCTGGAGTACCTATCAGGGACCTTTCACCCAAAGGAAGTTGGGAAGGGGACTTTGTACGTTGAGTTTTTCTGGGGGGGGAAAATACAACCGACAAAAGGATCGACAAAAACGGGCTCGGGAGGACAAATGTTCTCAGGCTCTCGAAAGAGTTGATGAAAAAAAAGAACTAGAAAAAGGGAAGAGACAAAAGGGAAAAAAAAACAAAAACCAAAAGGGGAAGTGGATAGGAGGGGGGGAACAATACCTTCATCGGGCTGAAAGACAAAACCGGGGAACAGAATCGGGGGGGACCAAATAGACAAAAAGGGGGGAGCGGGAATCTGAAAAGCAAACAAAAGCAGGAAAAACAAAAAGGGCTGGGGGGCGATAAGTTCTACAATACGGGGGGGGAGGGGGGGGGAAGGTGGGAGGTTATACCAACAAGGCGGCTTGAACATTCAAGTGGTAACGAAAAAGGGGAAAAAAAACCACTCTTGAAAAAAAAGGGTCGAACTGGAGGGAGGGAAAGGGGGGGGGAAATAAAAACCATAGAAAGGAAAGTTGGTAGAGATATTTCCCTCAGGACCAAAGAGAAGGGGGGTTGGGAAAGGGGGGGGGGGTTGAGAAGCCGCTTAGCAAAAGACGTTAAAACCTGAACCAAAAAGGGTGCTAAGGGGTGAGGTGAAGAAAACAAAAGGAAAAAAAAAGACAGCAAAGGGGACATGCAGTAAGAAGAAAAAACAAAAAGGGGAAAAAAAAAAAAAGGGACGGGCGATCAAGGGAGCAAGCGGGGGTGATAAACAGGGTGCGGAACCAAAAAAGTAGGAGGGGGGGAGACAGGAGGGGGAGCATTCGTCGAAAAAAAAGGGAAAAAGAGAAGACTTGTAAAGTAGAAAAAGTGGAAAAAAAAGAAGAAACGAAAGCTGGAGGGGTACGGGGGGTGTTGGAAGGCAGCAGCAAAAGGCCTGGAAAGAAGAATCGGCAAAAAAAAAAAGAAGGGGGGAAACTTGAAAAAAAGGGAGGTTTATGGTGGAGAAAGGAGACAAAGAAGAGGAAAAAAAACAAAGAGAAACGTCCTTCAAACCCAAAACAATGGGGCGGTAGAGGAATAATCTGCCAGAACGCGAAGGGAACTCGGGCCAAAACGGAAAAAAAGAAGGAGGGGAGGGACTTTACTTTCAAGGTTAAAACACCCCAGTTCAAAAAAACCAGACTCAAAAAGGGAGACACTTGGCATTAGATGAAAAGACAACAGGGGCGCAAGGATGGGAGGGGGGGGGAGACAACGCCAATGGAAGAAGGGGGGGGACAGAAAAACGACCATCGACCATAATCAAAAATATTCCAGGTGAGAAGTGCACTCGTTCAAAAGAAACAGGTTTCGGGGGAAGGGAGAGAAAGATTAGAGAAAAGAAAATTCTGGAAGGCAAGGAGGAAAAGCTGTGCTGCACGGAAGGGAGAAACTAGTAAGCACCAAAAACATCCACAAAAAGAACTAGACGGGGGCGGGGGGAAGACGACTGAAGAGAAAAAGGCGACTTAAAGGAGAGGGAGGGCCGTGGGAAAAAAGGAAAGGAGAAGCAAAAAAAGCCCAAACCGTGGTGGGGGAAAAAAGCCCTTTTAAACAGATAAAAGTGAAAAGTTGCAAAGTGGGAAAAGACAAGAAAAAGAGGGAGGGGGGCTAATGTCAGTCCAAAGGAGAAAGAAAAAAAAAAGTAAAAAGGGACCAACAAAAAAAAAATGGAGAAAAATGATACCAAAAGAGGGTCAGGGAAAGGGGGGGGAGTTCACCTCAGGGGGGGATAGGAAAGGGGAACAAGAAGAAAAAGGACGGGATAAGTTGAAAAGAAGTACAAAGAGGCCGGTTTTTGATACTAGAGGAGGAATGCAAAAAACAAGTTTTGGAAGGGGAACGTGGGGGAAAGGGGCTGACAAGAGTGGTGGGGGAATAGGGGTGGGGAAAAAAGAGTTTGAGGGGGGAAGGAGAAACTGTGAGGGTTGGTGTCAGAGGGGACTGGTCCAGGAAAAAAAGAAAAGCACATAACCCACCAAAATCGTAAGGGGAGAAAATGAGGGAAGGGAAAATGTCCAAAAAATCGAAAGGCATAGAAACTAAGCCTGTGGGGACGTTAAAAAAGAATAAGCTCAGTTGGGGGGGGGAACACGGGAAATCAAAAAAGAAGTATGAACTGAGAGAATAGGCGATTATTGAAGCGGGAGGTTCTTGGAACACTTCCGAAGGAAGGGGATACGAGAAAAAAAAGATCCTTTGGAGGAAAAAAAAATGAAAGTCAAAAAGATAATTACTTGAAAATTTTTTCCAATCAAATTTAAGGGGGGAAAAAGAAAGAAGGGGAGCCATACTACTCATCCATCAATAGGGAAAAAAAAAATCAATGGGGAGGAGACCCGAAAGATTAGAGGCGAAAGAAAGAATGTTACTGTCTAAAAAATAGGAGGAAAAGTCCCGAAAAAGAGGGATCAAAAGGCTGGAAAACAGGACAAAGATTCTAAAGGAGAGGGGACAAAGGTTTTAATAAACAGAAAAAGGGAACGTCTAAATGTGAAGAAGGGAAAAAGGAATCAGATCAAGCCCTGTCTCATAAACCAGGAAAAAAAGGAGCTTCAGCTTTCCGACTAAAGGAAACCAAGGAGTCATAAGAGGGGAGGACAAAGAGGGAACAAGCCGGACAAAAGAAAGAAGAGATAACGCCGGTGAGATGAGAAGACGCACTCTGAAAAAAAAAAAAAACAAAAAAAAGAGATTAACATGAGAAGAAAAAGCGGGAAAGGGAAGGAAGAGGAAAAGTTGAGTCTTTTTCAGAGAGGGGGGGGGAGTAGAGCAAAGTGGAGGAAGAGAAAAAATTAGAAGTAGGAGGTGGACGAGGTCAAGTTTTCAAAGGGGGAGGAAAAGAAAATGACAGAAAGTTCCCATCCAAAGGCTGGGTACGGGAGGAGGAAGGGATAGGGAGGTTGGAGGGAGGCCAGGGGGGGGAGAGGCCCAGACTAAAAAAGAAAAAAAAAAAGTTCTTAACGTAAGAGAACGACAGTATGGGGAAGAAAGGAAAACATACAGGAAGAGAAATCGACAAAACGAAGAAGAGGGGGTTCAAAGTATAAAAAAAAGAAGGGAAGGAAGTCTATGCGAAGAAAAGGGGGTTGAAGCAAAAGCCAGTCTCCTACCAGATAATTTCACTCGAGGATACCGCAGAAATGGGGAAACTTAAAGAGAGGGAAAAACCAAGGGAAAAAGGAGGTCCCCAGCTCAGAAGAAAAAAAAAAAATCACGAAAGGAAGAAAAAAAACCGATATATACTGTCCAAAAAAGGAAGAAAGGGCGGGTTTTTGGGGGGTCTGGCCGGCAGGGAAAAAAGAAGGGGAAAAGGGAAGGGGGAAAAAAAATGGGGAAGGGAAAACGGGGAAAAAAGGGAAGTGGGAACGAGTGGTCACTGAACTCCAGGATGGGAAAACGGTCAAATCTCAAGAAAGAAATGGGGGGGGGGTTATGACGTTGGGGTTATGGGGTGGAAAAGGGAGAAACCCCAAGGTAGGAGTGGGAAAAAAACGGGAAAACGAATTCACAAAAGTAAGGGGCAAGGAAAAATGGGGGGGGGGGCAAAAAAAAATAAAGGCAAAAATTTTAGAAGAAAGAAGGAAAAGGAAAACAGCCCAGGCCAGAAAAGGGAAAGCAACGGGGTCAACGGGGGGGAGGGATTGTAAGAGAAAACTAAGGTGGAAAGCAAAAAAAAGGGAAAAAGTCGGGAGGGTGGTTGTATCAAGGGAAACATGTGGGGGGAGTTGAAAGGGTGGTAAAAAAAAGGCCTGCAAAGAAAAAGAGGGGGGGGAAAGGGGAAAAAAACAATGCAAAACCATGGGGTAACTGGGTGTAAAAGTGGGGTAAAGGGGGGGATTGAAAAAACCAAACAAACCCCCCAACAAAACCAACAAAAAAAAGGAGGAGGAGATTAGGGAAAAACAAAAAAGTCCTAAAGAAGGGATGGGGACGAGAATGGGAAAAGAAAGAAGGGCACAACCACTGACAAAACAAAGAAAAACTTGTTTTCTTATCTTTGGGGGGGGAAGTGGGGGAGGGTCAAGGTCATAATTTTGGCAAAAAAGGGAAAGGGGGGGGGGAAAACTCAAAGTGAGAAAGGGGAAAAGGGGATTCGATAAGAGCATTCTAGTCCAACTGGAAGAACCTACAAAAAAAAATTGGCCTGGGGGGATCTATGAAAAAAATGCACGCTGGGGAAAAAAGGGGGGGGGGGAGTGGGGGGAGGAGGGAAATTGAGAGGGGAAAAAAGAAAGGCAAGGAAGAAAGAAAAGAAGACGCAAAAATCCGGTAAAACACCGGGGGGGATAGAAAAGCAGGGGGAAACAAGAACGGGTGTAGGGGATGGACCCCCTTGAAAAGGAGCAGCGAGAGGATGGAAGAAAGAGACAAAAGAGAGGAGGGGTCAGGAAAAAATGTTGACTTAGACGGGGCAATCTATGGAAGGGGCGAGTAGGGAACTCCCGGAAACTAAAGAAAAAAATGAATGGAGGGGAGAGGGTGAGGAAAAAACGAAGGGAAAGAAAAATCTTTCAGGGAAAGACAAAAAACGAGGAACGACCAGAAAATCTAGAATAAAAGTGTATCTTAAATTAAAGTGAAAGGCTCTCAGTGAAAGGAAAAAGAAATGTTCAGGGAAAAGTCAGGGGGAAAGGACACCTGGGGCCACTAGGAAAACTATAGATGAAAAAAGTAAGTTGGGTAAACAACCACATTGGGGGTTTGTTGAAGAGAGGGGGAAGGACGGCAGGAAATACGGAAAAAGGGGGGTTGAAGAGAAAAAAGGCCGAATTAAGAAGAAAAGTGAAAACGACTTAAACGGAGGGGCCACTGGGTAAAGGGCAGGAGGAAAAAGTTGAACAAAAGAAAAAGGGGGGGGGAGGGGAATAAAAGAAAAGAAAGAGAAAAAATTATGTGATACATCAGGGTGGGGGAGGGAACAGACCAGAAAGGGGAAAGGGGAAAGAAAAAAAGCGTGTTGAAAAAAGGGGTTCAGGGGGAAGACAAAATTAAGAAAGGGGAAGGAAAAGTAAAAGAGGGTTCGATAAAAAAAAAAAATTCCACAAAGGAAAAACCGTTCTGGGGAGACCTTATCAAAAAAAAACCGAAGGGGGGGTCAACCGAGGGGGGTTGGGGGGGGAAGGGAAAAACAGCAGCAAAACAATTGGAAAAACTAAGGGTTCAAAAAAGGAAGGGGGCGCCGAGAAAACGGGGAAAAAAAAGGGAGGAAAGGGACAAGGAAGAAAAAAGAAGGAAAAGGACACGGTGATAACAGTCTGCTTAAAAAAGGACCTTGGGGGTAAAAAAGAAAGGGGGGGGTGCAAGGAAAAAAAAAAACTAAAGGAATCGCCAAAGCGCAGGGGAAAATCTGAGGGAGGGGAACAGGGAAAAAAAAAAACTAAAGGAACGTCCCCCCCAAAAAAAAGAAGACGTTGTAATAAAGGAAAAGGGGGCAGGGACGAATACCCTCAAAGAAAAAAAAAACAAAGGAGAAAGGGTCCAAAAGTCAAAAATTCGATGACAAAGGCACCTGAAATCCGATGAAAAAAAAAAGCTGACAGGGAAAAGCAGAAAAAATCGGGAGGGCAGGCTTGGGAGGACAAAAAAAAAAGGGACCGGACGAAGGGAAAGAGCCCAATTTAAAGGAAAAAAAAAGGCAGGAAAACTCGAGGGGGGAAAAGGTGTTGACATCATCTAAGTAAGGTCAACCCGGAACAAGGTGGGGAAATAGAAAAGAAAGAAAAGTTGACAGGAAGGGGGAAAAGGGGGGAGGGAATCGCCATGGGGAAAGGGGGGGGGTAGGATGGGAAAAAAAAAAAGGGAAAAAAGGGATCTGAGAAAACAACGGGTAGAGTAAAGGAAAAAAGAGAAGAGGGAAAAAAAAGAAAGAGGCAATAGAACACCCAAAAAGGGGGGAGGCGGAACCCAAAAAAGAAAACCATGCTAACAGGGGAAAAGTGAAGAGCAAAAAAAAAAATGCCAACGGTGGACGTCAATCCTGAAAGGGGAAAAAAGTGTGATCAACATGGAAAAAAATCGAAAAGGCGGACCAAGAAAAAGGGGGAAAAAGGTCGACTGGGAATCACGGAAATTACCGGGCCAGAAAGGGTCGGGAAAAAGGCAAGACCTTAAAGGAAAATATTCTTGAAAAAAAGGGCCTAGGTGGGGGGGGGGGTCAGAAAGGGGACGAAGGAGGAAAGGAAATCGTAAGCGGGGA
>Ga0179593_1471344_pt1 | contig 24827 bp, 32 predicted proteins | sample CZODoug2_1_08_16_FD_185931 | JGI IMG/M metagenome (GOLD analysis project Ga0179593, IMG submission 185931) | Vadose zone soil fungal communities from Angelo Coast Range Reserve, California, USA - CZODoug2_1_08_16fungal (PacBio error correction) | ecosystem: Environmental > Terrestrial > Soil >...
GCTGCGGATCCGGCTGCAAACAACTCCCCCAGTTCAGACTTACGGGTGAAAAAGTAAGAAGGTTACGAAAAAATCCGGCTTTTAGAGCAATTTTCCGAATTCCACCATCGCAAGCAGCAAAAAAAAGAAAAAACTTAAAACGTCCGCGGCCCGAGCAACATCTTATCCGACAGAGAAAAATAGATAAGGAAAGGATTGGCCCTCAAAATGAAGTAAGCTATTGTGTGACCAGCGACGTCGCGTAAAAGGGAGGGTCGTCTAACAAATAACCGGGGACGATAAGTCGACTATCTCAGCCCCACCGCTATCGACAGAGAAAGTAAAAGGTCTTGGCTGTATCACTACCTGACACTAATCTTGAAACTGTCAAAAAAATGGAAAAGCTGTACACGGCAGAAGGGGGGGGCCTTCACAACAGATGAAGCGGCACCTGCAACGATTATTAAGAGGGAGAAAAAAAACCAGGAAAAAAAAAAGCCAGTTGAAAGAAAGAAACCGATAACATTCAAGGGGGCAGACTGCCGGTACGGCACCGCGGGTGGAAGAGGGGAATCAAAGTTGACTTTCTTGTTCGGGAGGGAAGAAAGATAAAGACGGGCGAAGTCAATAACCAGGAAAAAGAAAAAAAGAGGTTAAGGACTGCTTCTTTGGGGAAAGGAAGGCGCGCGGGTTAAAGGAAGGGTCCCTCCACAAGCGACAAGCCGGCGAAAAATGAAGCTCAATTGTTACGGAAACCGGGGGGGAACGGTACTTGGCGTGGCAAAAGAAGAAGAAAAAATGGGGAAGGCAGGAGGGGGGGGGCAGAGCATCGACTCTAACATAACCTACCAGCAGGCAGAAAAAAACACATCCGAGCCAGGGGAACCATGTGGGTTGAAAAAAGCAGCCAAGGTTCACCCGTCATGAAAAAAAAAAGATAATTCTTTCCCCGAAAAAACAGGAATGCGCCTCGATGAGACAAAAAAAAAAGAAGGGGTTCCGAAGGAAGGGCCACCACTGCTTTACCAAAGAAGATCGCCTGACCTTGAATTGAAAAGGGGAAGGACGGGGGCACTCGGTCGCCCCGCAAAAACCAAAAGAGAAGATCCTCGGCCTCGCATCGGGATCGAAAAAGGAATCAGGGGGTTCACAAAGGATCGCGAAATGTCAAGACACACCCCCGTGAAGGAAAAAACCAGGACTCCGGTTACAGCCCCGCGTTCCAGGGGGAAAAAGGAAAACGTGCGCGAATGCGCCAAAGTTTACAGTAAGGGGTAAGAGGGAAAAAAGTCCCCAGTTGCAAAAAAAGGGTCACTAAAAACGAACGGCAGCATTCAACCCTGTTCAAGAATCTTTGTTCGCGTGTTTCGCTACGATAAACTAACGGGCACCGCAAAAAAAGACAAACGCCGGGCCTGAGCACAGCAGGGGAAAAAATGACAATGACGCGAACGGGTTAAAAAAAAAAGGGGAAAAAACAAACCAGGATGGAAAACTGACGACGGCCAACGGGCCGCGACGTAGGAGTGAGGGTCTCAAAAAAATTCCTGCCAAAACATCAACTCTGCCGAGGACATCAGAAAAAGGGGAAGGAACATCAGAACCAAGCGCAACACGGGTTTCGTCACGACGCTCCCCTAGCCAAAGCGGAGACGCAAGGCTTTCTGGAGAGAGGAACCGAACGATCTAGGTGTGGGGATCGCTGGTGGGCCGTCTCACACAGGGGAGGAAAGGAAAGGCCGGCAAGCTTCCGAGTACAAAAAAAAAGCGGGGGAAAAGTCGCCAAAACGACCCAAAGTTGTTAAAATAAAAGAACACTAATCCCGGGGGGGGGCCTTAAACAAAACCAACCGCACCTAGGAAAAAAAGGGGGGAAAAAGGGCCAACCGCCAACAGAGATCCAAACCTCGTAGGTGGACCTACTATCCGGAAAGGGGTACACTTGCACAGCCCATCAAACTTACCTCCAAAGAGGGCCAAAAAGGAGGGGGGATGGGTTACCGCCGCGGGTACCAGGTAGTTACATTCAACCGAAAAAGATATTGCAAAAAGGGAAAGCCATTGTCTTGACGCCCTCATCTGAAAAAAAAGTCAAACGAAAGGGGACCTCGGGACACCTGGAAAGACGTTAAAAGTTCACTGAATACCGTTAGGGGGGGTGGTGGGGTTCGCTGCCGACTGACAAAACCACTGTGGGCAAAGTCGCGCGACCAAAATAACCCCAGCCAATTTCAAACGAGCATCCTGCTTGGAAAAAACGAGAAAATTGGGACCGTGGCCCAAAGCCACTACTCAAAAGGAGGAAGGGACAATATTGGTACATTGATTGGAAGGTGGGGAACACATAGACTTGGGGTGATGGGGCCCAGAATGGCAAGGAAAAAAAAAAGAGGAGAAAAAAACGGAGGATCCGAGGATGGAAAGGAGAAACGACCGTGGGAATTGTTAGCCTTGGGAGAAACACACGTCCAACGCAGAATCTACCAAAAAGAATGAACCAATCTGGAAGAAAAAGATACGGTACCAAACAACGTCACAGGGAGTAAAAAAGGAAGAGACGGGTTGGGATGCCAGCCTTAGAAGTTTGGGGAGGGGGCACAAGGAAAGGGAAAGCAACAGGGCCGTGAAAAGGGAAAGGAAGGGGATGACCAACATACTCCCTATCTGCCCCGTCGGAGAAACTCAGGGGGGAAAAAAGGGCGAGTCTTGGCTCACCCGCTTATGTGGGAAGACCACTATATAGCAAAAACACGGTAACTATTATGCAATGGGAAAAAAGACTTGCTCGACTGAGCTTGCGCACCAGACTTCATCAGAGGGGGACAAAGCTGTGGGGACCTTGGCGGTGTTGGGCACCAGAAAAAAACTTCGGGACAAAAATCTTCCAGCAGAGAAAGAAAAAAAGAACGGTAATAAACCTCCCCCACAAACAGCGCCAGAAGAAAGGAAAGGGAAACGGAAACGTCCAACCTCGGCGGATGGCTCCGTATAATGAAAAGGCAAAGGGGAAAAGAAGGAAGCTCTAAAATTCCCCACGGGATGAAAGACAAAAAAAAACTTAAACACGGGGAAGGCCCAAAGCGCCTCGAATAGTTTGAAAGAGAGGCTGTGCTGTGCACATTATCAAAGAAAAGAGAAAGGGGGTCGGACCGGAAAACAAAAAAAAAGCCGTGCTCAAGGACAGTTACCATCGGGTTCGGGGGAAGGGAAGGGGAAAAAACCAAACTCACGAAGCGTTACACACTGCGAGAAGTCCGAAAGGGGGGGTACACAAAAAAGGAACCTGAACCGAGAAAACGAACGCCTTGCTATCCTAAGACAAAGTGGAGAAGGCCGAAAGTCAAGAAAGAAGTTCTGATGCACAAGTTTCTTTCTGGGCAAAACCGAAACATAATGCTAAGGAGATGGGGGAACACAGCAGGAATTTTTCACAAGAAACTCGAGTTGATTTCACTCAACCGTTTTGAAGGGGAAAAATCCGAAAGATTGGAAAAAAAAAACACCGTCTCCCTCCTGGGGGAGGGAAGGGAAAAAAAGCATACTCGGGGTTGCCGTAGAGCACGTAATATCTAACAGAGGTAAGAAGGACACACTAGCGAGGAAGAAAAAACCTGGTCAGGGACAGGAAAGGTCCGCAAAGACCCTTTTTTCGAGAAACATAAAGAAAGGAAAAATAGGAAGACCAACAAGAGCCACCGCGTTCTGCAATTAGAAAGAAGAGGGAGAGAAGATGGGGCAGGAAAATTCAGAGGAAAAATGAAAACTCACAACATCGTTGCTGGTCGGGGAGGGGGGGGGAGGCTAAAATTCCGCACAAACAAGCTGAAGCTTCCAAGAGGGGGCAAGGGGTCTGGGCACGAGGAACAGGTGCACTGGCCGACTCCATCGGGCAAGAAGAGTACTGTCGAATAGGCATGATTTTTGAGGAACTGGGAGAAGAAAAGACGTAATACGGCGAACATGGGCGGGAGAAAAAAACAAAAGAGCAGCGCAGTAAGCCTAGAGGAAGGTCATGAACTGACATCCAGCGGCGAAAGAAATCCAGGGACCGAAAGAAGGAGAGGAACCCAAAAAGCCGCCCGCCCAGTGGAAAAATTGGGTGAAGAGGGACGGCCGCCGGCCGGGAGGTAATAGAAAAAAAAAAAGAAAAAAGAAGAGCCTAACGAAGGGCTCGCAAAGAACCCGGGAAAAGTGGGACTTATTGGGCCTACGGCAAAAAAAGGTCAGATAGAGGGGTTCGCACTGCCACGGCAAGACAAGGAGACAAAAAAGGAAAATTGAGAAAACACCAGACAGCCACCAAGGGAGGGAATGTCCAATAACTCGATCGTCGGAAAAAAACGGAAAGGCACAGGAGGGAAAAAACGGGAAGAGACACTCGAGGCCGCCTCAAGAAGGGGGGGACCAGACCCCCGTCGTCGTCACATTACAGGGAGGAAATAAAATCACCCACTGGCGACCAGAAAAGGGAAAGCGCTCTGGGAAAAGTTCTCCGCTCAACCAGAAGAGGGGGGAAAGCAAGAATGAAAGACGCAGTCCCCCGCGGGAAAAAACAAGATAGGAGAAAGAAATAGGGGAGGAGCACCAGAACTCACCGCGCGCTCAGGCGTTCCCTCGGCCCGGAAAGGGAAAAAAAACGCGAATCTTAGGCGATCGTGCCGCACCCTTTAAGTGATGGTTTCGGAACAAGGGGGAAATCGGTTCTTGTCACCTTCCCGCCATCAAAGGAAAAACAGGGCATTTGTCCCAAATTTCTCGAGGGACGCCACAAGCAGATCTCTCAACCACTTATGGGGAAAAGGACTGAGAAGGGCCCCACTCCGAGCCAGGGTACATCGTAGTGCAAGGAAAGAGGACTTGTATTGGAGAAACATTGTAACAAAACAGAAAGGACCCTGAGAAGCCACGTCGCGCTGCTACTGCATGAAAGGAAGGCAAAAACGCCCGCAGAACAGATCTCCGCGGCCTTGGGGGACGAGACGATAATAAAATTCGAGGCCAGAGGGGGGGGGGAAACAAGTAGTCCGATTTTGGGGGTTCTGCTAAAAGCGAGGAGCCTTTGAGAATCTATTATCTCATACGCGCGAATAACACCGAGGTTAGGCGGGCATGACAGGGGGGGGGGGACGGAAGGTGCGAACGACCTGAGAAGGGAATCAGGACAGAAAAAAGCAGGGCCGGACGCAGACGTTTTATCCTTCAAAGGAAAGAAAAAAAAAAATAGGATAAGCTCCGCCTCCAGTCCTGCATAAAAAAAGGAATAGGGGAGAGGAATGAAATATCGGAAATCTGCCGGACGACACGTTCCTCATCCTTCGGGGGGGGGCAAATGAATTGGAAAGTGCCTGATTTCTACTTAAAAGAAAGAAGAAGGATCCGAAAAAAGGGTTCAAGGGCAGAAGAAAACAATTTCAGTTGTCGACAAAGTAAAAGGGGAAGGAAGCCCGCTCGTCTGCCGGGGCAATATCACCCGGGGGGAAAGGAAGTCTTCCAGCTGCGACCAAGATGGAAAATGGGCAAACAGGGAAGCGGTCTTGGTGCATTTTGCTCTGGAAAGGAAAGGGGAAAAGCACTAAACCGGGTTTACTTGAAACATCTGCAAGAACCAAACAGATCTCGGCCAAAGAAAAGAGGAGCGAACCGACTCGGAGGCCTTGGGCCACGTTCCGAGAACGGGGGAAAAAAGACAAAGACAGCCGAACACAAGTCAGGAAAGGAGCACAGGGTCTCCCGCAGAGCGCGCCGGCTCTCGTTCACGGAGGGGCGCAGTATGCAGACCGACATGAATTAAGCGTCCTGTAAGACAGAAGTGGCCTAGCGGGCAAACAGCCCTAAAAGAAAGGGCACACGACCTATCCAGGGATATCCGGGTACCAGGAAGCAGGGAGAAAAGTAAAAATAGGAAAACACAAAAAACAAAACCAGCAAATCGTCCGGCTAAAGGAGCTCGTTATCAAATACTCTACAAGGAATAAAGCAAGAAATGTGAACATCAATAAGCACCGGCAGCAGAAACAGAGAAGCAAAAAAAAGGTCAACGCGTTCCGGAAACCTGCCGAGACAATGGTAGGAGGGGGAGCGCAAATCACGGAGAAATAAATTCAAAAAAAAATTTTTTGAAAGAGGTTGGCGCGCTAAACGACAAAACCGCTGGGAAGTAATAATTGGAAAACGATAAATCCTGATTGATAAGAAAAAAAAAAAGAACCACGTCACCAAGTAATGAAAAAAAGCCCCCTGCCCCCTAAAAAAAAGTGTCGAAGCAAGACACGGTTGAAGCAGGAAGAAAGGGGTGCGAAAGAAAACCTTCGTCAGGGGAGAAAAAAAATTCCAGCCAGGCAAAAGGGGGAAAAGCCGCCCTCTGCGAAAAGAACGAAAAAAAAAAGAACTAACTGCCCTGAGAAAAAAAACCCAAGAAAATGGACGTTTACAAAGAGAAATGCCCAGGGGGTGAGCCTTGCGCTTACGCAGCAAACGTGAGGCCCGCACTGTGGGAAAACGAAAGATCCGTTTTGGGTTGTCGGAGAAGCTGCTAGCAGACAAAACTAACTCTGTAGAATCTAAAAACTTGAAAAAAAAAACAGAAACCAAAAACCAAGACACTCTGGGATTGGAAATTAATTCTCAACGAGGGACGTTCCTACACCAGAGGGATACCGGGGAAAGGAAGGGGACAACATCCAAACACAAAAAGAAAAAGAGGAAACCTCGTGAAAGGAGGACTCTTAACCGTACACAACCCCCTAGAGACCATAGAAAAAAAAAAAATGGGAATTGGTTTCCTATTCGAGCGGAGAAAAATTAATCACTACAGCAGGCCATGCACCGCCCAGGGACTCCCTGGAGGGAGCAACCCGCAAAAAAGGAGCGAGGAGTCAGCAGGCGGGCGGCTACCTGCTTGTCCCGAGAAGGGAGGGAAGGTCGCCTGGCCGACACTGCCTAACAGGGGGGGGGAGAAAAAAACCGTTAAGGCGTCGCAAAACTCCAATGGGCACAACAAAGCAGGAGTCCACGGAAAACTGTCCTCCTATCAACCAACTCCGGACAATATGGCCATGGAATATATCTAGAAAGGTGGGGGAGGGTGGAGGAAACAGATGTTTTGGCTTGAAGCAAAAATCAGAATTAAAGAGGTTTGCGAAAACAAAAAAAACCGGACCAAACGAGGAGGTGTGTTCAAAAGACATACACGGGTCCGAAGAAACCCCGTGGGGCAGTGGGAGCCTGTTGACTACTAAAGGGCAAACGAAACCACGATCAATCAAAAAAAGGCCCTCTGTAACATTATGAAAAGGGAAAAAAAAAGCTCCCTCACCAACAACGAGATCTGGTATAGGGGGGATGAATAAGACCCGGAAGTGGGGGGACGGAGGGGTCCGTGTAGACAAGTCCACAACGGATTACCGTAAACAAAGGGACCATCCTAAGCCCCTGAGCCCGGTCGATAAAAAAACGGAGGGGAAGGACGGTTCTGGCACCTCCGAACGGAAGGGAGAAGCGTAGCAACTTTCAATGGACCTTGTCCATACGGAGAGAAAAAGGGAAAAAAGGAAAACCATTTTTTTTTTTTTTTTTTGTTTAAATCAAAAAGCCAAGGGACCGTTGACGCTTTGAATGGGGGGGGACAATTGGCGGTGGGACGCGAACGGAGGGACATTGTTTTTTGGAAAAAAGACTGACCCTCCCCTATCGACAAATCAGGGGACGACAAAAAAAAACCTCAAAAAAAAAGAATAAGCAAAGGAGCCAGTCGGCTGCCCATGGGCTGAAGGGGAAAACAGAGCGGGGATGGACCAGACACCGACGTTCCCCATATTGGATCAGGGAGTAGAGGGACTGTCAAACGGGACCGTACACAAACTCAAAGGGATAGGTGACAAAAACGAAGGGAAGATAGTGGGGAGGGGGGGGGGGGAGGGATAAGAGCCGACAGCGGGCTTTTACGGAAAAAAAGAGAACTGCCCAGTGTGAAAAATGGAACTTTTAAGGTGGGCCCGGCCATTCCACCAAGTTCGCAAGTCGAAGCTTCGCAGGGAGGACAGATCTGATCACCACCCAACCGAAAAGGGACGTTCAGAGAAAAGAAGGCCAATACGTTCGTACGCAGAAGGGAAAAGGGAAAGGTTGAGGTCGGAGGAATGACGGGTCCAAAACGATGGGAATGGAAAGGGGGGTGGAGGGCCATTTACTCGCATGAATGATGGGTGGATCAGGGCAGCATTTTTACGAAAGAGGAGAAGGAAAGAAAAAAAGAAAGTTTGGCCTTAAAATAATCACTAAAAGGGGGGGGGGGGGCAAGGACCGAACCCGTCCACGAAGTAAACGACCCCCGAAAAAAGGGGGGGGGGACAAGCCCCGGCGCGGCCTGGAAAGAAGAGACGACACTGCAAACAGGGCCGACCAGGGTTTGATGCGCGGGCAGAAAAAAAGTGAGGTGAAGCATTTGAAGAGGGAATAAGTGCGAATGACCAGGAGGGAAAAGGACAGCGCGCGAAAAAAGACGTCGCTGCAGTGGTTCGCACATTTTAATAACATTTAAAGAGGAGAGGACAACAAAAGCAAAGCATCTAGTTGATGGCGGGGGGATGGGGTGAGGAACGAGCCGCACTTAGGAAGGGACCGCGACCTGGGAGAGGTGCATGGTTCAAAAAGAAGGGGGGCCATTAATTCAAAAGGGGGGAAACTCAACAGAAGGGGGGGAAGCTGATAAAAGCCTCAGGAAAGGGTGGCGTCCTTAAGCGAAAAATTAAAGTTTGTACATGAGAGTGATAGAAACCAATATAAAGCACTCGTTTAAAACGCAAAAAAAATGATGTTGCGAGAAATATGGCATAACAAAAAACTGAAAATCCCTCGATCATCCGGAAGAGGAAAAAAATGAGAGGCAGAAAATCGCCCCGGCCGCATGACAAAAAAATGGGGTCGGGGGACCGAAAAGTAAAAAAAAAAAGGGGTCCCGGGAAATAGGAAAAAAGAAGGAAAGAAGAGCCTCAATCGTCACCCTAGGACGGGGGGAAAAATTGGGTACCTGAAAACCCGCTTGCCGAAAAAAGGCAAAAAAAAAAAAAGTAAAGGAAAGAAAGAACTTAGCTCCCTGTCATGTAAGAAAGCCAGACTGAACCCGCCGTCGTCAAAGCGATTCCTACTAGTCACTCGGAGGAAAAAAAAAGGAAAAATCAATGGAAAAAAGGACGGAGAGGGCAAAAGCCTCGAGTCCAAAAAAAAAAAATAGGGACAGGAGCCGGAACTCCCCCTAGAGAAAAATTCATTTACGGCGGTACCTCTCCCGAAAAAAGAAAAACCTGAAAGAAGAAAAGCGGTTATAAAAATGAGGAGTATGTAGTCAAAAAAAAGAAAAAAGGTGACGCTGTCCAACAAAGGGAAAAAAGGAGGTTCTACACAACAAAGCTCGAAAATTATCAAAAAAAAAAAAAGAAGCCGGCTTACTCTTCGCGCCCCCTCGAGCTGGGTAAAAAAAAAAACAAAAGGAGAAACTCCTCGTCCACCAAGGGGAAAAACGTGGAACAGCAGAAGTCGCCCTCGGGGAAACAATCTTTTTTATGAAACCAGTAAACTGCAACACGACGAAATGACATGGGCTCGGTGAAAATCAAAACAATCAAATCAAAAAGAGAGAAAAAAAAAAAACGGAGATAGAAAGAGAGGGGGGGAGGACAACTGTTGCCTCGAGCCAAGGGACAGCATTTCAAAAAAAAAAGAGAGGGGCCTATGAAGAACCGATGATTTAAGGATTGTGTTCAACTCAAGAGAAGCTACTTGTCGAAAAAGCGCGGCGCGTTAAAAACGTGGAGCGAAGGAAAAGAGATCATCTAAGCGAAGTAAAAAACTAAGGTCTGTAATCGAAGAAAGAATACCAGGAGCAAAAGGGGGGGGGAGAAAGAGTCTTGAGATTGCTTGAATGACGGGGAAAAAGAAAAAACAACGCGAACGGGACTGGAAAAAAGATCTAACTATCTCTCAGGAAAGAAACGGCGTCAGTGTGGAAAAAGGTAAAAGGGGCAAAAGAGGAGGCAAGGAGAATGAAAAGCAGAAAAAAACGTGCCGCGACGAAAAGAAATAAAAAAGCGGCACCAAACAGAGAGGAAAAAGAAAAAGGAAAAGGCACCCGGGCCACGGCGACGATCGGGAGCTTCCATAAATAGGAACAAAATGAGAAAACTTTAAACGACAAAGATGGGGTAAAAACATAAAAGGTGAGCCAGTCCAAGAAGGAGGAAGAGAATTTCTCCTCCTTTAGGAAGGAGAACGAAGAAGCAAGAGGCGGGTGTTTCAGGGGAAGGGCCGTCTGCCTGGTTGAACAGGAGGGGGGAAGGAAGGGGGAAGTTCCGCCAGCCTTTCAAATTTCAAATAAAAAACGTCAACAAGACTTTGGGAAACAGTGGGCCTAAAAAGACTGAAAGGTGGGGCTGAAGAAGTTGGGCCGCCCCAGAAATGAAGGGACTGAATGGAAGTTAGGCGCAATCTCTCAGAAGAAAAGAACAAAGGAAACTTTGAGCACCATAAATCCCTCGGGTGAGGTAGAATCAAACCCCCATGAGGAAAGTAAAAAAGATGAATTCAACACTGACTAAGGAGTACCAAACCAGAAAAAAAAAAATCCCCAAAGCCGGCCTGAAAAGGGGAAAAAAAAAGGTGGACAAAAGTGCCCGAGACCGGGACCCCCAAACTATTCAACCTTCTGAAAGGCCAAGAGATCAGGGGGGGACAAGGGGACTTGGCGATACCAATACAAAGAATCTCATGAATGGAGTCTAGACGGAATGGAGGAAAATAAGGTTGAAAAAAAACACCTTGTAAAACAAGGGAGGGAGAGACGTTTCAATCTCCAGCAAAAGCCAGAAGACGCGGTAACTGGAACAGGAAGGCTGAAAGGGACACGCACGCCAGTCGGGCCAGAAAAAGGTTTCTCGAATATGGAACCGCAAGGAAGTTTTTTGCCATGGGGTCTGAGAAACCAGCATAAAACAAACCGCTTCTAGAGGGAAAATTACTCGGGTGTGCAACGTCCCGTAAGGAAAAACCAACAGCGCATCAAAACAACTCTCACTGAAAAAAAAAAAAAAAAAGAACAAGCGAAAACTGACACCGCTCACCCCAAGCAGAAAAAGGGGTTAACGAAAGTGCAGACACTCCTTTGTCTAGAGGAAGGAACCTGTCAAACTTGGGTGCGCCCATAAAAAAATTCTTTGTCAAAAGGGGGAAAAAAAATTCCTAAATTCAAAAAAGCTAAAGCACGGCCGGAAGAAAAAAAAGGGGCACAGGAAAAAGGGGGTAGGAGTCGAAAAAAAAAGCCATACATTAACTTGAAAGAAAAAGAGAAAAAAGAAGAAAAAAACACCATGGGAAATCCACGGTGGGGTAAGAGTAACTGAAACGGCTGGTATAACCTCAAACCGATAACTACAGAGGGAAAAAAAATGCCGTTTGTTGTTGTTATCCGCTGAATCAAGACCAAAAAAAAAACTAAGAGAAAAAGCTTTATCAGGAGGTGGGTCCGGACGCAAAAACCTGGAAACAGAATTAGGAATGGGAGGGCCGGGGACTTGTGTGGGAAAAAAGTAATTAACAAAAACAACTCGCGAGAGGAAGTACCGCAACCGCCAACGAAAGAGATTTACCACTCGGGGCCGTAGTCACGAAAGGGGGGAATGTCACAAAAAGAACGAAAAGAGACGAAAAGCAGGAAAATCCACTACTCAACTTTTTTCAGATGGCGGTTTCCTAATGGGCGGGTCACCGGGTCCAAATTCATCCTAAAGGGACGGGGGGGGCCAGACGAAAATGGAGAGACTAGAAGAAAAAAAACAACAAAAGGAGCGAAGAGATTCCTGCCAGAAGGTGAAAGGGACAACTGCGTAGGGCGAAAGTCCCCAAAAAACGAAAAAATTGGGCAGCCGTGTCGAAAGGAGAAACAAAGACAAAATTTGGGGAAAAAAAGCAGAGGCAATCCTACAGAGGACCGTGGGCAGAAGTACAAAAGGGAAAATCTCGGAATAGGTTGAATTTGAAATAATAGGTTGGGAAAACGGAAAAAAAATCAACATAGGCAGTTTGCAAGGGAAAGAAAAAAAAAAAACGCTTCCCGAGTTGGGAAGACCCGGGCCATAAACTCCGAGGATGGGTGTACAAGGAAAAAATCAAGGGGGAATCAAAAAGGGGGGGAACACTTGGGGTGGAAAAAAAACAAGCCCAGAATCAGCCAAAAGAAGAAGATCGACTGGGGGGAAGAACAAACAAAAACAGTAGAAAAAAAAAAAAACGAAGAGATAAAAAAGGGGGGGACGAAGCACCCATCCAGAGAAAAGACTTCATGTTGATGGCGGACCCTGGGGCAAAAAAGAGTCCAAAGACCCGTGGGGGGAAGAAAATTTCAGGGTAGGAAAAAATCCTCCCCGGCTCGAGGGAAAGGAGGAAAAAAAACGGAAGGCGATTCTTGCCGAAACAAACAAGTATGGGTTGCTCAGGAAGGAAGAAAAAATAGGAGGTTCAACTAAAGTTGGAAAAATAACGGGCTCCGGAAGAATCCCCAACGGAAGGTAGCACACGGCAAGTTTGGTGTCCATACAAAGGGTGGGCGACGGTCAGATACAATGGGGTGGCTTCGGAATGCATCTAAACGCCCCAGGATCGGCCCCGACAAAAAAGGACCCTCTCTCCCACGGGCAGCCCGGCGTTCAAAACATGCTTCAATGTTAAAAAAAAACGGTAGGAGAATGGAGACAAATAGAACGAAAAAAAAGAAAAATGGAAAAAAAAAAAGGTTCTTTAGGGTAGTTAAGCTCGGCTGAACGGTTTGGAATTGAAAGAGAAAGAGAGAAGGTTAGGTCGATAGCTGTCGTGCTTTACGGACCAAAAATGGGGAGTAATAACTGAAACTATGAAGAAGCAATATGACCCTCATGTTTCTGTGGGGAGCAAAACACCCTCCCTAGAACAAAGCCTGGAAAGGTGAGAGGAAGCATTGATCCACAACAACACCTTGCGAGTAGACACACGGCACCAGCAAAGGAAACTACAAGGACAAAAACTAACTGAGAATTCAAACAATGGTGAGAAAAGTCGACTAAAAGGAGGGGGAGTCATCAGTCGATGATCACGGGAATTTTTTAAGGGGTGAAAAAAAAAGCCCAGAAAATGTAGCGGCTGGGGAACTAAAAAGGGGGGAATTGAGGTTGCGACCACGAAACGAAAAAACAGGGGGAAGAAACAAGGGTGTGCCTTCCACGCCGAACGGCGGGGGCGTCACGAACCCTTCTCGGAAAGGACAGGCCGTTGGAAAGTAAAAAACGAAAGAGCGGTGTCTTTATCAATCAAGAAAGAAGAAAAAAAAAGCGAACATTGACTAAAAAAAAGGGGGGAGAGCGTGGCGGCCCAATTTTGACAAGGTCAAGCAAGACAAAAGAAACCGGGAGATCCTCTAACTGGGGGAGAAAAGAATCCTCCTCTAAAACCCAAAAGCAAGAGGAGTTCTCTGCATGGTAATGATCAGGGGAATGGGATGGTTAATCCCTCCCGATGACAGACATAGCACTATAGAGGTTGAAGAGGTTGGACTAAAAAGCATAGCCAAGGAACCCTCTTCAAGTCCAAGACGATAGGACCTGGTGAAAGGAAAAGCAGGGGTGCCCAAAAGCCGATGGCCGCATCAAAAAAAACGAATTTGCCGCTGAGGGGAAGAGGTCAAAGGAGTGGAGGATGGTCTCCCGGTTCAGAAAAAAATCTTAATTATGGGGGCCCCAGAAAATGTGGAAGGGTAAAACTCGACCGCAAATCCAAAATAAAGTTGAGAAGATGGTACGGAAGACGAGGACATGCAACCTCCCCTCACTCCGCCTTGAAAGACAAAAATCTATTTGCAAAGAAGAACCAAAAAGTCAAAATGGGGAAACGGAAGGGGCTCCAACTTGAAGACAACACAGGAAAGCCAATATAGAGAAGGGAAAGAAGGGAAAAAGAAGAATCCCATAGTCTACACCCGAAAGAAAAGGTTCCAGGAGGGCAACCCACTCAACAAAGGCTGTATCGTAAAACAGGAAAACAATAACTCACGCAAAGGTAGTCCACATTTTATTAGCCTCACCAAGAAGGAGGAAGGGTGGGAACGGGTCCCGCGCAGAATGTCGACACAGAAAGGCGGGGGACAAAAAGGAACTGGAGAAGGCAGTTCATTCCCGTCGCAGGGGGAAGCTCAGCTGTTCTCAGAAAAAAAACCCCTTGCCGTACAGTCAGAAGAGAAGTAAAAGTCGGGGGGAGCAGGGAAAAATAACGCAACCAGCAAATTGAAGCACAAAGCCTGATCGCCACGAAGAGAGAATAGAAAGTCCCTCCTAAAAAAAAAGTCGCATTGGAGGGAAATTAACCAGCCCGCGGGGAGGGGAAAAAAATAGCGAAAAGGAACACGAATAGGGGAAAAAGAACAGCAGAGGCCCGTCCAAGCCAAAACACAAAAAGGAAAAAGGAGTGCAACGCCGCGAAAGAAACAGCAGTCCTCCCCGCGCTTGCTGGATTAACGTGCCGGGAGGGGGGAAGGAGGCAAAAAATCTGGGAGAAAAAAAGAAAAGGTTTAATTAAACATCAAGAAAATAAAGAGGTGGAAATGGGGCTAGGGCATCGCATAAAATCGTCAAACAAAACAAAAAAAAGAGAAAAGAGAGCCTGCTTGCCTTGAAAGAAAAAAAAAATGGCAATCGTCATGACGGGAGAAAAAAAAAAAAGCGGTGGGTGGAAGACGTATTGTAGGGGAGGGGGAAGAACGATTCCGAACTTCAAACGGCAAAAAAAAAAATCACTAAAACGAGGCGTGCCCTCTGAAAAAAAAGAAAAAAAAACGTCTAAGAGCAGAGCCGAGACCGCGCGTGGCGAGCCCGAAATAAAAATAAAGGGGAAGAGAAGGGGTTGGTTTCAGAGAGGGGACGGCGCGTTGACTGGAATTAGGTGACACGACAGGGAAAAAGGGTATCTAGAATTATCTAATAAGAAAAGACTTCCTGAGAAACACATGAGGGCCTGAAGAAAGGGTAGGGGTTTATGATAAGGCGAACCGAAGGCTGAAAAAAGGAGCTGAGAAGAAGGACAGCTTAATATTGATAGGGACAACGGGCGAAAATAAGAAAAAAGTCCTCCCCATAGAACCGGCTACGAGTCACGATGAGGAGGAAAAATCTCCCTTTAGAAATCACAGTCGACATCTTGGAGCGACAAAATCAAGGGGAAAAAGCCGAGGACTAACGGGTCGGGGTTCCAAAAAAAAGGGGGGAAAACTGCATCTAAGCAAAACGTGTCTAATGCAAATCCGGAAAACAAAAAAAATAGGGCACAAGGACTGGGTGGTTGCTAGGGATGATGACTTAATAAAAATCGGAAAGTAGGGAGGGGGCAGTTTCCGTCCTTGGAAAGAAGCCTCTGTGAAATCGAAAGGGGAAAAAATTGACCAATGGAAGGTAAGTTCCTGGGAAGGGGGTGGACAGCGATGGGGCTATGACAACGCCGTGGATCCCTGTTGGCGGCGGGAAGGCCAATCGTATCATGAAGGAGAAACAAAATATTGCTCAGAACCGAGCTACACTTGAGAAGGGGGAGGGCAGCACTGGCCCTCTTTCAGAAGAGTCCAAAATTAAAAATTCACAAGGCTGCAACGGCCGACACCATGAAAAGAACTCGAGGGAGAAAGCCGTCGCATCCGAAAAAAAACCCTGGGCCCCAAACTGAATTCAAAAGGGACCTCTCACTTACAAAAGCGAGGGGACGAAGAAAAGGTCTAAGGGGGGACACGTCGAAAAAATAACCTCCCCAAAAAACGCGGATCCGAGGGGGGACGGCGGAGTCGGAGCGGAAATAAAACTTGTGGAAAAACAAGAGGGCCGATGTCCACCATCAAGAACGGAAAGAACATCCCTAGAAAAAATCAAGGTCGCTGATAGACTGGGTAGTGCCGCTAGACCTGTCCAACAAGAAGGGAATTGCTCTGTTAGGTTTCTCTATCGCTAAAAAACCCCTTAAAAAGTAAAGTGGGGGGGGGGACCAGGTTGGGAAAACAAGGAACGACCGATAAAAAACCGCCTGGGTAAAAAGAAAATCGTGAGCAGGGGGAGACCCTCTGATAACGGCAACCAACATCTCAACTAACGGTGGACCTTACAAAGCAAATGCCCCGCCTGCAAAAAAAAAAAGGTTTTCACGTGCACACAACAGGGGAGGTCCCGGAAGCCGGGACTCAAAAACGTTGTGAAAAAAAAAAGGAGCATTGTTGGTCCCAGCAAAAGTCCGAAAAGGATCGCAAAGAGAGCACCTCTGCGAAAGGTGACCAGAAAGAACTAATAGGGGAAAAGAGAAAGGGAAGGAAAAAATGTTGTGTCGTCCGAATCTCAAAAAAAGGGGTCCTCCTATTCGCAAGGCAGGTAAATGCGGAAGGGCAGGGGAGAACGAAAAGATCCGGTGGGGAGAAATGCAAGTAAGACAGAAGCAATTCGTGCAGGGTCTCTTCGGGTGACCCGCAAACAGAAAACGAAATGGACAAGATGCGCACCTGAAAGGTGAAAAAAGGAAAAGCGGGCCGGGAGGGTAATCCTACGAAAAAACCACAAACTACATCGGGAATTCGGGGCTACATGGGGGGAAATAGACGAGCGATGAAGTACACGGGGGGGGGGGGGGGGGGGGGGGGGGGGGGAACATCCTATCCTTAAATCAGACTCCATCTGGGGGAAGGGAGGATGTCGGGGAGAGTGTCCAGGAAAAGTCAATTCAATCAATAGAAAATCCGTATTTCCATGAACAAATTTCAGAGCCCTTCTGAGGCAAGGAAGTTGAGGGAAAATGTGCGAGTCGGCTGGCGGAGACCGGACGTGGACCCGAATATAAACGGGAAGAAGTAGCGAAGAGGAAGAAAAAAAACGGACGGAAGGAAGACCATTGGTACAACCTTTCGCGTTCTCACCCAAAAAAAAAATTGGAAAAAATCAAAGGCCGGACCCAATCCAGGAGGAAGGAAATGCAACTTTAAACGGAAAACTGTGAATAAAGGAAAAAATATGTAAAAAAAAAACAAAAAAGGATATCTAGAGGGGGAGAAAATTATGGACGCATGATTGACCCAATAAAATAGCACCAGTTCCACCGAAGGGGGATCACTGAAAGGTCAAAAGGAGAAGAAATCTAAGGGGGAAAAAGTACCACCTGCACTTTCCTCAAAATTTTGTACCTATGGGGGGAGAAACCACACCGGTCCAACGATAGAACAAAGATCGAATCAAATAAAGGCCTGAAAAAAAACGGGAGATCCTCTCACCACAAAAAAACGGGGGGATATAAATAAAGGGGGGCCAGCCCATTTAGATAGAGGAAACTTTGGAGCAGGGGAACTGGTCGCACAAGGTCTCCAGGTCACTAAGACGGGGGAAAAAAAAAAAAAAATACTGCCCATTTGCGCCCGGGAAAAGACATCACCTCGGGGGGAAATCAAAGGGGATTGGACCTCACAGCACGATAGGTGTGCCAAAAAGAAATAACAAATAACCTATCAAAGGGGAAAGAGGTTGGGAAAGAGGCCTCTGAAAAATCAGAAAAGAAAACACAGACCCGTATCGTGACGCCCCGCACTTGGGGGGGGAAAAAAGTTTAAGGGGGGGGGGGTGAGACCGAACGGCTTGAGGGGTTTCAAGGAAAGGAAGGCAAGCGCTCAAGCAACCAATCAAAGGTGTCGGTCCCAAAAAATATATCAGGGGGGCGGGCATCGTGATACCTCCAGGGAAAAAGGGAAAAAGATTGGACAGGTAGGTGAAATGGCGCCACAAAATAAAGGAAAAAAAGACGAAAAAATTCCCAGATGGAGGTAGGGGTATTTCTCGTGGAAAAAAATAAGGGAAGGAACAGGAAGGAGGGGATCCACCAAGGGGAGAAGAAGATGTTATGGGGTGCGGTGGAGGGAACAGCGCGCACAGGAAAAGTGTTTTTTAAGGAAACTCGAACTTAGAAAAGGGGGGGGACAAGAAAAATCAACAAAAGGTTTGGCGGCAAGGAAACCAACAACGAGAGATGTTCATTTTAAGGAGGGAAAGCATGACGCGAGAAAGATTTCGGGGAGGAAAACGAGGTCGCACAGAAGGGAGTCAAAAAAAACGCAGAAGGCGCAATTGAGGAAGAACGAAGGGAGGGGACCCTGCGAACTCAAAGCCTTTCCGATAACTCTCAAAAGTGCTGGGAAGAGTTGAAAGAAAGGAGGAATGGGCGAACAAAAAGGTCGGGGGGGAGAAAAAAGGGGGGACGCGCCACCCGCGGGGTGCACGGAGGGAAAACATTCGGACTTCAACCGAACAGCAGGCCTTGAAGCCAGGAGAGGGAGGGAGGGGGGTCAAAGGAGAGACGAAAGAGACAGATTTCACGCCGAAAAAAAAAAGGGGGGGAAGAGAGGGGGGGGAGCGCCACCTTGCCAAATTGACCAAAAAAAAAACAAAAAAAATTCATTTACGGGAACCTTTTGTGGTACAGAAAGAGAAGTTGTCAGATCATGCGGCGAAACCGAAGCACAGAGTTCAGAACGGGCGTAGGGATGAAGAGTAGGAAAGAAAAGCTTTGGCCAAGGAACTCACAAAGGCTCAGACAATTATCAAAAGAGAGGGTAATGCGTGGAAGGGTGGGCAAAGAGAAGTTTAAAGAAAAAAAGGGGGGTAAAGGAAAGCACCCCAGTTTGTGAAAGGGTATAATGTGTTTTAAGCTGGGAAAAAAGCAAGGGTGTCAAACTGGCCTCAGGGAAAAAAAAAAAAGGTGGGGGGAAAAGACTGATTACTCCAGAAAAAAAGCATGTTCATGGGGGTGACGACTTGTCAACGAAGGAGGGGAAAGTGGAAAGGGGACTGCCTAAAAGGGGGGCACTACAGAAAAAACAAAAAACAAAAAGGAAGGAAAAAGACGACTGGGGGCGCAGCTGGGGAAGGGATAGCGGGGGGGGGGGGGGGGGGGGGGGGGGGGGGGGGTGGCAAAAAACAGACTCTAAAATGGAAAATGAAAAAGGGAGAAGTCAGACCCAAAAGCTCAAACCAAATTCAAAAGGACTTAAAAACCACAGTGAAAAGCCTTGGGCCCTATGGAAACGCCGCGGCCCGGCCAAAAGAGGAACCAAGACTCCGAAGCGACCTTCAGAAACCGAGGGCCACAAAAGGCAACACAGGTAACGTGATTGGGGGACCTCGGACCTCCGTCGAATGAAACAGGGGAGGATCAGCAAAAAGAACGCTTAACTGAAAATTGTAACACTAAAAAAAACGGGAAGGAAGGAAAGCCAGATCGTTTGTTGGGGGCCGTAAAAGGAGAAAAACGGAAGGAAGGCAACTGAGCGAGCACATCAGGGGACCTCCTTCTCATTTTAACCGCGCAATCTGTCACAAGGGAAGGGAAAGGATTCATGGAGTCAGTAACGAATAAAGCAAAGACTTCGTGGGCAACACGGTACAGACTCACAAGAAGAACCATCATTAAGTGGAAAAAACGGTTTAAGGGCGAGGTGGAAAATAAGAGAGATCCAAACCACGCTACAACAGTCGCGGTCAGCAAAAAAAAAATCGGGAAAAAGAGGTAGGAAAAAAATCGATACCATCTGCGCGCCCAGAAAACTCGGGGTCCTTCGCGTTTCAACCTTAATAGGGGGGAGCGGGAAAGAAAAAAGTCTCGCAGGCCACTGAGGCAAGACAGGAAAAAGGAAGAGGGGGTGGCAGGAAAACAGCGAAACCGTTCAACCGACATCAGGACTTCTCATCAAAATAAAGTCCTGGAGGGGGGGGGGGCAACGAGAAGGAGAAAAAGGAGAAAAAAAAAGGAAATCAAAAACAACGGAGTGGGGAAGGGAAAGGAGGATGCTGGCGCGCCGCCCCCCCTAAATCCCGGACACGGGCGTGTGGAAACCCAAGGGGAGGGAAAAAGAAATTGGTAAAAAAAAGGGTTGTCGAAAACGAGGAACAGACTTGAAAAAAAAGCCAAAGGTCAAACGGAGGAGGCGGAGATCTGTGGGGAGGACTCTTTACCAACCAGCCTCGAGCAGGAAAAAGTGGAAGGGAGTAAGACGTCAACTGTGGGGGGACGCCAATAAAGTTCAGATGGGTTGTCATAAAAAGAGGGGGCGTCACTCTGGGATTCAATGGAATAAAACGGAGAAGGGTAGACGGTGTGGAGATAGCGTCTCCGAGATATCCCCAAACGTCGGGAATGGAAAGGGGGGGAAAAAGAGGTTGAAAAAAATGCGGAAAGAAGGCCTGAACTCAAAAATTAGTCGTAAAAACAAGGAAAAGAGGAACCGGCGCATATTATCTTCCCAAACCATATTGAGTTAGCACCCAGGGAAGGAGAAAAGGGAAAAAAGGTTCCAGAAACTATATGAAGCAGTTAGACATACAAGGAAGATTTAACAAGACGCGCCCAAGAGCTGGGGAAAGACAAAAGAAGTGAGAAGGGGTACTTCATTGAAAACGCTTAAAAAAAGGTTCACGATCGCCGCCGTCTATTGACCAAAAGGTCAATCTGACATCAGAGGTGGGTCGGCGGGAAAGTAGAAGTTAGGGGAAAACAACTTCGCCTGAGGGGGAATAGGAATGAGCGCCTGCTTCAAAAAGAGGAAGAAAAATACACGTCCTGGTTACCCAAATGGCCCAGGGTCGATGAAAAAAAGAGTTGGGGAGAAGATTTTGGCGCTGCAGAGCAAAAAAACCTCCAGGGGACCGGCGGCTGCAGCGGAGAAGGAAAAATCTAACAGCTCACAAAGAACTGCACCGAGAAAAAGAGCACTGGAGGTCAGAGGACCCCAAACCCAGTTAACCAGGCAATTCAATGAAAACTCAGGGGAAAAGGAGGAACAGCAATACTTCTTCCTTTTGGAAAAGGAAGAGGGGCAACAAAGAAGTGCCCCTATCCCTTAAAAAAGGTAGAATGGGAAACCAGTAAAACCTCTCACCTGCCAAAAATAAACGCGGGAAGGAATGTGGGAAGTTTGACGCTCGTCGCCCAAAACGCCACTACCGAAGAGACAAAAGAAAGAGGGGATGAAACGTATCAACATACTTATCAGAAATGACATCACTGTCATCAAAAAAACTTAAACGCCCAAAAGGGAGACAAAATCCAGGCATTAGACGAAGGACAGAGGGGGGACGTCAGAAAAGGAAAAAGAAAAAAGGGAGAAACTGATGAGAAAAAAAAAAGGTCGCGAGTCCAAGGGAAAAGAAAGTTTTCAGACCTCTCAGGAACGCCCTGGTACTTCAACGGAAAAGGAAGGGTGGTAGAGTTTTGGAAGACTGAGCTTACTGAAAACCAACGAAAAGGGCGAAAAATCCCCCCCCCAAGTGTCCCTGACGTCTGAAATTAATACTTTTTGGTTCGACAGTGCAACAAAGTTTCATAGGAAGGAAAAAGGTTGCGCGGCAAGAGTTCGTAAAAGGCACTGAAAAAACGGGTCAAAAGTCATCAACAGAAACCAATTCCTATTAAAGGGACAAAAAAGGCTAGTTGATACACGACGAAGCGGAATTCAAGGGGGAGGTGTCACGACTCTCAAGAACGAACAGGAGAGGAGCAGCATCGCTCGGGTCCGAACTAGATCAGGTGGGTGGGGAGACTGAAAATTGTGAGAAAGGTCGCTAAAAGGGGAGGGAAAAAAGCCGGCGGTAATTATTGGGCGGGCCCAGAAAAAGCCGCGATAGTGTCCAGTGAAACACAAAGAAAAAAAAAGTGGAAGTTTACACCCCCCTAAGCGCCCAGGGATAAACAAACACGAAAAAGAAAGCTAAGACAGAAAACGAGGGGGAATATCCCGAGACTCTGCCCGTTCAAAAAAAGTTCCATCCCGTACTAAATGCAAACAGAAGGGAAGGAAAATGGAGGGGAATGGACGGGGGGGGAGAAAAAGAGGACGGAATGGGAAAATGGGTGGAACCAGGATAATAACCGAACGGAAGGAAAATTCCCAAGAACTTGCCGGAAAGGCAGTCCACCACCGACAGGTAAAACGGGCCGTTCTATGAGTGCGAGAGTGGGTCTGGGGGGGAAGGAGGGAAACCTTGTTGATAAAAGGGTTGAAGGTATCGGGCTGCATGAACTCCGAAAAAAATTTGGTGGGGGGAAAAAGTGGAGAACGTTAGCCCAAACAAATGGCAAACAAAATAAACTGACGGAAACCTAGTTCTAATCGTGGGGGCGCAAGCCTTTCAGCAAAGAAGCAAACAAAGCTGTGAAAGATGGCACATTTGGCAATTATTATGAAAAAATCACACATATCTGTGGAAGGTCACAAGTCAAGGAACACGAGTTGATCGACCGGTCGCCCAAGAGAAAGAAGGAGAGGTGGTCATAAAAAAGGGAAAGGGAAACGTGTGTCCCTGGGGGGGGGGACCTGTTCGAACAAAGAAACACCACCGGAAACGAAAGAGAGAAAAAAAGAGGCTCCGAAGGGGCCGGCAAGCCCAAAAAGAATCACTACAAAATCAAAAAACAAAAAAAGGAAGGGGGAAAGAGAGGATCGGGGCCTGCCAGTCCAAAAAGAAGGAGTGGAGACGCATGGGGCGTGGAGAAAAAAAGAAGAAAAAGTCAAAAAAGGGGGGACCGGAAAGGTTAATGAAAAAATAGAAAAAAAAAAAAATTTAGAGAAAGGGAGATCAAACTCTAAGGCTATGTCTGGGGGCCTCAAACCCGATTGGTGCGGCAAATAAGAAGAAAAAGGACAGAAAGAAAGTGTGGAAAATATGTACAGACGGGGACTTTAATGGAAATCTTTTCGGGGAAAGGAAAATTAGCGCTGCGGGAAAGGGCAACTTTGGTTCAACAAGGGGGTGGGAAAAGGGCACGAAAGAGGGAAAAATGTGGTGGGGAGATTGCAGGAAAGACACAAACAAAGCTAGGGGGGCAAAGAAGGGGAGCCGAGCCCGAGCTCCTCGTCCGAACTCTTGCACCACAGCGCCATATCCGGGGCGGAAGGGACCTAGCAATTATAAGAAAGGACTCCGAAGAAGAAAAAAGAGAGAGAAATGTCACCCATGGTCCGTAGGGGGGAGGCCGCCCAAGAGTGCATCAAGGTGGAACAAAGAGGAAGGAGATATTTCAACATCTTGAGTAGTTGAGGTTGAAGTTAGGTGGTACCAGCGCCAAAAAAATGCTTGAAAGTAAAAGGATCAGATCAGAAAAGGACAAATTCTAAAGCCTTGGAGGTTGACTGCAGGAAAAACCCTAGACGGAGGGAAAAGAAGGTGCGCCTTTGGCTGCCATAGGGAAAGAATTCTAGAGCAAACATGATACTGAGGCCAAACATCTCGAATACGCCCGTGGGAAAAAAATTAAAAAAAAGGGGGGGAGAGTCGACGGAACTTAGGCAAGGGTTTACAGATTACAAAACAGTGGAGGGGGGGGGCGTTCACCTCAAACTGGGGAAGAACGTGACGCCGGGGAAAGGAAGTTTTGCATACCGACTGGAACCGAAGGAAAAAAGTGTGCCAGGTCCTCTCGACCGGGAACGGGTAGGAAAACCGTTAAAAAAAAAACAAAGGGTAAAAAGGGGGGGAGTGGCCGTAAACTGGGGGGCCAAAATTAGCAAACACTAGACTACAAACCGGGATTTTGGAAACCTCAACCTAGACCCCTCAAAACGGGGGTTTTGGGAATCAAAGGAGGGAGGCAGCACCTTGGCAAAAGACGGAAGGAAATTCGAAAAGGAAAAGAAAACTTGTGGGGCACCCTCGACCAGGGGGGAGAAGCCTCCGTCCTCAAGCGGTTCGGTGGCCGGGAGGGAAAAAAAAAGAAATCAAGGGGAAGCCACGTGAACAAGGAGGTCATTCAAGAAAGCATTCTCTAAACAAGGAGCCGCTGTCTGGGGAGGCTATATGAAAGCCCCTCGGTCAAAATGGGTGAAATCTTTGGAAAAGGAAAGTCCTGGCAACGCCTGGGAAAAAGATAGGGGGGAAAGAAGGAGGGGCCGGCTTCTCCAGGGAAGAAGGGAGGATTTTTTTAGTAAAAAAAAAAAGTGCACAGAAAGGACTTGATGATGGGGACTTCCAGGGGAAGGTTCATGTCACAAGCCAGCAGCGAGAGTCAAAGCAATGGAAAGAAGAAGAGATGGAAGGCCTCTGCTCACCATCCGTCTGATCTCAAAAAGAGAGCCCAATACGCACTAAAAAAGTTCAAAGGGGGGGAAAAAAAAAAAAAAACCTGTCGCCTGGACGGGGAAAGCAACGGCGAGGCCAGGGCAAGAAATATGCCACAGAAAAAAAAAGCAGAAGGAGACGGAAGCAGAGCTCGTCCGAAAACCCAAGTTCTTACTTCCGATTGCCCTCGCCCAAGGGAAAATAATGAGAGAGGAACCAGTCCACGGAAATCAAGACCAAAAAAAACAAAATGGATGGCACCAGCCGCTGAAAATGCCAGGACCTTTCAATTCGAGCCTTCACGAGCGTCAGGCAGAAAAAGGGGAACGCAAAAAACGAAAGAGACTTACAGGTGCCGCGTCGAGGGGGAAAGAAAAAGTACAAAAAGGGGGGAAGTAGGATGCTACATTAGCAGCCGGTCAGGGGGGGAATGCCTCTTTTACCCCAAAAAAATCCAAAGAAAACGACGTCGGTGGGGGGAGGAATCTTCTTGAAAGGAGAGATCGTGGCTCCGAGAAAAAATAATCTCAAAAAGGAGGGCGCAAGAATCCCACACGTCCAGAGGGGGAAACCCAAAAATCTGAGACGCAAAACAAAAACCGAGAAGTGGAGCTCCTCCTCGGGAGGGTTTGAAGCAACGCACAAAAACGGAACCAAGGACAGGAGAACGAGCTGCGGGTCTTGTCAAATTGAAGTAAGGGCCCTCGGGGAAAA
>Ga0179593_1544652_pt1 | contig 24827 bp, 28 predicted proteins | sample CZODoug2_1_08_16_FD_185931 | JGI IMG/M metagenome (GOLD analysis project Ga0179593, IMG submission 185931) | Vadose zone soil fungal communities from Angelo Coast Range Reserve, California, USA - CZODoug2_1_08_16fungal (PacBio error correction) | ecosystem: Environmental > Terrestrial > Soil >...
TGAAGATCAAGAGGGAGGGTAGTCATTATCGCGTAATCGCTCGCGGTCTGAGCTATAGAGGACTTCCTGCCGCTTTCGGCAATCTGCAAAGAGGGTAGAGGAAATGGAAAGAATCTAGATCGGGAGGAAACGTACTGACCTCCTTGGAGAAAGGGAAAAACTGTTCATCACAGCACGCTTCCGGTACTGTCCCTGTGCCCAGTCTCAGGGAAGCGGAATTGACGAGAACAGCCTCGGGATTCGTCGATTTAAGGTAAGGAAGATTATGAAGGGAAGTGCAGAACATCTGCTGCCAAGGATCGCCGGCCGGGCAAAAAAGGATGGCCTGCATGAAATAGATGTTAGGACATGAAGAGGGAAGAGCGCCTCTACCAAGGGGGGAGGAAGGCAATTTCGGTGGTACAAGAGAGGGCGGTGGTGCAGAAAAAGAAGCTATGGAAACAATACCCAGTCGAAGGGAGGCGAAGGGGATCGTTGCCAGAAAAATGAGGTCGGAAGGGGGGGGGTAGGTGTTACTAAGGGGAAAAAATGAAAAACGATGCGTGCATCTCGAGGGGAATAAAAAGCTTAAAGGAGGGGGGGGCGCACAAAAAAAAAGAGAGGGCCTGATTCTTCGGAGGCTGTACTTAAAGAAGATCACGAAGAGGGACGTTGCCCCCTTTCTGAGCAGGGGGGAGACAATCGCCTGCCCGAAAACCTACAGAGGGGGGGTCCCAAACTTCAATTCCACTAGGAAGAGTAGGAACTCTGAGAAACAGTGCGAAACGCGGAGGAAATCTCTGCCGTCCAGGGCTTTGCGGGAAGAAAGGAGAAAGCGCGCGCTAAGAGTAGGAGGAACGGCAGAAGAAAAGAAAGGCCGATGTTAAATCAAGGAGGTGGGAAAGGGGTTGTTCATCGCTCAAGTTAATGAAAAATCCCTGAATCATCAAGAGCGTCGACCATTTCGGGATTCGTGGACAAAGCAGGGACTCTGACGGAAGGAAAAGGTCATAGCTACGATGGAATACAAGGGACTCACTCCGCTTCCGAAAAAGGGATTCGGTCCAGGAAAGGCCGGCGCGGAGGAGGAAATTAAATCCATAAAAGAGGAGGACTGATAGGGAGACGTCACAACACTGGGACTCGCAGGAAATTAGCGAATAGAACGAGGAGAAATTACTGGATGGAGATCAGGTCTCGCCCGGTGAAGAAAGTAGGAATCTCTCTCGTTAAAAGAGAAGGAGATGCCGTTACCCAAAATCTTGAAGCAAGTAAGAGGAAGATCAGTCTTCAGGTCGATCATTGCGAGACATCGGTTTTTAAGGCTTGAGAAAGACAAAAAATCCTGGGGGTCAAAAGCGGGGGCAAAGGGGAGGGGACGCCTTGACTCGAGCAAACTTGGAAGAAGGGCAGCCTTCCCTGGAAGATTCTCTTCCGTTAGATAGGGGGGCGCGCATTGGCGCGGGGGGGAGGTTGGAAAAGAAACGAATGGTTTCAGAGAAGGCTGGCGGCGGAGAGTCTGGAAAGCATCCGAAGGCACGGTCGCGAAAAAGTAAGAGGACCACACTACTGATAAGCAGGCTACGTGTCTCCAGAACGAGTCGACGAGGAGCGAGCGCTTTGTACCGATGGGGAAAAACGCTTCACCGAGAAAGGAGAGTGCTTTTCGCTCCTACAAAAAGTGTGTCCAGAGGGGGCAGGAGCCAGCGTGGAATGACGTGTTGGGGGACGGGTTAGTCGGACGCGATTCTTCTGCGGTGAACACGGCTAGTTAGGAAAACTAAGGTTGCTGTTAAAGTAAGGAGGAAAAACGGCTCGATCTGGGCGAACGGAGGAAAAAAGAAGTTTCCACAGGATATGGACGGGGAGAGGGGAGTTTTTCGGGTTGGGGAATCCAACGCCACAACAGCGTTCTGGCACGCGAGAGGCCGAGGTCAGCGAAAAGGGAAAGCTTATTTGAGGGGAAGAGTTGGCACGCCACAGGATCGCTGTAGAAAGAGGAATGTCCTGCTCAGGTCGAGTCGCTCGATCAAGATCATGGAAAAAGCGTTTCATGAGGGAAGGAAGTTCCCAGCCGAGAAGAAAAAGGAAGAAGGTGCCGGAACGGAGGCCAAGGAAGGAGACGTTGTGAACGGTTGAGGCCTATTCTGCGCGACAATTGAAGGAGAACCTCGATCTGAGGGAAAGAATTCCGTACAGGAAATGCGGGGGTAGATTAAGTGAGGAGAAACAACAGAAAGAGATGGTAGCTCGTTAGAGCTCTAATCGTCGGAGGTGGAAAAAGACCGACGGTCTCGGCCTGGAATTTCCGGAGAGGACTGATGGTTGATCTCGCGGAGAGGGAGATATCTGGTGCTATTAAGACCGTCTTCTTTTGGTCGAAAGGAAGCCAGCATGAAGGAGGGGGACTCTTTAATGCCTGTGGGGAAACTGAGCAGAGGGAGAAGATCGTACTAAGATCAGCTTTCGTCGAATAAATTGTGTGTGTGCGGCGACGGACGGCGCTAAGAGCCCGGCGATTCCGTCCGGTGTCATCCATATCACGCAGAAAAAAAACGCGACGACTGGGGCAACTCCCGCGTATCGAAAGGAGAGGATAGGAAGAAGTCCATCACACACCAGATGTGGAAGAGAAAAAAGAAGGCACCCACATCATAGGAGGAAGGAGGGCTGCGTTCCTTTACTGCGCTTTTCCTATCCGTGTGAAAGGAAGGGCGAACTCTGGAGGGGAATAGACTTCTGAGAGGCGTAGATGTAGAGTAGGAAAAGGGAAAATATGAATCTAGGGAAAAAAATGGCATTTTGACGACCATTGTGGAAAAAGCCCTCTTCATGCCCTTACTCGGAAGGAGGGAAGACATCTATAGGGAGAAGGGATGCACTCCATCGTGTGAGGTAGAGGGGGATGTGAGCCCAGAGGGCGACTCTCAAGGATCAAGTTATCGCAAGGCAGGCGGCGTTAACGTAGGCGGTACTGCGACCTGGAAGTAATTTTCCTACGTGACCACGATTCGAAAATTCTAGAAGGGACTTCCCTGAGAGAAGGGCCAGGCGTGCCTCAAGCGGGGGGAGGAAAAATCTCGAGCTTAGACGGGAAGGGATAAATGCTTGGGAGAGGTATACAATTTAAGAGGGAATAGCGTCTGCGGAATCGTTCTACGTGACGAAATGCGGTGAATTTCGAACTGGAAAGGGAGCGGGGGAGACAAGCACCGGGAAAGTGCCTGTTCTGCTCGCGCTCCAAAAAATTCCCAAAAGAAAAAAAAAAGAGGCACTGCAAGGGGAATGGGACAACGGTTGGCGAAGGTCCCAGCGAGTTGGTCGCAAGGGAAGAAGAAAGCCAATAAAGAACCCTTATTTTAAGGGAAAGAGACGTTCTCTGCTAAGGGCTCGGGCCGGGGAGAAGAGGAGATGGGAGTCTCGGAAGAAAACATCATTTTATGTTCGAAGGTGCGTGAGGACGAAAGGACGGGACTACCCAAGGAAGCGGTGTCCTCCGCAAAAAGCCTTCGCAAGAGGAATGGGGGGGATTCTCACGGGGGGGGAAAAAAAGACGATAAGAAACGATCTCGAAAAGGGTTGCTACTCGTTGTGTTAAACCTTGAAAACCAAGGAAAATCTATGCGTCTGGGAATCCCGGCCAAAAAAAAAAATCCCTAGAAGCGCGTTCTCCAATGATCCTCAAAATCAACAAAAAGGGGGGGAGAGATGTGGACGCATGAGGTCCCTTCCAGAAAAGGGGGGACGGGATCTCTGGGGGGAAAAAATCATACTGGCCGAACGAAGGGAGGGGGATGATATCCGAATGGCCTGCATGGGAAAAGAAAAGGGGAGCGAAGAGGGGGAGATCACAATGCCATCGTCGTTTTGAAGGAGGAAGGGAATTGAGCCTTGAGTAAGTTCTACACCCTAATGCTGTCATAAAGCTAGAAGGAAAGGGGGAAGTGATATAGAAGAGAAACTCTCATGTCCTCGGGGTTCATAAAGGGGTTTTGTCGATTTGGCGGTCCAAGATACCGCGCCCAACTCTGAGGGGGAAAGCAACTTGGCAAGATTTTAGGGGAAAGGAATATGGTTTCGAAAAGGCAGATTGTTGATCGTCACGGAGGGAGGGGGGGAACGCGCATCCTGGAGGGGAAAAGCAGTAGAGGCGGAAGACATCAGAAGGGTCACCTCATCTACGGGTGTATAAATGTAATCACGGTGACATTCTGAGAAGTCCGAAGGGACGCGGGAGAAAAATAGCGTCGCTTGTCAGGAAGGAGGCGTCCAAATGTTCAGGAGCCCAGTCCTCAAGGGGGGTCGAAATGGAAGGGGGGGGAGAGAATGTCGGGGAGAGGTGCTAAATGGGGAGGCAAGTGAGGAGGCAAGGGCGAAAAATTTTCGCTTTCTCATAAACAAAGAAAGGGCACTTTCGCAGCCACCAGAAGCAGAGGTCAGGGGTCACTCCTAAAGGAGGAGAACGCAAGGGGGGTGGGGGGGGGTGCGAGATTGCCTCGAAAAGGGGCGGGGGTCAGTCCAGAGGGTAGGTAACCATCTTGGAGCGACCTTCTGCAATGACAGCACAAACTTTTCTTAAAGAAACTCTTCGGTTAAGGGGGGAGTCTTTCCTCTATCTTCGCGAAAAAGTAAGATGCCTGGCTGTACGATCGAAAGGGGAGACGAAACTACACTAATCTTGAAAAAAATGTTATTAATTAGAAAAAAAAAAAGCAGGGGGTAGAGGGGGGGAGGACTGCCTTTGGAAAAAAAAAGGCATTTTTTTATGGATAGAAAAAAGAAAAAGGGCAGGGATCCGTTTCCTGGGAGGATTGCACACTTGCGTCCATAAGAGGAACGGGACGTAGGAGGGGGGGTAAAAAAAACGGGAAAATCTCTTCTTCAAAAGAAAAAAAGTGTGCATACCGTACGGAAATTTCGGGTTGGGGGAAAGGTAGTCTAAAAGATAAAAAAAAATCGGTTGAGCTCAAGTCCTGCCAGAGAAAGAGATGGGAAAAGGCCATAAGGAAGAAAATGACCAGAAAACGACCGTCTGTCGTCAGGATCTCCGAAAAAGAAAAAAGAGCGCGTCGGAGCGCAGAAAGGGGAAGGAAGAAATCTGCATGGACAAAAGAGCGAAATTCTCCGCAGGGGACGAGATAAAAGAACGTACTACAGCCTTTAGAGGGAAGGGGGGGGAGGAAGTGTTCATAAAGAGGGGGAATAAGGAAGGTGCTTTCGCGGGAGCAAAAGAAGCGAGGTCGTCAGCGAGGCGGAAAATGGAAAAAAAAAAGCCTAGGTCTTGAGTCGATTTCAAGCCATAAGGCGTCTGGGGGAAAAGGAAACTGGCTACGGAGGAAAAGGGCGCTTCACTATCAGAAATAAAAAAGAATGAGCAAAGAAGGAATCGATCGAGCGCAGAAAGGAGCAGGGGGGTGATCAGAGGGGGGGTCAATCCGTCCGAGAGAAGCGGTGAAAAGGGGGACCCAGGAGGGAGAAAAGAAAAGCGTGCCAGAACTGCGATGGGGGGGAAAAAGAGATGCCGGGGAGGGGCTGTGGAAAATAACGAGGGGGGACGCACAAAGAAGGACGGTTTGCCTGAAAAGTAAATGGATGGAATGAGGAGGGGGAGGACGTTTGAAAGGAAACCTCTAAGCCGGGGAAAATCTGAACTCCTCCAACGCGAGAAGGTAAAAAACGTAATACCACGATGGAAAAATAGGACCAGTCTCACAAGGGAGAATCCGTTCGTAAAAGAAATATATCCGTCCCCCCCCCCCCCTTAAAAAAAAAAAGAAAAAAATCTCAAAAGGGAAAAAGGAGGGGGACAAAGCGAAATCAAAAACCGGCTAGAGGACTTCGAAGGAAGAGAGGGGACTGAGGTGAGGTTCAGGGAGCCGGTAAAGAGCCCGGGGGCCTTCTTATTCTACGGTTCCAGAAAAATGAAAGAAGATCCGAAGAGAAGGGGGAACCATTTAGATCGGGGGGGAAAACAGCGTTCTCACTCCAGGGGGGAGACCTAGACTTAAAGAGTCTGTCCGAAGGGAGGAGAAGGACAGGCCGTCTACAAAAAAACGATTGTCGGAAATATCCAGGGAAAAGGGAAATAAGGAGGGGGTCGACTTCTCCAAGGGGAGGGGAGGACTCCCAACCAAACTCAAAGGGGAGGAAATCGATACGGTCTTCGATCAAAGGGGAAAACCGTTTCACGGCCTAGACGTAAAAACAAAGGTCCAAAGTTTAACCTGCCCGCCGAGGGGGGGGGGTACTCGGAAAAAGGAGGTAAAGATCATTTCATTGGTGGGGAGGGGGGTATGGGCTTCAGGAACAGAATCCTTGAGAGGAAAGGGGAAAAGGGGAACAGGCCGGTTGAGACTGCCTGGAGTGGGGAATGGGGGAAGGAGCTTTAAGAGGCCGACATCTTAGCTCTGGGGCGAGATCTCGCGACGAATCCTAAAAAGGGGGGGAAGTCGCGGTCTGTAAGGGATTTGGGGAAGGCATCCGAAGGAGAAGAACTCAAAGGAGGAGGAAAGAAAGAGCCTTGAGACGGGGGAAAAGGTGTATCCGAATTTTCGGAGGGAAGATCAGGAGGGGAGGGGGTTTCTGCTCCGCGACAGGTTTCGGAAAAACAGGGTCAACAGAAGGGAGATCTGGAGGGGGGTCTTCCGGCGAAAATCGTATTAAAACGGGTGCAACTGCGATTGAGATAGGAACTGGGGAGGGAGTCAAAAAGGGAGAAGGTTCTGTTGGTTCTCCAACCAGGGATGTGGACACCTCAGAAAAGACGAGAGGAGTTTCATTTCTTTTTCGAGGGGGAAAACAACAAACGCGAAGAAGGTGGTGCCAACGAGAGAGGAAAAACGAGGTCCTGCTACTGGTGTTAGGAGGGTCGTAAGAAGGGGGGAACCGCATCGCGGAAAGAGGGATGGGGGGCCGGTATGACGCTCGATCAGGAGGAAAAGTCATTTCAGGGAGAGAGGCCCTGAAGAAAAAAAGAGGGAGAATGCACGTCGATTGCCAGAAAGAAGGAAGGGGGCTGGATGGGTGAAAAGAAAAGGAAGGGGGAAATTTCCTCTTGCGGAGAAAAATCGCTCTTCTACTTTGGCAGAGGGGGAGGAGTTCGCCGGGTAGAAGAGGGGGAGAAAGTATTCCAGCTGGGAGTACCAAGAGAATTTCAGAGAAAGGGGAGGTCTCGGCCTGCAGATGAGGGAAGGTATCGCGGAGGAGAAAGAGGACGCATACGCTGTGCTAGAAAGAAGAAAAAACAAGAACTGAGAGAAAAACGCAACGAGGGAGAGAGATATGCCTGGTTCAGGGGGGAGGGGGAGAATCCGGAGGGGAGAAAGAAATTCATCGTCTTTCGGGAAAAAAAAATGGAAGGGGAGAGCAACAAAAAGGAAAAAAAGGGGCCAGCCGCGATGCTCGGAGGGGAAATCAAAGAAAAAGGAGAGAAAAAGAGCGGTTCTGGACGCAATTTGGAAAAGAGGAATATGGTGAGCGGAGGGAAAGAGGGATCAAAGAAAGAAAACAATCGCGCTGGTGCGAAGAAAAAGAAAGCAATCATCAAGGTCAAAAGAAGAAAAAAGGGACGTTCCTATTACTTTCCAAGAAGAGAGTGTGTCGTGAGCAGAAAGCGCTGCTTCCTAGGGAGGGCTCATACTGTCATTATCTTAGAAGATTGGAAAAGGAGGGAGCGAGGACGAGTCCAAAAAAGAGGGATGCTGGGGGAAAAAGGTTTTGGGGGGAATGGGGGAAGCCCGCCGTCAATAAAACTCCGGAAAAAGACGATCGATCTGGGACAAGAAGGTGGTGCGAAGGTAAAAAAGGGCGCTCGCCACGGAGTCTCTTTATCGCAAAGGAAGGGGTGCTGAGAGGCTAGATCGTCTTCAGAGAGAAGAAAACCGTAAAAAGGGATTCCGTCAAAGGAAACGCCTGCCCGGCTCCAAATAATAAGGAGGGGGAAAGGGGTTCGCAATTCGAGCGCTGAAAAAGGAGGGGGGGAGGCAAAAGGGCAGAGAGGGGGGGGGGGGGGGCTAGAAGGTAAATTAGGGGAAAGAGGGGGGAAAGGTCGCATGCGTTAATTCTCAGTTGAAAGCGCAAAAAAAGGGGGGCTCGCGGGGAGGAGAAAAAGATAACGTGACGATCACATCGCTGAAAAGGGAAAAAAGCTTAAAGAAAAAAAAAGGGGGGCGAAGAATTCCTTCCGCGGGAGGAACGATCGGGGAAAGGTGGGAAAAGAAAGCGACCGGCCTCGTTCCTGAGAAGGGAAACTGAAAAAAAGAGATGGCGGCGCGTATCCCTTGCCAGGAAGTGCGAAGGTGAAAAAGGAAGGAAAAATCCACGAGGAGGAATGGAGGGTCTCCGCAAAGCCTTCGCTATGGGGGGGGGGAGGGAACTTGGCAAAAGTGAAGAGGGTAGGCAGATCAGCAACTATCAGAAGGGGGGGGGGTTTGGGCGAGGGGAAGCACAAAAAAAATCGTTCAGGGGGAAGGAAGAAAACGAATGCGCAACTCGTTCTCCCATGAGAAAACAGTATTATGAGGAAAAGGGGAACGCTCTTGCTCATTCGTTGTGAAAAAAAAGACAACACAAGGGGAGGTCGGAAGAAAAGGGGAAAAATGGCAGGGAGCTCTCGAGATCTTTGCTGGGGGAAAAGGGAGCAATTGCAGAGAAGAAAGGCTTTTTGTCTGAGACACCGAAGAAGGGGAGTGTTCGACGAAAAATAAACTGGAGAAAATCAGCGAGAAGGGCCGGTGATATCGCGGCCCTGAAGGAAGACGATGACGCGGTTAGGGTTTCGGAGTGGGGGGGGGGGGGAAGGGAGCGCCCACCTCGTCGGGAAGGGGGAAAAAGGTTTCAATGATTTGTAAGAGGAAAAGTCTTTTTCTAAATGTTCCAGAGGAGGGTAGGGCGTTTCTCGAAAGAAGAAAGATTTCTAAAGAAAAGAGAAGGAGACTTACCTCATTCACGGGGGGGGGGGGGGGGGGGGGGATGCTACACCTAATTTCCGCGTCGGGTAGAAGAGGACTGGAAGCGACGTCGCAGGAGGGGAATATCAAGCGCCTTGATCAGAAAGAAAGAAATGTTGCAGGAAAAAAGAGGGCGGCCCGCCGGCATGGGGGGTGTGAGTAGCAGAAAGGGAAATCGTGTCAAAGGGGGGAGGGGGAAGGGGGGGAGGGGACGGTCGCAACGCGATAAATCGCCTTCGTCACTGTAGAGGCTTGTGAATAGGAAACGCCAGCGGGGGGAGGGGGGGAGGGGGGAAAAGGGCCAAGCCCCTGACTTTGAAAAGGTTCTCCCCGGAAGGAGAAGCTATGTCTCCCAGGGGGCATAAAAAGAGAGAACATGGTCGGAGAAAAGAAGGGGCCGCTGCAAAATAGAGGCGACAGAAGAAAGAGGTTGAGAAGATAGAAGGGGGCAAACAGAGTAGGAAGCGCAAAAAGTATGAAGGGAAGAGGAACACGATCTTCACTCTAGGGGGGGGGGAATAGAACGATCGTCGAAAGGGGAAAATATTATTTATTTGCTGGGAGGGTGGCTACATCGCGATTTTTTTATGGAGGAAAAGGCAAGAAATATAAGAAGTGGGAGCTGGCGTGAAAAGGGGGGGGGGGGGTGTTTTTTTTTGTGGGAGGACTCGTCGCGGCGGTATCGGTGGGGAGAGGGGGAACGGTACACGAAGTTCTGAGGCCTTCCTTGGAGAAAAAGAACAAAACTGGGGGGGGGGAAGTTCGGATTAGGGAGGGAAAAAAAGAATAAGGCTCTTACCAGAAAAAGAGCAGGGCGAAATCCCTGCCTTAACGTAAGGACAAGGAAGAAGAAGAAGATGTCCTCGTCAAGAGAGGTCTGGGTAGTACAAAAAAGAGAGAATAGCACATCTGTATTCAGGAAAAAGGGGGGGGAAGGGGGGAATTAAGGAAGACAAGGGAAATATGCATTCCGATACAGCTTTGAGGGTTTCTCCTCCGGAGGGGATCGCGAAAGGTACCTTTAGGAGGGAAGTGAAAGGGAGAATTCGACAGTGAGAACGGCGCACTGAAAGGGCGGAGGACTGCCGGGAAGAGAAGGGGGGGAGGCGCCAGCTCGGCTTTCGGAGGGGGAAAGTTCACATAGAGAAAATGAGGGGTCGGGTCCCTCGACGTGAAAGAGGGTCAATCATGGGAAATGAAAAAGATGCATGAATAAATCAGGGGAGGATACTGATCGTAGTCTCAAGAAGGATACTAAAGAGAGGAAATGGCATCGAGGAGGGGCAATCCGTATCCGCAAATAATCTTGGGAAACGATGGCACAGGGGGGTCTAACGAGGGGGAGCGTGTTTTGGTCTGGTGGAAAATCCATGAAACAGAACGTTCATCTCTCTTTGGGGGAGGGAAGATTATCCTGTGACACAAACCTGTTGAAGGGCGTCTTCAAAACTTACTGGAGGTACGCCTGCAAAAAAGGGCCAAAAACAAGGGAGGAGAGTCGCCGGCCTACCTCCTCACGAGTCCCACGCAGGAAACTACTGACCAATGCTCACCGGCAGAAAGGCGAAAATTCAGACTCAAATGGGAGAGAAAATCGGAGAAAAAGGCGAGAGGACGGGGAGAGACTAAAAGACCGAGGAATCAGGTATTTTTTAAAGAAGGAGCCGGAGGGTATAAAGAATATCCGCCGCCTAGAAAAATATTCTGAGAGGAAAAGAGGATCGTTTGCAAAGGAAAGCGAGCATGCGGAAAGAGAACGATGGGAAAAGGGACTGCACGCCGCTTGAAAGTTCCAGCGAAAAAACCGGTCCGGCTCTCTGGAAGTGTCTTGCACTGAGAAGAGGGAAGAGAAGTGGCAAATACGCCACCATGAAGGGAAAAACTCGAGGGAGAGGATTGCGTCTTCGATCAGGGATGGTACGGAGGGAAAAAACAACAACTTAGGGAGAGATGCCTCGTCCAGAAAGGCTGAAAGGGATCGAGGACGCCCGCTATTTGTTCTGAAGAAAGGGATGTGAATAAAAGAAGGTTGGGAAAGGAAGTGCGCAGCAGATAAAAAAGTCCTGTCCGGAACGGAATCGCTGCGCAGGGAAAATGCCCGGGAGATGACTTTAAAAGAGCGTCCTTCTGCATTGCGAGAAAGGGGATGCAAAGAAGGATGGGGCTGAGGGAGAAAAGATCGCCATTAAAGAAGAAAAAGGGAACAACGGCCGCGCCAAGAAGAGGGTCTGCGCGGAGAGTCAGCGAGCCTTTCTCTATCTAGGGAGGGGGTGGACCAAAAGGGAGGGGCCGGGGGGGGGAAAAGCTCCGACTAACACGGGAGAAAAAAAATCCTTGGTCAGAGTGGGGGGAAGGGGAATTGAGGTGGGGGGTTAGTCTTCCTTAGAAAGGAGAGGGGGCTTTCTGGGAAGCAAAGAGGGAGTGCCGGCGGAGGGAATCAAGGGGAAAACAGCATCAGTCAACCTGATGTAGGGGTGCGAAAAGAGGGGGGAACCGCCGGAAGGGAAGGCATCGTTCGTTGAACTTCGTAAAAGAAGCCATCACCCTCTACCTCTGAGAACCGAGTCGGATTTGGGGGGCGTAATAGGAAAGGAAGAGGGACAACTCCTCGCGCTGTAAGGAGGTGTCCGGAGAAGGAGTAGAGGTCTATTCTCTCAGATATTTCCAGTAAAGAAGGAGAAAACGGGGGGGGGGGGGGGGGGCTGCGAGGAAACGAGAAGTGAGGGAGTACTTGCACTGTTATTGAAAAGCATTATGGAGCTTTCCGTCTAAGGGGAAAAAGGGGGGGAGAATCGCTCTGCGACTGGGGGAAAAGGGAAAGGGGGGGAACTTAAAGTTGCTGATGAAATTGATAACAACATGAGGAAATAGCAGAACTAAAAGAATCGTGGGAGGAGAATAGCGACCAGGAAACCTTCAGATTGGAGCATTAAGGATCTCTATCGAGAGGGGAAAACAAACTTTCCTTACGACCAAAACAGGAGGAGGGGGTCTAGTCTAGGCAAAGAGGAGGAAGCTCTTTGAGGGAGGCTAAAAAGAAAGCAGTCGAAAGGGGAGCCTTCATCGTGATACTCCTGTCAAAATGTTGGTGGTTTTCGTGAAAAAATTGGACGAGGTTAAGATCTGACTAAAAGCGATAACGCCCGCGACGAGAAGGAAAAAGTGTGGTTTCAAAAAAAAAGGAAGGGGTCAGGGGCTCGGCAATGAAATCACACCATCGAGAAAAGGCACTCAACACACATCAATAAAAGGAAAGCGGGGTGAAGAACTTCCCCATGGAGGAAGTGTTCCTATCGTAAAAGTCCGGAAATCTGTCTCTCTCTTCAAAAGGGGTGGGGAACTAATATAGAAATGGATTCGGAAGAAATAGGGAAGGCCCACTCACGAGGGGCTTTGAAGACGAAATTTGGATGTGGTGTCTCAAATCCTTAGTACAACTGAATGGGTACTTAATGGAGAAGAGGGATGCGGCAAGTCATGTCTTGGAGGCTCTCTAAAAAGGGGAGTGTCTCTTGGAAGAAAACGTGGGCGAGTGGAAAAAGTTCCTCCGTGCGAGAATAAAAGAAGGGGTAAAATCCTGGAAATGCAGAAAGAACGAGTTAATTCCTTTAAAAACGAAAAAAGGACCGCCCGAAAAAGAATCAAAAGGATTTTGAAAAGGAGAGAGAGCTGATCAATGGCGCTTGATAGGGGATCGAGGATCAATTCTACTCTAGGGAATTCGGAGGGGGGAACGGGGAGGCTCAGGAGAGGGGGAAAGGTCGAACGGCTCACGCAAAGGGGGTTCCTGCGAAAGCAAAATAAATTTACTATACAATCTGCTGTCCAAAAAAGGAGAAAAGAAAACTTTGAGGAAAGCGGTCACAGGGGGAGGAAAGAAAGAACAAACTTTTCTTACCAGGGGGGGTTCGTTCGAATGCACTCTCGGCGCATTCCGGGAAAAAAGAAAGAAGGAAAAGATAGTGTCTAAGGTCGCGAAAAAGAGAAAGGCGCGACCAATTCAAGGGGGGGGGTGTCTCCGCAAAAGCAGGGAAGGAGGGGAGGGGGTTGTATTTCCTGAAAAAAAGGAGGGCGGGGGACGAAAAAACAGTAGGAACGGTGGAGGGTGGAAAAAGCCAACTCGGAAGGGGAGGGGAAGGGGAGAAAGGGAATCGCAAGCGCGTTCTCCCATAGAGAAAAAATAGATCTATTTGAAAAGTCGTGGTTCTTTCGTACCAAAGGGGGGGGGGGAGTTCGGAGCAGGGGCGAACAAAGGAAATACAGGAGATGCTGGATCTGGCCTAAAAACGCAAAGGGGAAAAAAAAAAAGCAATATTCCTAGGCGGGGGAAAGGCCAGAGAGGGGTGGTAGGGGGCATTTGCGCCTGATTCTAAAAAAAAGAACGGTACGGAGAGGGACGAGAGGGGGGGGCGTGAAAGAGTAAAGGGAAAGAAGAGGAAACGCGCAGGTGAAAATTCAATGGGAGGAAAGGGTTTGGTCTTATTTGCTGGAAAGAAAAAAAACCAACCTCAGTCGAAAGTCGGTGGAGGAAAAGGAAGGGGAAATTGTTTGATCGTCCGGGGTATCGCGGAGACGGAAAGAAAGGAGGGGCGTTCTTTCTCCCGGTGAGAGGTCAAGGAGACTTTCAAAAAAGGACGAAAGGGAAAGAAAAACGTATTTCCTAGAGAGAGGCTAGCGTCGCCTATCAGCGCGAAAAGGGGGGAAGATCCATCCACGGGAAGAAAGAAAGACGCGCTCGTAATTTGCAGAAGAACTCGATTGTGGGCGCGAGATGGGGGGGAACGGAGACCCCTCTTGGGTATGTTATGCCGTTTGAAGGAGGAAAGAAAGACCACAGGGTTCAAAAAAAAAGGAGTCTTTGCGGCAGGAAGAAACTCATCAGGAAATCTGGGGAGGGGGGGGGGATGGAAAAGAGCCCCTGACTTGCCACACCCTGATCCCCGATAAAGGACTAGGGGAGTAAAGGAAAGCCCCACATAGAAAAAGGGAAAAAAGGGGGGGACGCTCAAATCCGAATGGGGAGGTGTGCGGGGAAGAGTTCCCTCTATCTAGGAGAGGGGGAGATAAAGACGACAAAACTATGGTGTATGCTGGAATCGGCCGAAAAAGGGGGGGAACGCATCCTTCTTAAAGAAAGGAAAAGACGCCGACGGGGTGATTTGAGAGTTGAAAGAGCGGAATATCGCCGAGATATTGCTTTTGCACACTTGCGTCTCAGAAAAAGGGGCGGGGGTAGGGAAAGGGGGAGAAACCGTATAGTAGCGAAGGGGACGTTGTTCTCCTGAAAAATGCGCGAGAAGCGAAAGCGATGGGAAGTACCTTGCGCCGCTCGGAGGAGAAGTCCTGAACGGGGGACAGAGGTGAGGTTTTCGTGCCGCAGGTCTGCCTCAAAGACCGAAATCTCAAGAGTATGCTCTCGGGAGGATATAGATTCCTGGGAAAGCCTTGTGAAAGGAAAGGCCTATACATGCGGAAGGAGTCACTCCTAGTAGAGTAGGAACCGATACTAACTTCTCGCTAAAAGAGTCAGAGGGAATCTACCCTGAGAAGGAGGACGACCTTGGCTGAAAAAACTGCACAGAGGAGGAAGGGTTGTCAGGGAAATCAAATTTCATCAAGGGACGGGAAATTCTGCTTCGGGAAGTTCCTGAGTCGCTGCCTTGCCCTGCAGGAGAAAGGGGAAAGACTAGGGGAATAGGAGGGCATGGGACATCGAAAATCGAACGCAAAGGAAAGGGTTGAGTGTGAGGGGGGGGCAATCCTTAGGAAAATAATCTATTTCCAAAAAGGCTACCGGGAGGAGCTTTTCCAGAAGGAAATTTGGGGGTCAGGGGGAAAAGAAATTAAACTCAAGAAAATCTCGCTTTGGGGATCCTCGTCGCTTGAAAAGCTAGGGGGGGGTGAAAGGATTAGCATTTCGGAGGGGGTACTCTCCTGCAAAAAAGCTCCGTGAAATCACCCTAATAAAGGGGGAAAGGGGGAAAATATCCGGGGGAAGATCAGATCAATTTAAAAAGAGGGGGAAAAAGGAGGGAACTATTACCAATTCTCACGAAAGTCAATCCAGAGAGTAAGAGGAACGACGCTTTTCATGCCAAAGAATAGAAAACTGGGTGCGGGGCTCGCTGAAGGGAGGGAGAAATTACGACCGAGTTGATCAGAACCTTGGGTAGTAGGAGGGGGGGGCCTTCGGATTCTTTTATTAAAAAAGTATCGAAAGAACATAAACTAGAGTACGAAAAACCATGTAAAAATGCTCAGCGGCAAAAGACAGACTTAACTTTATATATGCGTAGGAAAGGGGGTCGCACGACAGGGAGAGACGCTTCTGTCCAGGAAAACTTTTTAGGGATGGGGGATTGCGCACTGGAAAGGAGGAGTAAAAAGGGGTCGAGAGACTCGCTGAAAGGAAAGAAGGGAACGATTACGGTCTTCGATAAAGCCTGTTAGGGGGCATCCCTCTGAGAAGGGAAAGGGGTTAGGGGGGACGCGGCCAGGGGACGCGACTGATCGAAGCCTGAAAAGATTCATCGAGATTTAGAGGAAAATCTTGTTTTCGACGGAAGGGGAAAAGGGAAATCCAGGGACCGCAAGGACGTCCTGGGAAAAAAGGAAGCGCTGGCCGCAAGAGATCAGGAGATCGTACGTTAAGTCTCGGAAAGAAAGGCCCGCTGGGGGAAAGAGAGCTATTCGGGGAGTAGGGGGGAATCAGGATTTTCTGGAAAAGAAGCCTAAGACACCCCTGGGAGGGAAAACTGGAGAGGGAGGAAAAAAAGGAGAACATCCTGATCACCGGAGGGGCTCCTCGCCGTGAAAAGAGAGAGCGCGCTTTGTTCCTATATGGGGAGAAAGGGGGGACTGAGCGGGAGGCGGACGACGGTGAAAAAAAGGTGAGGAAACACCAGATGGCCAGCGGCGTTGGGGAGGTGAGGGCAGAACTCTGCTTCGGAGGGAAGGGAAGGGGGAAATACGTACATGAAAGAAAGGGAGGAAGACGCATCAGTGCACCGGGGGGTTTGCCGACAAAAAGGAGGACGCCGTTATTTCCAAAAGAAGGGAGTGAAGGGACTTCAGGGGGGGAGACCACACAACGAAGAATCGCGTGAGAGAGGACGAGGCAGCGAGGGGGGCACATCGCTATTTGAGGGGGGAGGTATTGGAAAAGCCCTCAAGCGAAATGCGTTCGAGGTAAGGGGCTCGATCAGTCATCATTCAAAAGGGTGCAAAACGGAAGGTGTTCCGGGCAAAAACCGACTCGCGGCAAAAAAGGCCCTTCGAGGAAGAAGTCTCTTTGAGGGCTTATGCGAGGGACCAGGAAACGCTTGATGAGAAAGCAGAGGCTACTGGGTCAGCGAAAGCAGTTCGAAGGGAGACAGTATAAACAACGGTAAGTAAGAGAGGGGGCCGGAGAGAGAATTTCGTAGACGAATGGAGGAGTGCCGAACTCCTTTCAGGGGAAGACTCGCTGCTCGATAAGTCGGGGGAGATACCTTACGACTCAGACAGGAAAGGGACCACATTGCAAAATGAGGGGACTTCATGAAGTTACAAAGGGAAGAGGGGCTGCGCAGGGAATCCGAGCGGGACTTCTTTACGACGAAATGAGAATTGTTTTTTTCTGAAACGGATCGGGTGGGAAAAGTTTTTTAAATAAAAGAAAACTACCACCGATCCCTCCCTCGCGGAAAGAGGGAAGGGGAAGACCCGCACTTCATCTACTCTGGGGGAAAAAGCGGGAGCTCAATGCGACAACCAGGCATCCAAACATATATCTAGAGGGAGACCATCTACGACTTTAGAAAATTCCTCAAAAACGCTTGCCGATCGTTTTCAAAAAAAAAGTCAACCCGGGGGCGGGCTCATAGGCAGGGGGAAACAGGCATGATCTTCGGAGTGATATCGAAGACACCGGCCGCTTCAAGTAAGGTGCGGAAAATTGTGGGGGCAGGGGTGGTACCGACTATGAAAAGAAAATCGATCTGGGACTTAAATCTTGTGGAAAAAGGTAGAATGGCAATTCCATCTCTATGAAAAGAAGGGGATCAGGGGTCCGGCTAGGTTGAGGGGGGAATCCTGCTATAAGTGGAGCAACCTTTGATGCCCTAAGGGGGAGGGTACCGTGAACCAAGAAGGGCCTTAAAATCTTTCAGAAACGGGGGGGGTGAAGAGAGAGTCTATTACTTTATAGGAAGACTTTCTCCTGTAAGGTCAAGGGGAAGAGGAAGGAGAGCTGAAGTCGGGGAGCAGGTTAATGCCGAAAAGATGGTATAACGGCTCACTCACCTGGAGAAAGGTTCTCTCAGGAGATAAAACCGGAACGATGAAACAATCTTCTTCCCTGCAAGGAAAAGACTCAATGACTGGGCCAAAAGGGGGGAGGATAAATCGCGGGAAAGGGGGGGAAATCATACGTCCAATCGGAGCTACACAACTGAATGAGCGGAGAAAAGGTTACCTAAGCTCGGGAAGGCGGAAAGCGTATTGAGGAGGAGGTATAAATTTCTTACCGTCCCCCATGGGAAATTTTGTCGAAAAGTAGAGAAAAGCAATGCTTCTCTACTTCATTAAGGAGAAAAGGTTCTCAAATCAAAAGAGTGGGGGACTTACGGGGTTCCAGAGAGGGGTGGACGGGAAGGAAAAGGGGGCCATTATTGCTTAAGTTGTGTTTCCTCCATCAGCTGCAGGAAAAGGAGAGTATGGCCTTACGCGAAATAAAAAGGAAATCCAATCTCTCTCACACAACACGGGTTAAAGCTCAGGAACGTCGCCGTCAGACGATAATGGGGGGGTGCAGTCGCTGTATGCTTAACAAAAAGACGCGTCAGATGAGGATATGGAAACATGCCTTCATTCAATTGCAGAGGAAATCTCGGGGGGCAAAAGCATGAAAGTGAAGGGAGTAGCGACCTTCGAAAACTTGTAAGGGAAAAAAAACTCAGTGTAATCAGTATTGGGATTTCCTTGAGAAGAGGGAGGAAGGAAAGACGTTTTCCGAACAGGGGAGTTCCTTATTTAATAAATAAGCCCACCTCGTCTGGAGGGGGGGGTTAAAGTTAACCGAGGAAAAAGTGGGGGATCGGGAAAGGTTATGTTCTTCGGTGTGAGAAAAATTTTATGCAGAGGAAAGCCGCATCATCTCGACCTGAAAGATACTTAGGGGAAACAGAAAGAGGGAGATAATAAGAAAGTAATCGGCAGATGACGCGTATCTGCGCCAAGAGAAAGAAAAAAGAACTTTCCAAAGAGGGGACCCGCGGCGGAAAACAAGGGGGGGGGAGTGTCGGATCAGGGTTCACCAAAAATCCCAGGTGGACACGGGCAATACGGTTGTGGAGAAGGGGTTGGCCTGGTCGCCAGGCGCTATGATTCCAACGACGCAGGAGCGGAATAAGAGATTCACGCCTAACGCGGCGGAGAATAGGGGGGGGCCATGGGAGGACTTGCCGCGCAAAGGGGGGAGGTTCTCCCCTTCAGTGGAAGGGGGTCTTAAGGAGAGTTTCGTTAGGAACGGGATTGGAGGAAACGGGGACGATTGCCGGGCGGCACGGGTGCCTCGTCAAGTCGGGGACAGCCGACCCAGGGAAAGGAGGAAACCGAAAAAAAAAAAAGATGTTGGATGCAGGAGGGGGAGGAAGGAGGGCACCCGAAGTAGTAGAAAGGAAACTCATCAGCGTAAGAAGATGATGAGGGGTCGGAAAACATCGCTGAAGGGTGTGAATGGGAGGAGTGGACCTCGCAACTCAGAAGGAGGCCTGGGGAGAGAAAGAAAAGTTTTACACTTTTCGTCAAGAACATTACTCGTAGGAGATATAAACCTTAAAATAAAGGGGGGGCAAAATATGCTTCCTTCCGGGAAAAAAAAAGGGAAGTGTCGTATCGGAGGAAAGAAGGGAGGGATCTTACCAAAACGGCTTAATATAGTCGCCAGAGAAAAAATTTTCCAGAGGGGGGGAGGGAATCCTTCAGGCTTTAGCTCATCCGAGTATGGAAAAAAAGCCATTCCTAATATCAAAGAGGGGGGCTCGAATCAGTGGGAGGAAGATAGGGACTTTTTTGAGGGGAAAGAAATGCAGAGACTCGTTCTGCGAAGACGAGCCTAGACGACTTGAGGGATTTTGGGTAGTTGAGGGAAGTGTACGGTATCGACGGGTTAGACCAGTCGCATATCTCAGGTCAGGGAAAAAAAACAAACTCGGGGGGGAGAGGGGGGCAGAAATTCCTCGGGGGGGCCACCTAGCGTAAATCTGCGCGAGGCGGGCGGAAGTCCTTATCTGAGTTAAGGAATTCTGCATTCTCTACGAAAAAAAAACGGGACGGCATAAAGGGGGGACCATGGAAAATCTAGATGGGAGGGGGGGAATCCGTCGATCCGCAATGGAAAGATCTGCAGGGAAAAAAACAGAACTCTATTTAGGGAGGGGGTAAACGGCCAAACGAAGGAGAAATGTTAAAATAAAGGAGTAAAGTCGCGTTTTCTCCACTGTGAATGAGGCTTCCTTTAACATTTGCTTACGGAAAGTATCACGGGGAAAGTGTCAACAAGGAGCCTAGTTTCCGCCTTTCCAGGAAAAAAGGACGCAATCATCTGTCAGAAAGCAGGGTCCCGGTCTGAAGACGAAAGGGGACGAAATCAGAAAAACCGGTCGTCGGAATCGCCCGAAATAAAGCGTTGCATTCCTAAAATATCGGAGAAAAAAGAGGAGCAAACCAAATAGAGGAGGGGGATCCAGGAGTGTGGAAGGCGTTTTCATCTGCGTGGCAGGGAGGGTGACAGAAGGAGATATATCTCTTAGGACCCATTTCCGGGAACAACAGCAGGGTACCAATTCCTCGAACTGGTCGCGACGATGGGTAGGGAGTCGTGTCCGGGTCTGCGAAAAAGGATGGAGGGAACGCGCACGTCTCCACCGGCACAGCTTTTGAATTATCCAGGTAAGGACGCACTTCCTAGCGAGGGAAAAAGACGAGGGAGATGAACTGCTCGCTGAAAGATAAGGCGTACTCGATTATAGATGGCAGCGGCAGGGGGAAGGGGAAAACTCACAAAACAGGGGGAAAGGGAAGTTAACCTGTCAAGCGGGGGGACGAAATGAAAGTAACAGAAAGCGCTTTATTCATAGATTCATGTTTGTCAGTGTGTGGACCGGAAGGGGGGTATAAAGTCATAGCCATGGAGGCCCTCAAGTCTCACAAACTTTGAAAGAGCAAGCAACTTCTTAGAAAAAAAGAAGGAACACAAGATCGTCTCGTCAAGCCGGAAGGCCACGCTGTTGGTGATTTTTTACGAGATACGGTCTGTCGTCTGGAGGGGAAAACAATAGAAACTGCCGAAGCGACACTCCTTATCAGGATACTTGCGCACAAAAGAGCACGGGCGCGAGCGCGTCGGAAGCTATGGAGGAATGGCATTAAGGAGAGTTGGTGAGCTCCTACTAAAGAAAAAAACTTTAGCATTGCTACAGATGGAAATGGGCCATCTTGTGGGAGGGTACAGATCTGGGGGGGGGGGTTCTCTGAGAAACTCTGGGGAGGTGAAACGTGTCAACGGCTATTGACTTAGAAACGGAAGACTCCTCATTCAATAAAAAAAACATTGGGGGAAAGAGGGGGGGGCCTTTATGTTCACAAGCAGGGAACGGCATCGTGCGTTTAGGGGCTTACCCAAAAAAAAAAAAAAAGGCGCCGTTCTTGAAGAGTTAAGGGGGTAAGGGGTCTGGGGGGGGGGGGGGCTTATTTGCGGATCGACTGAGGGGGGGATCTCTCTTTAAGAAAAAGAAGTTGCCTGCTCTATACCGAACTCAGAGGAAAGAAGGCAGGGAGGGGAAATCCATATCACGGATACGGGAGGAAGGAGTAGCCCTGCTCGCGTCAGGGGGATCCTCTTCTCGTATGAAAAACTAAATCGACTACAATCCAAGGATGGGGGATGGGGACTCTAAAAGAGGAGGGGTCATCTAAAGCACAAGGGAAAGAAAAGGAAAGCCGGGTCGATGAACATAGACCAAGGGGGAAACTACTTTTAAGAAAAACACGATCTCAGGAACTGAGAAAGGAGGCAGATTAAGGGGAGAAGGGGAAGGAAAGGATCTCTATCTGCTCGAAACTCATACGGCGTGATATTAGATCCTTACGACCATACCGTCTCGGTACCCATGTAATAACGGAAAAGGGATCAATGGGAACTGCAGGCAACCGACGGCGCAAGGTAGTTTCTCGATCCGAACACAAAAAGAGAATTGTGTTTTTCTTCCTGGAAAAAACAGTTGGGAAAAGGTCCTGTGTTAGAACGGAAAAACATATCGTCCAGGTCTCCAGCCCGGAGAAGGGCAGTTTGAGAAAGGAGTCAGGACCTCGGTGCGAAGGACGATCTCAAGAGGGTTTCAAGAAAAGGCCATCCTTCCAATGGGCATACAATAATGGGTTCTTCTTGTAAGGAGGCATTTTTGCGGAGGGAAGATAGAATACCGGAGATACAACTCTTTCGAAGTGCATGGCATAAACGTCATTAGAGGAAAAAAAAAAAGATCGGGTAAGGAAAAGACAAGTCGTCTTTGAGACAGAAAAGTTGGGGGGCAATTGTGGATCAAAGAAAGGACCTAACTCAATGGAGGAAAGAAAGGGGTACTGATGGGGGAAAGGAAAAGAAGTGCAGGGGAGCCGACGGGGAGAATCTCTTTAGACCGAAGCAAAGAGGTGCTGGAAAGCAGAGATAAGGGCGGAGGCCTAAACCCGTCAATTGAAAACAGGAGGGACGACATCCTCCTGCCCGGAGATCAAAAATCACAATGAAGGGAAGGAGGGGCCGGACTCTAGCTAAGGGGACGGAGATTGATATCAACATTCTGGGGTCCAGGGAAAAAAAAGCTTATCGCGCGAAATGGAAAGAAGGTCTTGAGGGAATGCTTGAGATGTCGAAAAGGAAAGCCCGGCCTCACCTTAGGGTTGTCCGGCGCGAGAAATCCCACCAGTGACGATCAACATCTGATAACAAGGGGGGGGACCTAACTCTATGGGGAGGGTTCTCCCTGAGAGACGAGTGACATGAGACAGTCAAAGGTTCAGGGAACGTATGAATTCTTCGAAACTCTTTCTGGCTCATTCCTTCGGAAAAAAAACAAAAACATAGAAGTAGGAGGAACCGCAGTTTAGGTGTCGAGACAGCAAGCAGGCGCATGAAGAGTCCGTCGCTGCATTGGGGGTGGAAGAAAAACCTTCGCTGGGGGGGGGGATTGTATGACAAGACGTTCAGATCAATCAACGGGTCAGCCAGTATGTAAGGAAATTGTGGAACCATTAAGGCGGAGGCGCAAAGAAAGTCAAATATCTCTCACAACAACAACGGAGGCAACTCTCTTCGACAATGAGTGTCGTGATGGGGAGAGGATGGAAAATATCTTTCCGGAAGATAGTAATCGTTGCTTAGAGCTCCTGTCAAGAAAGTGAGGAACTAGACGTGGGGGGGTGGGAGGAAGCTCTTTAATTGGGAGGGAATTGCGCATTCGGAGAGAAGACACCGAAGGAGAGCACCGGATAGCGACGCCGGGAAGTTTTGGCCGGGTGGGGGTTTCCTTCCTTCAGGGGACGAGACAGGCAACGTTCAAACGTTTGGGAATTGGATGGAAAACCCTCGACACTCCTGGGAGAAAATTCTTCTCCATGGGATCGAATTTCCTTTCAGCGATTGTCGTTCAGTTAGGGGGGGGCGGTGGGGGGCGCGCTAGCCTTCAAAGGAACCTGAGGTGAGGCATCTCCAAGAATAGAGAGGCGCCTTCAAAATCTAGGAACGTTTACTATGAAGAATTATGAGAAAGGCGCGATCAGTTTCGCCTGGGGGGCGCGGCGAAAAACGACTTTATCCAGTCAACCAGGGATCGATTTTCGAACTCGGCAACAGAAACGGCGGAGGATTTCGTATCCGGGCGAGGGAGAGGGGGGGGCAAGGGGCACTTTTTTTAGGAGGCCTGGTCTCATACTCACTGGATTTAATAACCGCGGCGGGAAGGAGATAAAGTATATTGAATACTCTAGGAGGAGAAAGTTCCTTGCAAAGAATGTCCTCTCACTTCGAACCGGAACAGTATCTATGTCTTCAATTGAGATGAAGGGGAGGGAGGTGGGTTCAAAAACTGGTCATCAAAGACAGCTTAAAATCGACCTCTATAGGGAGGACTGGCAAGGGAATTTAGTGAGGGCAAATGGGGCTCCCGAGGTGGTGGACTGTCCTTTTCAAGCACTAGTCCTCTGAGGGTGACACACTACCTGATGGATTGCATGTGCTTGGGTTGCGCGCAAAAATTTGTATACCTTTGACGGCAAGGGAATATCACGGTCGAGACTGCGGGTTGCAGTTGGGAAATCCTCCTCGGGGCTGGTGGTTGTTGATATGCTTTCAAGCCAAATCTGCGAAACCAGCCTGGGATACCCACAAAATTCGATGATGGGGAAGGTCGGATCGCGAGGGAGTGTCTCTTCAGCACAACAAATCGAGTCTCCTTCCTCTTGAACGGCCAAGTATGTTCCAGCGTTGGGAGCCTCCTGAGGGCATGACCTCAGAGGAGAAGCCTTGTCTCAGTATAGAAGAGAAGAAGAAGGACGCTCGCGTCCGGACGGCGATAGAAAAAATATCCTTCCAGGTCCGGCAGAGACTCGAATGACAGAAATTGGAGATGAAAGCTTGATCCTTTGGGCATGTTGTTTGACGAACTGGGTAATCGACCCTGCGCACAGGCTTAGTACGGTAGCAAAGGAGAGGGAAAACAATCCTCGCTGGTCGGAGTTTCCACCATGAGAACGTCTGGGAACGAAAGGAAACATCTGCCGCTAGGCGGGAGAAGGCAAAAGTCTTTCGAAAAAGATGGAAGTGTCGTAGCGCCAGAGAAAAAGAGCAGCTGGATCATGAAAGAAAAGAGGCGGTGGTGCAATCCGTCTATCAGGAAGGAAACACGAGTGGAAGAACAGAACTCGAGTTCAGCGGGGGGGTGGTGACGTTTTACTAGAAGCCACTTATGGGCAGGGTAGGTGGACAATACTGGCTTCCTCTTGAAGAGGCAACAGGAACTTGTATAATGTTACGTGGGAAGACTTTACTTAGCGCCGGTTGCCCCGTTAGACACCCGAGTTTTCGCCTCCTCAAAGAGTCCAAAAGGCTTAACTCTAGACACAAGCTCAAGTGGCGAAACCGGAAAGTATCAATCTCGCACGGAAAGTGATCGGGAGTTGCCGTTCATAGAGCGGAGGGCCTCGAAAGAGGAAGACCGAGGTAAATGGGGGGCGCGGCCGTTGGTAGGGCCGTGACTTAAGGAGGAGGATATCCACCCGGAAATATAGAAACCAAGTGATAAGAGAAAAGAGCGTGCGCAGCTCCAGGTTACCTTCAGAGAGGGGGAAAAAAGGGAAGAGGAACAAGTCCATTCCGTCTCAACCGAAAAAGACTTGGCCGGGAAATATCCTAAGGCCTTATCGGGAGAGACAACACGATTCAAAGAAAAGCGGAAAAATCGAGGTACGGTCTTCTATCGGTCGAGAGGAGGCCACACGGCCGCGGCGGAGAATGTGAATTAGATGAGGAACAGAACAGAGCTGAAAGAGGGATTCCTTCATTCATCGCGTCATTGTGGGAGAGCAGGGTCTACTTCTAGAAGGAAAGGTCAAAGCAGTAACCCTCAACGGTCGGGGCAAAGGGAAGGGAGACGTCCTTGACAGGGCTTTCCGCCTTAAAGGGAAGAATCTATCTAGGAAATCAGGCGACTTCAGCGATGAAATGGTACGGATCCGAAATTGTGGGCTATTCAGCATGGTGAGTCGGTAATGATAGGAGGAAGGTCTTAATGAAAAAAAAGTCCCGAAAAAACACAGGGTAAATCTTGGAAGTCCTCGAGCCGGGCGGAAGGGTAAGATACT